>ERZ1026860.1811-NODE-1811-length-10134-cov-3.064689_pt1 | contig 10134 bp, 10 predicted proteins | sample MGYA00380160_ERZ1026860 | MGnify/ENA primary metagenome ERZ1026860 (study PRJEB33269, sample SAMEA4719796) | human gut metagenome | biome: human-associated habitat; feature: organic feature; material: feces | place: Cameroon | collected 2013-10 ... | reverse complement strand
AGCGATAAATATCAATATATCAGTATAGCCGCTTTGCCGCCGTTCGTCAATTGGCGGAAAAAGTAAGCGGCTGCGTCTTAGAATTAAGACGCAGCCGCCACGGGAAAAGTTCCGCTTATGCCTCCGGCACGTATTCGCCGGGATCGACGCTGCTTCCGCCGCGCCGCATGGCGAAGTGGAGATGCGCCTCCTCACCGGATTCGGCGAGAGCCGTCGTGCCGACCGAGCCGACCGTATCGCCGCAGCTCACCGTCTGCCCGACGCCGACGGCGGGGGAGACGTCCAGATTGGCGTACACGCTCACGACGTCGCCGCCGTGGTCGATCTCCACAACGGTGCCGAGAAGATCGTCCTCATACACCGCCGTCACCGTGCCGTCCGATACGGCGAGCACCGGCTCGCCCGCGGCGCATGCGATGTCCCAGCCGCGGTGAACGCGCCAGTCGGCCATCGTGCGGTCATACGAGAGCGCTTCCGCGCTGTAGCCGCGAAGAAGCGTGCCGTTTACCGGACGGATGAACACCGGCTCACTCACCGTTACCGCCGCCGGGATCTCCGGCAGCTCCTCCTGCACGGCGGGGGCCTGCGCCTCCGGCAGCTCTTCGCCCGCCGCGGCGGGCAGAACGCCCGTGCCGAGCGGGAGATGCTCGTCCTCGTCGGTGTTCATAACCGGAACGGAGCCGCGCGGCGGCGTGGTTTCCTGCGCCGATGCTGTGATGTCCGCTTCCTTGACCGGATCGCGCTCTACATCAGCCCTGCTTCCGCGCCCCACCAGCCAGAACGAAGCCCCGACCAGAACGGCGCACAGAAGAAGGACTATGTAGAAGCCCTTCCCGGCAAAGAACGCATTCAGCTTTTTGCTGAATCCTTTCTTTTCCTCCATGGTTAACCTCCTCAAATTGGGATTCGTGGGTATTTTTGCCTGTACGAAAAGATTTTATACACATGCCGCGCGTCGTTCACATTTTGTTTTCAGAAATAACATAGTCTGTTTAGGAAACTTCGGGAGATTTCCGGTAATATACAGACAGTCGGACGAAGCAAGACAGACAAATCCCTCCAATTATTTCTTTCCCTCTCATTTCTCCCCTTTCGGGCGATCCTCCAGCCCGCAGCCGTCTCTCTCTCCAGGCTGCGAATCGGACGGCAAAAGCGGAACGGCGTCAAGTCGTTCCGCTTTTTGCAACTTCAAACGCCCCCGCGCTTGCGAACATATTCCTGCGTGGAAAAGCTTCTTGCAGCGGACACGTTATTCACACTTTGTTTTCAGAAATAACACAGTCTGTTTAGGAAACCTCGGCGGATTTCCGGTAATATACAGACAGTCGGACGAAGCAAGACAGACGAAAACCTCCAATTATTTCTTTCCCTCTCATTTCTCCCCTTTCGGGCGATCCTCCAGCCCGCTGCCGACTCTCTCCCGGCAGCGAATCGGACGGCAAAAAGCGGAACGGCAATCAGCCGTTCCGCTTTTTGCACTTTCGGGAATGATCAGAGAGAAACTTTGGTACCAAACAACGTCAGGGAAGCGATATCTTCCGCGGCGATGGGAGCGAAGAACGTGAGAAGGCAGCGGAAATCGTCCTGTTGACTGAACTCCGCGTGGAACGAGCGGGAATCGAGCACCGTTCCGTCCGTGAGCGTGAGTGTGCACTCCTGCACGCCGTTGACGAATACCGGGTAGGCATCGCCGCTTTCTCCCTGCGGCGAGACGAGAACGGTGCACGCAAAGGGAGAGATCTGTACGCGCTCCACAAGAAACGACACACCGTCCGCGGCGATCTCCTGCTGCACATCTGCCGTCCGCACCGATTTTTCGTCAGCGTTGAAGGTCACATCCACTGTCCAGCTTCCCTCCAGCACCGGCGTGAACTGGGCGTCATAGTACCCGAAATTCGTCAGTGTCAGCGTGAGGGAGTCCGGGATGGACGGATATTGCACCAGCCAGTAGTGCAGATCAAACTGATTCGGGGCGAGCGTATCGTCCTCGTCGCTGAAGGTGTAGACGAAGCTCACCGTATCAAAGCTGCCGCTCATCATGAGCTGGGCGGTCTCGTCGCCAAAACGGTAGTTTTTCGGCGTGCCGCCGTCGCGCAGCACGGTGTCGAGCTTCTTTGCCGTGCAGCGGAGCACGATCTCGGCGCTCTCGCCGCTGCGTACGGCGCCGGTGAGCTCTATGCGGAGCTCGTCCGTGTCTACGGCTGCGGCTGTGCCGGTGCTCATCGCATCGAGCATTTCCAGAGACATGCGGCTGTAGTCGTGTCCGGTGTCGGCTGCCGCACGGCGCTCATAATACTGCCGGATGCTATCCGCCGGGGCGGACGCTGCGGGCGTTTCCGAGCCCGGTTTCGCGGCGCATCCGGCAAAGAGAGAAAGAATAAGTGCTGCGAAGAGGAGCGCGGCGGTGAGCCTGCCGCCATGGGAAAAAGAGGGCTTCTTCATGCTGTCATACCTTCTTTCTGAATTATTTTTCCTGCAATTCATAGTAGGCTTTTTTGTGCGCTATAAAAAAGACGGACAAAGCCGCCCTTGCGTTCGCGGAAAGGAAAAGAAAAACCGGAGTCCATGCGATGAAACCATTGCATGGACTCCGGTTTTTGGGGATGAACGGCTCTCAGCCGATGCCGAGCTCGGTGCGGACGAGCTCTTCTACGCGGATCAGCGCCTCGACCTCTTCCTTGGCAGAGTTATCCAGCCGGCGCTGGTCGGCGCTGCGGCAGTAGGTGGACATGGGGATGCCGACGAGCTGATGGTAGTACTTGCAGCTCACGGGGTAGCATGTCCGCTCGATCATGCCGGCGAGCGTGAGAAAATCGTTGGCGTAGGCCGCCTTCGCCGGATCGGTATCCTTGTGCGTGACGCAGTACTTATAGATGTCGGGGTGGAAGTTTGCCATAACGCCGCTGTATCCGGCGGAGCCGTGGCCGTAGCTGTCGTACCAGGACTGGCAGTTCGCGTTGAAGAGCTTCATGGGCGTGCCCGCGGACGCTTCCAGACGCTTGCGGATCAGCTCATAGTCGCAGCAGGTGTCCTTGATGAACACGAGGCGGCCGCCGGGGGCGTAGTCGCGGATGAAGTCCAGCGACAGAAGGCGCTTCCACGGCATCGGGCATTCGTAAATGCCGAAGGAAATTTCGGGGAACGTGGCGAGCACGTCGTCAATGTTCCGTCGGAAAGCTTCCTCGCCCTCCGACTTGATGTCCATCCGGTTGGACACGAGCACGTAAGCGCCGATGCCGGGGATCTTCATCATGTCCTCGATCTGGCGGTACTGCGCGGTGCGGTCGGTCTCGGTGTTGCCGGAGGCGACGATCTGGATCCGTCCCGCGACGGTTTCCGAAACGCAGCGGGCGATATCCAGCTTTTCCTGCGCCGAGAGATAGTGCATCTCGCTCGACTGGCACACGGCGAAAATGCCGTCGCAGCCTTTTTCCACGTACCAGTTCGTCAATGCTTCGATCGCCTTGAAGTCCGGAGTGTTGTTCTCCGTCCAGGGCGTTATCATTACCGGCCAAACGCCGTCATGGATCGAAAAAGTCATAGTTGACCTCCTAAATTTGATATCAGGCCATCATGCCGGTGAGCTTCGGCAGGAAGAGCACCACGTCGGGGACATACGTGATCACGGCGAGAACGATCAGCATCACGATGATCGGCCACCAGATCTCCTTGATGATATCCTTCAGCGGCGTGCCGGATATGCCTGAGGTGATGAACAGGCACATGCCGAACGGCGGCGTGGACAGGCCGACCATCATGTTGAAGCAGATGATGAGACCGAAGTGGATGATGTTGATGCCCATAGCCTCCGCGACCGGCCAGAGGATCGGAATCATGACGAGCTGAATGACCGAGGTGTCGACGAGGCAGCCGAGGATCAGGATGATGATGTTGACGGCAAACAGGAACACATACTTGTTGGTGGTGATGCCGAGCAGCCAGTTGCCGAGAATCGTGCCGATCTGCTCCTTGGCAAAGATGAAGGAGATCGCGGAGGCCGCGCCGATCATGATGGAAACGGAGCCGGTACCCTTCATCGTATCGACGAGCACCTGCTTGAGCGTTCTCCAGGACATGATCCGGTAGATCAGGAAAGAGACGATCAGCGCGTACAGACCCGCGATGGCGCCGGCCTCGGTCGGGGTCATGATGCCGGTGTAGATGCCGACGAGCAGGATGACCGGGGTGAGCATCGCCCAGATGGACTTCGTCAGATAGAGGAGATAATCGCGCAGCTTCGGGGGCGCCGTGCGGGGGTACTGTCTCTTCTTCGCGACGAAATACACATAAATGCACAGCGCAAGCGCGAGAAGAATGCCGGGCACCATGCCGGCCATGAAGAGCGCGCCGACGGACGCGCCTGTGAGCATGGCGTAAACGACCATGGGGATGGACGGCGGGAAGATCGGGCCGATGGTGGCGCTGGCTGCCGTGATGGCGCAGGAGAAGCCATCGTCGTAGCCTTCCTTGCGCATGGCGTCGATCTCCAGCTTGCCGAGACCGGAGGCGTCGGCAATGGCGGAGCCGGTCATGCCGGAGAAAACGAGAGAGGCGAGAACGTTCACGTGCGCCAGACCGCCGCGGAAGCGGCCGACCAGACCCATGCAGGTGCCGAAAACGTATTCGGTGATCTTACCGGCGTTCATGACATTCGCCGCGAAGATAAACAATGGTACCGCGACGATCGTGCCGTTGGTAAATATCGCTTCAATGGTTTTCTGCGCCACCAGATGCAGGCTGCCGCCCGCGCCGGTGACAAGCGCGCCGAAGCCCACGCCCTTGATGAGGCCGTCGGTCAGGAAGTAGAGCGTGCATGCGGCGATCATGCCCGCAGGAATGGGCATACGCAGCGCAAAGATGAGCACGAATGTGACAAGAAATACAATAAGAGGCAGATGCTCCAACATTTACTTGTCCTCCTTTCCGCCGTGGCCAGCACCGAAATCGATGCTTGTGAGATCTATGTTTTCCTGAGCGAGCGACTCCTCGATGACCTGTTCGGCCTCGCTCTTATCTTCGTTTTTCATCTTTTCGATATAGTGCTCATTGCCGCAGAGCACCATGATGTATTCGTATATCTCCATGAGCGCGTAGACCATCAGAATGGTGATCATCACGACATACGGGAAGTACACGACGGTTTTCGGCCACTTGAGAATGGTGGTCACCTGATGGCGCGACGCCAGTCCCAGAACGTAGTGAAGCGAGGGCAGAATGTTGCAGAAAGCAGTGAACGCGATAATGATGTCACCGAGCAGGGCGGTGATTGCCTTGCCCTTGACGCCGAGCTTATCGTACAGAAGAGTAAACGTAACGTGTGCCTTCATGCGCTGCGCATAGCAGGCGCCGAGCAGAACGAGCCACAGAAAGCAGCTCTGCTCCACTTCGACTGCCCAGGCCTGGGGCTGCCGGATGACATAGCGCATAAAGACCTGATAGCAGAATATGACGAACAGAGCCGCGAGCGCGAACGACGGGATGTATTTCTCCACGCAGTCGCGGATGAATCCAAAGATTTTTTTTCCGACCAATGCAGATCTCTCCTTTCGCGTGCGGGTAAGAAAAACCCGGGGAGTCGGGTTGCCTCGGCTCCCCGGTCGGGGTCAATGATTTACGCCATCGCCTGGATCTGCGCAAGAAGATCCTTGTCCCAGGTGTCGGAGATGGGATCGGCGAGGTAGGTCTCGAGAACGTGGTCGGCGAACGCGGCGACATCGGCCTCGTAGATCGTCAGACCCTGCTCACGCAGGAAGTCCTGAACTTCGCTCTCGGTCTTGAGGTTCTGCTCGTCGCAGGCGACGCGGGCGGCCTCAACGGCTTCCATGACCCAGCCCTTCTGGGTGTCGGTCAGCTTGTTCCAGGTGTTGAGGTTGATGGTCGGCCACACGGAGTCGACGAGGTGGTTGGTCAGGGAGATGGACTTCTGGACTTCGTAGAACTTGGCGGACTTGACGGTGGGCAGGGGGTTGTCCTGGCCGTCAACGGTGCCGGTCTGGAGAGCCAGATACAGGTCATTGAAGCCAACGGCGGTGGGGTTCGCGCCCATGGCCTTGCCGAGGAACACCCAGGCGTCGGAGTTCGGCATACGGAGGTTGATGCCATTGAGATCTTCGGGGGTCTTGATCTGCTTGTCCTGAGACAGAGAGATCTGACGGGTGCCAAGATAGAAAGCGCCGAGCGGGAGGATGCCCTGCTCTTCGGCGACCTTCTGGAACATGGCCTGGCCGATCTCACCGTTGAGGACCTTGGTCATGTGCTCGTAGCTCTGGAAAACGTAGCCGGCGGTGAACATGGAAATCCAGGGGGAGCCGTCGGTCAGCCAGGAAGCGGAGGAGTAGATCATGTCGACGTCGCCGTTCTTGAGCGCGTCGTGCTCGGTGTCCTGACCGTACAGCGTGCCGGAATCGTAGCACTCAACGGTCATGTTGCCGCCGGAGATGGATTCGAGGGTCTCTTTGAAGACCTTCTGGGCAGCGCCGTGGGCGTCGGTGGGGACAGCGGCGATGGAGAAAATGAGGTTGACGGGATCGCCAACATCGTTCATCGGCTCTTCCGCCGGTTCCGCGGCGGGCTCGGCAGCGGGTTCCTCGGCGGGCGCAAACAGCATAACGAGTGCGAGAAGCATTGCGATAGTTTTCTTCATTTCTTTACCTCCTTTAGTTTTATGCAAACTGCGGGCTCCTCTGCCCACAGATATGCCCGGGGGAATGAGAGTCAGGCGTACAGCCGCTCACGGATCCGCTGCGTGATATCCAGCAGAATGTCGGCGCATTCCTGAAGCTTTCGGTCGGTCATGACCTGCGCCGGACCGGAAGAACTGATCCCGGCAACGAGCCTGCCTCTGGCGTTATACACCGGCATGCCGGTGCAGCGGACGTTTGCTTCGTGCTCGCAGTTGTCGATGGAAAAGCCCCGTTCGCGGGTGGCCTGCAGCTCCTGCAGGATCTGCGCGGGATCGGTGATCGTCTGCGGAGTGTGCGCCGGGATCGTTTCGGGGATGCGGGAGAGCCATTCCTCCGGCGGGAGATTCGCGAGAATGGCCTTTCCGATGCCCGTGGTGCAGAGCAGGGCGCGCTCGCCGCAGATCTCGCGGTACGGCAGCTCCTTCATCCGCGCGATGGGGTGGGCAACATATAAGTACAGAACGTCTGTCTCGTACGGGATACCGAAGTAGACGACCTGCCCGGTGCGCTCCGCGGCCTCGAAAAGAAGATCGTATACCGCGTGGGGATAGCCCAGATGCTGGTTGATGATGAAAGCGTGTTCCAGCAGGCGGTATCCGAGAGTGTATTTCCGGTTGGGCAGCTGGCGCAGATAGCCCGTCTGGCAGTAGGTGGATATGATGTTGTGCGCGTTGGACTTCCCGATGCCGAGCTTTTCGGAAATTTCGGTGACGCCGAGCTCCGGCTGCTCGACCGAGAAGCAGTCCAGAACACGGAGAGCCTTTGCCAGCGAACTGACTTTCGGTTCATTCATACGCACCCCTCCACGTCCGACTTTTCTTTTATTCTCTAATAGAGAACAACGTTTCTGATTACGATACAATTATAGCTCTGAGCGGTAAAACATGCAATAAGTAAGTTGATTTTCCACAAAAACAACATGGCGAATTACAGATACTTGTGTATCATATACAAGTTTTCGGCTTTGCTGTTCTGTATGGCGCAAAGAACGGCGGCCGCTCTATTTTGCGGTGACTTGCTTCGCGGTTTTCCATGAATTATAATGGGCGGCGAAAGGGGAGTGCAGTTATGATCTACGATACCATCGAGCATGCGGGAGTGTACCGCGGCATAAGCAAAAACCTCGCGAAGGCGCTGGATTTTCTGACCGGCACCGATCTCAAAAGCATGCCGGACGAGCGCGTGGAGATCGACGGGGAGAGAGCGTTCGCGTTCTTCCAGCGGTATGATACGCTGCCGGCGAACGACCGCCCGGAGGCGCACCGGAGGTATATCGATATCCAGTACCTGATCGAGGGAGAGGAGCTGATCGGCATTGCGCCGCTCTCCGCCATGAAGAGGGAGGTTGAGGCCCGCCCGGAGCGGGACATCTGGTTTTACGAGGGCGAAACGGTGAATATCTCCATCGGCGGCGGACGCCTGGCGATCTTCTTCCCGCAGGACGCCCATGCCCCGGGCATTGCCGCGGCCGAAAGCCGCCCTGTGCGAAAGGTCGTCGTCAAGGTCGCGGTGGAAGAATAAAAACATCTTTACAAAAGCTCGGAGCCGGTGCGCAAATGCGCACCGGCTCCGGGCTTTTTTATTCGGTTACGGCGTCCATCGCCGCGGCATACCATGCCCCGCCGTTCGGACAGACGAACGCCAGCTCATAGGCGTTCTGCATGTTGTAGTTTTTCTGTTCCCACCAGGAATTGGCGGTGAAGTCCGCCTTGTAGCGGACGGTGCAGACAAAGCAGTTCGCGCCGACAAACGAGAAGTCGGTAAACGTCAGCTCGTCGTAATTCACGCTCGTGGCCGACGCCCAGATCATCGCGTCGGTGGATTCCTGAATGTACCGGTAAAGATCGGTCGTCCACATGACGCAGTCAAGCAACTTGTAGTAGCGCTTCATGGATTCGCGTACGACCGGGTCCATCTCCTTCTCTTCGTCCTCCACATCCTCACGCGTAAAGGCGAGATCGCCGCGGAACGAGTGCGAGCTGTAATCAATGTACCGGTTGAAGAAATACTGCACCTGGCCCTGTACGGCGCTCTGGAGCGAGTCGTTGTTCGGATGGAAGAACATGATCTGTCCGTTCTTTCCGACGAGCGGGGCAAGCGGCGTGCCGTCGGCGGCCGTCGCCTGCACGTCCGGCAGGGAATAGAGACCGTCAAACGACCAGCGCACGGTATCGTAGGCTGCGTCGCCGGTATAGTACTCGAGACCGCGCAGAATGCCGCGGTCGGAGCTCTGCGCATCACCAATTGTGAGGACCGCGCCGCAGAGCGTCACGGTGACGTCCGATGGGGCGGTGATCGAAACGCTGTAGCGCGGCAGGGGGAGAGCGTAGCGCGTAACACCGTCGCCGGAGTCCTCTTCGGGGGCGATCTCCGTTCCCTCGCTGTCTGTAACGGTGATCGCGCCGTACATTTTCTCCACGCGGTAGCGCGTCAGGCGCGGCACAACGGTGAAGCGGCTCTCGATCTCCGGCATATCCGAAAGCAGGATGTCGCGCTCGGCGATCTGCGCATCGGTGAGGGCAATGCCGTTTATATACACCGTCTCGCCCGCGAGCGCCGTGACCTCCACGGCAGTGCTGCGGAGATTGCCGAGCGCTTCGCACGGCGCAATATCGCCGACCTGCCAGAGATGCTTTCCAAAGCCGAGATCGCTGCCCGGCTTTTCTGTGAGCGATACGGTGCACACATCCACGCCGCCGCAGCGGACGATGAATTTGGGCGATGCCGCGCTGCTCTCCGGCGCGCGGCGGTAAGAAAAGCTCTTTCCGGCGAGCAGAACGCTCTCGTATTCGTTGTAGAGCGCGGCGGCATCGTCAAAGGCGCCGGACTCGCTCTCGATCGAGGCTTTTACATAGCCGAGCCATGTTTCCGGCGCGGTGGCCTCCATGAGCTCGTCCATTACGTGTTCAGGCAGCGCCTGCTCATACACGCGCAGATATTTATAAAATGCCGCGCAGCCGAGCGAGGCAAAGAGAAGCCACACCGCTGCGTAAATGACAAGGAACCGCCGCCAACGGCGGCGGGAACGCTTCGCTGCCGCGTCCGCCGGGGCAGCGCCCTCCGGCGCGGCGGACAGCGTTTCCGTTTTCTTTTCTTCCATATTCACGCCCCCTCCGGCAGAACGACAAACGCCGTGGGAATGCTGCGCGGCCCGGTGACGGAGGCGCAGTTGTTGATGATCTCGCCATTATAAACCATGACGCTGGAGGAACCGCCGTCCAGATTGCCGGCGTTCACCGCGCCGTATTCGAGCATGATGTCCGCCACGTCCTGCATCGTTGCGCCGAGGGTGTTGATCGATCGCCCATCGAGCACGAGAAGAAGCACGCTTCCGTCGGCGCACTGGCCGATGGCGGTGCGCGGGTTGACGCCGCCGCCGAGGTTCTTCGACTGGATCTCGCCGTTGATGATGAGCGCCTTCTCGTCTTCGAGAAGGGCGTTGAGACGTTCG
>ERZ1026860.1808-NODE-1808-length-10146-cov-4.001883_pt1 | contig 10146 bp, 9 predicted proteins | sample MGYA00380160_ERZ1026860 | MGnify/ENA primary metagenome ERZ1026860 (study PRJEB33269, sample SAMEA4719796) | human gut metagenome | biome: human-associated habitat; feature: organic feature; material: feces | place: Cameroon | collected 2013-10 ... | reverse complement strand
CACTTGATTATTTAGTAAATAAAGTGTGGAATATATCATGTGATATTATTGGAATCGTGGCGGGAACGAATACGATCCATAATGCAGAACCAGATGCTTCAGAACCTTTTTTACAGAGCGGAAAATTAGTGTCATACCTTTATTCACAAAGTCATAACAGGGATCTGTTAAAAAAACATGATCCAAATAAGGATTACAATGTGTTTTGGGAATTACTTCTCTCGTCTCCGACACCGCAATTTAAAGGTTTTTATGAAGGGAACGTTGTCCGGTCTGATTCGGAAGATAAATATGATAAGGATCTGGATATCACATTGCAATTTGGAAAATATGATGCAAATTTAAATGGAATTAAGGAAATTCAAAAGGGAATACTAGATTTTGTTTCTCAGTACAGAACACATTTTGGAGATCCGGTAAATGGTCCATTTGCTTATATGTATAGCATTTCGGGACGTGATGCATATGCACCGATGCTTGTTGCTGCAAGTGATCATGAAAGATACTTAAAAGCAATTGCGAAAAGATTTGATCTAGAAATTAATGTTATTTAAAGGGATAGAGCAGAATGAACAGAAAAAAATTTTTGTGTGTTGGTTTCGTACTTTTTCTTTGCGCTGTATTGTTAATGATATTTGTCGTATATGAGAAAAGACAACCGAGAGAATTATTATCTTCAGAGCCAGAATCTGAGGAAATATACAATGAAGAAACTTCTACGCAATCCGTTGAACAAGAAATTCAAACAGAAAAAGATATGGGAACATTTGTTGTATATTTCAGCGGAATTGATGTTTGGGGATGGACGGATACGAAAAGTAGAAGTGACGTCAATATTATTGCAGCAGTTAATACGAATACCAGACATATCCAGCTGATAAATACACCGAGAGATTATTATGTTGAAATGCCAATTAGTAATGGAGCAAAGGATAAACTGACACATGCTGGATTATATGGTGTGGAAAATTCTATGGGAACACTTAGCATGCTTTATGATATTGATATTGATTACTATCTAAGGGTTAATTTCTCAGGCTTTGAAGCAATCATAGACGAAATGGGCGGAGTGGATGTTTATTCGGAGTATGATTTTACGGTAGATCCGATCAAACATTATACAGAAGGGTATAATCATTTGACGGGACTGGAAGCACTGGCATTTGTACGCGAGCGACATGCCTTTGCAAGTGGAGATAACCAGAGGGGACGCAATCAGATGGCTCTTTTAAATGCCATGATACAAAAAGTATGTTCAGCTGATTTCCTTGCAAACCATGACAAAATTATAGAAGACCTTACAGATATGTATAGAACAAACATTCCAGATGATGTGATTGCAGGGCTGATTTTTAATCAACTTCGTAATAACGAGGCATGGACTGTAGACAGTTATGCAGTGACCGGAACTGGTGGAACGGAAACGACCTATTCTACACCAGATTCTGCAGGATATGTTATGATTCCAAATGATGCAGATGTAGAACAGGCGAAGGAGTTATTACAGTCTGTGCTTACAGAAACAAAGTAAGAGATGATCAGGAATACGGGGGACTTAATTGACAATATCACCCTTTAGTGCTATTCTATAAACACTAGATACATATTATGAACGTATTGTAATTTAAAGGAGGAGACATTTTTATGAAGAAATTTGTTACTTTCGTGCTGGTCGCAGTAACTGCTCTTTCCATGACATGTACTGCATTTGCAGCACCAAGCCCGGAGAATTCTGATATAGTGAACAACAGTGGCGCAACAGCAACAATTGACGGCAAGGCGGCATCAGTTACCGTGAAATCAGTAGGATCAGGAGTCTCAATTCCTACAGCAGATGAGCTGGTGAAGGATGGACTGGTAAAAGAGGGTGCTAAGGTATTAGGAACAGCAGATATTACTGTAGACGGTGCATCTGCAGAACATCCGGTTACCGTAACTGTTTGGGTTGCGGGAGTGAAGGCATCAACAAGTATTGTTGTGTTACATTATGTGAATGGCGCATGGAAGGTAGAAAACTCAAGTACTGGTGATGGTATAGTTACCATTTATGGACTGACAAGTTGTTCTCCATTCTTATTTGTAGAAGGATCTACACCAGATAGTAGTGCAGATACTGTAAATAACACGACAAATAATAACATAACCAATAATACAACGAATAACAACAGTACGACGAATAATAGTACAACCAATACCAATAATAATTCTTCAGTGAATAATTCTGGCAGTGTATCCGGATCGGCAGCAGGCATTTCTCCGGCAACAGGTGAGAATGCAATGATTCCTGTAGTGATGGTTATCTGTGTGATTGCAGCAGCAGGTGTCGTATTTGTTTCAAGAAGACGCAGAGCGTAATCTGAAAATGTAGAGAGCATGAAAAGGGGGAGAATTTCCCCCTTTTTTTCAGTAATGGGACGGACAAAAGAGTATATGAAAAAGAACAGTGGACAAATTATAGGAATAGGAATTTTGGCGGTTGCGGCGATCACGCTTGTTGCAGTGATGTTTATGCTTAATCAAAAAGACAAACAGAATGTGGCGGTAGCACGCAAAGAACCGGAGACACAGACGGTTGTGTCAGAGGACAGACAGGGTGCAACCGATTATTCATCCATTACATATCAGGGAGAACGATATACCTATCGCAAAAATTTAAAAACAATACTTTTTCTGGGTATCGATAAGAACCAGGACGAGGTGGATCCGGATCATGTGGGAACAGATGGAAGATCGGATTGTATGATACTGTTTCTGGTTAATACGGATGACAACACAGCGCAGATGCTTGCGATTCCAAGGGAAACCATGGTGGATGTTGAGATCTATACAATGAACGGAGAATATTTCTCGACACAGAATGAACAGATCGCATTACAGTATGCATATGGTGACAGTGAGAAGAAGAGCTGCTGGCTGACGAAAAAAGCGGTTTCGAAACTGATGGATAATATTCCGATCGATGCGTATCTGTCAATGCAGTTAGAAGGTGTAGCAGATATTACCAATCTGATTGGAGGCGTAACACTTACCATGCAGAAGGATTATACGTATATTGATCCGGCATTCTCTGAGGGAGCAATGGTAAATCTTCAGGGTGAACTGGCACAGAAATTTGTCAGAACCAGAGATACCACGGTGTTTGCCAGCAATGAAGACCGAATGGACAGACAGAGTCAGTTCATAAAAGCGATGGTTCCACAGTTGAAAATGGGTGCTGCAGATGTTCAGACTTTTTTGAATGAAACATCAGATTATCTGACTACCGATATGGATGTGGATGAGATAAAGAGCCTGATGAACTGTTCATTGGATGATGAAACGCTGACGATTCCGGGGGAAAGAGTTTCGACCGGGGATGACACTCCGGAAGAGTTTTATGTGGATGAGGATTCGCTGGCACATATGATAATAGAGCTTTGTTACGAGAAAGTGGAATAGGAGTTTTGAGTTATGAAAAAGAAGACAAGTCTGATAATAAGTGGGATTCTGGCTGCAATTATATTGATATGTCTTGTTCTTATTGGAAGACATTATCTGACACAGAAACAGAATGAAAAGGTTTATGACAATCTGGCATCAGAAGTACAAAAAACGCAGACAGAGCAGAAAACAGAAGATGTGGCAACAGAAACCGAAGGACAGAGCACGATAGATTTTAATGCACTCTGGGATGTGAATCCAGATATTTATGCATGGATCGAGATTCCAGGGACACAGGTTGCATATCCTGTTTTGCGCAAAGAAGGAGACGATGACTATTACCTGAATGTTACTGTTGAAGGAAACAGTGGACTTCCGGGTTCGATATATTCGCAGGCCTCCTATAACGGAAAAGATTTTCAGGATTTTAATACGATTCTTTATGGACATGATATGAAAGATGGCTCCATTTTTGGCGGACTTAAGAATTACCGGGATGCATCTTACTGGACCGATCATCCGGAGATGATAATCTATACACCAGATCAGAAACTGACTTATAAGATTTTTGCTGCGGTAGTATACAGCAATGATCTGATTCCGTACAAATATGACCTGAATACCAACGAGGGAAAACAGCAGTTTTTGGATTCGGTATATAGCAATTCGGATAGCAGAAGCATCATTGATAAGGATGCAGTTGTAACGACACAGAGCAGACTTCTTACATTAAGTACCTGTATCGGGAATGAGACGGAGCATCGTTATCTGGTCATTGGGGTGCTGGAAAACCAGTAAGGTGCGGTTGCTTTTTTATATGAATCATTGTACAATTATTTAGAATGTCTTGCGGGAATAGCAGGACCGGTTACATATGACAGATAAGGAGCGTTTATGCCGGATTTTTTTGATGTACACAGTCATTATATGCCGAAAGTTGATGATGGGGCGGCATCGGATGAGATGACTAGCCAGATGCTTCAGATAGCATACGAAGAGGGAATACGACAGATCATATTGACTCCTCATTATCGAAAACCGTATTTTACCACACCCAGAGAAGATATTGACCGTGGTTATGTCAGGGTACGGGAGATTGCAGGACAGGTAAGACCTGAAATGAAGATTTATCTTGGAAATGAAGTGCATTATCATCCAGATCTGCTTTTGTGGCTGCAGGAAGGTCGTGTACATACAATGGCAGGCACTTCTTATGTATTGATTGAATTTTCAATGAATGATACATATGATCTGATATATAATTGTCTGAGGACATTAATTGCTGCACAATACCGACCGGTTGTTGCGCATGTGGAACGGTGCGGAGCACTGCTTGGTCATACAGAGCGTGTGGAAGAACTGGTTGACATGGGGGGATATATCCAGGTAAATGCTGGTACATTTTCCGGTGAATGTGGTTTTCAGGCAAAGCGGTTCGTACATAAGCTTGTAAAGCAGGATCTGGTAGATTTTGTTGGTTCAGATGCACATAATGTTACAGATCGCAGACCGCAGATGCTCAAATGTGCGGAGTATCTGAAGAAGATACACGGCATGGAATATATGGAGAGAATCCTTAAGGATAATCCACAGCGGATGGTAAGTAATAAGGAGCTATAACAGAGGAGAAAGCATTATGGGTAAAAGATTGGGAATTTTGATCGCATTGCTTACAGCAGCCGCTGTAGCTGGATGCGTTTTTTTAAGAGTTGCCAGAGATAATGAAGGACCAGTAATTGAATTTACTGCTAATGTTCCGACTTATTATGGATATCCGGATGATAAGAGCCTTTTATCCAATGTTACAGCTATAGATAAAAAGGACGGAGATGTTTCAAATACTCTGTTTGTGGATAGTGTCAGAGTATCGGAGGATGGAACAAGGGCAAAGGTAACATATGTTGCTTTGGATCGAAGCAGTAATGTGAGCAGAGTTTCACAGGTGTTATCCTGCAAGACAGGAAACAGAAAAACAGAGGATCTTAAGAAGGATGCTGACACAGAGACAGTAGAGCCTTAAGGCGATAAAGAAAGCACGACAGACAGAAAGGAGAAGAAACTTGAAAGAACAGATCAAGGATGATGAAATTGAAATTGATCTTTTAGAGTTGTTTCATGTATTAATAAAAAATGCATGGGCATTGATTTTGTGCATGATACTTGGGGCATCTGTAGCATATGGAGGAACAAAACTTCTTGTAACACCACAGTATGAAGCGACATCAATGATTTATATTCTGTCCAAGAGTACGAGTATCTCTTCTTATCTGGATGTGCAGGTCGGACAGCAGCTTACGGTAGATTTTGAGACATTGGCAACGACAAGAACGGTAGTTGAGAATGTAATTAATGAATTGGATCTGGATACGACATATGAACAGTTGAGTAAGAATATAACCGTAACGAATCCAAGTGGTACGCAGATTTTGAAGATCATCGTAAGGAATCCAGATCCGGTTCTGGCAAAGGATATCGCAAATGCGATGTCGGAGGCAACGGCAAACCGGATTGCTGAAGTTATGATGACAGATAAGCCAAGTGTTGCAGACAGTGCCGTTACACCAGACCGTCCTGTCAGCCCGAATACTGTAAAGAATACTGCAATTGGTGCTATGGTGGGATTATTATTTGCAGCAATTTTTATACTGACACGTACCTTGATGGATGACACGATTGTGGATCGTGATGATGTTACGAAATATCTTGGATTAACAACACTTGCAGCAATTCCACTGAATCAGGAAGAAAGCAGCGGACGGCGCAGCAGAGGCAGAAACCGTGGCAAAGGCCATAGCAAAGGTCATAGCAGAAGGCATGGACGAAAGAAGAGAGTTGGTTAGAAGGATAAGTCCCATGCATCGGAACGGAAAGGATGATACCTGGAATGAATAGTCAGGAATATGATTTCAATGAAAATAAAATAATCATCAAAAACCGGGAACTTTCTTATGAAGTGAACGAAGAGATGAAAGTTTTGCGTACGAATATCCAGTTTAGCGGAAGCGATACGAAAGTCATTGTCATGACAAGCTGCATAGGTGGAGAAGGAAAAAGCACAACATCACTGAATTTAGCAATCGCACTTGCGGATCTGCATAAAAAAGTTGTACTTATTGATGCAGATCTAAGAAAATCAATTATGGCAACCAATGTGGAAGGAGGAATTCATAAAAAAGGACTTGCGCATTTCCTCGCAGGGCAGGCATCAATTGCAGAGGTGCTGCTTACGACGAATATCCGGGGGTTGAATCTGATCCTGGCAGGTAATGTCATACCGCCGAACCCGGCAGAATTATTGTCGAATCCGCTTCTGGATAAAACGCTTCAGATCATGCGGAATAACTATGATTATATTATTATTGATGCACCGCCACTTGGACTTGTGGTAGATGCAGCAATTCTTGCAAGAGTATCGGATGGTGCAATCCTTGTTATGAAGTCTGGTGAGATCAAATACCGCTATGCACAGGGGGTAAAAGAACAGCTTGCAAATAGTGGGTGTAAAATACTTGGCGTAGTGTTGAATAAGGTGGATTATAAGAAGCAGGGACGCTATTATGGTAGATACTATGGCAAATATTACGGCAAATATTACGAGGAGGAAGAACTGGAGGAAAGCTCCAGTTCAGATCCACCGATGCAGGCTGCTACAGCACCAACACCTGAACTGACAAAGAGTGAGTTATTCATGCAGGAGAGTGCGAAGCGTGAAAGCGGTATTAGCCGCGCATCAAGAGCAGCAAGACACAAAACGGATACAGAGATGACGATGGCATCCTTAGATCCGGCTAATCCGCAGAGAACACAGAAATAACAGCAGAAAAGAAAGAGGTATCTTACATCATGACAAAGACAACAAAGAAGATTTTATATCTGCTTGGCAGCCTGATAATCCTGCTTCAGGCAGTTGTTGAAATCGCCGCAGTATATGAAATGATCCAATCTAATATGATTCCAAATGTGATATTGTTTGCTGGAATTGCAATCCTTGCTATTATACAGGCTGTAACTACGGTTCTTTTTTTTGTGAAACCGAAAAAAAAGAACGATAAGAAAACGGGAAATAAGATATCACAGAGGAAACGGTTCAGAAAACATCGTAAGATCGCCATGATACTTGCGGTGATCATGATCGCACTCTGTGGGCTATTAACGTATGTGATGGCAAAAGTAAATGATGCGTTTGGTGCAATCACAAATGAAGATGGACAGTATATTGAGATCGGTGTATATGTTATGAAGGATTCACCGGCACAATCGATTAATGATCTTACAGAAAGCACGTTTGGAATGACAGATTCTTATGATGCAGAGAATACGCAGGCCGCATTGAACGATATCAACGATAAATTGGATAAGGAAGCTGCAACAGAGAATTATGATTCTGTGAATGCAATGGTAGATGCGTTATACAGCGGACAGACAGATGCAATGATTCTGAACGAAGCCTATGAATCCATTCTGGAAGATCAGGAAGCTTATCAGAACTTCTCAGATGATACCAGAATTGTGTACACATACCGTATTAAGGTGGACGAGGACGAAAAACGAGATGTAAAAGTAACGAAAGATCCATTTGTTGTATATATTAGTGGATCCGATACAAGAAGCGATAAGCTGGCAACAAGTCGAAGTGACGTAAACCTGCTTGCTGTTGTGAATCCGGAGACAAAGCAGGTATTGCTTTTAAATACACCACGTGATTATTATGTACAGACTTCAGTTTCCGGTGGTGCAAAGGATAAGCTGACACATGCAGGAATCTATGGTGTACAGTGCTCGATGGATACGCTTTCCATGTTATATGATACGCCGGTAGATTATTACATGCAGATCAATTTTACCGGATTTGAGACGATGATCGATGCAATCGACGGTGTGGATGTGGATGTGGATCAGGCTGTGACTACCGATGACGGATATTCGTTCAGTGAGGGAATCAATACAATGAATGGTAAGGAAGCTCTTTCTTATGTAAGAGAACGTCATCATTTTGCAGATGGTGATAATGCACGTGGACGTCATCAGATGGCTGTGATCAGTGCGATTATCCAGAAAGCTTCTTCAGGAACTACGATCTTGAAGCATTACGGAGATATCATGGACAGCATGGAAGGCATGTTTGTGATGGATATGAGTCAGGATAATCTTGGTAATCTTGTAAAGATGCAGTTATCAGATGGTTCTTCCTGGAATGTAAAGTCTTATGCGGTAACGGGCGAGAATTCTTCCAATTATACGTATTCCGCTCCGGGACAGCAGCTTTATGTGATGGAGCCGGATCAGGATACGGTTGATCATGCAAAAGAACTGATTAACAAGGTATTCTCCGGAGAAACGCTGACAGATGAAGATGTAGCAGCACAATAGTATATAGTACGCAGATGCTGAATAAAATTATGCAGTAAATGAAAAGAGGATAAGATTCATGGGTAAGTATTTTGGTACAGACGGATTCCGCGGGGAGGCTAATAAAGTCTTGACAGCGGATCATGCATATAAAATTGGACGTTACCTTGGCTGGTATTATAATCAGAACCATAAGGGACGCATTGTGATCGGCAAGGATACAAGAAGAAGCAGTTATATGTTTGAGTATGCCCTGGTTGCAGGAATTACAGCATCCGGTGCAGATGCATATCTGCTTCATGTAACAACAACCCCGAGCGTTGCGTATGTTGTTCGTACAGAGAATTTTGACTGTGGAATTATGGTTTCTGCAAGTCATAATCCGTTCTATGATAATGGAATCAAGGTAATGGATGGAAATGGACATAAGATCTCAGCAGATGTAGAAGCTGCAATGGAGAAGTACATTGACGGAAATATGGGAGAACTCCCATTTGCGTTCCAGGATAAAGTTGGTGTGGCCAAGGATTACGCAATTGGAAGAAACCGCTATGTGGGATATCTTATTTCGCTGGCTACCAGATCCTATGATGGAATGAGAATTGGTCTGGACTGTGCAAATGGAAGTTCGTTCAGCATTGCAAAAAGTGTGTTTGATGCTCTTGGAGCCAAAACATATGTGGTAGGAAATGAGCCGGATGGAACAAATATCAACATGGCTTGTGGATCAACGCATGTTGAGAACCTTAAGAAGCTGGTAAGAGAAAAGAATCTGGATTGTGGATTTGCTTTTGATGGTGATGCAGACCGTTGTATTGCTGTTGATGAGAACGGAATGGAAGTACATGGAGACTATGTTCTTTATGTATGTGGCAGGTATCTGAAAGAATGTGGAAAACTTCAGAATAATACCGTTGTTGCAACGATCATGTCAAACCTTGGTTTATTCAAGGCAATGAAGCGTGAAGATATCAATGTATGTGTCACAACAGTTGGAGATAAATATGTGAATGAAGCCATGGTTGCAAATGGTTATGTACTTGGTGGAGAACAGTCAGGTCATATCATTTTCAGTAAACATGCAACAACCGGTGATGGAATCCTTACTGCGATCATGCTGATGGAAGTAATTCTTGAGAAGAAACAGAGTCTTGGAACGTTGTGCAGAGGAATGCAGATGTTCCCACAGCTTTTGAAAAACGTGCGTGTGGCAGATAAGCCAGCAGCGGTAAATAATCCAAAGGTTCAGGAAGAGGTACAGAAGATTACAGCAGCACTTGGTGACAATGGACGAATCCTTCTGCGTGAAAGTGGTACAGAGCCAGTTGTCAGGGTTATGGTGGAAGCGGGAACCGATGAACTCTGTCAGCGTTATGT
>ERZ1026860.1807-NODE-1807-length-10152-cov-18.697039_pt1 | contig 10152 bp, 7 predicted proteins | sample MGYA00380160_ERZ1026860 | MGnify/ENA primary metagenome ERZ1026860 (study PRJEB33269, sample SAMEA4719796) | human gut metagenome | biome: human-associated habitat; feature: organic feature; material: feces | place: Cameroon | collected 2013-10 ... | reverse complement strand
ATCTGGGTACTGCCAATACTCTGGTCTACATGAAGGGCAAGGGCATCATCATGCGTGAGCCCTCGGTCGTGGCGGTGGATACCAAGACCGACGAGGTGCGCTGCGTGGGCGGCGAGGCAAAGGCTGTCATCGGCCGTACCCCCGGCAGCATCGTGGCAGTGCGCCCCCTGAAGGACGGCGTCATCGCCGATTTCGACATCACGGCCAATATGCTGGAGAATTTCCTCAAAAAGGCCTGCGGCAACAGCATGTTCTCCCGTCCCCGGGTGGTCATCTGCATTCCCTCCGGTGTTACCGAGGTGGAGCGCCGCGCTGTGCGCGAGGCTACCCTGAAGGCCGGTGCCCGTCAGGTGTCTGTCATTGAGGAGCCCATGGCTGCTGCCATCGGTGCAGGCCTGCCCATCAGCGAGCCCACCGGCAGCATGATCGTGGATATCGGCGGCGGCACGGCGGAGATCGCCGTCATCTCTCTGGGCGGCATCGTGGCTTCCCGCAGCGTGCGCATGGCGGGTGATATGTTCGATCAGGCCATCATCGCCTTCATCAAGCGCAAGTACAACCTGCTCATCGGCGAGCGCACTGCCGAGCAGATCAAGATCGAGATCGGCTCTGCCTATGTGCTGGACCCGGAGCTGACCATGGAAATCAAGGGCCGCAACCTTGTGGACGGTCTGCCCAAGAACATCGTGGTGCACTCTGAGGATGTGCGCGGCGCACTGCTGGAGTGTCTGGTCAAGATCACCACCGCCATCAAGGAGACGCTGGAGCGCACTCCGCCGGAGCTGAGCGCAGATATCATCGACCGCGGCATCACCCTGACCGGCGGCGGCGCTTTGCTGCGCGGTCTGGATCAGCTGATCCAGAGCGAGACCGGCATTGACGTGCATATTGCGGAGGACCCGCTGGACTGCGTGGCCAAGGGTGCCGGTGCGGTGCTGGATCATGTGGATGTGCTGCATGATGTGCTGGACACCGACGGAGGACATATGTAAGAGCAGCTCTCTGCGAAGAGAACGGCTCAGAATGCGGAAAAGTTTCAGACATAGCAGCTGTGCGTTTTTCCGCTGCAAACACTGCATCTTGCGCGGATGGCACGGCTGTCCGCGCTTTTTTTATGCAAAGGCCTGCGGTAGGGCGCGGGCATCCCGACAGGAGGGAAGGACCCTTTGAAAGATTTTTTTGATACCTGGAAATTCAAAATCCTTGTGGCCGTGGCGGTATTTCTGGTGGGCATCATGGCCTACGCCGGTGCCAACGGCCGCCTGACCGCCGCCCCGCAGGAGTTGCTGGGTGTGATCCTGACCCCCTTCCAGAAGGCGGCGGCTGTGGTCAGCGGCGGCGTGGGTGCGGTGTGGGAAAAATACACTAGCATCGATGAAGTCATGGAGCAGAACGAGCAGCTGGAAGCGGAAAACGCTGAGCTGCGCCAGCAGATGGTGGACTACGACCGCATCAAGGCCGAGAACGAGGCCTACAAGGCGCTGGCGAACATTCAGGAAAAGAACAGCAATGCCACCTATGTGTCCGGTTTTGTCATCGGTCGCGATCCGCTGGACGAGTTCGGCGGCTTTACGCTGGACAAGGGCACCGCAGACGGCGTAGCGGTGAACGATGCTGTCATCAGCGACCGTGGCTATCTGCTGGGCATGGTGGTGGAAGCCGACCCGACCAGCTGCAAGGTGATGACCATCCTGCACCCCAGCTTCAATGCGGCGGGCGTTGTTTCCCGCACCCGGGAAAACGGCATCCTGAACGGCAATACCACCTACGCGCCGGACGGTCTGTGCACCCTGACCAATCTGGAGCGCAGCACCGAGACCCGTGCGGGCGATCAGGTCATCACCACCGGTCTGGGCGGGGTGTTCCCGCCGGATCTTCTGGTGGGTACGGTGCAGGACGTGGTGCCGGAAGCCAGCGGAAAGTCCTCCATTGCGGTGGTGCGCCCCGGTGCCGACCCCCGCACCGCCAAGCACGTTTTTATTATTACTGCATACTAAGGAGGGCACACTGCTATGGAATCTCGCCGCAAGCGCAGCCGCAGCCAGCTGCTGAAGTGGGGCTGCTATGTGCTGGCGCTGTTTGTGTGCGCCGCGTTGCAGACCACGCCCGGGCTGTTCCAGCTGGGGCAGGCAAAGCCGCTGCTGGTGCTGCCGCTGTGTCTGGCGGTGGCAGTATTTGAGGGGGAGTTTGCCGGGGCGCTGCTGGGCACGGTGGGCGGCCTTTTGTGGGACTACGCCGCCGGGCGCACGGTGGGTATGCTGGCACTGGAACTGCTGCTGCTCTGCTTTGGGGTATCGGTGCTGGTGCAGCTGTATCTGCAGGTGAACCCCGGCAACTTTGCCGCCGTAAGCACCGTGACGGCGCTGGTGGTGCTCTCGCTGGACTGGCTGTTTTTCTACTATATGCCGGGCTATGCCGGCGCGGCACTGCGGTACCTTATCTTTGTGCTGCCCAGTGCGGCGCTGACCATCCCGGCGGCGCTGCTGGCTTTCTGGCTGGTGCAGCGCATCCATGACGGGTTCAGGATCGACAACGGTGTGGTCTAACCCGTAAAAGGAGAACCAGATGAACGAAAATGAACGCAAGGTCGTGGTGCGGCGGATGCTGCTGCTCATCGCAGTGGCCTGCATCATCATGGGGCTGTACACCTTCCGGCTGATCTTTTTGCAGCTGGTCAATGGGGACAGCTTCAAGGCAAAAGCCACCAACACCACGGATTATAAGTTCACGGTCACCGCTGCGCGCGGCAATATCGTGGACAGCACCGGCAAGCGCATCGCTACCACCAGCACCGGCTATAATGTGGTGCTGAACAAGCTGCAGATGGGAGATCAGGATCTGGACACCATGCTGCAGCAGATCGTGGAGCTTTTGCGCCAGAACGATGAAAAATGGCTGGACACCCTGCTCATCAGCGAGCCGGATGCCGCCGGGAATTATACCTTTACGGACAGCGCCGACAGCACCAGCGACCAGAAAACGCTGGCAGACATGAAGGAGACGCTGGGCTTGCAGCAGTACGCCACCGCCAACGATGTGATGGAGATGCTGGTGGAGAAAAACCATCTGGAAAGCTTCTCCCTGCCGTGGCAGCGGGTGCTGGCGGGCATCCATTACGAGATGGACCGGCAGGCTTTTTCCAACGTGAACAACTTTATCATGGCTGAAAACGTCAGTCAGGTGACGGTGGCTACCATCAAGGAGCATTCCCTCACCCTGCCGGGCGTGGAGATCGTGGAGACCAGCACCCGCAGCTATGAGCAGGGCGATATCCTGCCCGCTGTGCTGGGGCGTGTGGGCAAGATCACCGCCGAAAAGTGGAAGGTGACCGACGAAAACGGTCAGGTGACCTATCCGCTCAAGGAAAAAGGCTATAACATGAACGATGTGATCGGCATCTCCGGCCTTGAGTCCGTGTACGAGGACGAGCTGCGCGGCAAGGACGGCGTGGAGACCATCACCCGCAACTCGGACGGTGTGATCGTGGACACCAAGATCACCACCGTGCCGGAGCCGGGGCATACCGTGCAGCTGACCATCAACAGCGACTTTCAGCGAGCGGTGGACAAGGCCCTTGCCAACAACATCGATATGATCAACCGGGTGTATAACACCGGCGATATGAAGGCTGCCGCCGGTGCTGCGGTGGTGCTGGACGTAAAGGATGGCAGCGTGCTGGCGGCTGCGAACTATCCCAGCTTTGACCAGAACCTGTACGCCACAAACTATTCTGAGTACAGCGCCGACCCCAGCCTGCCCCTGTTCAACCGGGCGCTGCAAGGCCTGTACACTCCCGGTTCTACCTTTAAACCGTCGGTGGCGGTAGCGGCGCTGGACAGCGGCCTTATCAACCAGTACTCCACCGTCAACTGCACCGGCGTGTACACCTATTATAAGGACTACCACCCCCGCTGCACCCGCCACGGCCACAGCGGCAACATTGATGTGGTCACCGCCATCAAGTGGAGCTGCAACATCTTCTTCTACGATGTGGGACGCCGCCTGACCAGTGACGTTTACGATGCCTACGCCTACAAGCTGGGTCTTGGCCAGCGCACCGGCGTGGAGGTGAACGAGGCTGTGGGTCGCCTGACCAAAAAGACGGATAAAAACTACACCTCATCGCTGGATATTCAGGCTGCTATCGGGCAGGGCAACACGGTGGTAAGCCCCATCCAGCTGGCTACCTACGCCGCAACGCTGGCCAACAACGGCGTGCGCTACCGCACCCATTTTGTCAAAGCCATTCTGGATACCAACACCGGCGAGGTACTCAGCGAGACCCAGCCGGAGGTGATGGATATCATCGAGGGCAACGGCAACACCTTTGATCTGGTGCGGCAGGGCATGAAACTGGTGCCCAGCACCATCAGCGGCAAGATCTCCAGCTACCCCATTGCCATCGCCTGCAAGACCGGTACCCCCCAGCGCAGCGAGACCTACGCCTCGGGCAAGCACTACCTGAACGCCATGATGATCGCTTACCTCCCGGCAGACGACCCGGAGATCGCCATCGGCATCACGGTGGAGTACGGCGGCTACGGTGCCCGCACCGGCGATCTGGTGGTGGATATCGCCAACGCCTACTTTGCCATGAAAGACGGCACGCTGGAGGTTGACCCCTATGTGGACCCGCGCACCGTGGTGCAGGAGGATGCCGCAGCATCGGATACCGCCCAGACCGCCCCGGATGCTGCGAATGATGCACAGACCGATGCTGCCGCCGCAGAACCGCAGCAGATAACTGCGCCCGCAGGGGTGACAGAGGAAGAAAACAACGATGCAATGCTTGCGCAGTAAAGCGCAGCTGCGCGCAAAGTGCTGAACTTGAACGAAAATTTGAATATTGTGTCCAAAAACCTGTTGTAAATGAGTTGCGTTTGTGATATCATGTATAACAAAGGAAATTTATCAAGTGTTTTATATACAAATGTTTCAATAGAGGAGAGATCTACAGATGACGATTGCCCTGATCGCGCATGACTCCAAAAAGGAGCTGATGGTTCAGTTCTGCACGGCGTACTGCCGTATTCTGAGCCAGCATAAATTGGTGGCGACCGGCACTACCGGCAAACTGATTTCCGAGGCCACCGGCCTGCAGGTACAGCGTTTTCTGGCCGGTGTGCAGGGCGGCGACCAGCAGATCGCGTCCCGCATTGCCTGCAACGAGATCGACCTGCTGCTGTTCTTCCGCGACCCCATCAATGCTAAGCCCAGCGAGCCGAATGAGATGACCCTGCTGCGCCTGTGCGATGTGCACAACATTCCCATGGCTACCAACATCGCCACCGCCGAGGTGCTGATCCACGGCTTGGAGCGCGGAGATCTGGACTGGCGCGATATCGTGCACCCGCAGAACTAAAGTACACAAAAAAGAAGCGCTGCATCGTACAGATGCGGCGCTTCTTTTTTGTGTAGAAAGCGGTTGGATCAGACCGTGCCGTTTACCTTAAAATCCTGTGCCATCTCCTGCACATCGGCGGCGGTAAACTCGCCCAAGGGCAGCAGCAGCCGGGCAAGGGTGTCCTGCGGCAGTGCCGCCAGTACAGCGCTCTCGTCCAGTGCGGCGTCCACAGCAGGGCAGATGGCGTGCACGCCGTCACTGCCCAGTTTCACCCGGGCGTGGTGCCCGGTGGCAATATACTGGATGCCCAGCTTGTCGGCGGCGGTCAGCAGGGCGGCAAACCGGGCGTCGTTGCCGCTGCCCAGTACCTCGGCGGGCTGGTCTGCCAGCGCCTCCGCCTTCAGCACGATGCACTCGATGCCAAGAGCCTCGGCGGCCTGCCGTGCGGCTGCTGCCCATGCACTCTGCTCAGTGGCCAGCTGCACCACGGCCCCGGCCACGCCAAAGCCCTGCTGCTGCAAAATGCGCACCACAACGCCGCAATCCACAGTGCCGTCCATGCTGACAAGCACCTTGTCCTGTGTTTCGTAGGTGTCGAACCCGTTGCCGGGCAAAAATGCGTCGCTCATGTTCCTTGCCTCCCGCCATGTGCTTTGCTTTGTGCTACGGCCAGCTGGTCGCAGCGTTCGTTTTCCGGGTGGCCTGCGTGGCCCTTTACCCAGACGTAGGTGATCTTGTGCCGTGCCTCCTGCTCCAGTGCCTGCGCCCATAAGTCCGGGTTCAGGGCAGGGGAGCCGTCGGCTTTTTTCCAGCCCCGGCGCTTCCAGCCCTTGGCCCAGCCCTTTTCCAGCCCGTTGATGACGTACTGGCTGTCAGAGCACAGCCGCACCTCGCAGGGCTCCTTGAGCTGACGCAGCGCCTCGATAAAGGCCGTCAGCTCCATGCGGTTGTTGGTGGTGCTGGCGTCGCCGCCGCTCAGTTCCTTTTCGTACACCTTGCCGTCAAAGCGGTAGCGCAACACCGCACCCCAGCCGCCCGGGCCGGGGTTGCCGCTGCAAGCGCCGTCTGTGTACACCTCTACCTGTTTCATGGGGTTCTCCTTATAGAATAGAATACCTTTATTTAGCGCTATTTTGCCCGGGATGTCAAGAGCCAATGTATACACCGGCCCAGTTTTGCCAAACCTTGGAATTGACAAAACCGGTGCGAGATACTATACTTAGCGTAACAAAATGCGTATAGGGGTGCACCAAAGGCGTGCGCCCGGCTGTTCCGGCAGAAACGCCACGGTCGCATCGAACAGATGGACTTACCTGGCCAAGAACCTCTTGCGGAACCAACAGCGCTGCTGCAAAAAGCACGCTGAACGATAAATTCTATACGATGCATCAACCGGAAGCCGATGCAGTTTCAGGTGCTTCCCCTGTGCAAGATGCGGCTGCTCTCCCCGGCGGGGCGCGGCCTGGCTTGCAATTGAATCTGGAGGTAAAGAATGGCTCAAACAAAAGAAAATAACCCCGCACCCCGCGCAAATGCCCCGGCAGCGCCCAAGGCAGCTGCCGCAAACGGCACTGCTCCCGCAGGGGAAAAGCGTACCCGTCCCACCACCCGCCGCCCCTACTATAACCGCCGCCCGCGCCGTGCGCAGCAGCCCAAGGAGGCGGCGACCCCCATCCATATCTACCCGCTGGGCGGTCTGGGCGAGGTCGGCAAGAACATGACCGTCTACGAGTGCAACGGTGATATGATCATCGTGGACTGCGGCTTGGTGTTCCCGGACAGCGAGATGTTCGGCGTGGACATGGTCATCCCGGATTTCACCTTTGTGGTGCAGAACAAGGATAAGATCAAGGGTCTGCTCATCACCCACGGCCACGAGGACCACATTGGCAGCATTCCCTATCTGCTGCAAAAGTTCAGCCTGCCGGTGTACGGCACCCGTCTGACCTGTGGCCTGATCAAGAACAAGCTGGAGGAGTTCGGCCTTGCCGGTAAGACCAAGTTTGTGGAGATCGTGCCCCGGCAGAAGATCAAGCTGGGCTGCTTTACCGTGGAGCCCATCCATGTGAACCACTCCATCCCGGATGCTGTGGCCTTTGCCATCGACAGCCCCGCCGGTACTATCATCCAGACCGGCGACTTCAAGATCGACTACACCCCGCTGGCCTGCGGCGTGACCGACCTGTCCACCCTGTCCGAGTACGGGCAGCGCGGTGTGCTGGCATTGCTGAGCGACTCCACCAACGCGGAGCGCCCGGGCTTTACCGCCACCGAGCAGAAGGTGGCCGCCGGTGTGCGCAGCCTGTTTGCCCGCGCCCGCAATAAGCGCATTATCATTGCGACCTTTGCGTCCAACATCTACCGCGTGCAACAGATCATTGATCTGGCTGTGGAGGATGGCCGCAAGGTGGCTTTCAGCGGCCGCAGCATGGTCAACAACACTGCCATGGCGCAGGAGCTAGGCTATATGCACATCCCGGAGGGCACGCTGATCAGCGTGGACGAGCTGAACCAGTACCCGCCGGAGCAGGTAGTGCTGGTGACCACCGGCAGTCAGGGCGAGCCGCTCAGCGCGCTGAGCCGTATGGCCTCCTGCAGCCACCGTCAGGTGCGTGTGGGCCCCGGCGACTTCATCATCATCTCCGCAAACCCCATCCCCGGCAACGAAAAGAGCGTGACCAAGATCGTCAACGGTTTGCTGCTGCTGGGCGCAGAGGTCATCTACGAGAGCATGTATGATGTGCACGTTTCCGGTCACGCCTGTCAGGAGGAGCAGAAGTTGATGCTCACCCTGACCAAGCCCAAGTATTTCCTGCCCGTGCACGGCGAGTATAAGCAGCTGAAAAAGCACGCCCTCACCGCTGCAAGTCTGGGTATCCCCACCAGCAACATCCTCATTGCGGAAAATGGCTCCAACGTCATCCTCTCGCAGGACGAGATGAAGCTGGGCGAGCCGGTGACCGCCGGTGCCGTCATGGTGGACGGCCTTGGCGTGGGCGATGTGGGCAATGTGGTGCTGCGGGACCGCAAGCACCTTTCTGAGGATGGCCTTGTCATCATCGTGGCCACCGTGGACAGCAAGACCGGCAAGGTGCTGGCCGGGCCGGATCTGGTAAGCCGGGGCTTCGTGTATGTGCGCGAGAACGAGAGCCTGATGGACGGTGCCCAGAGCATTGTGGAAAATGCGCTGGAGCGCTGTGTGGACGAGCACGTCCGGGATTGGAACAGCGTAAAGACCCGTGTGCGTGAAGCACTGAGCAGCTATATCTACCGGCGCACCAAGCGCAGCCCGATGATCCTGCCGATCCTGATGGAGGTCTGATCCGGGCGCACCGCAAAGCGGTGCAGCGTTTGAGGAGGCAAAAAACCAATGAAACGAAAACCAAGATGGACACTGGAAATGCTCACGGCCAGTCTGGCGGTGCTGTGCGGTCTTTTGCTGCTGGTGCTGCTGGTGCAGCGCCCCACGGCATGGCCGTTGCTGGCCGTGCTGGTGGTGCTGTGGGGCATAGGGGCAACTCTGTTCCGCTGCAAGCTGCGCAGCTGGGTGGTGCGTTGGACAAGCGGCACCACGTTTGAAAAATCCAAGGTGCAGTTCAGTCTGGAGCCCCTTTCCCAGCCTGCGGCGCTGCTCTCCGGCGAGACGGTGCTGTGGTACAACAGCCAGTTCCGCACCCGCCTGCTGGGCGGGCAGGATGTGCTGGCCAGCCGGGTGCAGAAGCTACTGCCCGGGCTGGATCTGCAGTTGTGCCGCAAGCGTGAGGGACAACTGCTGACCCTTGCCGACGGCTACTGGAGCGTGCACAGCTCCACCGTGCCCGGCGAAGCTGAAAGCATGACCCTGCTGGTGCTGAACGAGGAGACCGAGCTGCGCCGCATCGAGGCAGAGTATAAGGCCAGTCGTCCGGGGTATCTTGCCTTTCAGCTGGACGGCTATGATGATGTGTTCGGGGATCTGATGGACAGCGAGCGCGCCCGCCTGCTGGAGGGCGTCAACCGCATTCTAGAGGAGATGATCGGGCGCGGCAGCGGCTTTCTGCGCCGGGTAGGCAGCGGCGGCCGCTACATCGCCGTGGTGGAGGAGCGCCAGCTGGAGCAGTTCGCCAACCGCGGCTACGATGTGCTGGATAAGATCCGGGCGCTGGACCCCGGCGTGAGCCTTTCGATGTCCATTGGCATCGGACGCGGCGCACGCACCCTGCGGGAAGCGCAGGATATGGCCGAGCACGCGCTGGATATGGCGCAGGGACGCGGCGGCGATCAGGCCGCAGAGATGACGCTGGACGGCTTTACCTTCTACGGCGGCGTGAGCCATGGCGTAGAAAAGCGCAGCAAGGTGCGCAGCCGCCTTGTGGCCGACCAGCTGGTCAAGCTGATCAAGGAAGCTGACCATGTGGTCATCATGGGTCATCGCATGAGCGATCTGGATGCCATCGGCGCAGCCGAGGGCGTGTTGCGCATTTGCAAAATATGCGATGTGCCGGCGGTCATCGCCGTCCGGCGGGACGCTACGCTGGCGGCCAGCCTGATCGATGCGCTGTGCAAGGCGGGGCAAAAGGATGACTTCATCGACCCCAAGGACGCTCTGCCCATCATCTCCAAGCGTACCCTGTGCATCGTGGTGGATACATATCAGGTGGGTCTTGTGGAAAGCAAGGACATTCTGGAAAAATGCGGCAAGGTGGCCGTCATCGACCACCACCGCAAGGGCGTGGGCTACATCGAGAACCCGGCGCTGGTCTGCCACGAGCCCTATTCCTCCTCGGCAAGCGAGCTGGTCACCGAGCTTTTGCAGTATGTGGGCGAGC
>ERZ1026860.1805-NODE-1805-length-10159-cov-3.944774_pt1 | contig 10159 bp, 7 predicted proteins | sample MGYA00380160_ERZ1026860 | MGnify/ENA primary metagenome ERZ1026860 (study PRJEB33269, sample SAMEA4719796) | human gut metagenome | biome: human-associated habitat; feature: organic feature; material: feces | place: Cameroon | collected 2013-10 ... | reverse complement strand
TACGCGATGTTTTCCCGCACCGTCCCCGATTTCAGCCACGTTTCCTGCAACACCATGCCGAATTGGGCGCGCAGGCTGTCGCGCGTCATTTCTTCAACGTTGGTTTTGGAAACAGAAATGCTGCCCGCGTTGACATCGTAAAACCGCATCAGCAGGTTGATTAAAGTCGTTTTCCCGCACCCCGTTTTGCCCACGATGGCGATTTTTTGCCCCGCTTTGACGTTCAGGGACAAGTCTTCAATCAGCTTGATTTCGGGAACGTACGAAAAATAAACGCGTTCCAAATCGACCGTTCCGTCCGCGCGGCGCAAAATTTTCGCGTCTTCGGCGTCGGGCGTTTCGGGCGTCGCGTCGATGATTTCAAACAGCCGTTTCGCGGACGCCAGCGCGCTTTGCAGTTCGGCAATCACGCCCGATATTTCGTTGAACGGTTTTGTGTACTGGTTCGCATAGCTTAAAAAGCACGACAGCTGACCGACGCTTAAAACGCCGGCGACCGCGCTCAACGCCCCGACGATGCCGACCAGCGTATAAACCACGCCGTTGACAAAGCGGGTGCAGGGGTTGGTGATAGAGGAAAAAAACAACGCCTTGACCCCGCAATTTTGCAATCGGGCGTTGATTTCTTCGAATTTTTCGCGGGATTTTTCTTCGTAGCCGAACGCCTTGACCAGCTTTAAATCGTTGATCAGCGCCGTCATTTCGCCGCGCGTTTCCGACTGTACTTTGAAGAATTTGAAAGTGCGCTTGGCGATGAAGTTCGCGACGAACAGCGACAACGGCGTGACGAACACGACCAACAGCGTTATTTTGACGTTGATGACCGCCATAAACCCGATTGTGCCGAAAATCGTGACAATGCCCGTGAACAGCTGCGTAAAGCCCATCAGCAGCCCGTCCGCGACCTGTTCCGCGTCCACCGCCACGCGGCTGAGAATATCGCCGTGCGGCATCGTGTCGACAAAGCGCAAGGGGACTTTTTGCAGTCGGTCGAACGCCTTGACGCGAATGTCGCGCACGGTCAGATAAGTGATTTTGTTCGTGCAAAGCCCCATCAACCATTGGGACAGGGCGGCAGTTGCGACAACGCCCGCCAAAGCTTCCAAGATTTTTTTCAACGCTTGAAAATCGACCGCGCCTTTGCCGGCGACCAAGTCGATCGCGCGTCCCGTCAGCACGGGGGCGTACAAAGTCATCGACACGCCGACGACCGCGAAAAACAACGCCAAAGCCAGATGGGACAGGTAAGGACGCGTAAAGGACAGCAAACGCTTCAACAAATTTTTTTGCATTACGCCGCCTCCTCTTTTTCCAACTGCGACAGGCAGATTTCACGATAGACGGGGCAGTTTTCAAACAAATCGTCATGCCTGCCGACACCGACCGCTTTGCCGTCGTCCAAAACGACGATGAAATCCGCGCCGCGCACCGTCGAAATGCGTTGAGAAACCAGAAAAACCGTCGTCCCCGCAAGGTCGTTTTTAATCGCTTTACGCAGTTTCGCGTCGGTCGCGAAGTCCAGCGCCGACGCGCTGTCGTCCAAAATCAGGATTTCCGGCTCTCCGACCAAAGCCCGCGCGATGGTCAGCCTTTGCCCGCCCGACAGGTTGCGCCCGCCTTGCGCTATCGGCGCGTCAAGCTGTTCGGGTTTGGTCGAAACGAATTCGTCGCCCTGCGCGATTGTCAACGCCCGCCAAATTTCCGCGTCCGCCGCGTCAGCTTTCGCCCAGCGCATATTGTCGCGGATCGTTCCTTTGAACAGCACGGCTTTTTGCGGCACGACGCCGATTTTTCGGCGCAAATCCGCAAAAGGATAATCTCGAACGTCGACGCCGTCGATTAAAACCCGCCCTTTCGTCGCGTCGTAAAAGCGGGAAAGCAGGTTGATTAAAGTCGTCTTGCCCGATCCCGTGCCACCGATAACGCCGACGGTCGCGCCTTTCGGCACGGCGAAGTCGATGCCGGTCAACGCTTCCGCTTCGGCGTTTTTATAGGCGAATGACACGTTTTCAAACCGCACGCGGGGCGCGTCGGGCAAAGAATTTGCCGCTTTGCCGTTTTCCCCGACCGTCGGGAAAATCGCGAACACGTCGTTGATGCGCGCGGCGGACGCGGACGCTTTCGTAAAGACGACGATTAAATTCGCCAAAGCGACCAACGCCAGCAGGATTTGCGACATATAGTTGACCAAAGCGATTACTTCGCCCTGCGTCAAATCGCCCGCGTTGACTTGAAAACCGCCGCCCCACACAATCGCGATGACCGCCAGATTGACGACGACATACGTCGCGGGATTCAGCAACGCCGCGATTTTTCCCGCCGCGACCTGTTCGTTCATCAGCGTTTCGCACGTTTGTTCAAACGCCGCGTGTTCTTCCTTTTGCTTGGAAAAAGCGCGAATGACGCGCACGCCCGTCAGATTTTCGCGCACCAGCAGGGAAACTTTGTCCATACACGCTTGAATCCGCTTGTAACAGGGAATGCACTTTGCCATGACGAACCAGATGACTGCGCCGATCAGCGGCGTTGCGACCAGAAAAATCACCGCCAGCTTCACATCGACAAAGAACGCCATGACAATCGCGCCGACAACGATGAACGGCGAACGCAAAAACAGGCGCAAGCCCAAATTCACCCCCGACTGCGCCTGATTGATGTCGCCCGTCAGCCGCGTGATCAGGGACGGCGTGCCGATTTCGTCCAATTCGGCATAGGACAAATCGCCGACGTGGCGGAACAGCGCGCTGCGCAAAGCCGTGCCGAATCCCATGGACGCTTTGGCGGCGAAAAACTGCGCGGTCAGGGAACAGACCAGCCCCAGCAATCCCAAGCCAACCATCAGCGCGCCCATTTTGTAAATATAGGCGGTATCGCCGTTTTTAATGCCGACATCAATGATTCCCGCCATAACCAGCGGAACGAACAGCTCGAAACACGCCTCCAGAAACTTGAACAAAGGACCGACGACGCATTCTTTTTTGTAATTCGCTAAAAAGCGGGCGAGCTTAAACATAAGGCGGATTCCGATAATGAGAAATTTTCCGATTTCTATACTTTTTGCGCGGGAAAGGCAAGTGTTGTCCTATAAATTGCACATTCGTCAAATTTAATTTTACGGAAAAAAATCAAAAATTAACGTTATGGGCGTATAAAATGCGTCGAAGGCGGAAAAAATGAAAGAAAACGGACTGAAATCCTTTTATTCGACGATGATTGCGCCGTGTCCTTATGTTGCGGGACGCGGGGAATCGAAGTTGGCGGTCGACATATCGGGCGCATTTTCGCAAAGCTGGAACAATGTGCTGTCCCGCGCCGGATTTCGGCGATCGCACGGTGTTTGCTATATTCCCGCTTGTCCTGACTGCGACGAATGCGTGTCCGTGCGTATCCCCGTTGCGGACTTTCTGCCGTCCAAGAAAATGCGTAAAGTACTGCGCTTGAATCAGGACGCGACCGTCGCTTTTACACCGAATATCGCCACGACGGAGCAATACGCGTTGTTTTCCGATTATCTGGAAAGCCGCCATGCCAAAAGCGATATGACGGAAATGTATTTCGAGGAATTCCGCGCGATGATAGAGGATTCCTGCGTCGATTCCGCCATGATGGAGGTGCGCGAAAACGCGGTGCTGCAAGCCGCCATGCTGGTTGATGTTTTGGACGACGGATTGTCGGCGGTGTACAGCTTTTTCAACCCCGAACAGAGCAGGCGAAGCCCGGGGACTTTTATGATTTTGAAACTGATAGAGGAAGCGCGGAAAATCGGCTTGCCTTACGTTTATCTGGGCTATTGGATAAAGTCCGTGTCGAATATGGCGTACAAAGCGAAATTTCAGCCGCTTGAATACTTTGCGGACGGCAAGTGGATACGCTCGTTTCCCGAGTAAGATATGTATTATCCGCTTGTTTTCAAAGGCGGCATCTGATATATTTAGACACAATTAGAGAAAAATCGGGGGTAAAATACGATGGAATATTGCGGTTTTTTCAGTGGTCGTCTTGGTTCCGACAATCAAACCCGCGGTTTGATTTTGGAAGCGGAAGCCGATAAAAAGGTTCCCGTTACGCGAAACAAGCTGTTGCAAGCGCCGAACGGTCAGCCGCTGGACAGATCGCGTTATCCCGATGAGAAATCCTTTAAAAAGGACGTGTACGCGTCTTTGGACGCCTATCTGGCGGACGCGCCCAAGCCGGACGTGTTCGTCCTGCCGTTCAATCACGGCGATATGGAAAACGCGCCAAACGACGCCGATATGCTGGCGAAAACGGTCAAAGACTACTATAGCGACCGAAAACTGGGCAACGTGACGACTTTGGTTCTGACAGGGGCTTTTCACGATTATCGGCACGTTGATTTGGCAAACGTCCCTTATCATCTGATGACGGAAGAACAAGCCAAGCGGCTGGACAAAGACCCCGAATTGCAAAAGAAAATCGTTCCGACTTTGGGGGTTGCGGGCAACCTGACCGATCTCAGAATTCGGCAAGAGGGCAATCGTCCCGCTTTCGCGGAAGAACTGGCGCAGTTCAAAAACGGCAAGCCGACGGTGTTTTTCTCGCTGGGCGGGCGCGTGGAAGGTCCCGAAATCCAATTCACGATGAAAGACGCCGAAAACATTTGGAAAAAAGCGCAGGAATTTCAAAAGAACGGGTTTAACGTCGCTTTGGGCAACAGCCCGCGTACGCCGACGGACGTGACGGACTATCTGTTCGAACAGGCGCGCGACAACGGCGTCAGCTTTTACAACGCCAAAAAAATCGCCGAAACGGACACCGCCGATTTCCGCCAGTACACGGGTAAATATAAAAAGGAATTCGCCGCTCAACAGGAAAAAATCGGCAATATCTATCCCGCCATTTTGTCCGTATCGGATATCGTCGTCGGAACCAAAGACAGCTTTTCCTACACGTCGGACACGGCGGCGCTGGGAATCAAAACGGCGGTTTATTCGGATATGTACATCGATCCGGCGAAACGTCCCGATTGCGACAGGCTGTTGAATTCCGTCAAAAACAAATACGTTTACGATTTAAACGATCCGCGGGTGTTCAATCCGAAAGAAACGCTGCCCGTTTTGCCGCAAACCAATGCCACGATTATCAACGCGGTGAAAAAATTCGACCGGCAAAAAACCGCCGAACGGCTGAAAGCGGTTAAAAACGCCCACCGCCAAACGGCAACGGAACAAAACATCGTTTCTTTGAAACTGAAAAAAGATTTCCAACGCTAAAAGAACGGTTTGATGCGTTCATTCCCCGATTAAATGCAGAACGATGTTGCGGATGTGGGCTTCGGCGCGGTGTTCGCAAACGTACAAAGCCTGCCAGCGGCCGAAAGCGGGCAATCCCTTGACGACGGGGATGTTCAGCGACACGTCCGTCAAAGACGTGCGGATGTGCGCGGGCATATCGTCTTTGCCTTCGTAGGTGTGGCGGTACAATCGGTTGTCCTGCGGGACGGCGCGGTCGAAAAAGTCTTTCAAATCCAGCATCACGTCGGGATCGGCGTTTTCCTGTATTGTCAAGCTGGCGGACGTGTGCGTCATAAACACGGTCAGCAGTCCCGTTTTAATTCCGCTTTGCCGCACGAAATCGCATACGGCGTTCGTGATGTTGACAAAGCTTTCGGGCTTTGTTTGCACGGAAAAAACGGTTTGCTTTTGCATCATTTGTATAGATTCCGTTCGTCGGTTTGCTCCGCCTGTTCGCGGTCAAGCAGCGGCTTGACGGACGCTTCGTCCAGCGGCAAGTTTTTGACATGGCGGCATTTTGCCGAATATTCCCGAACGACTTTGTAATCGGCGGCTTCGGCAATCAGAACAGACTCCGCCCGCGCCAGACAAGGGCGGGCGTCGGGGTGAATGAAATCCAGTAAAATCGATTGTTCGGGTGTGCGGTACAGCAAAGCGTGCGCCCCGCCGTCATAGAGCAGGACAGGGGATTTCGGATTGCCGTCTTTGGCACGAATGGAAATCATCACTTCGTCGTTTTTGTTCAAGTGAAGTTCGTAAAACGATTCTTGCTGCGGTTTTTTGGTCAAAACGCCACCTCGTTGATTTTTTTGGAATTATAGGCGCAATCCCCCTTTTTTTCAATCGCTTTTATGGTATACTGAGCGCAACTTAACTTTTAAGGACAGGAGTTTTTTTATGCATCCTTGGCATGACGTAGAGTTGGTCGGAACGAAAGTTCCGCAGTTTGTCCCCGCGGTTATCGAGGTTCCCAAAGGGTCGAAGTACAAATACGAACTGGACAAGCCCAGCGGATTGATTCGCGTTGACCGCGTGCTGTATTCCAGCGTTCACTATCCCGCGAACTACGGGTTGATTCCCCGTACGTACTGCGAAGACCACGATCCGCTGGACATCTTGGTTTTGGGGCAGGAACCCGTTTTTCCGCTGACGATTATGTCCGCGCGCCCCATCGGCGTGATGAAGATGATTGATCAGGGCGAGGCGGACGACAAAATCATCGCGGTTCACGCCGACGATCCGGAATACGCGCATTATTCGTCGATTGACGAACTGCCGCCGCACCGTATGATTGAAGTTCAGCGTTTTTTTGAAGACTACAAAAAGCTGGAAAACAAAACCGTGGTGGTCGAGGGCTTCCTTGACCAAAACGAAGCGTTCAAAGTCATTCTGAAAGCGATTGACGAATACGAACGCGTCAAAGAAACGCTGGTCGGTTATAAAAAGCACGACTGATAAACCGTAAAGGTACGGCAAAAAGAATATAGTTGACGAAAAAAGGCTTGTAAATCGAAAAAGGCATGCTTATAATCAGAACATAAGGTATATGAGGTCAATTACTCAACACCTCCTTTCAGACCGCGGATTCACTACCCGCGGTCAATTTTTTGCGGTAAAAAAAGGCGGAGGTTTTATCCTCCGCCTTGTGCGTTATTACAGATTGATTTTCATATTCAGCAGGACGGAATGACTTTGAAGTTTTCCTTGGAACATGCCGTCATACATCAGGGAAAGGCTGCCGATTTTTTCAAAGCCGAACGAAAATCCCGCGCCTGCTTCCACGCCGAACCGTTTGTCTTTTTCCGTTTCGACGACATAGCTTGCGCCGTTGGGCAGCACGGCGGTTCTATTCTGATTGCTGCGGGCAAAGTCGTAAGAAACGGCGGCTTTCAGTTCGGGAACGAACGAAGCGGCGGTGTTTGCCCGCAATCGATAGCGTTTAGACAGCCTGAATCCGCCGACGGCGGTTGCGGTGACGCTGGATTTGGCTTCCAGTTCCGCGCCCAAAGCGTCGGTGTAAGCTTTTTGATGCGTGTTGATGACGCGTAAAGCGGCTTCGGGCGACAAAACGGGGGCGGCGTATCCGACCGCGATTTGCGCGCTGATGGTGTTTGTTTGGTAATCGCTTTCCAGTTTGGCGATTTTGGTTGTGTCTTCATAGGACGAATGACCGACGCCGGCAAAGAAGTTCGTGTAGAACCGTTCGGGCTGATAGTGAGCGTATGCAAAACCCGTGTGCGTATAAACATCGGTGTCGGATCTGTCCGCGTCAATGGACGTTGCCGCATAGGAATAGCCGAAGCCCGCTTTGAAAGCGTCGGAAACATAAGCTTCAATTCCCGCCGCAAAGCCTGCGGAATCGGATGAAAAGCCCTCTTTCCCGCGCTGTTCGGCGTGGTTGTACAAACCTTGCGCCCAAACGGCGCCTTGTCCTGCTTCGAAATCGCCGCCGGAACGCCCGTGCATTCGTCTGTAGTAATAGCCGCCGCGGGAGTAGGGGGAAATCTGCCGTGAGGCAGGCGTGTTAAAGCGCGAAGAAACAGCGTGCATAATGCGTTTTGCCGTGGATTCGTCGGTCATGGAAACGGACTTTGACAAATCGGGGGATACTTCGCGCAAAATTTGGTATTTCTTTTCGGGGTTGCGGTCGAACTTGGCAAGCAAGTCGTCGATTCTATCCAAAGCGTCCAGTTGTTCTTCGGTCAGGGAATCCAAAGATTTGTCGTCCAAATCCAGAATTTGCGAAGCTTTTTCGATAACGGGATGAACTTTGATTCCGCCGTTGTTTTCCAAATCGTCGATAATCGGGGCAGTCGAACCGCCCAAGCGCAAAATGTACAAATCCCCGCCGGTCCAGTTGCTTAAAACGCCGACTTTCGAAGCCTCGGCAACGGTAAAGTTTTTTGAGGACACGGCATAGCGGGATGTCGAATAATCGCCCAGCTTGAACCCCGTTCCGTTAGTAATGTGATACAGCGTTGTTTGGGCGGAAGACGCCGCGCTCATATTCAATTTAATCGTGACGTTTTCGGCGGCGGCGGTAATAATGATTGGCGTTGTTTTGGCGGCATCGGTCAAAATCGCCGAAATCGTCCCTCCCGATATTTTGCCCGCTTTCAGCGCGGTTGTTCCGATGTCCAGCGTTTTGCCGTTCATAATGGTGATATTGCGGAATTCAAAATTATTTGAACGGTTCAGATTGCTTAACGCGTAATCGGCGTTAAAGACGGCGTTCGCCGATCCCGACAAAGTGCCGTCCAGCCGCGCGTTCGACGATTGAAAAGCGACTGTCGCATCCTTGTCGGAAAAGACGTTGCCCTTCATTTTCCCCGCCAAATCAAGCGTCGATCCGCTGTCCAGCAACAGCGCGCCGCCTGCGGACGAAAAGGTCAAAACGGCGTTTTCGGCAACTTTCAACTTTGAGTTTTGAAAGATGACATTGCCGGAACGGGCGGACAGTTCGTTATTGCCGTTGGCTGTAACGGTCGAGTCTCTTACGAGGATGTTGCCCGCTCCAAAGGTGGTGATACTGCTTGAGGGCAAGGATTCAGGACCGGCAAGGTAATCCGACGAAAAGCTGTCGTTAATCAGCTTTGCGTTGTCGTTTAATTCAAATGTGGATTTGGAAATGCTTACGTTCGCCCCCGACGCTCTTTCTAAAACGTAGTTGAAATGGGCGTAATGTTCTGTTAATACGGTTTTAAGAGAGGTTTCGTCGTTTTTTAACTCGGTTACAGAGGAAGAAATTCCTAATATATTAAAAACGGCTTTTGTAAAGTCCGTCAATTTGTCATTACTTGAGGCGTTATTCACATCGGTCCAGATGAAATCTATGGCAGTGTTGATTTCATCCTGCGTCAATTCTTTGCGCAAAAGTTGAAGCGGGGCATTGTCGGCGGTTTGTCCGTCAACGCTGTATGGTCCTGCAGGCGGCGGAGGCATAGGTACAAAAACATCGGATGACATGGAATAATACCCGCTGCCGGCAACAGAATCGCCGTTTAAAACGATGTTTGCGTTTGAAAAATCGGCAACTATTGTCTGAGGAGACGCAAGAAAATCCGTAGAAGCGGTGTGCAACGTTTTCCCGTCAATGTGGTAAACATAATCCCCTGTTCCATAAAATAGCCCCAAAAACGAATTGTCCTTCGCCGTTATTTTTCCCGAAGTTTTCCATGAAACAAAGGCGGTGTTTGAAACGAAAATCTCGTGATTGCCCTTAATGTCCAAAGAACTTGCGAAGATGAAAGAGGGACGGGTTGCTGAAGTTTTATCCCATGTCAGATTGACAACAGTGGCATCAGAATCAATCGATATATCGGGATATCCACCAACACTCAGTGTTCCTTCAATCTTGCCGCCGTTAATGATGAGTTTTCCTGCTCTGAAAATCGAATTCGTAAACGTTCCGCCTGATATTGTGATATTTTCACCATCAAAGAATTTGTCGATATGATCTCCATCTTTAATAGTGATGTCTTCCGCCGCGGCGGGCAGGGAAAACAACATCAAATTCGCCAGCAAACATTTGATTAAAACCGATTTGTAACGTGCGGACAATATGCCCGCTGCGGATTTTGACAATTTCATAAAAGACTTCTCCTCTTTTCAAGAAATTAGCGGCAAAACAGACAAGATTCTTCTTAACAACGTTACGCGTGTTTTCAAAATACGCAAAAAACAGCGGTATAACAATTATACTATAATACCGTGTTTTGTTTTGCAATTTTTATTATTGCGGGTTTGTTTTATTCCGCGATGGCGATATTGTTTTGGCGGTCTTTGCTGGCGCGCAAAGCGTTGAAAGCGCGCAACAAAATCGTGTCGATTGTTTCGTCGTCCGCCGTTTTCGACGCAATGCTGATGCTGGTCGTGACGGAAATTTTGACGTCGTTGACGAACAAATC
>ERZ1026860.1804-NODE-1804-length-10160-cov-14.767145_pt1 | contig 10160 bp, 8 predicted proteins | sample MGYA00380160_ERZ1026860 | MGnify/ENA primary metagenome ERZ1026860 (study PRJEB33269, sample SAMEA4719796) | human gut metagenome | biome: human-associated habitat; feature: organic feature; material: feces | place: Cameroon | collected 2013-10 ... | reverse complement strand
GTTGCACCATTAAAGACAAAATACCCACAGGGTGCAGAACGTTCTTTAATCTTCGCAACAACAGGAAGAAGCATTAACTCCAGCATGTTACCAGCAGATGCAGGATGCGTTGTTGATAACGTAGCTACAATCGTAGCGATCAAAGAAGCAGTAAAAGACGGTAAACCATTATATGAACGTGTCGTAACTGTAACTGGAGATGCAATTAAAAACCCAAGCAACTTTAAAGTTCGTACAGGAACAAATGTACAGGAACTGATCGAGGCAGCTGGTGGATTTAAAACACAGCCTGAGAAGATCATTTCTGGTGGACCTATGATGGGTATGGCAATGTTTACAACAGACGTACCAGCTGTGAAAACATTCTCATGCTTCTTAGCATTCACAAAAGATGAAGTTGCTGCAAACCAGCCAAGCAATTGTATTCGTTGTGGAAGATGTGTAAGCGTCTGTCCGCAGAAGCTGATGCCAGCAAAATTATCTGTATTAGCAGATCATAATCAGTTTGACGAGTTTGAAAAACTTTATGGAGCAGAGTGCGTTGAGTGTGGATGTTGTTCATTCATCTGTCCAGCAAAACGTAACCTTGCACAGTCCATGAAGACAGGTCGTAAACAGGTATTAGCTAACCGTAGAAAGAAATAAAGGAGAGATACATATGAGCGAAACATTATATCATGTGTCAGCCAATCCTCATGTAAGAGATAACGGCTCAACACAAAAGATTATGTTAGATGTTATCATCGCATTACTACCTGCTACAATTTTTGGTATCTATATCTTTGGAGCATCTGCGGCACTGACAGTTGCAATTTCTGTTGCTACCTGTGTTGTCGTTGAGTATATTTACCAGAAACTTATGAAACAGCCAATCACTGTAGGTGACTTAAGTGCGGCATTAACCGGACTGTTACTTGCATTAAACTTACCATCAGGAGCTCCATTCTGGATGCCGATCCTTGGTGGAATCTTCGCGATCATCGTTGTAAAACAGGTATTCGGTGGATTGGGACAGAACTTTATGAACCCAGCCCTTGGTGCAAGATGTTTCTTAATGATCTCATTTGCAGCAAGAATGACAACATTTACATATGATGGTGTGACAACAGCAACACCACTTGCTGTTATGGAACAGGGAAAAAGCGTAGATGTTATGAAATCATTCTTAGGATTCGTTCCTGGAACAATTGGTGAAACATCTGCATTATTACTGATCATCGGTGGAGCATACTTAGTATTTAAGAAAGTCATCTCTCCGATCATCCCATGTGTTTACGTTGCAGTTGTAGCAATCTTCGTACTGATCTTCGGTGGTCATGGATTTGATCTATCTTACATGGCAGCACAGATCTTCAGTGGTGGATTAATGTTAGGTGCGATCTTCATGGCAACAGACTACGTAACATCTCCAATTACAAAGAACGGAAAGATCATCTATGCGATCGTTCTTGGTATTTTAACTGGATTATTCCGTCTGTTCGGACCAATGGCAGAAGGTGTATCTTACTCAATCATCATTGCAAACTTATTAGTTCCACTGATCGAGAGAGTGACAGTACCAACTCCATTTGGAATCGTAAAAAAAGGAGGTAAGAGCAATGAATAAGAATCTCGTAATGGATTGTATCAAATTATGTGTGATCACATTAATTGCAGGACTCCTTTTAGGTATCGTATATAATGTAACAAAAGCACCGATCGCCGCACAGGAAGAAAAGACAAAACAGGAAGCTTACAAAGCCGTATTCAAAGATGCAGCGAAATTCGATACAGTAAAATTAGACCATAAAGACGTAGCAGCTGTCTTAAAGAAAAATGATCTTGGACAGAATACGATTTCTGAAGTCGTAAAAGCAGTTGACAAAAACGGAAAAGAACTTGGATACGTATTCTCTGTAACAAACCCAGAAGGATACGGTGGAGATGTATCTTTATCTGTAGGTGTCAGAGATGATGGAACAGTCAATGGTTATGAAACATTATCCATCAGCGAAACAGCTGGTTTAGGTATGAAAGCCAAAGAACCAGAATTCAAGAGTAACTTTAAAAACAAAAAAGCAGACAAATTTGAAGTTGTAAAAGATGGATCTGGTAAGAACGATGATTCTAAAGTAGATGCCATCAGTGGTGCAACAATTACTAGCCGTGCTGTCACAAGTGCAGTTAACAGCTGTGTTGCATATTCAAAGAGCCTGAAGGGAGGTAATTAAACATGAAACCAAATCCAATGGAACGATTGATTAATGGTATCGTAAAAGAAAACCCTACCTTCGTCTTAATGTTAGGTATGTGTCCTACATTAGCAGTAACAACATCTGCGATCAACGGTGCAGGAATGGGGCTTTCAACAACAGCCGTATTAATGTTCTCTAACATGATCATTTCCGCATTAAGAAATGTTATCCCTGATCGTGTACGTATCCCAGGATATATCGTAGTTATCGCATCTCTGGTAACAATCGTACAGTTCTTATTACAGGGATATGTTCCAGCAGTTAACGACGCATTAGGATTATATATCCCACTGATCGTAGTAAACTGTATCATCCTTGGACGTGCAGAATCCTTTGCAGCAAAGAACGGACCAATCAACTCCTTCTTTGACGGACTTGGAATGGGACTTGGATTTACTGTAGCCTTAACAATTTTAGGAGCATTCCGTGAATTATTAGGAGCAGGTCAGATCTTCGGAATGCAGGTAATGCCATCTGCATACGAACCAATCACAATCTTTATCCTGGCACCTGGAGCATTCTTCGTATTAGCATGCTTAGTAGCGATCCAGAATAAAGTTAAGAGCAAAAAACCTAAAAAAGTCGGAGAAGCACAGAGTGGTGGATGCGGAGATTGTTCTCACTGCGGAAACAGCGCTTGCGGTTCCAGAAGCTTTTTTGATACAACTGTAGATGACAAATAAGGAGGATTAAGATGAAAAGTTTACTGTTAATTGCCATCGGTTCAGCGCTGGTAAATAACGTCGTATTAAGCCAGTTCCTTGGTTTATGTCCTTTCCTTGGAGTTTCTAAGAAAGTTGAGACAGCAGCCGGAATGGGTGCAGCCGTTCTCTTCGTTATTACTATCGCATCAGCAGTTACAAATTTAATTTATACATTTTTATTAGTACCAACAGATTTAACATACTTAAATACGATCGTATTTATCCTGGTAATCGCAGCATTAGTACAGTTCGTAGAAATGGTATTAAAGAAATCTATGCCAGCATTATATGAATCTCTGGGAGTATTCCTTCCACTGATCACAACAAACTGTGCAGTTCTTGGTACAGCATTAACAAACGTACAGAACGACTATAGTTTCATCGCCAGCGTAGTCAATGGTATCGGTATCTCTTTAGGATTCCTGATCGCTATTGTTATCCTTGCTGGTATCCGTGAAAAGATGGAATACAACAACATCCCAGAATCTTTCAAAGGAATGCCTATCACACTGTTAACAGCAGGATTAATGGCAATCGCATTCTTCGGATTCTCAGGACTTATTTAGGAGGTAAAGAAGATGAATATATCAGCAATTTTACTTGCCATGGTTGTTGTCGGAGGAACCGGTCTGCTTATCGCAATCTTACTGGGAATTGCCTCAGAGAAATTTAAAGTTCCTGTAGACGAGAAGGAAGTAGCCATCCGTGCAGAACTTCCAGGAAATAACTGTGGTGGTTGTGGATACGCAGGTTGTGATGGACTTGCAAAAGCAATCGCAAATGGAGAAGCACCAGTGAATGGCTGTCCTGTTGGTGGAGCAGCTGCAGCTGAGAAGATCAGTGCGATCATGGGTGTAGAAGCAGGAGAATTCGTGAAGAAAGTCGCATTCGTAAAATGTGCCGGAACTTGCGAAAAAGCATCTGACAAATACCAGTACTCAGGAGTTCAGAGCTGTATCGAAGCAATGAACGTACCAGGTGCAGGACCAAAAGGATGCGAATTTGGATGTATGGGATTTGGAAGCTGTGCAGCAGTATGTCCAGAAAATGCGATCTCTATCGTGAACGGAATCGCTCACATCGATGAAGAAGCATGTGTAGGATGTGGAAAATGTGCAGAAACATGTCCAAAAGCATTGATCGACCTTGTACCAGAAAACAAGAAAACAAGAGTACAGTGTAGCTCTAAAGAATTCGGTAAAAACGTTATGTCTGTATGTAAAGCAGGATGTATCGGATGTAAAGCTTGTGAAAAAGTATGCCGTCTTGGAGCGATCAAAGTTGAAAACAACATCGCACAGATCGATTACGATAAATGTGTAGGTTGTGGATTATGTGCAGGTAAATGTCCAAAAGGAATCATTACAGGAAAGAAATTAGTTCCTAAGAAACCAGCACCAAAGAAAGAAGCTTAATCTTTCTTTATATCATTACATAATAAAGAAGCAGGAGATTCGAGAGATCAGATTTCCTGCTTTTTTCTGCTTCTATTCATGTAAAAAAAGAATACTATTATAATAGGAAGAAAAAGGATTTCTGACATGAAATTTCTAGAACTTCGGCAAAAAGATGTGATCAATTGTAATACAGGAGAATGTTTAGGCTTTGTCCTAGACCTCGAATTTGAAATCCATACGGGTAAGATCTGTTATCTGATCGTCCCCAAAACAACGAAGATGCTCATATGCCTTGGCAAGAATAAAGTTTACAAAATCCCCTACAAATGCATTGTAAGGATCGGCAGAGATACGATTCTAGTCGATATCAACGAAAAAGAATGCCTGAAATAAAAGAAAAGCTTTCTTTTCTACAGAAAAAATGATATACTTCAAGCAGTAAAAACACGGAGGTACAAGAAGATGAGATGCCCATATTGTGGAAGTGAGAATTCCAGAGTCGTAGATTCCAGACCGGCAGAAGACAACAATGCGATCCGTAGAAGAAGACAATGTGACGAATGCGGAAAACGTTTTACAACTTATGAGAAGATAGAGACAGAACCGTTAAGTGTCATCAAGAAAGACAAAACACGACAACTCTACGATCGAAACAAAATCAGGAATGGAATCGTACAATCCTGTCACAAACTCCCAGTATCCATGGGACAGATTGAAGCAGCGATCGATGAGATCGAGACAAAGATCTATAACATGGGAACAAGAGAAGTTGAAACATCCGTGATCGGAGAGATGGTCATGGACAAATTAAAGGATTTGAATGAAGTTGCATACGTAAGATTTGCAGCCATTTACCGTGAATTCAAAGATGTGAACACATTTATGAGTGAATTAAAGAAATTATTAAAATAATCACAATTGTTTTGAATAAACAAGATTGTAAAAATATTACTTTTGTGATAAACTAACCATATCATTTTGAAACCAGCTTCCTTTTTGAGAAGAGAAGGAGTTGAGTACTATTTATCAGGAAGTAATCACAGGAATCGTCAGTGGGGTGAGTGGAAAGCTCATCCACGTAGAAGTAGAGATCAGAAACGGCCTGCCATATTTTACAATGGTAGGCTATCTTTCCAAAGAATCCATGGAAGCAAAAGAGCGGGTTGCATCAGCACTGCGCTCCATCGGCCATCCCTTACCGTCGATGAAGATCACCGTTAATTTATCCCCAGCCAATATAAGAAAGAACGGAACCGCGTTCGATTTCCCGATCGCCGTGGCCTTTTTAGGATGCCTGAATTTAATCGATGCAAGCAAGTTAGATGACATCTGTATCATGGGAGAATTAGGACTAAATGGCAAGATCAGAGGTGTAGGAAACTGTCTTCCGATCGTTTTAGAAGCGAGAAAACAAGGCATTCACAAGTTCTTTGCGGCAAGTGAAGATGAGAATTCTCTAAGAGGGATCGAAGATATCGAAGTGGTATTTATGGACAGTTTACAGGACGTTCTGGACTATTTTCATGGAACATATCAGCAAAAAAGTTGCAAAAGTGCAACAACTTATCACAAGGAAGAGTCCGAAGAAGACTTCAGTGATATCATCGGACAACAACATTTAAAAAGAGCGATGGAGATCGCAGTCACTGGAAGACATCATCTATTAGTCATTGGTTCCCCAGGTTCAGGAAAAACAATGGCAGCCAGAAGAATCCCGACCATTCTACCGCAATTATCAAAAGAGGAGAAGATGGAAGTTCAGGCAATCTATGATGCCACTGGAATTCCAAGATATTTAGAAGACGATACCAGACCATTTCGCCAGCCACATCCAATGATCCCGAAAGCCGCATTTCTTGGAGGCGGCAAGACGCCGACGGCAGGAGAGATCACATTAGCACATCATGGCATTTTATTTCTGGACGAATTTATGGAATTTAAAACAGAATGTATCGAAGCACTCAGACAGCCATTGGAAGATGGAACAATCGATATCACCAGAAATGGGATCTACCACAAGTTCCCAGCAGACTTTCAACTGATCGCCACCATGAATCCATGTCCATGCGGTTATGGATTAGAAGATGGGACCTGTCGATGTACGTATCATGAAAAAAAGCGTTATCTAAAGAAATTGTCCGGCCCGATCTTAGACCGTTTTGACATGGTCCTATGTCTAAGTAAAAAAGAGGCTGATACACAGAAGATACAAAAAGAGAGTCAAGAAACATCCCATCAGATCAAAGAACGCATTAAAACAACCATTCAAAGAGAAAAAAAGTTATTAAAAAACTATCAATGCAGTGATACCAGTCATTTAAGCCACATACAGTTAAACAAGCTCCTTCATTTATCCAAAGAATGTAAAGAGATTTTAGATCTTGCCTATCGATCTGGCAAGATCACAAGACGAGGAATGGATAAGATTTTAAAAGTAGCCCTGACGATCATGCTTATGGAAAATGAATCAGAGATCAAACCGATCCACCTGATGGAAGCCATGACCTTCAGAAATACAGGGTTTATCAAAGAGGTGCTTGAATATGGAAGATAAATTATATTGGTACTGGCTATGCGGCAAAGTTCTGTTGCCGATCAAGAAGCAAAAAGAATTGATGGATATCTTCATTCATCCAAAAGAACTCTATAAGATCAACCCAGAAATCTTAAAAGAACATATGACACAACTTGAATACGATCGTTTCGTTCATTCAAGAGATGAAACAGCGATCCAGAAAGGCTATGAAGCCTTGCATCGTGAAAATATCCGTTTTATCATTCAAAAAGAAGCTGCTTACCCGAATCGATTAAGAAAGATCTACGATGCTCCATATGGGATTTTTCAAAAAGGTCAGCCATATGAAGAAAAAGAACTGTCAATAGCGATCGTTGGATCAAGATATCCGACAACTTATGGATTCGAAATCTCAAAAAAGTTCGCAAAAGAGCTGGCTCAGCAAGGCGTACAGATCGTAAGTGGACTCGCAAGGGGCGTAGATGGGACGGTTCACCGTGAAATAATCGACAAAAAAGGACAGGCTGTTGGGGTTTTGGGATGTGGGATTAATCTCATTTACCCAAAAGAAAATTTTCAGTTATTTTATGACATGTATGCGAATCAGACAGTTATTTCCGAGTACCCGCCAGGCAGTGAACCGCTCAAATGGCATTTCCCAGAAAGAAACCGCATCATCAGTGGATTAAGTGACGGAATCCTCGTCACAGAGGCCAGAGCAAGGAGCGGATCGCTGATCACAGCGGATTGCGGGCTTGATCAGAACAAAGAAGTATTCGCGGTTCCCGGAATGATCACAGACAAACATTGCCAAGGATGTCATGGATTGATCAAACAAGGAGCAAAATTAGTTGAAAATGTCGACGATATTTTAACAGAATTTTCAGAATTCACGGGATTTTCACGAAAATTTCCAAAGCATAGTGCAAAATCTCTTGCAAAGGCAGAAAAAAGGGTGTATGATATGTTGAGTTTGAAACCGAAATATATTGATGAGATCTTAAGTGCATCCCAAGATTCTTATGAAGAAGTGATCCAAGCTTTATTTCAATTAGAAGCGAAAGGATATATCAAACAGATCCATCAGAACTTATATATCAAAAAAATGTAAACAAGGGGTAATACTATATGCCAAAATATCTAGTTATCGTCGAATCACCGGCGAAAGCCAAAACAATCAAAAAGTTCCTGGGCAGGAATTATGAAGTGATCGCGTCCAACGGGCATGTTCGCGATCTGCCAAAGAGTACCTTAGGAATAGATATCGAGAATGACTTTGAACCAAAGTACATTACGATCCGTGGGAAGGGTGAAGTATTAGCAGCTCTTCGTAAAGCGGTAAAAAAAGCAGACAAAGTATACCTCGCGACTGACCCGGACCGTGAAGGAGAAGCCATCTCATGGCATTTATATTACGCATTAAAACTGGAGAATAAGAACTACAGCCGAATCACATTCAATGAGATCACAAAAACAGCTGTCAAAGACTCCATCAAACACGCAAGAGACATCGATATGAACTTAGTCGATGCACAGCAGGCAAGACGTGTTCTGGACCGAATCGTAGGATACCAGATCAGTCCGATCCTCTGGGCAAAGATCAAACGAGGGTTAAGTGCTGGACGAGTTCAGTCCGTAGCCTTACGCCTGATCTGTGACAGAGAAGAAGAGATCAACCTGTTTATTCCACAGGAATACTGGTCCTTAGAAGCCTTATTAGATGTCAAAGGAAGCAAGAAGCCATTAGAAGCTAAACTTGTTGGCAATAAAGAACAGAAGATCGAGATCCACAGTGAAGAAGAGATGAATGAGATCTTATCCTATTTAAAAGGAAAAGAATTCACCGTCGAAGGAGTGAAAGTCACAGAACGATTAAAGAAGAGCCCACTTCCATTTACGACAAGTACTCTTCAGCAGGATGCATCCAGCAAGTTAAACTTCGCACCACAGAAAACGATGCGTATCGCACAGCAGTTATATGAAGGTGTCAATATCAAAGGACAGGGAACCGTCGGTCTGATCACATACTTACGTACAGACTCCACACGTATCTCTGTAGAAGCCGATGCCGCAGCGAAAGAATATATCAAGGAAGCTTATGGAGCCGAGTTCGTTGGAGCAGGAACTGTCGCCAAGAAAGACGACAAGAAAGTACAGGATGCACATGAAGCTATCCGACCAACCTACATGACAAATTCACCAGCAAGCATCAAAGACGAATTATCAAGAGATCAGTTCCGTTTATACCAGCTGATCTGGAACCGTTTCATGGCAAGCCGTATGGCACCAGCCAAATACGAGAATACATCTGTAAAGATCGCTGCCGGAGATTATCGTTTTAATGCATCTGCAAGCAAGATCGCCTTCGATGGATTCCTATCCGTATACAACATTAACAACGAGAAATCCGAAGGAAATGTAATGTTAAAATCCATCGATGAAGATACCAAACTTACATTGAATGATTTAGAACCAAAACAGCATTTTACACAGCCACCAGCTCATTATACAGAAGCATCCTTAGTTAAGACACTAGAAGAGTTTGGAATCGGACGTCCAAGTACTTACGCACCAACGATCTCAACGATCACAGCAAGACGTTATGTTGTCAAAGAAAAGAAGAACTTATACGTCACAGAGCTTGGAGAAGCAGTCAACAACATGATGAAGAAAGCATTCGCAAGTATCGTCGATGTGAACTTCACAGCGATGATGGAAGGCCTGCTTGATATGGTAGAAGAAGGCAAAGTCCATTGGAAATCCGTCATTGAAAACTTCTACCCAGACTTTGAGACCGCAGTGAAGAATGCAGAAAAAGAATTAGAGAAGATCAAGATCGAAGACGAAGTTACCGACGTTGTCTGCGATGAATGTGGAAGAAATATGGTCGTGAAGTACGGACCATACGGAAAATTCCTTGCATGCCCTGGATTCCCAGAATGCAGAAATACAAAACCACATTTTGAAAAAGTCGGAATCCCATGCCCAATGTGCGGCGGAGAAGTTGTCTTAAAGAAAACGAAAAAAGGAAGAAAATATTACGGATGTGAAAATAATCCGGAATGTGAATTTATGTCATGGCAGAAACCATCCACAGTCAAATGTGAAAAATGCGGAAGCTATATGATCGAAAAAGGTAAGAAGCTTGTATGCTCTAGCAAGGAATGTGGATTCGTATGCAGCATGCCAGAAGATAAAAAAGAGAAAGAGACTTCCGGGGAGTCAGTGTCTAAATAAGGAGAAAAAATATAGATGAGTAGTATACCTGTCTCTTATACACATCTCCGAGCCCACGAGACAGGCAGAAATC
>ERZ1026860.1803-NODE-1803-length-10161-cov-3.751930_pt1 | contig 10161 bp, 8 predicted proteins | sample MGYA00380160_ERZ1026860 | MGnify/ENA primary metagenome ERZ1026860 (study PRJEB33269, sample SAMEA4719796) | human gut metagenome | biome: human-associated habitat; feature: organic feature; material: feces | place: Cameroon | collected 2013-10 ... | reverse complement strand
GTGTTGTCGTAAGTGTTGACAATGGGGTCCTGCGCGCATTTTTGAATGTCCGCCGTGTCGCATGTCGGCTGAAACGCCTTGAACCGTTCGGGATAACGCAGATAATACGCGGGACCGTGGCTTCCCATGGTGTGCAGAACGATAACGGTGTCTTTTTCAACGGCGTTCAAATCGTTTTCCAATCCCGCCAGCAGCGCGTCGTCCCAGCAGTAGTTTTTAAAGCAAAACCGGGGATGCCCTTCTTCCACAACGTCGCGCGTTTTGATTCGGGAACAAACGCCTTTGCAGCCGTCGTCGTTTTCGACCCACAGCACGTCATAGCCCGCTTTACGCAGGAAATCCGTCAGATTTTCCGTATATTTTGCATCCCCCGCGTCAAATTGCCCGCGCGGCAAATGGGAAAACAGACACGGTAAAGAAACAGCCGTCGCCGTCCCGCAAGCCGCCGTATCCTTGTAATAAACGATATCCTGTTTTTCCAGCAAAGGATTTGTTTTGCGCGCATAGCCGTTCAGCGAAAAATTCGCCGCCCGCGCCGTTTCGCCGATAACCAGCACCAAAACGCGGGGCGTTTGATGACGAACGGCGGGAATGTTTTCCTCCAATACCGTAAAGTGACGCGGCTTCAGATTCTGCACATAACGGAACGTCGAATACACATAGTTGACCGTGTTGATGATTTTACGTGCGGGTTTGTGGTTGCGTCCGACGGCGACAATATCTTTATAGCTCAACGCCGCCGACACGCCCGCCAAAGCCAACCCCGCTCCGACGGACAGCAGGCGTTTTTTCAATTCTTGGCGCGCGGGCGAAAATTCGATTTTCGTCATCAGCAGCAAAATTATCGGCGCGATGCCCGTCGCAAGCACCCATAAAAACCCCGTCAGCGTAAAGAAATCGGACGCTTCGCGCACATTGGTTTCAACGGCGTTGCGAATCATGTCCTTGTCGATGTAAACACCCAAATTGTACATCAGGTGATTTGTCGCGCTTGACAACAGCAAGAACGTGATTAACAGCGGCTTTGCCAGCTTCGGCACGATGACCAGATTGAAAAACAAAAACAGCGGCAGACAAAGCAAGATGGGCAAAGCAAGACAAAACAGCGGATTATCGAACGACACTTTGTCGTAAAAATACCGCCATAACGCCCAGTTCAAACCGAACGTAAAGTACAAAGTCGATACCAAAATCAACGTTTGACTGCCGATTTTGAATTTAAAGCGGGTGTTCATTGTCGAGCATCCTTAACGAAAATCAATCCAGCGGTTCGGAAACGGTTTCTTCCGTCGAAAAGGATTCCGACGTTTCCTCAACAGGTTCCGCGTTTACATCCTCAACGGGTTCCGACGTTTCCCCGACGGGTTCAGCGCTTACGTCCTCAACGGATTCCGACGTTTCCTCGACGGGTTCGGGCAGAGGAATCAAAACGGGAGCGTCCGATTCCGCGTCCGTATCGGCAACGCCGTCCGACGGTGTCTCCGCTTCTTCGGGATTGACGGGTTTTTCGATGTCTTCCTCGGATTCGTCCAGTATGATTTTGACTTTGGGCTGGACGGGTTTGGCTTCGATTTGATTTTCCAAAACCAGCGGTTCGGGAACGGGCGGCGTAACTTGTTCGCCCTGACAGCGAAGCACCCACACGTCGAAAACGGGGTGTTCCATGGCGGACAAAGCGGGCGACGACGAAAACATCCAGCCCGAAAACAGTTTCAGCTGCCCTTCGGTTTTGTTTTCGACAATGTCCAGATACGCGGCGTTTTCGGGCGTTTCTTCGGGCGGATGAGCGAAACAGACGCGGACATAAATGTCCAGAGCGCCGAATTGCGCTTTTTCACCGACGTTGACGGTCATTGTGCTGATGCGCCCCGTTACTTTGTCCAATCCGCGCAAAACCACCTGTTCCAAAGACACATCTTCGGCTTTGGCGGGAAAAACAGCCGAAAAAGCCGCAAGCAAGCCTGTCAAAAAAACGGATTTTTTCATTTATTCGCCCTCTTTGCCCGTTGCCAGAAAGATAACATCGCCAATCATATTTTCCAACGATTTAAAGTCGCGCGTCCGCTGTATCGCGTCGCCGTCTTTCAAAGCTTCCGCCGATTTTCCCGGCTCCAGCTGCAGGAAAATTCCGCCCATCAGCCCGTCGGAAACAATCGCCGCCGCCGTGTCGGAAGGCAGCTTGACGGATTTTTTGACGTCAATGGTGACTTTCGCCGTATAGTCGGGGGTCAGTTCGATGCCCGTAACCGATCCGACTTTGATGCCGTTGATGCGCACGTCGTTGCCGCTTTCCAGTCCGCCCGACTTCAGAAACGTCGCCGTCAGCGCGTATCCCTGCTGAGGACGCACGGACAACCGCTGTTCGGCATAGTACACAAACAGCCCCGCGACCAAAACGACCAGTATTCCCAACACGGTTTCAATCGGATTCTTTTTCATTTATTTTCCTTTGGCGCAGTTGTTGTTTTTGCGGTTGGCTTTAGCGGCGGCAATTACTTTGTCCAGCAGATTGACCAAGTCGGGCGAATCTTCGGTAAAGTCCAGAAAATCCCCGTCCGCCAACATATCTTCCGACCCGCCGGGGGTCAGTTCCAGATATTTCGATCCCAGCAGACTTTGCGATTGAACGGAAATCCCGCTGTCGTCGGGCAGCTGCACGGCTTTCGGCAGGGAAAAGCGCACGGTAACGCCGTAATCGCCGTCCAGCGTCAAAGCGGTGATTTTGCCGACTTCGATTCCCGCCAGCCGCACGGGCGCACCCGTGTTCAGCCCGTCCGTATGGTTAAAGCGGGCGGACAGCGTATAGCTTGCCGTCGAATGTCTGCCGATGTCGCGCTTGAAGCTGATGGCGCAGAACAACAGAGCGACACCCAGCAAAGTCGCCGTTCCCGCTATCAAATCTTTGTTTGCTTTACCGCCCATCAAACGTATTCGATTTCCAGAATTTCATAGGACTTCTTTCCCTTGGGCGAAGCCAGCTCTGCCGTATCGCCGACGGCTTTTCCGATAAGCGCGCGCGCCAGCGGAGCGGATACGGAAATGCGGCCGTGTTCCAAATCGGCTTCGTATTGACCGACGATTTGGTATTTCAGTTCGTCTTCGGTGTCTTCATCCATCAAAGAAACGGTCGCGCCGAAAACGACGGTGTCGCCCGACAGCGCCGCCGTATCGATAATGTCCGCGCAGGAAATCGCGCCTTCCAGCTCTTGAATACGCCCTTCGATAAAGCTTTGTTTTTCGCGGGCGGCGTGATATTCGGCGTTTTCGGACAAATCGCCGTGTTCGCGCGCTTCGGCAATCGCCGCGATAATGGCGGGACGTTCGACGCTTTTCAGATTGGTCAACTCTTGCTGCAGGCGTTCCGCGCCTTTTTTGGTCATCGGTACTTTTTGCATTTCGGCATCCTCTTAATAAAAAAGCACTTCTTCCCCCCTGTTTCGGGCGAAAGAAGCAATTTCATCCGCCGCGTATCATACAAGGCTTTGCTTTTTTCTTCAAGCGTAAACATCAGCTTGCCAAAAACCGAAAAACGGTGTTTTATGACAGAAACGTTTTTTATTTTTTCCGAAGGAGTATATCGTTATGCGCGAACAGTTGAAAGCCGCTTTGAAAACCGCCATGTTGGAAAAAGACACCGCCAAAGTGTCCGCTTTACGCTTGATTTTGGCGGCAATCAAGGACCGCGACATCGCGTCCCGCGGGTCGGCAAAGGATGGGCAAATCACCAACGACGACATTTTGCAGCTGTTGCAATCCATGATTAAACAGCGCAACGACAGCATCGCCATGTATCAAAAAGGCGGACGGCAGGACTTGATTGACAGCGAACAAGCCGAAATCGACATCATCCGTTCGTTCCTGCCCAAACAGATGGACGCCGCGGAAACCGAAGCCGCCGTTCGCGAAATCATCGCCAAAACGGGCGCGGCGGGACTGAAAGACATGGGCGCGGTCATGGCGGCTTTGCGCGAACAGTACGCGGGACGCATGGACTTCGGTCAAGCGTCGGGAATCGTCAAATCCGTTCTGGCGCAGAAATAACCGCTCATAGGACTGTCAATGCCCACAATCACCCCCGAATTTCTGGAATTGCTGCGTTCACGGCTGTCGATTGTTTCGATTGTCGGCAAAGCCGTCAAATTGACGCGCAAAGGCAAGGAATTCTGGGGATGCTGTCCGTTTCACCACGAAAAAACGCCGTCGTTCACCGTCAGCGACGACCGCGAATCTTTTCATTGCTTCGGCTGCGGCGAACACGGCGACGCGATTACGTTCGTGATGAAATCGCAAGGCTTGAGCTTTGTCGATGCGGTCGAACAGCTGGCAAACGAGGCGGGTTTGGAAATGCCCAAAGCGTCTTCCGCCGAAATCGAACGCGAAAAAAAACGCGGCACGCTGTACGACGTGCTGGAAAAAGTTTGCGCTTATTATCAGGAACAGCTGTATAAACCCGTCGGGCGCGACGGCTTGTTTTATTTACAGCGGCGCGGGCTGACGGACGATGTCATCAAGCATTTCCGCCTTGGCTTCGCGCCGAACGGCAATCCCGTCAAAGCGATGCTGGAACGCGACGGATTGACCGCCGAACAGCTGAAGCAAACAGGCGTCATCGGCTTTTCGTCGGACGGACGGGCGTACGACTATTTCCACGATCGCGTCATCTACCCGATTTGCGACAAACGCGGACGCGTCATCGCTTTCGGCGGGCGCGTTTTGGGCGACGGCGAACCGAAGTATCTGAATTCGCCCGAAACCGCTCTGTTTTCCAAAGGCGACACCCTTTACGCCGCGCACTTGGCAGCGGAACAGGCGCGCAAAATGCAGGAAATTCTGGTGGTCGAAGGCTATATGGACGTCATCGCGCTTCACAGCGTCGGCATTACGCGCGCGGTCGCGTCGTGCGGCACGGCGTTGACCGAACGGCAAATCGAACAGCTGTGGAAATACGCGCCCGAACCGATTTGCTGTTTCGACGGCGACGGCGCGGGCATTCGCGCGGCAAACCGCGCGGCGGAAAGGGTTTTGCCTCTGCTGAAAGCGGGAAAATCCCTGCGCTTTATGACTTTGCCCGACAACGACGACCCCGACGAGTTCATCCAAGAACGCGGCAAACAGGCCTTTGAAGACTTCATCCGCACACAAAGCCGTCCGTTGTTCCGGCAGCTGTGGCAAATGCTGATTCAAGGCAAAAGTCTGGACACGCCCGAACGCAAAGCCGCTTTGGAAAAGGACGTGAACGAAACGCTGGCGAAAATCGCCGACGAATCCGTGCGCTCTTATTACAGACAGACGTTCCGCGCAAAATTGTGGGAAGCGACCGCTCCTTCTTTTAACAAAAAGGATTCCAAATCCGCCAAACGGGATGACGTCAAACCCTCTAAGCCCCGACCGCAGGCGGGCGAAGACAGAATGATTCTGGCGTATATCCTGCTGTTTCCCGACATTGCCTCCGCTTCGCTGGAGGAACTGGCAAACATCACGCCCGCCGACGCGTTTTTGGCGGGAGCGTTCGGTGAAATCATCAACGCTTTGGCGGAAAATTCCGATTTGACCGCCGCGGAATTGGAAGCTTACTTCCGCGCGAATCAAAACGGCAGACTTTACGACGCGGTCGCCGACGAAATCGAAATGCTGCGCCGCAAAAAGCCGACGCCCGCCGCCGTCCAAGCCGATATCGCCGCTTTGCTGGACGGCGAACGGCAAAAAGCCCTGAAAGCCGAATTGTCCGCTTTGGCGCGGCAAATCGAACAAGAACCCGACGCCGACAAAGCCAAAGAACTGTGGGAAAAATACCAAGCCCTGTCCAAAAGCGGATAAGACCTTGAATAAAAAGCCAAGTCAACCTATTTAAAGGTTGACAAATTGGCGACAACGCCCTAAATGTTGCAGGATTATCCGATTTGTCAAAAAATCGGGGCTGTGTGATATGCGCGTGACGCAACGGAAGGGATGCTTTTCATGAATACGACTGCGGACGATGAAATCGGCGAAAACGAAAACAACGAAGACGCTTTGTTGGATTCGCTCAGCGCTTCGTTAAAAAAACTGCTGAACAAAGGTAAATCGCGCGGCTATATCACCGTGGACGAATTGAATGCGGCTCTGCCCCCCGAAAAAGAATCGTCGGAACAAATCGAAGACGTGATGACCATGATTTCCGATATGGGAATCAATCTGGTCGAAAACGAAGAAACGGACGATGACGCTTCCGATTCCGCCGCCGAACCCGAAGACGACGCGTTCAAAGCGGACGAAGTCGAAACGTCACGCACGGACGATCCCGTCCGCATGTACCTGCGCGAAATGGGCGCGGTCGAACTGCTGTCGCGCGAAGGCGAAATCGCCATTGCGAAACGTATCGAAGCGGGGCGCGATTTGATGATCGGCGGATTGTGCGAAAGCGCGCTGACGATTAAAGCTTTGACGGGCTGGCACGATGCTTTGGTGTCGGGCAAAATGCTGTTGCGCGACATTATCGATTTGGACGCGACGTACGGTTCGGGCGACGGTTCGAACGACAGCGAAATGCCTTTGACGGCGACGTTCACGTCGACCATTCCCGAAACGACCGCCCCCGATATCGAAGAAAAAAACGAAGACGCCGAAGAATCCGACATTGAGGACGAAGAAGAAGACTCCGTCGACGAATCGCAGGAAGACCAAGATTTCGACGACGACGATTCCGATGACGAAGACGGTGACGACGGCGACGAATCCGACGACGATTTCATCGATGACGATGAAGAAGAATCGTCCGAAGACGAGGACGAAGACGCTGCCGACGAGGATGAAGAACCCGCCGCCGTGTCTTTGCAGCAAATGGAGCAGTCTTTGATGCCCAAAGTGCTGGAACAGTTCGAACAGATTTCCAACACTTACCAAAAACTGAAAAAAGTGCAGGATCAGCGCTTGGCGTGTTTGCGTTCGGCAAAACCCGTTCCCGCCGCAACCGAAAAGAAATTCCAGAAAATCAAACAGGAATTGATTGCGCTGATGGAAGAAATCCAGCTGAACCCCGTGCGTATCGAAAGACTGGTCAATCAGCTGAACGATTACAACAAACGGCTGATGACGTTCGAAGGCAAGCTGCTGCGTTTGGCTTTAAGCTGCCGCATCAAACGCGAAGAATTTCTGGACGCTTACAAAAACTCGGAATTCGACGCGCATTGGATTGACAGAATGTCGGGCAAACATTGGCAAACTTTCGTTGAAAAGTACTCCAAGGAAATTCAGGAAATCCAAAACGCGATTACGCAAATGGCGGATGAAATCGGCATGCCGATTTTCGAATACCGCCGCGTTTGCGCCATGGTCAAAAAAGGCGAACAGGAATCCACCCGCGCCAAAAAGGAAATGATTGAAGCCAACTTGCGTTTGGTGATTTCCATTGCGAAAAAATACACGAACCGCGGCTTGCAATTCCTTGATTTAATTCAAGAGGGCAACATCGGTTTGATGAAAGCCGTCGATAAATTCGAATACCGCCGCGGCTACAAGTTTTCGACCTATGCGACGTGGTGGATTCGTCAGGCGATTACGCGTTCCATCGCCGATCAGGCGCGCACCATCCGTATTCCCGTCCACATGATTGAAACGATTAACAAACTGGTACGCACCAGCCGTCAAATGCTGCACGAAATCGGACGCGAGCCGACCCCCGAAGAATTGGCGGAAAAGCTGTCCATGCCTTTGGAAAAAGTGCGCAAAGTCCTGAAAATCGCCAAAGAACCGATTTCTTTGGAAACGCCCGTTGGTGATGAAGAAGACAGCCATTTGGGCGATTTCATCGAAGACCGCAACGTCATTCAGCCGTTGGATGCGGCGATTCAGACGAACTTGCGCCAAACCTGCACGGCGGTGCTGTCCAGCCTGACCCCGCGCGAAGAACGCGTGCTGAGAATGCGTTTCGGAATCGGCATGAACACCGACCACACGTTGGAAGAAGTCGGACAGCAGTTTTCGGTCACCCGCGAACGCATCCGTCAAATCGAAGCCAAAGCTCTGCGCAAGCTGAAACATCCCAGCCGTTCACGCAAACTGCGCTCGTTTTTGGACAACGGCTGAGGAATTCAAACCATTTGCAAAAAAAAACAAACCTCCCGCAAGGAGGTTTGTTTTTTTGGTAGGTCCAGAGGGACTCGAACCCCCGACCAAGGCGTTATGAGCGCCCAGCTCTAACCAACTGAGCTATGGACCCATCTGTTAAAATACCAATCTTTTTTTATTTTTCAATATAAAAACGCGCAAATTTTCCGCGTTTATTCTTCAACCCACCGATAGGTAAAGGCGCATTGCGCGGGACAATCGGAACATTTGTGTCCGCACGCGCAACTGCACGCCGCGCCGTCGGGATGCAGGCGTTTGATTTTGCCTTTGCGAATCCAATGATCGACCATGTCTTCCGCCGCCGCTTCGGACACGTCGAAATGAATTGCGATGTCTTTCAGCGACACTTGTTTTTGTTCTTTCACATAATCCCTGATATCCGACAAAATCATACCCGCTCTCCTTTGTTTCCCAAAAAACGCAACAAAGCGTACACGCCGAATTCCAACACGACAACCCCCGCCATCCAGCACAGCGAAAACGTCGGGTGTCTGTTTATTGTAGCAATTTGATAGAACAAAGTCGACAGCGCATACGCCTGCCCCGTCGTCCACAGCACCGTAAAGCCGACCCATTTCGCGCCGAATTCCTTGCCGATTGCCCCCAAAGCCGACAAGCACGGCACATACATCAGAATAAACAGCAGGTAAGCGAACGCGCCGACTTTCCCGTCGAAAAATTCGACCAGCCGTTCGCCCGCCGTGTCGCCTTCGCCCGTTGCCGCGTACAAAGCGTCCAGCGATCCGATAATCGCTTCTTTCGCCATCACGCCCGTGAACAATCCGACCGGCGCAGGCCAGTTTTCGTCGGTAATGCCCAACGGACGGAACGCGGGAGTAACCGCTTTGCCGACCGACGACAGCACCGATTCGTCGGCGGGAACGGCGTTGCCTTTGATATCAACGGCGTTCAAAACGTTCAGCACGATGACCAGCGGCACAATCAGCACGCCCGCGCGGACGATAAAGCCGTGAAGCCTGTCCCAAGTACTGCGCAGAATGTTCTTTAAAATCGGCAGGTGATAAGGCGGAATTTCCAAAATCAAAGGCACGGGATCGCCTTTCAAAAGCGTCCTTTTCATAATCAGTCCCGTGCAAATCGCGGCAACCACGCCGATAAGGTACAGCAAAAACACGATGTTCGACCCGCTTTTGGCAAAAAAAGCCGTCGCAAACAAAGCGTAAACGGGCAATCTTGCCCCGCAGGACATAAACGGAGTCATGGTCAGCGTCACCAAGCGGTCGCGCATGCCCGACAGAATACGCGTTCCCATCACGGCGGGAACCGTGCAGCCGAATGCCACAATCATCGGCACAAAAGCCGTTCCGGGCAAATTGAAACTGCGCAGCATTTTATCCATCACGAACGCCCCGCGCGCCATATAGCCCGAATCTTCCAGCACCGACAAAAACAGGAACAAAAACCCGATGGGCGGAATGAAAGTCGCCACCGTGCTGATACCGCGCCCCACGCCTTGGGACAGCAAAACGTTCAAGCTGTCGGGCGCGTGCAGATACGTCAGCAGATTGGAAAATCCGCCGACCAGATACGTTTCGCCGAATTCGTCAATCGGGTCGATAAGCAGTCCGCCGACCGTAATCGTCCAGACGAACATCAAATACATCACAATCAGAAACAGCGGAATCCCCGTGTATTTGCCCAAAGCGACCTTGTCCAGCTTTTCGGACAGGGAGCGCGACAAGCGGTCTTCACGCTTGATGACTTTTTTCGCCAAATCGTTAATCAAGCCGTAGCGCGCGTCCGCTATCAGCGTATCGGTGTCTTCGTCGAACCGCGCGGCGTATTTTTGCACAAAGTCGGACGTCGGAGTCAATTTCGCGTCGCTGTCGCCGTCCAGCAAATGCGCCGCCAGCCACCGCGCCGACCACCCGTTTTTATCCGCCAAAGGCTGCAATTCGGGTATCATTTCACCCAAAACACTTTCGATTTCGGGCGGATAGGGAATAGTGAAGTTTTCGTTGATTTGGACGCTTGTTTCCGCGATTTGACGCTTCAGTTCGTTCACGCCGCGCGGTTCGACGAAGACACCGATAC
>ERZ1026860.1800-NODE-1800-length-10182-cov-5.802113_pt1 | contig 10182 bp, 11 predicted proteins | sample MGYA00380160_ERZ1026860 | MGnify/ENA primary metagenome ERZ1026860 (study PRJEB33269, sample SAMEA4719796) | human gut metagenome | biome: human-associated habitat; feature: organic feature; material: feces | place: Cameroon | collected 2013-10 ... | reverse complement strand
TCAAAGTTTGGAAAACGAAGGAATACTGTATGTATTTCTCGTTTTTCATACTGAAGAAGTGGGGCAAAAAGACGGCTGCGGCTCGCAGACACAATTGCGCGGTGTTGCCTTCAATAAATTTTACCCATTCCGGCGCACGTTTTCCTCATTTCGCCCCGGCAGGGGGTTCCCAAGGGCAAAAGAAAACCGCGATAGGTCGAAAAAAGAGCTTGACAAACCAATCACGATCTTGTATAATGTCCACGTTGCTTCGAGAGAAAATGGACGATTAGCTCAGCTGGCTAGAGCATCCGCTTGACGTGCGGAAGGTCATAGGTTCGAGTCCTATATCGTCCACCAAACGAAAGAAATCCGAACTTTTTCCCTGTGGGGAACGGGTTCGGATTTCTTGTTTTTATCAGGGATATTTCCTATTAAATACCGATTGGGAATCCGGACGGCGTAACCCAAGCAAACAAGTTTTTGACCAAAGTGCCCCCCAAAGAAATGATTCCAAACAGCAAATCGTACTATTCCAAGAAACACTAAAAAGTTAGAAAAATGCCCGGTATTCAGCCAGAATACCGGGCATTTTGCAGTTGCGAGCACATGACTCAAGCCTATGACCTCCGGCTTATGAGCTGGTTATTTTATCGAGTAAATAGCGAAAAATAGTTTGAAAGTGCATGAAATAATAGGAAATAGCACGATTTGCATGTTGAAAAGGTTCACTGGCTGTTGGCTGATTTTATATAACCTATCCCCAAGGAATTTGACGGAAAAGTTCGGAAAACCAGGAAATGCGCTTTTAAGATTCTTGCTGCTATTCAAATCCATAGGACTTTTCCATAGTCCTCAGTAATTGAAATGGTGCTTTTGGGGGCGTGCTATATGAAAAGTCACTGACAGCGGGGAGGAATGATTTCCTCCTGCTGGTTTGCTCATTGATTGTAGGAAATTCGGAAGTAATCCAGATACTTCTTGAATCTGTCCTGTGCAGATAGGCAGGTATCGCGCAAATAACCGCGTTCATTCCGCCATTCCTTCAATCCGCGGTAGTAGAACATCTTGAGATCATCCTCTATGATGAACGGTACGATGTTGTTCCGCAGACATTCTTTGAAAAGCAGCAGCCTTCCTACTCTGCCATTGCCATCCTGGAAAGGGTGGATGCGCTCAAAGCGATAGTGGAAGTCCAGCAGGTCGTCAAATGTTTTGCTTTTCACCGCATTGTATTCAGCAAGCAGTTTTTTGATCTCTGCACTGACATTTTCCGGTTCAGTAGTATCCATCCCGCCGACCTCGTTGGGCAGCTTCTTGTAATCGCCCACGGCAAACCAGTCAAGGCGGGAATCGGAAGTTCCGCTTTTCAGAACAGTGTGCAGCTGTTTGATGAATGCTTCACTCAGCGCATAATTTGCACTGTCGATAATCATATCAATGCCCTTGAAATGGTTGGCGGTTTCGACCACATCGTCCACCTTCACTGTTCCATCGGATACGCCAATGGTGTTGGTCTCGAAGATATACCGCGTCTGGTCATGGGTGAGGCGGCTGCCTTCTATGTGATTAGAGTTGTATGTCAGATCAATCTGGATTTTATGGTAAATGCCGCCGTGCAGTTTTGCCGCTTTCTCGGCTTTCAGCACCTCGAGAAGTGTCTTTGGGGCGTCAGTTTTCTTGTTAATGCGGTCGGGCTTCTTCGCAGTTTCGGGGATGTTCCATGTCTTGCCGGTCAGGAATGCACCGTCGATTTTTCCTCCGGCACAGTACCCGCGCACGCTGCGCTCGGAAACGCCCCATTTTTTCGCTGCTTCAGAAACGGAAATATACTTCATAGCACATCCTCACTTCCTTTTTAATAACAGTATAGCACATCATCGGCAAAATATCAAGAATCAATACTCAAAACGGTATATGTATCCTGCCGATAGAGACAGCTATACGCATGCGCTAAACCAACTGTAAAACTTTAACGTTTATTGAAAGTTTGAAATTCTTATCAAATTCTTGATCCTTCGGTCAGAATATGATATAATATACTTGTGTTATTGTATTCAGTACCAAATAGCCTGAAAAGGAGATTCAAAATGGCTGTTAGTTATAAAAAATTGTGGCATATTCTTGTTGATCGGAATATGAAAAAGAAAGATTTGGAAGAAGCTGCCGGCATCACTCATTATCAGATGTACAAACTTGCCAATGATAAGGATATCACCACCGATGTGATCGGTGCGATTTGTGCGGCCCTTGAGGTGGAGCCAAACGATATTATGGAATTTCTGCCTGATACGATCTCAGAAAATGATAATGCGTGATTGAATGATAGTTTTTGCAATAATATGTATAGATGATACACCCATAATGCTGCGCCGTTTTCTAATTCATTAGGAGGGTATATATGCTGACCCAAGAACAATTTATACGCAATTTCAGCGTCATGGCAGACGGAGAAGTCGACTTCTTCATTGGCGCAGGCGCCTCCATTGCCTCCGGAATCCCGACAGGTGGTGATCTTATATGGGAATTTAAGCGTAATATTTATTGCAGCGAGTGCGGTATTTCCGTGGAAAAATATAAAGATGTGGCCCTGCCTTCAACTAGAGCAATGTTGCAAAAATATTTCGATCAAAAAGGCATATGCCCTATACAGTATGCGCCTGAAGAGTATTCGTTTTATTTTGAACAATGTTATAACAACCCGCTGGCCAGAAAAGATTTATCGAGATGTTGGTATCTAAACATGAGCCTTCTCTGGGATATTTATGCATGGCGGAGGCTATTGTAAAAGGAAAAGTAAAAAACGTCTGGACCACAAACTTTGATTCATTACTAGAACATGCAATACATACACTTTATCCCCTCAGCAGTATTTTGATTTTCAGTGAAGCGAATAAAAACAGCATTGATACATTTAATCCCGCTTTTCCTGTTATAGGGAAACTTCACGGTGATTATAGATATGACTGGCTCAGAAATACCGAGCAAGAGTTGCAACAGCTTGAGGCAAGAATTATATCTTGTGTGTCAAATCAATTGCAGAATAAACAGCTGATCGTAATTGGATATTCAGGTAATGATGAGTCTATCATGTCGCTTCTTGAAAGCAATATTGACAACCCAGCATTTCTTTCAAAAGGCCTGATATGGGCAATTAGAAAAGACGGATATGTTAGTCAAAGAGTTCTTAACCTGATTGAGCGCACCAAGTCAGATGGAAAACCTGCCGATTTCGTTGAGATAGATAGTTTTGATTCTCTGATGTATTCGATTTATCAGGTTCAGAATTTCAACAGCGAGATTATTGCAGGAAAGAAAAATCAATTATTGTCGTGTCAAGAACTTTCTTTTAGTGGCGAAACGGTCAATTCTTTTGTTAAGCTTAATGCATACAAAGCTTCCTTGGAGGTATGTCTATGGCTATCAGCTATATAAAAACTATGGCATCTTTTGCTGGATAAAGGCATGAAGAAAAAAGATATCAGAAAAGTGACTGAAAGAAGAATATGGCGAAACCACCAAAAAGAGGGAGAATCTTTTGGAAAAGCTGTCAATTGAAATAACCAGTATTTGTGAGTATTATTGTTATAACATCATAACGACGTAACATTATGATGATTAAATTAATGAAAGAGGATGACTGTAATGAAAAAGATTCTGTGTGTTGCCATGGTGCTTTTGATGCTGGGATCTCTTGCTGCATGCGGTGCGAAAAAGCCTGATACTGATGCAGAGAGCCCCCAAAAACAGAATAGCCAGACAGATGCCAGTGAAAAAGTCACGCTTGAGCTTTGGTGGTGGGGAGAAGAGGATGTGCCCGGTTCCAGAGCGTGGTTGGAGGAAACAGCGGCCAAATATGAAGAGGAAACGGGAATCCACATTAATCTGACACAGCAGACCTCTGATAATTTAATGACTGCCTGGGAGGCCTCTGTACAGGCAGGGGAGGGGGCGGATATTCAGTTTTTCTGGACCGGAATTTACACACTTATGTACGTTTGGGGAGAAAAAAGCTCTTTGACAGATCTTTCTGAGTATATTTCCGAAGAGGAAATGTCTCATTGGATGGGAACGGATGGTGTGTCTATGGGCGGCACCACCTGGGCGCAGCCGTGGTATTTACAATCCATCGTTCTGCTTTATAACAAGGAATTGTTCCGAAGCGCAGGCCTTGATCCGGAGAAAACTCCTGAGAATTACGAAGAATTCCTTACAACTTGCGAAAAACTGAAGCAAAGCAATGTAGTCCCGTTTGAAATTGGCGGCATGAAGGATGGCTTTGGAACTCCTTGGATCTATTCTACGATAGGCGTTGCGGGACATGATGATGTGGCGGAATACGTTGAAGCCGCTCTGGAGCCTGGAGCCTACGAGACAGAGGCGCACGCACTCTGGCTTGAGGTTTTGGCCAATCTGTACGAGAAGGGATATATTAACCCATTGACTATGTCCAATGAGTTCCAGTCTGGACGTGAAAGCTTCCTGCGTGGTGAATCTGCCATGGGCTTTGCTACGTATGGTCAGGCCATTCAGTGGATTGAAGAAATGGGTGGAGATGATGTGGCCGCTATTATGAAAGTTCCTGCTTTTGGAGATGGAAAGATGGCTGGTGGACAAAATGTTCAGAGCCAGGCATTTGGGATCCCCGCATTCTCCAAGCATAAACAAGAGGCTGCTGACTTTATGGTATATATGCACCAGCCGGAGCAGCTCAATAGATTCTATGAACTTACAAAGAATTTCCCTGCGGATGATCGTTTCAATGCGGATGTGCTGAGCACACCCAGTGAGAAGTTTGAGTGGAACTATTTGTTGGAAGACCCGTGCATCTACCCTTCGCTGTATATGCCTTCCTCTATTCACAGCCTTGGCAATTACGCAGCCTGTCAAATGGTGCTTTCTGGAGAAGATGCCGCTGATGCTGCCGCATATGTAGAGAGCATGGCGGAGCAATGGAGAAGCATGAATCCGGAAGAGGTGAAGAATTTCACTGCATGGGCCGAAACATTTCAGTAACGGAACCGACAAGGCGGGGCATAACAATATGCCCCGCACACACGAAGGGAGGTAAATATGCTTCGATTGTCTCGTTCGCAGAGGGAGGTACCATACCTGTTTCTGCTGCCCGCATTTATTATGATTGGACTGGTATTCTTGTTCCCAATCATCAGTGTGATTGCGGATAGCATGTATTCTATTAACGGAAACACCAGAACTTTCGTTGGCTTTCAGAATTACGCAACGCTTACGAAAAATCCCATATTCTGGACAGCGCTGACGAACAACTTTAAATTCCTTTTGTGTGTACCGCTGCTGGTTGCCGGCGGAGTGATCATGGCGCTGATACTCTATACGCAGTTTCCCGGATGGAAAATTTACCGCACCATCATGCTATTTCCCTATATTTTTTCAATTGCGGTCACAGGTATTATTTTTGACGTTATTTTACGGGAAAACGGGTTGCTGAATTCTATACTGAGCAGCATAGGACTAGGAAACCTTGCACATAATTGGCTCGGCGAACGACAGACAGCCCTATATGCAATCATGTTTGTGATCATATGGAAAGAGTTTGGATATGGTGTCATGCTGATTCTGGCAAGACTCCTTTCGGTGGATGAATCTCTCATTGAAGCGGCAAGACTGGATGGTGCAAGCTATTTTACAATAGCAAGGAAGATATTGATTCCGGACGCAAGAGCTGTTATTTCTTTTTTCTTTGTACTGTCAATGATCAATATGCTTTCTTGGCTGTTTAACTATGTGTATGTCCTTACAAAGGGAGGTCCTATCAATAGTACATACGTTTTGGATTTCTACATCTATCAGCTAGGCGCAAAATTCATGAACTACGGAGCGGCATCTGCTTTGGCTGTTATGCTGCTGGTGATCACAATGCTGTTTGTGTCCATTCAGGCTGTTGGGCGCAGAATGCTTTCCAGCGAAGATGCGTAGGGAGGGTTCGATATGCGGGTCAATTCAAAAAGAAAGAAGTTCAAAAAACTACCTCAATACATACTGTCTGCGGCTGTGGGTTTATTTGTCTTTGTAGATATAATTCCTATCATTTTCACGGTGATCACGTCCTTCAAAACAAAGAGTGAGTATGTTTACAATGCCATGCGTCTTCCTGATGTGTGGACGTTTCAAAACTATGTAAAACTCTTTGAGAATTACGATGTAGGAAGACTATTCCTTAACAGCCTGTTGGTTACGGCAATACCCTTGTTTTGCTGCATTCTGTTTGGTGCTATGGCGGCTTTTTCCATTGGAAAATTTCAATTTAAAGGACGCACATTGGCAAAAAATGCGATTTTTCCATTGATGTCTATTCCGGCGGTCGTGTTGCTGTTTCCGCTGTACCGTCTCTTTGCGAAAATCGGTCTGACCAACCATCACGCATCGCTGATGACCATTTATATCGGATATATCCTGCCGTTTATTCTGAATATGCTCAGCAGTTTTATGGACTCTGTGCATAACAGTTTTATTGAAGCAGCAATGATCGATGGGTGCGGCTATTTCCAGGCGTTTACACGGGTGGTATTACCATTGCTGGCTCCGGCGCTGTCTGCGACGACAATTGTCGGCGCAATGTGGCTTTGGAATGAAATGCTCCTGGCAACCGTTTTTGTGCAGAAGGAAAGTCTGCGTACTTTGACTGTTGGCCTGACGAATATGCAGGGCTTGTTTACTTTGGACGTTCCGCTTCTGATGGCTGGAGCAACGATCACGACTGCGCCTGTTATCCTTATTTTCGTTATTGGACAGAAGTGGCTCATTAAGGGACTCACTGCGGGAGGGGTAAAGTAAATGTACGGATATCTTCAAAATGTTCTGGAAGAACCTATGGAGTTGAATCGAACGCTGGAGGATCTTCTTACTCAAAAAAAAGAGGTGTTGGAGAGAATCGGAAATGCGCTTAGAGGGGCAAAACATATTGTTTTGACATCCATGGGCAGCGCACAAAACTCTCTGATGCCAATGTATTATTCGCTGCTTCGCGGTGGTGCATATGTTTCTTTGGTTGAAGCGTCGGATGTGATTCGAGATCAACTTTTTTTTGACGATGCGGACACTGTGTTTTTGATCATGTCCCGCTCCGGAGAAAGCCATGAAATAAAGGAACTGGTGGGCGAACTGCGGGAGCATGGCAGAGTCTGTATTGGAATAACGATGACAGAAGGCAGCGCACTTGACAGAGGCTGTTCTTTGGGCTTGATGGATGTATGTTCTTTTGATGAGAAAATCTGCCTGAAGGCTTATTCCTCCATGGCCCTATGCGGACTGATTTGCGTTTCCTTTATGCGCAATGAAAGCATCGATCAGGAGGCATACAGCCACATGTTTCGCTGGATGGAGGAGAATAAGAATACCATACTGAAGGAAATGGAAGAAATATCCTTTTTTAAAAACGCGCACAGCTATGTATTTCTTTCAAGAGGATATGGGGTTGGATGCTGCAAGGCTGCAGGGCTCTGGATGGAAGAAATTGCTTTTGTTACCTGTGATACATCTGGAATTGACGCTTTTTACCATGGACCTGTGCGATCCGTGTTCAGCAGTGCGCTGGCGGATAATATGATTGTACCTGTATATCTGGATGTTCTTGGGGATGCCCGCTCGGATCGGATTTGGATGGAAACCGCCTCTGCCGCAAAGGCTTCCGTCTATATAGGAGAAAACTGTGATGCTCCGGGCGACTACCACTTCCTGTATCCGCACTTTGATGTACCGGAAGAGGCCATGTCGCTGCTGCTTTGCTTGTATACACAACTTTTCGCGTACCAATGCTGCATCGAAAAAGGTTATACACCGGGAATTTCGCTTGGAATTCCTGAAGATCGTTGGGTGGTGAGCTGAATGGCGAAATATGCGTATGGAATCGATATTGGAGGAACACGGGTAAAGGCCGGTCTGGTAGATATTCAGAACGGAAAAATTCTTGCATCCAGGATTTTTAACTCAAAAAAGGAAGAACAGCCTTTTTTGGATAGCCTAAAGGATGCCCTGCAATCTATGCAAGCGGAGATAGAAATTAAGGAGGTCTGCGGAGCGGGTGTTTCCGTGACGGGGTTTGTACACAGAACGGGAATTATGGGGAAATCAAAGGAGGCGTTTCTTCCGTTCTTGTCCGGTTATCCCATCGCGCAAAGACTTGAAACGACGCTTGATATGCCGGTCAAGGTTGACAGCGATGGCAGAATCGTCTGCTATGGAGAATGCTTGTACGGTGCCGGGAAGGGCTATGAACGCGTTTTGCTGATTACTTTGGGAACGGGTATCGGATTCTCTATTTTGGAGAATGCTGTGATTCCTTCGGAACCTGCGGTGCTGCATATGGGAGGGCATGTCAAGGTCAAAAATAGTAATCGAAAATGTTATTGCGGCCTGACCGGCTGCTTCGAGCAGCAATGCTCTGGGCCTGCTCTGATGGCCGAATATCGCAGCGCATCCGGAAGTGACGCATCTGGAAAAGAGATTTTCTCCCGGGCTATTGCTGGGGAAAAAGCGGCAACAGATGTGGTGGAGTCGTATTTGGAATCTCTTTGCTGTGGCTTGAATCAGTTTATATTTGCCCATGCTCCCGATGTGATCGTCATTGGAGGCGGCGTTGCGAATGGACTGGAGAACTACATAGATCGTATTCGTGAGCAAGTCACAGCAAAATGCTATGATACTTACCATTGCGATATCAAGCTGGCTCAACTTGGGGATATGGCAGGCGTGATTGGTGCAGCAGCGCTTGTGCAGCAGCCTTGAGGGAACCGTTCGGAAGTTTAAGAGATGAAAAAGCCACAGAACAAGGACTTCCCTGATTAATCGAAATGAAGTGCGAAAAAGCAATTTAGCCCATTGAATAATCCATTAAAAAATGTTAAAATCATTTTATTATGGATGGGGAGAATATTGATATGCTTGACTATAATAGCGGTATCCCTCTGTATAAGCAGCTAAGCAACGAACTGAATATGAAAATCACCAGTGGGGTATGGCCCTATAATACCAAGATTCCAACAGAAGCTGAATTGGGAAAAATGTATTCAGTAAGCCGTCAAACTGTTCGGCTTGCAATAGATGATTTAAAAAACCGCGGACTGATCATTAAAAGACAAGGAATCGGGACATTTGTTTCCAGACCAAAAATTGAATCGGAAATTGCCTCTTTCCGTTTTTATGATGTAGATGAAAACTCGACCAGACAGCACAAACAACTAATCGATTTTAGCGTTGTGAAGGCGGACTGTCACGTGGCAGAAAAACTGATGATCCAGTATTCTTCCAATGTGTTCCGTATTGAACGCCTCTTTTACAATGATGATATTCCAACAACTTTGGCAGTCTCTTATATTGACACTTCGAAATGTCCGACCCTGACAAGAGATATGGTCGAGGTAAATGGGTTATACAACAGCCTGGAAAAATATAATATGCGCCCTAATATAGCAAAACATTCTATCGTTGCTCAAATCGCTCCCAATCAACTGCGGAATTACTTGCAAGTGGAAAAGAATAGCCCTGTATTCTTTCGACGCCGTGTTTCATACAAGGGAGAACTCCCTGTAGAATATGTTGAGTCGTATACGCGCAGTGATATTATGCAGTTTGTCTTTACGACAGAGGCATGATAAAACTGAAGGGATTTATCGGTTTTTTGATTCTGTAAAAATGCTGCTTTTCGTGTAATAATTCCCCCAACATTGGTGCTGCCGACGTTGGGGGAATTGGATCTTCAAAACCTAGAATTTCATCCCAGTAATAGTCGCCGTAGTTTTTCTTCATCCATTTCCAGCATACCGTTTTGAAATATTCCGCAACAATTGAGTGGTCGATATCATTTGCCAGCAGCTGCAAACTGTCCCCCTCAAGTAGTTTCAGACAGTGGCCTTGTGACGGAAACACATACCGAAACCACGTCTTCCAATAGCCGCCTTTGGGATAGTAGTGCGTGCGAACGTGACCAGCGGTATCTTTCCTTTGCACCGTTTCCAAAAGTCCGGCTTTATCCAAGGCTTTCAAATACTTATCGCATTTGTTCTGCGGAAAGCCGGAAAACTCCGCAAGCTGGCTGATGCGATTATGTCCGGTGGCTATGCCGTAAAGCAGGATACCGTATGTCTCTGGTGTTCGGAAGTGCCGCCGCAGCTCTGATTCAGCATAGCGGAAATAGGTGGAATTCTGAGTAAAAAGCAATCCCAGATT
>ERZ1026860.1799-NODE-1799-length-10185-cov-3.153011_pt1 | contig 10185 bp, 8 predicted proteins | sample MGYA00380160_ERZ1026860 | MGnify/ENA primary metagenome ERZ1026860 (study PRJEB33269, sample SAMEA4719796) | human gut metagenome | biome: human-associated habitat; feature: organic feature; material: feces | place: Cameroon | collected 2013-10 ... | reverse complement strand
CGACGCAGCTCCTGCAGCCAAGTACAAGACTGCCGATGCCGAGTATGCCGCTTCCGCAGCCGAGGTCGAGCACGGTTGTCTCGGGCGAGCAGTATTTTTCAAGCGCGGCGAGACACATGCGCGTGGTCGCGTGGCTGCCGGTGCCGAAGATCAGGCCGGGATCGAGCCGCAGCGGCTGGCGCCCGTCGGCGGGTATCTCTTCCCATTCCGGTACGACGACCAGCTTTTCGCCGACCTCGATGGGCTTATAATATTCGCGCCAGTTGTTTTCCCAGTCGCTGTCCTCGATAAACGCTGTCTGCACCGCGCCGTATGCGCCGCGTATTTTCGCAAGGATGGCCTTGCCGTCGGCGTCGTCGCTGAGGTAGCACTTTATGCGGCTGACGCCCGCGAACTTCTGCTCCAGCTCGTCGTCCACATAGTCCCAGTACTGGTGATTATTTTCGAGGAAATTCTGAAAATCGGCCTCGTTTTCTATAACAAATCCGCCCGCGCCCATGTCCGCCATCTGCTGGCAGCGCTCATCTATAAGCTCGGCCGGTGTGTCAACGCTTACTTCGATCCAACGCATGATATTTCTCCTTCAAAAAATGTCTGCACATATTGTACACGCTGCGCCGCGCCTTGTCCATAGCTGAAGCGCATAAACGCGAAAAAACCAAACGGGAACTCCAAGCCTGCCTGCAAGGAGTTCCCGTTCGGTTGTGAAAGAAAAGAGAGTGAGAAAACGAATGAAAAACGTCTCATTCGAGACACACAAGCTTTCGCTTGATGACAAGAAAATAACACAGTCGCCCCGCAAAGTCAAGTGATATTTTTAACATTTTCGCGTCTTGGCGAAATTTTGTGTTATTTATATATCATATGCTTTATCAAGTGCTTTTAATTCGGTAAATGTGTCTATCTCAATCACATCTTTTGCATCGCATTTGCGAGCATAAACGGTATAATTGTCCAAAAAGTACTTCAGCGGCACGGTGTCCCAATAGCGTTCGCGCCCGCCGGGAGCGTTGAACGCTTCCACAAGATGCCCGGCGAGCCGCTGCCCGTCCTCAGATGTCCAGTAGGATATGCCGACCATCTGCATGCAGTCTTCGCCGCCGGTCATGACTTCCTGAATTACGCCGCGCTCGTCAACGCGGAAGCACCAGTCGTCGGAACGCTTCATCGGTATAGCCAGATAGTTGGAGTGGTACTGGTAGCGCGTGATGAGCTTCGGGTTATACAGCAGGAGGTCGGCCTCAAGCACGTATGCATTCTGCAGCAGATCGCGCGCAGCAACCATAGAGGAAATGTTGTTCGCGTCGTTGAAGAGCGGATTCTCGATGAACCGTATGTTCGGGTATTTATACAGCAGTTGGTCAAACTGCTCGCCGAGGTAACCGCGCACGAGCCACACCTCTTCAATGCCCGCGGCAGACACCGCGTCCAGCAGAGAATCAATGATGCGTACGCCGTGCACGCGGACGAGCGGCTTCGGCGTGTTGAGCGTTATCGGGACGAGGCGCGAGCCGAACCCAGCGGCGATGAATATCGCGCGCTTCACGCGGTTAAGGCTCAAGCGCAGCAAACCCAGTGTCGGTTATTTTTCCGTCCGAAATATAGCCGTTTTCTGTGAGAAATGTGCTGTCCGCACCACTCTGCACGGATTCGCAGGGGCAGCCTTCTGCAAATGCGGACAGAATGTCAAACTGATTTTTTTGTAAGCATATGTACACCTCTATAACATATTTACAAAGAAAGTATGAATCTTTACGGTTATCTAAACATGAATATTAATTAATGTCAATACTGAACGAAGCGTTTTAAAAAAAGGCGGATTTATTTGTTCGCTATTGCGGCTTGCCGCCGGCTGGATAAATTGTTAGTATAAAATAGACATCTATAGACATATTCCTGCGGACTGTATAAAGCTGTGCGGGAGCCGGTATGAGGATGCAAATGAATCTAAACAATATTATTTCACTGCTGGGCGGAGTGGCGCTGTTCCTGTTCGGAATGACACTGATGGGCGACGGGCTGAAAAAGGTCGCAGGCAGCAAACTGGAGCTTGTGCTGTACCGCCTGTCGGGGACGCCGCTGCGCGGCGTACTGCTCGGTACGGGCGTGACGGCGGTCATACAGTCGTCCTCGGCGACGTCAGTGATGGTTGTCGGCTTTGTCAACTCCGGTATGATGAAGCTGCGGCAAGCTATCGCGGTGATCCTCGGAGCGCTTCTGGGCACGAGTGTCACGGGCTGGATAATCTGTCTCTCTGAGCTGGAGGGGAGCGGCTGGGTCGCACTGTTCTCAACGTCCACGCTCAGCGCCGTTATCGCCGTGTGCGGCATAATCCTGCGCATGTTCAGCCGCAGCCAGCAGCGCCGCCACGTGGGCGACATCATGCTGGGCTTTTCGGTGCTGATGTTCGGGATGCAGTCGATGAGCACTGCGGTGTCCCCGCTGCGCGAGAGCGCGGCGTTCGTGCGGCTTATCACAAGCTTCTCGAATCCGATCCTCGGCATATTGGCGGGCGCGCTTTTCACCTGCATTCTGCAGAGCGCGAGCGCTGCGGTCGGCATCCTTCAGGCACTGTCCGTCACGGGCGCGGTCAGCTTTGCGGCTGCGTATCCGGTCATCCTCGGCATCGCGATCGGCGCGGCTTTGCCGGTGCTGCTGTCGGCGCTGGGCGCGAAAACCGACGGCAGGCGCACCGCCTTTGCATATCTTGAAATAGAGCTTGTCGGCGTAATACTCTGCGGCGGGCTGTTCTATGGCGCGAACGCGGCGATAGGCTTTACATTCATGGACATGACGATGAACGCCGTCAGCATAGCGTTTGTGAACACGGCATTCCGCTTCGTGACCGCTTTGGCATTGCTTCCGGCCATCGGCCTGCTTGAAAAGCTGGCCTGCGCGCTGATAAAGGGCGAGGAGGAGCAAGCTCGTGTCGACGCATTCGACCGGCTTGACGAACGCTTCCTTGCGCATCCTACGCTTGCCGTGGAGCAGAGCCGTCAGACTGTGGAGGATATGGGGAAGGCCGCGCAGAATAACCTCCTCGCGTCGGTTGCACTGCTCAAGACATACAGCGACGAGACTTTTGCGCGTGTTGAGAGCGAGGAGGAACTGGTCGACCGGTACGAGGACAGGCTCGGAACCTACCTCATGCGCATAACCGAACGCGAGCTTACGCGCGAGGAGAACGAGAGTGTGTCGAAATACCTGCATACCCTCAGCGATTTTGAACGCATCAGCGACCACGCAATGAACATTGCGGAGGCCGCGCGCGAGATAAACCAGAAGAAGCTGCGCTTCACCGGCGCGGCGGAGCATGAGCTTGGCGTACTGAGTGCCGCCGTGCAGGAGATATTGGATGTCGCGTCGCGGGCGTTTTTCGCAAACGACGTTGAGCTCGCGTATCGCGTGGAGCCGCTGGAGGAGCGGATCGATGTGCTGTGCGACGAACTGAAGCTGCACCATGTCGAACGGCTCCAGAGCGGGGAGTGCTCACTTGAAAACGGCTTCGTGTTCAATGACCTGCTCGCAAATTTCGAACGTGTGGCCGACCACAGCTCAAACCTCGCAATAGCGACGATAGAGCTGCGATCGGACAGGTACGACACCCACGAGTATGTCATCAACCTCAAGGAGCTGCACTCTCACCGCTTTGACGAGTATTACGAGGAATACGCCCAAAAGTACAGCGTCTGAAAAGTCCGTTTCGACTTGCATTTTGCGGGGAATAATGGCACTATAAAGTCACTTTCGCAAAGCAGCTATGGAGGCAATTATGTACAAGAATATTGAAAAGCAGAAGAAGATATATCTCAAGGATCTGGTCGAATACCAGGAGGGGCAGGTCGTCAGCAAAACGCTGGTGCAGAACAGCCTCATCAGCATGACGATTTTCTCCTTCGACAAGGGCGAGGAGATATCCACCCATGCGGCGGGCGGCGACGCTATGGTGACGGTGCTTGAGGGCACCGGGCGCTTCACCGTCGGCGGCGAGGTGTTCGTCCTCAACGCGGGCGAGACGCTTATCATGCCGGAGGACATTCCTCATGCCGTCTACGGCGAGGAGCGCTTCAAAATGCAGCTGACAGTCTCGTTCTAAGCAGAAAAAAACAGCGTCCCGCTTTCCGGCAGCTGCGCCGGAAGGCGGGACGTTGTGCTGTATATGAGCTTTACTGCGCAGCTTTGGCTGGCGCGGCCTGCTTTTTCTCAAAGGTCAGCGCGAAGAGCGCCGCCGCGAAGATCAGCACGAAGAGCGCTGAATACAGCAGCCCGCGGCCAAGCCCCAGACTTATGGACTCCGCCAGTATCGCGCCCACGGCGCAGGCCGCGGCGATGAGCCACAGCGGATATTTTATCTTCAGCTTGTCAAAAGCCTTCAGCATCGCTGCCGCACCGGCAGCGGCGGAGGCGAGAATCAGCAGGTTCATCATAACGCGGAGAACGAAGCGGACAATGTATCCGACGTGCATCGAGCGCGCCGCACTGTTCGCCGCGGTCAGCAGCTCATCGCCGTTTATCACGTCTTCCGAGATGTCGTCATAGGACAGCAGCGCCTGACGGGCTGATTTATATTCATCCTGAAGCTTTTCGTACTCACTGACAGAGGTCTGCATTCCGCTGATCTTGTCAAACGCGGCGAGGAGCTCATCCTTTTCGTCCTTCAGCTTCTGCTCCGTCTTGCTCAGTTCGGCGCGCATCCCACCGAGCTGCGCCAGCGCGGCGTCGAGCTGGGAATCACCGGTCTCAAGCTGCGCCTTGACAGCGTCCAGCTGCTCACGTCCGGCGTCTATCTGCGCCTTGGCTTCGAGCAGGGCGGGCTCGTTCTTCTTAAGCTCCGCCTCACCGGCCTCAAGCTGCGCCTTGACCTGCGGCAGCATCTTTTCGGATTCCGCCAACTTCTTTTCGCCGTCGTCAAGCTGCTTCTTCAGCGCCTGAAGCTGCGCTTCGCCTTCGTCCAGCTGCGCTTCCGCAGCGGCAAGCTGCGCGGGCGCGTCGGCTATCATCTGCTTCGTAGCCTCAAGCTGTGCAGCACCCTCGGCGTAACGCGCCTCGGCGTCCGCAAGCTGGGCTTCCGCCTCGGAAAGCTGCGCGCCGGCTGCGTCAAGCTCGGCTCGCTTCGCGCTCCAATCGCTGCGGATGTCTTCAAAGCTGCGGCCAAACATCGCCTGAATGGTCTTGTTGGCAATTTCGTATATCAGCTCGCCGCCGACAGTGTCCTCACGGACTTTATCGATAATGGCCTGAGCCTGGCTGTATATTGCGTCGATCGCATTATACGCGGTTAGGGAAGCCTCGTATTTGCGCTTGGCCTCGCTCAGCTGAGTCTGCGCCTCGTCAAGCTGGGTGCGCGCGGCGGCCAGCTCCGCCTCATACTGCGGCAGCGCCGCCTCTGCATCCGCAAGCTGTTGGCGTCGGCTCGCAAGCTCCGCACGACCCTGCTCAAGCTGCTGCATGCCGGCGTCATATTGAGCGCGCCCCTCGGCTATGGCCGCTTTGCCCTGCTCGACCTGGGCGACACCGTCGTTATATTCCTGCCAGCCGGATTCTATCTGCGCCTTGGCGGCGAGATACTTATTATAGCCGACGTTGAATTCCGCCTCCATCGCGTCGAACTGCTCGCGCGCGGCGTTATACTGCTTCCAGCCCTCTTCGAGAGTGCTTGCGGCGGAGCCGATGCTGCCAGAGCCCATCTGAAGCCCGGCGTTTGTGGCGGTGTATTCGGTCAGCTCCTCGCGGTGGCGGGAGGAGTCATCGTCATACTGTCCCTTCTCGGCCTTCAGTTCCGCAGCGGTCTTGTCGTATTCGGCCTTGCCGCCGTTGAGCTGCGCGTCAAGCGATTCGGCTTCGGCTATCCGGTCGCGGAGAGTTTTATAATCGCTGCGATCCTGCGAAAAATCCTTTCCCGCGCTGACGAAGCCAGCGACGCCGCTGATGAGCGTCACAAGGCACATAACGGCGAGCACGGCGGATATAACTCTGCTTAGAGCCTGATGTTTCAAGCTTCATTCCCCCAACATATATTCAATAAAAATAATTATACAATATATTTGTTAACAATCCAAGTCATGAAAAATATTTTTCTTCACATTTGAGGAGAAATGAGATATATTTTTCCTGCCCGCATCTGCCGCCGACGGCAGTGGGAGAACAGACAGAAAACCGGAGTTTGCCATGAGATCATATTTCGCGCCCATGGAAGGGATAACAACTCATATATACCGCCGTGTCCATGCGCGCCTTTTCGGCGGCGCGGACAGATACTACGCCCCGTTCATCGCGCCTGACGGCAGCGGAAATTTCCGCGCGTCCTCGGCGCGGGACGTTCTGCCGGAGAACAACACCGGCATTGCGCTGGTGCCGCAGTTGCTGTGCAATCGCGCGGAACCGTTTCTCGCCGTCGCGCGGCAGCTGGCCGATATGGGCTACGGAGAGGTCAATCTGAATCTCGGCTGCCCATCAGGTACGGTCGTCTCGAAGCATAAAGGGAGCGGCGCGTTTGCCGACCTCAGCTCGCTGGATGACATGCTGGCGGACATCTTTTCACGCGCGCCGGTCGCCGTGTCGGTCAAGACTCGGATGGGGCTGGAGTCTGTGGACGAGTTCGGCACTATTCTGGAGATATACAATAAGTACCCGATCGCGGAGCTGACGATACACGCGCGGGCACGGTCCGGGATGTATAAGTCTCCGGTTGACCGCGAGGCGTTCCTGACTGCGGCTCAGAACAGCTGCGCCCCGGTGTGCTATAACGGGAACATCTTCCGGCCGGAGGATGTGAACGCACTGCAGGGAATAGACCGGTTCATGTTGGGCAGGGGAGCGGTGATGAACCCCGCGCTGTTCCGCGAGCTTCGTGGCGGCGCTGCGCTCCGCCGCGATGAGCTGCGGGAGTTCCACGACACGCTTCTTGACGCGTATCTGACCTGCGGACTTGATGCGCGCGCGGCGACATCGCGCATGAAGGAGTTGTGGTTTTACATGGACGGCCTGTTCCCGCACAGCGAACGCGAGATGAAGGCGCTCAACAAGTCCAGAAGTCTGGACGATTACCGCGCAGCGGCGAGCACGATTTTCTCTGCCTGCGAGTTTGACAGCGCCGCGAGATTCAATAAGTAAAAGCAGAGAGGAAAACTCTCTGCTTTTTTCAGCCCTATAACTCTATGATATGCGGCTTTACATCCGGATCATGGTTTGCGATGGATTCGACGCAGTTTGCGTCCATACTCTGCGCACGTATCCACTCCAGCGGCCGTCATAGCAGCGAAAGCTGCTCCGGCTCCTGACGGAGAGAAGCGACATGCTCCAGCGCGCACAGCGGCAGGTCGTGAGCCGCGACCTTGTAGTCGATACCGGCTTTTCTGGCCTGCGCGATCTGCTCGCGGCGCGGCACACGGTACATCTTGCCGTCCTTGACGAAGTGCGCCCCAGTCTGATGGAACTGGAAAGAGATATCGCGCTCCGCGCACTGCTGCCGAAGCGCGAGGATCCAGTCGTAGTGACATGGGCGCGCGTCGGCGCCGGATTCCCCGCTGGCAGAGACTTCTTCGATTTTTTCCGAGTCGAGATATACGCTTATATCGAGCGGCGTCAGCAGGGGAGCGGCGATGATGGCTCTGTGGCGTATCGGCAGCGCGAGAAAGATCGGCAGGCGGTAGTCCGCCATCTCCTGATTCTCCACCGTACAGCCGATTATGACGTTCTCATAGCCGCCGCCCCAGTCGGGCGGCAGACATTCAGACAGACGGTCGATGCGCTTGGTGAAGAAATAGAAGAAGCAGTCCTGCCTGCGGCGGATCATATCCCAGCAGTCCTGCCGCCATGGGTCGGCGTCGCTCAGCAGAAAGTCTGAGGTGAAGCAGGTAAAGATGACTTTGCCCGACGGCAGCTTCCAGCTCCCGTCCCGCTTCTTTTTGACGGGCAGGTCGAAGCTCGCGGTCTTGCGGCAGACGGAGGCGGCCTCTTCCGTGCCGTACATCGCGTCCTGCCGGTAGACGTAGCAGTATTTGCATCCGGCGCTGAGCTTCGTGCATCCGTGCCACGGATTCCATTTGGCGTATATGCTCTCAACCTGCGGCATGGCGGCCACCTCCTTCTGCGTGAATGCAAGAAAACCACCAAGCAGGAGGCGGTGCGGCGCTTCATACTTGGTGTTCTCTGGTATCCTGTGAATGGGCGGGACTCAGCCCCAGACCTCCTCGGCGATCTCCTTGACGAGCGCAAGCTTTGCCCACTGCTGCGCCTCGGTCAGCTTGTTGCCGATCTCGCAGCTTGCAAAGCCGCACTGCGGGCTGAGGCAGAGCCTGTCGAGCGGGAGATATTTTGCAGCTTCATGGATGCGCGCGATGACGCCGTCCTTGTTCTCAAGCAGTGCGCGTTTGGTAGTCACCAGACCGAGGACTACCTTCTTGTCACCGCTGACCGCGGTGAGAGGCTCAAAGCCGCCGCTGCGCGCGTCGTCAAACTCAAGATAGTAGGCGTTGACGTTCTCGCGGGCGAGCAGAGTCTGCGCAACGCCGTCGTAAGCGCCGGAGTTGGCGTAGGTGCTGTGGAAGTTGCCGCGGCAGACATGAGTGTTGATGACGAGGTCGTCGGGCTTGCCGGAGATGGCGGCGTTATTCAGCTCAAGCAGCTGTTCTTTGATTGTCTCAAGACCCTTTTCGTCGGTGCCGAAATACATGCAGGCCATCGGGTCAACGAGCATACCCCAGCTGCAATCGTCAAACTGGAGGTTGCGGCAGCCAGCGGCGTAGACGTCGGCGATGAACTTCTTGTAGCCCGCGGCGATGTCCTCGGCGAGCTTGCGGTTGTCTGCGTAATACTTTCTGGTGTTCTCCAGCGCGAAGGGCATTATCATCTGCTCGATGAACTGTGCGGGGGCGGGAATGGTGAGCTTTGCAACGGTATTCTCGTCCTCAAGCGCTTTGACGAACTTGAAGTGCTCCACGAACGGATGGGAGTCGAGCGAGACCTTGCCGGTGAGGTAGGTGTCGTCGAGCATCGCGGCCTCGCCGTGGAAGGGAAGTCCGGTCTTGGTGGGACTGTGGCCGACGCCGTTGAAGCCCCACATAAAGTCAAGATGCCATGTAGCGCGGCGGAACTCGCCGTCGGTGATGACGTGGTAGCCCGCGGCTTTCTGCTTGGCGACGAGATCGCGTATTGCCCCGTCCTCGACGGCCTTGAGCGCTTCGGCGTCTATCGCGCCGTTCTGGAAATCTGCGCGCGCCTGCTTGAGCGCCGCGGGGCGGAGAAAGCTGCCGACATAATCATATCTGAAGGGTGTATTCATATCCTGCTCCTTTTGTGTGTTTTTGCCATGATTATACGACCGTCTGCGCGGCAAGTCAATTATGCATTTAGACGATTGCAATACCCAACACAAAAATTGACAAGCAGAATGGGATTCTTTATAATAAATGCAGGGAAAGGAGGAAAATTATGCGAGCGGATAAGTCTTCTTCAACGTCGAAAAAATACTGGGTATCTGCATACTACGCCATACCCAGAATTATTTCTTTATGCGCATTTTGCCTTTTCTTTGCTGACATGACCATATCGTATATACGTAGAACTTCGATTATAGATGCAAGCTTCTATTGTATTTGGGGCGCATTTGCCGTTGTAGTTCTGCTGAACGTATACTTACTGTTATGCGATGTTAAATCATTTCGAGTTTCATTCTCCGAAGAAGGAATCACACTGCACACGCCGGTCAGAAAGCTGTTTACTTCATGGAACGAGATTCATCATGTCCGCACATTTGAAACGCAAGTACATAGCGGAACGAATTTCACGAGCTGCCCGCTGCATTGGGTGATATTTTCAAAGTGGCAAGTTATGACCATAGATTGCAGAAAAATCCTGAAATGCGGGAGCGGGAGGCTCCGCAACAATGTTGTTTTCCATATCAGTCCCAAACTTTACGACGAGATAAAAATGTATTTTCCAGAGAAATTTCAAGATGTACTTGACCCATATATCAAGTACATTTCATTGGCAACGGATAGCTTAAACAGAAAAGTATACAGGTAATTTAAAATAGGGGAAGCCGTATCACGAAAAGCAAAAGCCCGACGCTCTGCGTCGGGCTTGATCATTGCGTTTACAGGTGCTGGTCGCGGTCAATCTTGTCGTAATGCTTGAGCATGAAGCCCTCCATGACGGAGGTCAGCTTCATGTCGAGATTGAAGA
>ERZ1026860.1798-NODE-1798-length-10187-cov-4.401402_pt1 | contig 10187 bp, 9 predicted proteins | sample MGYA00380160_ERZ1026860 | MGnify/ENA primary metagenome ERZ1026860 (study PRJEB33269, sample SAMEA4719796) | human gut metagenome | biome: human-associated habitat; feature: organic feature; material: feces | place: Cameroon | collected 2013-10 ... | reverse complement strand
GCTCACAAGACCGCCGTCCGTCTGAACGCCGCCGTTTTGGAGCTGATGCGGGAAAAGAAATTGAAAACGCTTGTTTTGGCGGGCATATCGCAAGGCGGAATCACGGCGTTTGAAATGGCGTTGTTCTGTTCCGAATTGACTTCCGTTTTGGATGGTGTCGTCATCATCGGCGCGGGGATTGCGGGGGCGGACAGACTGCGCAAAACGGCGGTGAATCCCGTTCCTTTTTTACTGGTGCGCGGAACGAAAGACGAGATTTTTCCGTCCTCCGTCAATTGTTTTTCCAAAAGCGTGCTGACCGAAGCGGGGGTTCCCGTCGTCGCCCAAGCCGTCGACAGCCCGCATTTCGGGCTGGAACACGCCGCGGCGGAGCAGGTGCGCGCCTTTATTTCCGGCTTGAACGCAAAAAATCGACAAAAGAGGCAAGACATCGCTTGACTCACAACGGATAAGCGGATATATAAAGACACTCGAATTTGATAATTGAACGGAGCTGTACCATGAAACGTACATATCAACCCAGTAAAATTGTTCGCACCCGTCGTCACGGCTTCCGCGCCCGTATGGCTACGGTTGGCGGTCGCAAGGTCTTGAACGCCCGTCGCCGCAAGGGTCGCAAGCAGCTGTCTGCTTAACCTGTCCCGCCTTGGGAAAGGCAGAACAAATTGATACTGATCAAAAAACGACCGGATTTTCTTCATGCAGCCGAAAACGGATGCAAAATTGTAAAATCCGGTTTTGTTTTACAAGCGGTGGCTACCCGCCGCAAATTCGACCCGCCCGTTATTCGTGCGGGGTTTACCGCTTCCAAAAAAGTCGGAAACGCCGTTTGCCGCAACCGCGCCAGACGCCGCTTGCGCCCTTTGTGCGCCGAATTTCTGCCGACAATGGGAATTGCGGGCTATGACTATGTGATTATCGCGCGTTCGGCGGTTTTGAATCGGGCGTGGCACAAGCTCAGACGAGAGTTTCAACAGGCGCTTGCCGAAGTGGCGGAGGAAATCAATCGTGAACGCGAATCGGTCGGATAAGCCGTCGTTCGCGGCGCGCGGTTTGTCGGCGGTTGTACGATTCTACCGCCGCTTTTTGTCGCCGCTGAAACCCGCGTGCTGCCGCTTTACGCCGACGTGTTCCGCGTATGCGCTGGAAGCGTTGCGCGTTCACGGCGCGTTCAAGGGAAGCGTGCTGACAATCAAGCGCATTTTGCGCTGTCAGCCGTTCGGCGGCAGCGGATACGATCCCGTTCCGCCGAAAGGGGCAACCGTTTTTTTCAAAAGCCGTCATACCGCCGCGGTGTTTGCTTTTACGGTTTTTGTCGCCGTTGCCGTGTCGGGCGTGTTCGCGTGTTCTTTTTTTCTGCCCCGACGCGTTTTTTGCGCAAAGCGGTTCGATTCTATCAAACAAAAATATCGCCTTTGACGCCCGGAAAGTGCCGTTTTCATCCGACGTGTTCCAACTATGCGCTGGAAGCGTTGGAAAAATACGGCGCGATAAAGGGATCTTGGTTGACTTTGAAGCGCATTTTGCGCTGTAATCCGTGGGGCGGAAGCGGGGAAGACCCCGTTCCGTAATCCGAACAAAACAGGTGTGTGTAATGGAACAACAAAACAATATGGAAAAACGCAATTTGATTTTGGCGATAGTATTCTCCGCGATTTTGCTTTTCGCGGTGGACGCCATTTTCCCGCAGGCGGAATCGCCGCAAACCGCCAAAGCGCCCGAAATTGTTTCCTCCGCGCCCGTTGCCGCGCCGGCGGCAGTCAAAGCGCCCGCGCCCGTATCGATTGCTCAGGCGGTTGACGAAAACGCCCACTTGACGGTCAAGACGCCGTCGGTCAAGGGATCTTTGCGGCTGAAAGGTGCGCGTTTCGACAATTTGTCTTTGTTGAAATACCGTGAAACTTTGGAAGAGGACAGTCCGCACATCACGCTGTTTTCTCCCGTCGGAACGGCGTTTCCGTTCTTTGCGGAATTCGGCTGGATTTCCAACGAATTCGGATTGGCTTTGCCGAACGCGCAAACGGTTTGGTCAACGGCGGACGAAGAATTGACGCCTGAAAAGCCCGTTACTTTGACGTGGGACAATCAAGCGGGACTGAAATTCATTCGTCAGATTTCCGTGGACGAAAACTATATGTTCACGGTGACCGACCGTGTTGAAAACTATGCCGACCGCGCGTTTACGCTGTTCAACTACGGATTGGTGGGGCGCACGAACGTTCCGCCGTCTCAGCGCGGGGCGGTTTTGGAAGGATTGGTCGCTTACGCCGACGGCGGATTGAAAGAATACGCTTACGACAAAATCGCCAAAGACAAACAGGCGTCTTACGATACGACAGGCGGCTGGGCGGGCATTACCGACAAGTATTGGATGGGCGTTTTGGCGTTTGATCAAAACCTGCAAAACGTCAACATCCGATTCAGCGAAAACGACAGCGCGGAAGGCAAACACTTCCAAGCCGACTACCGTTTGCCGCCGATGATGATTCAGGCGGGACAAGCGGTTCAGACGACGGCGCGTTTGTTCGCGGGCGCAAAGGAATTGAAGCTGATTGACGCGTACGAAAAGGATTTGGGCATCAAACGGTTTGATTTGACGGTCGATTTCGGATGGTATTACTTCCTGACCAAGCCGTTCTTCTTTATTTTAAGCTGGCTGAATTCCATGCTGGGCAATATGGGATTGGCGATTTTGATGTTCGCTTTCCTGTTGCGTCTGGCGATGTATCCGATTGCGAACAAATCGTACGTCAACATGAACAAAATGAAAGACATTCAGCCGAAAGTCGACGCTTTGCGCGAAAAATACGGTGACGACAAAGTGTCGTTCAACCAAGCCGTGATGAACTTGTACCGCGACGAAAAAATCAATCCCGCGTCGGGCTGTCTGCCGATGCTGATTCAGATTCCGGTGTTTTTCTCGCTGTACAAAGTGCTGTACATTTCCTTGGAATTGCGCCAAGCACCGTTCTACGGCTGGATTCGGGACTTGTCCGCGCCCGATCCGTCGTCCGTGTTCACTTTGTTCGGATTGGTCAACTGGCCCGTTCCCGATATGATTAACATCGGCGTTTGGCCCGTGATTATGGGTTTGACGATGTGGATTCAACAGCAAATGTCCCCCAAAGCGGGCGATAAAACGCAATCCGCCGTGCTGGGATTGATGCCGTGGTTTATGATGTTCCTGCTGGGGCATTTGGCTTCGGGGCTGGTGATTTACTGGTCGTGGAGCAACCTGCTGTCCATCGCGCAGCAAAAAGCCATCCGCAGAAAAGGTAAGAAGTGATGGATAACGCGCTTTCCCCCGAACAACGGGCGGCTTTGATCGAGGACGGCCGCAAACTTTTTTTAAAAGACTGCACGTTTATGCTCAGCGTTGCGGATTTAAAGCAACTGCCGCCGCCCGCGGGCGTTCCCGAAATTGCGTTTACGGGGATTTCCAACGTCGGCAAATCCAGCCTGATTAACGCTTTGGTCGGGCGCAAAGACATCGCCCGTACGTCAAACACGCCGGGGCGCACGCAAATGCTGAACTTTTTTGATTTGGGCGGGGCGTTGCGTCTGGTCGACATGCCGGGGTACGGCTTTGCCAAAGCGCCCCCCGAAACGGTCAAAGCGTGGCAGGATTTGGTCAATCAATACCTGAAAGGGCGCGCGAATCTGCGCCGCGTCTGTCTGTTGGTCGATTCGCGCCACGGGTTGAAGAAAACCGACCGCGACGTGATGACGATGACGGACAAAGCCGCCGTCGTTTATCAGGTCGTTTTGACCAAAACGGACAAGGTCGGCGCGGGCGCTTTGAAAAAAGTAACGCAGGAAATCGAGGCGGAGCTTGCCAAGCATACGGCGGGGTATCCCGAAATTTTCCCGACCAGTTCGGAAAATAAAGCGGGACTGCCCGAACTGCGCGCGGAATTGCTGATGCTGACAAGGACTTGACAAATGCGGCGGCTTTGGATGTTTTGTGCGGTTTTTGCGCTGGCCGCATGCGGGCATACGGGGCTGGAACACGCCAAATTCGTCGATGCGGTGCGCCAAGGCGATATGCAGACGGCATACGCTTTGACCAAGGACGACGATTTTTATAAGGACGACGCGTCGCTGTTGACGCGGTATTTGGAACTGGGGTCGTATCATTACTTGAACGGCGAGTATTTCCAAGCGTTGCGGAATTTCGACGCGGCGCACGAATTGTCCAAACAGCTGTACACCAAAAGCATTTCAAAATCGATTGCGGCACACTTTGCGGGCGACGGAATCATTCCGTACGCGGGCGAAAAATACGAATTGTCTTTGCTGCGGTTTTATTTGTCTTTGACGAATTACCGTTTGTACAAACAAGGATTTTACGAATCTTACGCGATTGAAACGGACGGCGTCGAAACGACCGTCGATAAAAAGGAATTGTCCGAATCCGAAAAACGGCGGCATTTGTCGGCGGCGCGCGCGGCTTTGCTGGACTGGAACGCTTTGCTGACGACGCTGACCAACGAATCGGCGGACAAGAACGACTTTCATCAAGATATGCTTGCCAAAACATGGGGCGGAGAGTTCCACGATATTTACGGTTCAAGCGGCGATCGCCAAATCGCCCGCCAATTATATAAAGACGCGGCGAAGCTGTTGGAATCCGACTATGCGGATTATCCGTCCCTGCAGGATGAAAACGGCGAAAAGCTGAAAGAGTACGCGCGGGAAAAATCGGCGGACTTGACGGCGGACGCTTTGAAAAAGAAAAACGTGCGCTTTTTGCTCAAAGCAGGGCTTGTAACGCCGAAAGTCGCCGAAAAAGTCGATTTCCAAATTCCGATATCCGCGTTTTTGGCGATGGACAGCGGCAACGATTTGCTAAGCTGTCTGGGGCATATTCTGCCGGGGCAGAGAATCGCGTTTGAAATCCCGAACGTTCCCGAACCCGCGCAAGCCAAAAGCTATAGGCTGAAAGTCTTTGACGCAGACGGAACGCAGGCGGCGGACATGCCGCTGGTGCTGACCGCGCCCGTGTCCGAAACGGCGTACAAAACGTACAGGAACAAACGCGCGGGAATGATTGCGTCCAAAGGAGCGCGCCTGACATCAAAATACGTTTCCGCCGTTGTGACGGCTTGCTCTGCTTACGATTCGCAAAATCCGTGGACGGCGTTGGCGGCGTACGGCATTTTCGCGGGACTGGTCAAGGGCATCGCGTCGTCCGAATATGCCGACCTGCGTTATTGGGGGCTGTTGCCCGATGCCGTGTATCAGCAATCTGTTTTGTTGAAAAAAGGCGATTATTCCGCCGAATTGGAAACTAATTCGCAAACGGTGAAAAAATTTTCGTTCACCGTTGATGATTCCCGCGTGGTTTTGGTTGACCTGAACCTGCCAAACGGGTGAGAATAGGAAAATTTGAACTTAAACCAAAGGAGAATATCCATGAAGAATAAAGTTTTGACCGTTGCCGCCGTAAGCCTGCTGACCGCTTGCGCGGGCTTCAAACCCGATTACGAAGTCAAGGACGCGTCCGATTCGTCGAAACCGGCGTGGACGGTTCAGTCCAAAACGTCGAAAATCGATTCGGCGTCCGAACGCAAGGAAAACCGCTACTTCGTTTCCGACGCCGTCAATGTGGACAAAGGATTGTGCCTGCGTTCCGCCGAAGTCAACGCCACACGCAAAATCGCGTCCGAAGTCGCGCAGGAAATCATGGGCGCTTTTGAAGAAAACCGCAAATCCGCCGATGATTCCGCCAACGTCAAAATGAAAGAAAAACTGGAACAAAACATTCAGGTCAACCTGCACGGCGTCGTCGTTGTCGAAAAATACTGGGAACGCCGCGCTTATATGAAAGCTTTGGGTGCCGAAAAGGACTACACGGGCTATAAATGCGACGTCGCCGTCAAAATCAAAAAAGACGCGCTTGCCGACGCTTTGGAAATGTACAAAGCCAAAACGATGCGTACTTTGAAAGGCGAAGACAAAGCCGCTATGGAAAAAGCCGTCGATAAAACGGTCGAAGCTTTGAAAGCCGAAACAAATGAATAAACGTTCGGTTTTTGCCGTCGGTTCGATTCTGCTTTTGTCGGCGTGCGCGTCGGCAAAAGCGGACAAAGCCGCCAAGCCCGAATGGGTTGACAGCCCGTATGCCGAATGTTCGGCGGACGAGCTGTGCGCCGTCGGTTCGGGACGCAGTCTGACCGCCGCCAAAGCCGACGGGCGGGCGGGATTGGCAAAAGTGTTCCAAGCCCGCGTCAAATCGTCTTTTTCCAGCGAAACCAAAGCAAACGGCGATGATTTGGCGTTCAACGCGCGCGATTATGTTTCCGAATCGTCCGATGTTTTGCTGACCGCGACGGATATCCGCGATACTTTTACGGAAAACGGAACGGTGTACGCTTTGGCGACTTTGGATAAGGCGAAAGCCGCCAAAATCACCCGCGAAGAAATCGACGATTTGGACGCGAAAATGGAGGCTTTGCTGAAAGAAGACTCGCCCGCCGCCGCCGTCAAGCTGGAAAAGCTGTACGAACAGCGCCGCGGAATCAATCAGCGCTACATTACGCTGACGGGACAGCCGATTGTCGAATCCGTTTCTTACGAACAGGTGTACGGCAACAAAAAAGCCCGCATCGGCAAACGCCACATCTATCTGCAATCGCGCGGCGGTTCGCCCGCTTTTGTGCAGGCGGTTCGCAAAGTGCTGGCGGAAAACGGCTATACGTTCGCTGTCAAGCCCGATTTGAACACGCCCGTTGTCGGAATTTCCCTGCAAGCCGAAGAACAGTTTTTGAAAGTCAAAGGCTTTGTCAAATACGACTATCACTTTACGTTGTCCGCTCCCGACAAGCGCGGGGTTGACGCCGAAGTGCTGGCGACGACGTTGACGGAATCGGGCTTGAACGAAAAGCAGGCGTACGGAAAGGCTTTGGAATCTTTGCAGGATTACCTGAAAGAAAACATTTTAAACCTGAACTTTTAAAGGGATAAAAAAATGAACAAATTTTTGACCGCTTTACTGTTGTCGGCGACATTAGCTCTGCAAGGCTGCGCAAGCTTCAAAGCCGAACGTCTGTCCACGGCGGAAGGCGATGAAAAAGCCATGGAAATCACGGATGAATGGCTGTTGACGGACACGCAAAACACCGTCGGCGAAATCATGAAAAAAATGGACAACAACCGCGGATTCCGCAACTATCTGAACGAACTGGGGCATCGTCCCAAACTGTTCATCGCGGAAGTCCAGAACGAAACGTCCGAAGCGTATTTCCCGATTGACGACATGAACGACGAATTGTTGACGCAAATGTCGGAAACGGGCGAATTCCGCTTGATTGACGCCGCCGCGCGCGATCGGATTTTGAAAGAAATCCAGTATCAGAACGAAGGGATGGTCAAACAGTCCGATATTCAAAAAATCGGCAAACAGACGGGGGCGGAACTGCTGATTTTCGGGGCGGTTCGTATGAATCCCAAAACGTTCAAAGGCAAAACCATCAAAGAATACACGGTGAACATGCGCTTTACGGACATCACGTCGGGCGAGGAAGTCGCGCGCATGCGCACCACGGTTTCCAAGTATTCCAAACGCAGCGGTTTGGGCTGGTAAAATTGCTTTAATGAAACAAAGAGAGCCTCGACGAGGCTCTTTTTTATTGAAGTTCTCCGCAAGGGCGTTTTGTCTCGTCATTACGAGGAGTGTCGTCAGACACGACGCGGCAATCTGTTTGTCCGTGCCCCTGATTCGTCATTGCGAGGAGTGTCGTCAGACACGACGCGGCAATCTGTTTGTCCGCGCCCCTGATTCGTCATCACGAGGAGTGTCGCCAGACACGACGCGGCAATCCACGGGGGCGGGACGGCGGCGTCGGAGTCAACAGAAAGGCACGGAGTCAATGGATTGCTTCGTCGTTCCACTCCTCGCAATGACGGGGAAATAAATCCGTCATCACGAGGAGGGCTTCAGCCCGACGCGGTGATCCATTTGCAGGATGCTTGCCGCAAAGGCGGAGTCAATGGATTGCTTCGTCGTTCCGCTCCTCGCAATGACGGGTAAATAAATTCGTCATCACGAGGAGGGCTTCAGCCCGATGCGGTGATCCATTTGCAGGATGTTTATCGCAAAGGCGGAGTTAATGGATTGCTTCGTCGTTCCACTCCTCGCAATGACGGGAGGAAAGGGAGTGGGGCTCGCAATGACGGAAGAAAAAAAAGACGCTCCTCGCAATGACGTTTTTGGGAGGGGCGTGCGAGTAGGCAAAAATTACCCATTGAATAAACGGATGTAATATGTTACCGTTAAACATAACGGAAAGAAACAGCGGCGAAAGCCGTTTCCGGAATCGGCCCGCAAGGGTCACTTTGTGGGTCATTAACAATCCAAGAAAAGGAGAACTATCATGTCTACAAATAAAATTGCCTTGACGGCGTCTATGCGTTCGAACTTGTTGAGCTTGAAAAACACGCAAAAACTGTTCGATTCGACACAGGATAAATTGTCCACGGGTTACAAAGTGAACTCGGCAATGGACAACCCCTCGTCATACTTTACGGCGCAATCGTTGAACGCGCGTGCGGATGACTTGTCCACGTTGCTGGACAGCATCGGGCAGGCGATTTCGACGCTGCAGACGGCGGATAAGGGCATTACTTCTTTGCAAGACTTTGTGTCTCAGGCGAAATCCATCGCGAACAGCGCGCGCGACACCGCGAACGTTTCGGCGAAAGTTACGTCGACCGTGAAGTTCGACAAGAACGCGCTGAAATCGCAAAAAGTTGTTGGCGACGCCGTTCCGAACGCGGCGGCGGACGACAAAATGGTCATTCGCTACGGCGATTCGACCAAATTGACGGGTACAACGAACGTCAAGGAAGATTCCGATTTGGCTAAACTGGGTTTTGGCGATACAGACAATACCGATGCGGGATCCATCGTTGTTGACGGCAAAGAATACAAAATCAACGTCAATGCCACTGCAAATTCGATGACGACGGCATACGCAGGAGCGGACGGTACAGCCGCTACTTCAACGTTTAAAGTTATCGCTGTTGGCACCGAGGCTAACGGCAAAACGGATTACACGTTGGAAGACGCCGACGGAAATCAGCTTGTTCTGAATATGACGACCGCTGCAGATTTGACAGTTGGCACTTTTGCTAAAGGTGAATTGAAAGCTGTTGTTTCCGAAGACGGTAAAACAACGTTGACCGGAACGGTTGCGAAAGACGACACCGCGACCGCGGCAACTGCGACGGCAAAAGGTGGTGTAACGACAATCAACGTTGCCAAAGGCGCGACTGTGGAGGACTTCTCCAAAGTCGTTGAAACGATGATCGGCACGAAGGTGTTTGACGTTTCCATTGAAGATTCGAACCTGGTGTTCAAAACATTGGATACCACGTCCGTTGAAGTCAAAGGAAAGCTTGCGGAAGTGTTTGGTCTGGATGCCGGCCAAGAAATCACGTTGGCAGCCGACGACACGGCGGAATCGCTGCGTTTGAAAATCAACGCGTTGGAAGGCATTGTCGCCGAATTCGATGAAAACGGCAAACTGGTCGTTAAATCCGCCGAAGGTGACGATTTGGTCATTTCCGGCGCTTTGGCTGAAAAGCTGGGCATTTCCGGTGCGGTGACGAACGGTTCAAACGAACGCGCCGCGTATGCGAAACAGTTTGACAGCGTTTTGAAACAGATTGACGAACTGGTGCAGGATACGTCCTACAAAGGCATCAACCTGTTGAAAGGCGACAACCTGACGGTTGTGTTCAACGAATCGCGTACCAGCACGTTGGAACTGAAGGGCGTCACGTTCGATTCGACGGGCTTGGGCTTCACGGCTTCCAAGAACGAATGGATCAGCACGGACGACATTGACGAATCTTTGGATCAAATCACCAAAGCGACGTCGATGTTGCGCGCGCAGGCATCCGAATTCGGTCAGAACCTGTCCACGGTGCAAATCCGCGAAGACTTCACCGAAAACATGATCAACAACCTGACCACGGGCGCGGACAAGCTGACGTTGGCTGACGCGAACGAAGAAGCGGCGGACTTGCTGGCTTTGCAGACCCGTCAGTCGTTGGCGACGAACTCTTTGTCGCTGGCGTCGCAGTCGGCTCAGAGCGTGTTGAAATTGTTCTAAGTCTTGCAATCGACATGAAACAAAAAGCGGGGGAAAGGAAACTTTCCCCCGTTTTTTCGCCCCCCCCCC
>ERZ1026860.1797-NODE-1797-length-10189-cov-11.035228_pt1 | contig 10189 bp, 5 predicted proteins | sample MGYA00380160_ERZ1026860 | MGnify/ENA primary metagenome ERZ1026860 (study PRJEB33269, sample SAMEA4719796) | human gut metagenome | biome: human-associated habitat; feature: organic feature; material: feces | place: Cameroon | collected 2013-10 ... | reverse complement strand
TGGTGGTCATGGAGGACGGAGCCAGGGGGATGAATTTCTGCATGAGCATACGAGGCTACAGCAGGGATGTCCCGCTCCTTTGGATCAGCGACCAGGCAGAGTTTGAACCCCAAAGCCGCAGGATGCAGACGGACACCTTTTTGGTGAAGCCTGTGACGGAATATCAGCTGCGGGAGGCAGTATCCCGGCTGCTTCAGGGAAAAAGGGGAAGTAATGAATCAGGTGAGGAGGAAACGTATGAATAAAAAATATTACCGGAGAGAACAAAACCGTCACGCTATATAGAAAATAATGATAACAGGAGGAAATGGATATGAGGTATAAAAAGAAGAAATGGCAGATCGTATCTGCAGCATTGGCGGCAATGATAGCGATGCAGTTATGCATACCGTCTGCAACGTTTGCTGCAGTCCCTACAAAAAAGTTGAAAGTGATCACGGGATTTACGGAATTACCGGAGGAGGTCGCGCATATTCAGATCCCTGCGGATGCCGGAGAAAACTTTGAGGATTATCTGAATTTCCCGGAGACGATCGAGGCTTCGGTGGTGGAATATAAGAACGTGGATCATCAGAAAAATAATGCGGATCGCGATAAGGGCGCGGAAGATGAGAAAGCGGCAGCAGACGACCGTGATAAGAAAGAAGACTCGGAAATTGCTGCCGGCAGTAATGCAAAGAAAGAAAATCTGAATGAGGAGGAAACTCCGGAAACAGAAAATTCAGAAAACGTGCCGGATAGCAATAATGAGGAGGAAACTCCGGAAACAGAAAATTCAGAAAACATGCCGGATAGCAATGATGAGGAGGAAACTCCGGAAACAGAAAATTCAGAAAACATGCCGGATAGTAATGATGAGGAGGAAGCAGATAAACAGGAAGTTCAGGAGAAAGACCAGCAGAAAGACCAGCAGGGTACGTTTCTGATCGCTACCGACAGCAATGCCGGGGATTTTCTTGAGGATTATGAGTTTGAAGATGAGGAAATCCCAGAAGATATCCCGGTGCTGACGGATATCAGCGTTACTTGGGAGCCGGATGAGAACCGGGAAGATGAAAGTGGTTTCTATTATTATCTTCCGGTTCTTCCGAAAGAGTATATTTTGGCAGAGGGCGTGGAGCTTCCGGAGATCGAGGTCAGCATGGACGGCGGAATCGCTTTGCTGGCATCAACAGATACTTATGATATTGCGAATGGCGGTATCGTCATCAACAGCGACACATTGGAACAGTATAAGGATGCGACTATCACGGGAAGCAGTATGACCAATGTTATTCTGGTTAGTGGTGTGGAGGCTACAATCACGATTTCGGATCTGGATATCCAGATTCCGATCGACAAAAACGCTACGACAGCAAGTAACTGGATACCGGCGATCCGACTGGCAAATGGTGCAAAACTGAATCTGATTCTGGAGGGAAAAAATACACTCAAGGGCGGTGATATGTGTGCGGCTATTGATGTGCCGGAAGGCTGTACCCTGACGATCAGCGGAGAGGGAAGCTTAAAAGCAACCGGTGGAGTAGGCGCCGGAATTGGTGCGTCGAGCATGAGAAAGGGTTCCTTGGGGACGATTGAGATCAACGGAGGCAATATCGAAGCTTATGGCAGCGGGATGGCAGCAGGTATTGGCGGCGGTTTAGAGGGCGGCATCGGTACCATTGTCATCAACGGCGGAACTGTGTATGCCAAGGGCGGATATGGAAACTACCCCAAGGATATTAATCATGTATACGGTGGAGCAGGAATTGGCGGTGGACCGTTCGGCTGCGTGGATAAGATTGAGATCAATGGTGGCAATGTGACAGCCTGTGGAGGATATGTTACGAACGCAGGAAGACGCCCCGGAGCCGCAATCGGCACTGGCGGCGGTGGAGCAAAACCGGTAGAAAGTGGATACAAGTATGGTGAGATTGTGATCAAGGGCGGAACGGTTTCAGCCATTGCATATCATAATGAAGTATATGCGATCGGTGTCGCAATGAAGCCCGGTCAAGCGCTGCCGGAGGGTAGTACCTTGGAGGGCTCCATTTCCATCAGTAATGAAGCAACAGTAAACTTAAATGGCGGCGATTATTTCCCGAAAAGTGAAAATCCCGGACTGAAAAACTATACCATTCAGGGCACGATTGCGGATGTACGATTCACCGAAAGCACTTATCCGGTGACAATCAGCGTGGGAGGGATTACCTGGAATGCAGGGACGATGAAGGTGAGCGATTATCAAGGTACACTTAAGGCATCCAATTATCTGAAGCCATTAACGCCAGGGACACCGGTAACGGTAACGGTGACGGTTGGAGACTATGTTTATCAGATGGAAGCTGACGTTGCTGATGTTGATGATAAGAATGCAACGATCACTTTGAAGGCCGCAGCTCCTCTTTATGAGACAAGATTAAAATTTGTTTCCACGGCGATCACGAGCGATCAGATATTACAGGCAACCGATATCACGATCAAGCAGGATGGTGAACCGTTGATCAATCAAAAAGGTCAAAGTGCAGCTATGGTCATTCCTTCCATGCAGATTTCGTATGATGAAGTGAACACGGGACATCTGACGGTATATCTGCCGGAAAATAGGAATAAAACAGAGATTTCGGTGACGGTACCGGGCTTAAATGACGGCAATCCGATCACAGTATCAGATAAGACGATTTCGACAACAACACCAAATGAAATTGAGATGTTTTATGGTGATATCTTTTGTAGTCATGAGCACTATAATGCAGATGGATTTTGTGAAGTATGTGGTGCATATCAGGAGCCCAAAAATTGGAAGGGATATTATGAGATTTATAATGCCGGTCAGCTTTTCTGGTTTGCAAAGCAGTTTAATGATGGTAAAATCCCTAATAACAGCAATCTGAAGCTGATGAAGGATATTAAGATCCCGGACGGACATGACTGGACAAGCATTAGAGACAAATCTAATTCTTGGTCTTTCGAGGGGACTATTGAGGGAAATTACCATGTAATTTCCGGACTGCGACCTGCTAAGGACGATACAAATAAGTGGGGACTGGTGGCAAAGATTAAACATGGGAGTGTACAAAATATAGGGCTGGTGTTTGAAGGTGATTGGACTTGCGGGTTGTGTCGTACCGCTATGTATGATGTCAAAATTCAGAATTGTTTTGTAGTAGGAACAGATTTTTTATATAGTTCTACAGACGGAGTGTCGACTAAAGGAACGGTGACTAATTGCTTGGCTGTATCAGGAAAACTGGAAGGAACTAAGACCCCGAATGATCGTAGGACTACTTTTACGAACTGTTATGAGACAACAAAGGGTGATTTTAGTTCTTTGGGTGGAATTACTACTATAAGCGAAGAAAAACTGAAATCCGGAGAAATTGCCTATAACTTAAACGGTAATCAATCAGATGGTACGTGGGGACAGGTGATCGGAACGGAGGATTACCCACATTTCCGCAAGTACAGTAAGACGGTATATTATGATCCAGCTACTCAGACATATTCTAATAATAACGCGGCAAGTATCACTTCCGCAGCTGTCACGGATATTAAGACGATTTCTGACAAAAAAGCGACTGCTACACTTAAGGCAACAGGAACTCCCGGAGCAGAGGTTAAGTTTTTCTTAACCTCCGGCGAGGATGAGCAGACAGGGACATTAGATGATATGTTCTTGAATGGAACGTTACTTAAGGAAAGCTCTTCCGGAAACTATGAGTATACTATTCAGGATTTAGCTCCGGACACAGAATATCATGTCAGACTGATGATTCAAAAGGAGGGTAAGTTATCTCTTGATGTAACCTATGTAAATTTCCAGACAGAAAAAATGCGGCAGGAGGCACCTAATGCTGCTGATGTTTCTATCAATTACGAACAGGAGACTTTAGAGAATAAAGCTTCCTGCGATCTGGAGTATGCTGCTTCTAAGGATGCACAGTCATGGACAACTATAAGACAGGGTGGTAAGGTTCGTCTGACAGGGCTGCTGAATAACATTCGTGAAAATGGTGGGTCTGTACCAGTCTATATTCGCAAGAAAGCATCCTCGTCCATGTCAGCCAGTGAAGCGGTTTTGGTGGCGAATTTGCAAACACAGGCGATTCCGGAAGAATCGAACAAGCCGAATATTGATTATCGGAAGGAAAAAATCACAATTTCCTCATCTTTACAGTATGTGATTGTAAACGGAACCAATACCTCTCCAAGCTGGACATCTGCAAAAATGGGCAGTGGATCAGGAATTTCGATTACAGACATCATTTCTTCCGATCATGAGAGTACGGTTTATTATCGGTATGCTGCAAGCAGCAAGGATGAGAAATTTGCCGGAAAACCCGAAAGTATCACGATTCTTAAAAGAACGGCAGCACCGGCTGCAATAACTGAGGGTGAGGTGGATATAACCGGTACGACGATTACCATAAACAGAACGAATCCGGAAAATGACATTGAGTATGGATACCGTGATGCAGATTCAGACGGAGCATTTACATGGATTGACGGTACGAAAATTCAGGGATTATATCCGGCACATGGATATCAGGTAACCGGCAGAATAAAGGCGAAAGAGAATGCATTTGCTTCTGAGAGAACGCAACCGCTTAATGTGTCTACCAAGGATACACTGAGAATTGTAGGAAACGGAACACCAAAGTGGGATGCGAAGGGGACCTATGGGGTTTCACTTGCTCAGATTCCGGTTTCCCTGGCTTCTGGTTATGGTGTGTATAATGGTGCAAATCAACCGGTAGCCGGAACCTGGAGCTGGGAACCGGAAAATAGTAGTTCAGCATCTGGTATTTATCCGAATGTAGAAGATAACAAGGCTTATACCGTGAAATTTACACCGACAGATTCAAGTGCTTCATACGATAGGACATTAACAGATTCCGTGGTACCGGAAATTTCTAAGTACCCACTGCAATTTTCAGTTGCGGTAAAAGATAAGACCTATGATGGCACGACAAACGCGGACATCTCCAGCGTGACCTTCGAGGGTAGTGTAATCTTGCAGAAGGACAAGGACTACACCGTGACCGCCAGCTTTGACGATGCCAGTGTGGGCAACGGCAAGAACATCACTGCCACAGTGACCCTGATGGGGCAGGCCGCGAAGAATTACGCCCTGAAGCAGAGCAGCGTCACCACGACTGGCAACATCACCAAGGCCGCTGCACCTGACTTTACTAAGGAAACCGCGCTGACCATTGTAAACGGCCACGAAAAGACCTACACTGTGACGCTCCCCACTCTGCCTGTGCTGGAGGCTCCCAAGGAGTACGGCACAGTGACATACGGCGCACCAACGGTCAACTTGTCCAGCACCTATTACACCAGCGGTGCGAAGGTGGAAGATGGCAAGCTGATCCTGCCGATTCAGAAAAATGACGTGAAAACCACCGGCTCTGTGGGCACAGTGACCGTGGTAATCAAGAGCACGAACTATGCGGACATCACGCTGACCGTCAATGTCAATGCGACCAACAAGCTTGTCCCCACTGTTACGGCACCTACGGCAAACGCCCTGACCTACAACGGTGCAGAACAGGCGCTGGTTACAGCAGGCAAGACCACTGGCGGCACGATGCTCTACCGGCTTGACGGTTCCAAATGGAGTGAGCAGCTCCCTACAGCGAAAAACGCGGGGAAATACACCGTTTGGTATAAGGTGCAGGGAAACGCAGAGTACGCAGATGTGGCAGAACAAAGCTTGCCTGTGACCGTAGCGAAAAAGTCAGTTACCGTTACGGCGCTTGATAAGAGCGCTTACACCGGCAGCACCGCGCCCGATCTGAGCAGCCCGAAAGCAGATAAGGATTACAAGGTGGAAGGTCTGGTTGGTGCAGACACCCTGAGTGGCACGGTAACATTGACTTACGCGCAGACGCCGGATATGAGCAAAACCGGACAAACCAAAATCAACATTACTGGTACGCTGTCAAATGACAATTATGCGATCACTTATGTTCCTGGAACGTTGACGGTTTCCAACCAGCCTTCCGGCGGCGATTCCTCCTCTGGTGGTCCGGATGGCGGTGGAGGTTCCTCCTCCGGCAATTCCGGTAACTCTGGAAATACCAGTCAGCCGGACACCGGAAAACCGAACAAACCGGATTCTCCTGTCACCGGAGAAACCAAGCCAGTTAAGCCGGATAAAAACGGTAATGTATCGGTGGATAACAGCTCTGTCCAGTCCGCCATCGACAAGACCAAACAGGATGCGAAAAAGAACGGCACCACAGAGAACGGGATTGCCGTTACCGTTCCCATCACCTCGGCGGCAGGCCAGACCTCTTTTAACGTGACCATCAAGGCGCAGACACTGGATCTGCTGGTTAAAGAAAACGTCCGGCAGTTTACCGTAGCAACAGACCATCTGGTTTCGGTTAATATCGGGCTGGATACTCTGAAGCAGCTGGATGCCGCCTCCGCTGGAGGGGACATCATTCTCCGGGCAAATAAGGTGAATGCGCTGCGCTCCACCGAGGCCAAAGCCGCTATCGGCACAAGACCGGTCTATGACCTGTCGCTGGTGTACCTCTCCGGCGGCAAAGAGACGCCGATTACCAGCCTGAATGGACATACCATCTCGGTGCGTTTGCCCTACACAGCGGCAAAGGGTGAGCAGACAGGTAATCTCTATGCAGTCTATGTAGACGATGCGGGCAAGGTGGAGTGGATTACCAGATCCAGCTACGATGCCAGCCTGAAAGCGGTGGTTTTTGAAACCGGTCATTTCAGCGTTTACGGCGTGGGCTACAAGAACCCTGCCCCTGCCTTTACCGACATTCATAACCATTGGGCTGCGGACAATATCCTCTTTGCAGCCAGCAGGGGACTGCTCTCTGGCACAAGTGACACCACCTTTAGCCCGGGCACCGGCATGACCAGAGGAATGTTTGTGACAGCTCTGGGGCGGTTGGCGGGCATCAACCCGGACAGTTACCAGACCGGGAAATTCACCGATGTGAAAGCCGACGCCTACTATGCCCCCTATGTGAACTGGGCGGCGCAGAACGGCATTATGGAAGGCGTTACCGCCACTACCTTTGCGCCGGACACCAACATCAACCGGGAACAGATGGCGGTCATCATGGCAAATTACGCCAAAAAGCTGGGCTACGACCTTCCGAAAACCCTCCGGGCGGTGACTTTTGCGGACAACGCACAGATCAGCAGCTGGGCGAAGGATGCGGTCAAGGCCATGCAGCAGGCGGGCATCCTGGCTGGCAAGGCAAATAACTGCTTTGACCCCAAGGGAACTGCCACCCGCGCTGAAGTCGCCACCGTCCTGCGGCGGTTTGTGAAGATCGTCATTGACCCGCAGACCGCAAACGGCTGGCAGCAGAACGACAGCGGCCAGTGGAGCTATTACAGAAACGGGAAACCAGTGAAGGGCTTGCTCTCCGACGACCAGAAGTGGTACTGGCTGGATAAGACGACCGGAATGATGTTTGCCGGCGGTTGGAAGCAGATCGATGGTAAGTGGTACTACTTCTACGCAGACGGGACGATGGCGGTGAATACCACCATTGACGGATATACCATCGGCTCGGATGGTGCAAGAAAGTAACCTACAATAAAAATCGATTTGCCCGTATATCAGCGGACAAAGATAAACGCGGTCGGGTATCAAGAAACCCCACCGCGTTTATTTTGTGTGCCGAGCATGGCGTTAATCTTGCTGGTGCAAGTCCAGTCACGGGTATTTACCGCCAAGTGTAGCGAACCACAAGTCGGTATCAGTAATGAAGACCATTGGTGCCTGATACCGGAGGGAGTAGATCCCGAACTGCTGATGAAAGTACTTGGCAATCCGGAGATGGCGGCTTTGCTGACGAGTTTGGCAAAGAGTATCAAGATGTAAGAGGAAATTTAAGATTTGTTGGCTTTGGGAGGAATCCTAAGGGTGACAGTTCTTTTTTATATTCTTTTCTGATATAGTGATTGAGGGAATTACAAAATCTGCAGTAAACCAGCAGCTAAAAAAGCTGTGTGATGAGGGAAAACTACAAAAATATGAGAACGGTATTTATTATTTGCCTAAGAAATCACGGTTAAAAACAAATGTAGGCGTAAATGCAGATATGGTTGCCAGGTACAAGTATGTTTCCAGAGGTGGAAAAGTAGATGGTTTCTATTCTGGTAATACATTTGCCAATCAGCTGGGAATTTCAACACAGGTTCCAAATAAAGTTGAGATTGTTAGCAATAACATGGCAGCAAAAATACGAGAAATTCCAATTGGAAAGAGAACATTCATTGTAAGAAGACCAGTGGTTCCGGTAAATGAAGAAAATGTTTATGTGCTGCAGCTACTTGACTTATTAAAAAAGCTGGATATGTATCTGGATGAAAGCTATGATGTGGCCCATGACAAAGTATCTCAATTTGTGCAGATACATGGCATCACAAAAAATGATGTGGATAGTTATATAAGAGAGTTTCCGATTGCAATATTTAAATATTATTACGAATTGAGGTTGGACGATGTATTTGCATAAAGATGACAAGCCAGGATTATCGCATTAAGATAAAGAAAAAGCAAAGGAGATAATCTTATGGCAATCACAGCTAATGAAGCAGAAAAAAGATGTTACACAGTAAAGGAAATTCAGGAAATTCTTGGGATCAGCAGACCTACAGTGTACGAGCTTTTAAAGAAAAATGAATTCCGCTGGATTCAGATTGGAACCAAGTACAGGATTTCAAAGAAAAGTTTTGATGGGTGGCTGGACAAACTATAAACCAGAGCAAAATATGGTCAAAAAAATATCGGCATCCGACTCTTTACACGTTATAATATATGTAATCTAATAAGAAAACCAAGCAATCATTGTTGCGAAGCCGATTCGTAACGGTGGCCAACTGAATGAACTGGATGGAACTGAATAGTTAAACCCTCCGGGTGCTCCGAGCGTCGGATGCGCACCGAGAGGTGTTTTACAGAGATGAAGAACAGGTTTTCTTATTTTGACAAAATGTAATAGAATAGTCAGTAAAATCAAGGCTTTACCTTGATTTAGCTTGACTTAAGTATATGCGTGTTTATATAGGGATCTTGAACTCCTAAGCGCTAGTTGTGGGTTCAATTCCCGCCGGGAACATCGATTTTTTGCAACAATGATCGTGAATTATGTTGACTGTCTGGCTTCTATATACAGATCAATGTCTGCAACAATGTACTTATCACCGGTGGTATGAAGTGCCTCAAAGCAGGAATAAATATATTCCCACACACGGTATTTGGTAAAAAGTGTAGAAACCTGCTTGCCAGTTAAATTCTTCTCATTTTTATATTTTTCGATACAATAAATTAGAAAATTTCCTTCTTTACTCATAATCACACCTCCTCTGGAAATGTAAATGCACCGGTTTTCTTTTCTTCATCAAACTTCCCTCCAATATCTTTGTTGCAAGTCGCTGTTCTTCTGTCAACGACTTAATCATCGCTTCAATATGACAGCGTTTTTCTACCTGCTCCTTTACTTCCAGGATATTATCTTTCCCCACATATTTTGAAATGACTTTTTTCCATCTCTGAATTTCAAATAGTAGTAGGTATTTCCATTGATTAGCTTCTCAGAAATCGTACCCTTCGGAAGTTCAGAAAGTGTTTCCTGGTATCTCGCCAACATATAGTCTATTCGCTGTTTTTCCTGCAAAACCGTACTTAAAATCATATTCATGTCAATCACCTATTTATATTATACCCAACAAAAACTAAAATATAAATATATGTTGTGTAAAACAGAGCAAATATCTTCACGAAAAATTTGATCTTTCAGACCGGGCAATCCGACCCGCCAGACCATAAAAAAGAAGGCTTATTTTCGGTACAATTTAATCAAGGTTAAGGAACACTTAGCTGGTTGTGCCTCGACAATAGAATAAGCCATTCATCAAATTAATTGAACGCATTTTTTTGACGTATATTTAGCTTTCTAATGCCGGTATAAGTTTATGGTTGGAAGCGAGAATTTCCTTATAAAATCGTGCTTTTATTGCCTTAGCTGGCACATGATTTTTGCCAATCGGAGGCTCTTCTAAGAAGTAACCATGGTTAAAGCCGTGGAACTTAAAAAGGTGGTAACAAAGAGTTCGATTTGAACAATGGCATATAGAAATGTCGAAATAAAAGAACTTGATCCGAATATATGTGAGTACAGCATTAGCAAAAATAATGTTTTTATAAGTATTGAAA
>ERZ1026860.1796-NODE-1796-length-10191-cov-6.691594_pt1 | contig 10191 bp, 5 predicted proteins | sample MGYA00380160_ERZ1026860 | MGnify/ENA primary metagenome ERZ1026860 (study PRJEB33269, sample SAMEA4719796) | human gut metagenome | biome: human-associated habitat; feature: organic feature; material: feces | place: Cameroon | collected 2013-10 ... | reverse complement strand
AAACCTCAAAAGGGCAATAAAAATATCAGGCAATTATCAAAATGTCAAATATATCAAATTATCAAATTTGCCGTAATAACGTAAATGACGCTTAAAAGAGGCAGCCGCGAAACCGCGGCTGCCTCTGAGGATAAATTTTACTAACAGGTTAGTGAATTGCGTATTTTTTATGCTGTTAAGCATATTCTACTGAGCTTTTCTTCTCTTTAGGCTATATCCAACTACAGCTGCTCCGCCAAGAAGCATCATTATAAGTACCAGCATTGCAGGATTGTCATCGCCTGTTCTGGTTGCTTTCTTCTGATTTGCTGTCGGCTTTTTAGCCGGAGCTGCTGTCTGCTGTGCTGGTTTCTGTGATGCAGCAGGTTTATTGATATCTGTCTTATCATTGTCGGCCGGTTTAGTTTCTTGTGCCTGCTTCTCAACTACTGTAATAGTTGCCTTGGCTGTTCCGTTTGTGAATAAGAACTTCACTTCATGGTCTCCAACACTGAGTGAATCAAGGAACTCCTTTGTAAATGTGATGATTGTTGAGCCACTCTTTACTGTATAGTATTTCGGATCAACCGTCTTTCCATCTACCATAACATCAAGGAAATACTCTACTTCACAGTTGACACGGATTGCATGAGATTCATCCACTTTAAGCACGTGGGTGGTGTCTGCACCCTCAAGGATATCGTACTCGTTGAGTTTAAGCTTTTCTATGCTCTCTGTCTTTGTAGCGCCACATGACTCACAGGTGTATGTCATCTCGCCCTCGTCTGTGTATGTTGGAGCCTTGGTCTGTACTCCGCCATCCCACTTGTGACCTGTTGCTTCTTTTGTCTGCACATTTTCCTTGGTCTGTGCTTTAAAAGCTGTGCCGTTTTCGTTCTTAAAGCTTACTGTGTACTTTGTGAGCTCCGGCAGTGTACAGCTATTATTCTGCGTCACTTCTGCTTTTGATTTAGCTGTCTCTGTGTCAGTCTTGTCGCAGTATGTGCACTTTCTTACAGCTGTACACTCAGTGTTGTCAGCGCTCCATGTGTATGTTGTATCGGAATATGTGTGGTCTGCAATAGTTAATTTGCCGTCAACAGTTGTTATTTCGTAGTTAGGATTAGAATTAGCCTTTGCTGAAATAGTGATATCGTACTTGCCACATTCCTCTCCTTTTGTTCTTTCAACTGTAATATCCTTAAGTGTATCTCCTGTTACCAGTGCATTAGCTTCAACTGTGTAAGTAAACTTAGGATCATCAGCATTTACATGTTTTTGTACACTGTCAGCTGTTACTTTGATTGGCTTTCTAGCAATGCTGAAATCATATGTACTGTCAGCTTCTGTGCTGAGCACATAATTTGCATTATCAACACCTGTTGCAGTTGCTGTGTACTTACCTGCGTTAGTCTGCTCTCCAGTTGTTATGACACTTACTTTGTCTTTTCCAACTATGTCATCAGAAATAACATCTGCCTGAGCTTTGTGAGCTTTACCATCATATGTAAATTCATTATCTGACCATTTGATATTTACAGGTTTCTTTGTGATAATAAAGTCTTTTGTACTCACTGCTTTTGAATAATTATCATCCTCAGCAACAGTAATTCTTACTGTATAGCTGCCTGCATTTACCGGTACAGCTTCTGAATACTCAGCATCTGCTGCATCCTTTTGTTTGTACTCATATGTAACAGTTTTATCACTCTTGGCATTTGTTGTTGTAAACTCCGGAACACTTACTGCTGTTCCATCGTATGTTTTTCCAATATCTGCAATATCGCTGACACTTCCAGCCAATCTGTTTACTTGTATTGTTATAACAGACTCTGCCGGAGCATCATTATTACTGTCAGATACATATTGCTCCCCAAAAGGATTATAGCCTATTGTAAGCCTGTGTTCTCCTGCACTCAAAGTCTCTAAGAATGATTTCTTTAATACAATTTTGCCGTCTGAATTATTAATCATAAGCACATCATTCAAATTTGCTGTAATATCTTTTCCGTCAAACAATACTGTTGCGACAGTGTTTTGATTTACTGAGATATTTGTTGGTGTATCTTTTGCATTTAATCTTTCGGAAGATACTGTATCTTCTGTTACAGCATCAGTGTAAACTACAATACCATCAGAATTAATGACTGCTGTATTTCCAGCATTATCTGTCAGTCGAGCATATACAGCCTTCTTGGTATGTGCTGCTAAAGATATCTTCTTTGCATCTGTAATATCCTTCCATGTAGCAGATTGCAGATCTTTGACATTTGAAATCAATGCATACTCAATCTTAGCCACTCCACTTGTCTCATCTACTGCATTAAATTTAACATCAACAGAATTCTTGAAAAAATGCTTAAATGTAATAGTATTGAGCAGTGATGTAAATTTGTTTTCCTTTATGCTGATAGTTCCTGTTGGAGCTGTACTGTCTATTTTGACAGGAGCAATGCTTATAGGATTTGTCACATATCCTGTAGAACTCTCCATCAACTGATATGTTGCCATTTTATCTTTTCCATCAGTTAATGTACACTCCGCTGTATCCTGCCAACCTGACTTATTATCGCTTAGGCGTATTTTATACCCCACCGGTGCCTTCAATTGAACAGTGCCTGACGTAAACCAGCCATTATCTCTAACACTACCAGAAACAGTAGCCCTTACATCCGTTACAAACTCTTTTATACTCCACTCGTAAGTATTATTTGAACCGTCTAACGTATAATTTGGATTATCAATGCTTTCTACTTTTGCTGTATATTGCCCCGGATTAGTAGCTGTATGCACATTGCTGCCATCATTACTATATGTGATATTTGCTGTTTCGTCATCTACCAGGTTTGTTATTTTTGCATTTACCTCATGCTGCATTTCATCGAATATAAATTCTGATTTAGTCTCCCATGAAAATTCAAGTTTTCGAGGGTTAATTGATGCAGTGGTACTTGATGGATAAGAAATAATGTAATTATCTGCCTTTGTGCCATTATTTGATGAAGGATTAACTGTTATAACAGCATTATTGCTATTAATATTTACTATCTTACCATTTCCTGCATTCTTGTTATCAAATGTACCTGTAAGTCCGGAAATACTGAGTTTTTCTCCTTCTATTCCTGTATCAGCTAATGCTGACACATTAGTGACAGTTGTTCCATCATAATTTTTGCTGTCTGCATTTACCGTTGCTGTTATTTGTTTAGGATGTATAACTACATTGCAGACACCGCCAATCGGTTTATATCCTTTTTTATTGATGTAATAGTAAACCGTATATGTTCCAGCATCTTTGTATAATTTATTTTTTTTACTTCCAGTTACCTGATTTGTACTATACCAGATTTCTGTATCTGCAGGTTCGGTTACTTTTACATAAATACCATGAGTCTGTCCATCATAGTTTCCTTCATATCCGGTTGCGCTGTATTTTATCTCTTTTGCAGCTGATACAGTGACATTCACTTTTACATTTAAAGGTATATTATTTTTATTTACCACCGTATCTGGTAATGTTATTTCTCCAGAAACCTCAAATTTCTGTTCATCATCCTTATTTGGATCATATTTCACATTCTTAAAATCCCATGTAACAGGAGCTGATGTAATATCTGAACTCTCTGTTTTAATTTTAACAGTTTCTGGCAAGCCCAACCCCTCTGCTGACTTTTCAGCTCCATAGCTTGCCTGAACTGACTGTGGCTGTGTTATGCTAATAAGATTTGCCTTTACCCAAAATGGTATCTTTATATTTAGCGATTCCCCCGTGATGTTACAGTCTTCATTAGGGATCTCTTTCCCATTACATGTAATTTTTACCGTATCACTAAAACCATATCCTTCTTTTTTTGTTAATGTAACATTAGCATAATATGTGGCACCATATTGTACTTTATCATCTGCTTTCACTTCTGTTCCATCTTCTTTAGTCCATTTAAAGCCTGAGCATCCTGATACCCCGGTCGTCTTACAAGTTACAGATGTAGGAAATGACACACCAGGAACAGGTGCAGTGATTGTCATATCCACTGAATCGATTATAGTGACATTCATCCAGTGACATTTAATACATTCATTTTTACTGTTATACTCATGATTGCATCCTGTATAATATGTCTCTCCTGCTTTTGCCTCATGTGATCCATTTCCAAAATCGACCTTAGTACATCCGCTAAACATATTTTTCGTGTCTGCCTGACTTGAAATACTCCATTTCTTAGAATGTTGTTCATCCAACTTCGTACTAATTCTTAATGTTGTGCAATTGTAAAACATATAGTCGTAACAATTACTTGCTAATGTATTTGCTGGCAGATTTGGAGCCTCTATAAGTTCTGTACATCCATTAAACATACGTGAATAACAATACTCTGCTAAATTTGTTGCCGGTAGATCTGGAGCCTCTATAAGTCCTGTACATCCATTAAACATGCGTGTATAACAATACTCTGCTAAATTTGTTGCCGGTAGATCTGGAGCCTCTATAAGTCCTGTACATTCAGAAAACATACTATAATAACAATAAGGTGCTAATGTTGTTACTGGCAATTTCGGCGCTTCTTTCAGGCTTGTACATCCACTAAACATACATTCATAACAATACGATGCTAATTGTTCTGCTGGCAATTCCGGTGCTGTTGTTGTCAAGCTTGTGCATCCAAAAAACATAGAGGCATAACAGAGCTCTGCTAATTGTTCTGCTGGCAATTTTGGCGCTGTTGTCAAGCTTGTACATCCACTAAACATATGTGCATAACAAGACAATGCTAATTGTTTTGCTGGCAATTCTGGCGCTGTTGTCAGGCTTGTACATTTAGAAAACATAGATTCATAACAATGCGATGCTAATTGTTTTGCTGGCAATTTTGGCGCTGTTGTCAGACTTGTACATTCAGAAAACATAGATTCATAACAACGCTCTGCTAATTTTTCTGCTGGCAATTCTGGTGCTGTTGTCAGGCTTGTGCATTTAGAAAACATATATTTATAGCATTCCCTGGAAAGGTTTACATCAGTTTTATTTCCTTCACCATCTGTTAAACTGGTAACACTGCCTGATGCTTCTATTATGCCGTTCATTGTAAAGTGCTTATAATACTCCGTAGTAACATTCTTTCCTTTAAAACTTACAGTACTTCCAATCTTATCAAGTTTAATTTCTGTACCCTTAGTGTATTGATTCCAATTATTTCCACCATCTGTACTATACATTACATCAGAGCCAGTTCTCCATTCAAACGTAATTGTAGACCCTGCCTCCTTCGCTGTAAAAGTCAGATAATTAGGTTTCACATTTTCTGTCTCATCCGCACTTACCTTACTCATAAATCCATTTACCGGCATGAGTGTTACTGCTGTCACTACTGCAAGGATCAGTGCCATCATCTTTTTTGCGAATCTACTTTTCTTCATATTCCAGTACCTCCCTCGTATCTGTGCTTCATTATATATTTCCATATCACATATACTTGTATTGATAGTACTAATTATACAACATTTTGTGCCTTACTTTGCCCAAATGGTGCCAAATGTAGTTTTCATGGTGTGAATTGCATGCGCTCAACCATAAATGTGCAAAAACGGCAAAAACGGTGCAAAAACGTGTAAAAACACAAAAACAGCCGGACACATTTCTCACACATGTCTGACTGTTTTTTATCGCTTACTATTCAGTTTTATTGTAGCTATCCGCTAGATTCTCCTATAGTGGTACGCAAAGTATATATTGCCGGCGATTGCGGTGAGCGTCCACGAAATGACGTATATGAGGTATAAGGACTGCAGTGTCCTAAAATACGCAAACACCGTGAGCAGCCATATAATCCTGAATACGACAGAGCCCATGACCACTATGATGGTTGGCATGACGCTTTTTCCGATACCCCTGGCTGCGGCTGTGGCATTGTCCATGAAGGCTGACACACAGTAGACGAATGCCATCACACCGATTCTGATCTGCCCATAGTGTATCACGGCATCATCACTCGTAAAAAGCAGTAGGAACGGTCTTTGAAATATAAACAGCGCCACTCCAAGCACCAGTCCCATCAAAAACGAGTATGCAAGTGTGATGAAAAATGTCCTAAGCACCCTTTCCTTTTTCCTCGCGCCCAGATTCTGAGCTATGAAGCTGGTGCATGCCGTGTAAAATGCCGCCATCATGTCATAGATGAGCGAATCCGCATTTGTGGCGGCTGAATTGCCCTCCACGACCACATGGCTGAAGGAGTTTATGGATGTCTGGATACATATATTGGCTATGGCAAAGAGCGAGTACTGTATTGCTGCCGGCACTCCGATACGAAGCACTGCTGCGGCTGCATCACGGTTAACCGCTATATCCTTCATGCGCAGGCCGTAGCTACCGTATGTCTTCATGAGAAACCTGATGATGAGAGCTGCTGAGATGTACTGTGCTATGATGCTTGCGATGGCTACTCCTATCACTCCCAGATTGCATACTATTACAAAGAACAGGTTGAGCACTATATTGATAATGCCGGAAATACTCAGGTATATGAGAGGCCTCTTTGTATCTCCCACTGCGCTCAGCACACCGTTACCGAAATTATAAAGCGCAAGCGCCGGCGAACCGCACAGGTATATCATCAGATACGCTGTAGCACCGTCTATCAGCTCAGGCTTTGTATTCATTACTTCAAGCAGTGGCTTTGAAAAAGCCAGTCCTGCCACTAACAGTAAAAGCCCCGCTATAAAGCACAGAATCACCGATGTGTGGACTGTCTTATGCACCCTCTGGTAGTCCTCAGCTCCCATGTGCAGTGCCGTGACAGCATTGACACCGCCTCCCATACCAAGCAGGATACCTGTTGTGAGTGTGATGATGATGGTCGTAGAACCGACCGAGCCGAGTGCTCTTGCACCTGCAAATTTTCCCACCACTGCCACATCCGTCATATTGAAAAATACCTGAAGCAGGTTTGAGAACATGAGCGGTATGGAATAAATCAGTATCTTCCTTGCAAGTGGTCCGTTCACCATATCCAGTTCTTTGGTCTGTGTTGCTCTTGACTTCATTTTGCCCTCTTGTAAATCTATAATATATTCACACTGCCATGTGAACAGTACCCTAATTATAGATACGTTTTATTCTTTTTTCAAGACTGTTGTTTACGCTTTACAAAAAAGACTATATAATAAAGTAAAAAAGACTTTAGAGGTAAAAAATGTTTGAAATAGTAATCTGTGATGATGACGGTGCATGCCTCGAGCAGACCTGCCAGCTCGTGAACGACTGGAAGTCAGCTATCAGCACTCCCATCATTGTAAAGACAATGGAAAGCGGTGATAAGCTGCTTGAATACTGTGCCAAAAACAGTCCTGATGTGATTCTTCTGGATATCATGATGCCGCTTTTAAACGGCATGGATGCTGCAAGAGAGCTTCGCGAGCACAATCTGATATCGAAAATCATCTTTCTGACCACATCGCCTGAGTTTGCCATCGAATCCTATGACGTGGATGCTTCCGGCTATCTGCTAAAGCCTGTTGACAGAGAGAAGCTGTATAAGCTTCTGGACAAATGTCTGTCTGCTGTATCAAAGCCTGCCGACTCCATTGCAATACATACTGCATTTGGATATCAAAATGTGTTCATGCACCATATTGAGTTTATCGAGGCGCAGAATAAGAAGGTCATATTGGCACTATATGACGGACAAAGGCTTGAAGCCATTGGCACACTTTCATATTATGAAAAGCTGCTCACTGTCGAAAAGGGCTTCTTCAAGTGCCACCGGAGCTATATTGTATACATGCCGGCTGTGGAGCATTTTTCAGCAACGGAGCTTGTCACAAAATCAGGCACCAAAATTTCCATTTCCAGAGGTCTTTCAAAGAGCTTTCAGGATGCATATTTCTCCTATATGTTTAAGGAGTAGGCTTTATATCATGAAAAAGGAATAATTATATGCTTAATTTTATCACTTACACTGTGAGATACGTACTCACGCTCTACTTTGGGGTATTTGTCACTACATCTATAATAGGTATCAAAAACAATAAAAAAAATATACTGATATTAAACGCATTCTGTATCACAGATCTGCTTTTGGATATAGTACTCATATACTTTAAGGGCTCTGCAAGTGTGGTAAGTACATATCCTCTCGTGACGCATCTGCCGCTTTTGCTGATACTGATATTTGTTTTTCATCGAAGCTTACTCAAATCACTGCTTGCTGTCACAAGTGCCTACATGTGCTGTCAGATATGTAACTGGATGTCTATCATCGCAGAGTGGCTCGGCTATGAGAGCTGGATTGTCGATTTGACCTATATTGCCGGTATTTTCCTCACATACTTTATCGTATACAGGTTCATCGCCCCGGCACTGTCCGATATTTTTGCAAAGCCCGACGTGGAGCTCATACCTATATGCATCATGCCGTTTTTCTACTACATATTTGATTATGCGACAACAGTGTACACGAAGCTGCTTTACAGTGGCAGCCGCATAGTGGTCGAGTTTGTGCCATTTCTCATGTGCATCAGCTTTCTGACGTTCTGCGTGGTCTACTATCATTCGATTGAACGCCAGCAGCAGATTGCCACACAGAATTATTTTATGCAGATAAAGCAGGCGCAGTTTGCAAAGGAAATCGAGAGCATGCAGCGCAATGAGAAAAATGTTTCTCTGCTGCGCCACGATATGAGGCACTTTCTGAATAATATAGCTGCCTTTATCGAAAACAATGAAGACGACAAGGCATTGGACTACATACACAGCATAGTTAAGGCAACCGAAAAAACCACCAGAAAACGCTTCTGTGCAAACGAAATAATAAACATCATTATCATGTCCCATGCCGACAGCTTTAATGATAAGCATATCGATTTCAGATATTCTATATCTGTTCCATCAAAGCTCCCCTTCTCAGACATAGACATGACAGCGATACTTCAGAATGCCCTGGAAAATGCCATGCATGCCGTCATGATGCTTGAGCCTGACAGGCGCTTTATCAGACTCTCCATCTCAGAAAAAAGCGGCAAGCTTTTGATTTCTGTTGAAAATCCTTATGCTGTAAGGCCTAAGCTCGTAAACGATATGCCTGTAGCGACAGAAAGAGGTCATGGACTTGGCACAAGAAGTATCCGCCAGACAGCCGAGAGACTCGGTGGCAAATGCCAGTACAGTGTGACCGATACACTGTTTATTGTAAGAGTGATAATTTAGTTTATTTAATTAAAACAGCCGGTGCATAACGCACCGGCTGTTTTGATTCATAGACCATATAATTCAAATTACAATTAGAAATCTGTAAGGTTTGCAGCTCTCTTCTCAAGGAATGCTCCCATTCCCTCTTTCTTGTCGTTTGTGTCATTTACAACACCGAAGAGGTTTGCTTCCATCTCAACAGCGTTCTTGATATCCATATCATATCCGTTGTTGATAGCAGCCTTTGCAACTGCGATTGCGTAGCTTCCCTTAGAGATGATCTTTGCAGCCATAGCCTTAGCTGTTGGCATAAGCTCCTCTTTTGCTACTACTTTATTAACGAGACCGATGCGGTATGCTTCAGCAGCGTCTACATTGTCGCATGTGAAGATCATTTCCTTAGCACGTCCCATTCCAACTAAACGAGCAAGTCTCTGTGTACCACCAAAGCCAGGGATGATTCCAAGACCTGTCTCAGGCTGTCCGAAAATTGCGTTCTCAGAAGCGATTCTGATATCACATGCCATAGAGATCTCGCATCCTCCACCGAGTGCGAATCCATTGACTGCTGCGATTGTTACCTGACGCATATTCATAAGCTTGAAGAATGGCTCTGAAGCCTTGATTCCGAATGCTCTTGCCTGTGGTGCTGTGAAGTTAACCATCTCTGAGATGTCTGCTCCTGCTACGAATGACTTGAACTCGTTGCCCTTCTTGTCAGGACCACCTGTAAGGATAAGCACCTTAACATCGTCTCTTGCCTCGATCTCTGTTAATGCTACATTTAACTCGTCAAGAGTCTCACTGTTTAATGCATTAAGAGCAGCCGGTCTTGAGATTGCAAGTACCGCAATCTGATCTGCTACGTCAAGTGTTAAATTTTTGAACTCGCTCATTGTATAAATCCTCCTTAAAAAACCTATGTATAACCGACATTTCTGTCGTAATTTATAAAAAAATAGTAACACTTTGACAAATTTTTGTCAATGTCTGAATGACCTTTTTCAATAATATTTACCTGTCTCTTA
>ERZ1026860.1795-NODE-1795-length-10194-cov-3.107802_pt1 | contig 10194 bp, 9 predicted proteins | sample MGYA00380160_ERZ1026860 | MGnify/ENA primary metagenome ERZ1026860 (study PRJEB33269, sample SAMEA4719796) | human gut metagenome | biome: human-associated habitat; feature: organic feature; material: feces | place: Cameroon | collected 2013-10 ... | reverse complement strand
TTCTAATATATTGTACATGTTTTCTGCTGATAAAAGGTTTTTTTGTATCGTTTTTTACAATACAGAGTGAGAATTTCTATCTATAATCAGACTCAGTTAGACAAAGGCGTCAACCAGACCGGTTGGCGCTTTTTTTTCGTAAAAAACGAAGGAGGATTGGATTATGGGAAGAATCGAAAACCATCCTATTCTCGGACCTGGTCCGGAAGGGAAAAAAGTTACCTTTTATTATAATGGCACTCCAATGGAGGGACTTGAAGGCGAGCCGATTATGGCAGCACTCAAGGTCAACGGCGTCATGGTACACCGTTATACCGCCAAAACACACGAACCTCGCGGTGTCTTCTGTGCGATCGGCAGATGTACCGATTGCGTTATGATCGTTGATGGAAAACCGAATGTCAGAACCTGCATCACTCCTTTAGAAGAAGGAATGAAGGTTGAAACACAGTACGGTGTCAGTGCAAAGGAGGCTTGAATATGGAAGTAAAACGTTATGATATGATCGTTGTCGGTGCAGGTCCTGCAGGACTTTCCGCAGCAATTGAAGCAGCAAAACATGGTGTAAAACCAATCGTATTTGATGAAAATGCAAGACCAGGCGGTCAGCTTTTTAAACAGATCCATAAATTCTTTGGTTCCAAAGAACATAAAGCCAAAATCAGAGGCTTCAAAATTGGTGAAGAGCTTCTTGCTGAAGCTGAGAAATACGGTGTCGATGTTGTCTTAAACGCAACTGTCGTCGGATTGTATCCGGATAAAGAAGTTACCGTCCGTATCGCAGGTGAGGTGAAACACTTTAAGGGTGACAGCATTCTGATCGCAACCGGAGCTTCTGAGAATATGGTGAACTTCAAAGGCTGGACACTTCCAGGCGTCATCGGTGCCGGAGCTGCCCAGACCATGATGAACCTGCATCATATTCTTCCTGGTAAAAAAGTTCTGATGCTTGGCTCCGGAAACGTTGGACTTGTTGTAAGTTTCCAGCTGATGCAGGCAGGATGTGAAGTCGTAGCCCTCTGCGATGCAGCACCAAGAATCGGCGGATATGGAGTACATGCAGCAAAAGTTGCAAGATGCGGAGTTCCATTCTATCTGTCACACACGATCGTGGAAGCAGAAGGCGATGAATATGTAACCGGTGTCACAATCGGACAGGTTGGACCGGACTGGAAAGTCATTCCAGGTACAGAAAAACACTTTGATGTGGATACGATCTGCCTTGCAGTCGGCTTATCTCCAATGTCACAGCTTCTGGATCAGGCAGGATGCAGGATGAAAGATACCAGAGGCGGTTTTGTCCCGGATTGTGACGAAGAAGGTCAGACGAGCGTCCCGGGAATCTATGCTGCCGGCGACGTATCCGGTATTGAAGAAGCAAGTTCCGCAATGATCGAAGGACGTATCAGTGGTATCACGATTGCTGAATACCTTGGTTTTGCAGAGGAAACCGAAAAAGAGACACGCATCAAAGAGCTGGAAGCCCAGCTGGATACACTCCGCCAGGGTATGTTTGCTCCATGTAACCGTGGAAAGAAAATTGAAAAAACAGAGGAGGGCATTGATATCTCCCAAAACCTTCTCACAAACGGCTTCGTAGGCGATGATGAGATCGGCCGTTTCCCTGGTGTTACCAGACAAAGAAAGATCCATCCGGTTATGGAATGTACACAGAATATCCCATGTAACCCTTGTCAGGATGCCTGCAAACGTGGATGTATCACCATCGGAAAGAATATCACCTCTCTTCCGGTTGTTGACAATGAGCACGAATGTATCGGCTGCGGTATGTGTGTTGCAAGCTGCTCCGGTCAGGCAATTTTCCTTGTCGAAGAAGATGTAGAACCTGGATATGGAGAAGTTACCATGCCATATGAATTTATGCCGCTCCCAAAAGCCGGGGATAAAGGAATCGCCTGTGGCCGAAACGGTAAAGAAGTCTGTGAATGTGAAGTTACCAAGGTACGTACGAGTCCTGCTTTTGACCACACCAACCTTCTTACCATCAAAGTTCCAAATGACATGCTTATGAAAGCTCGTTTCTACAGAGCAAAAAAGGAGGCTTCATTATGATTGATATCAGACAGAAATTAGACGAAATCGGACCTTTTGTTCCTGGTGCAGACGACGGCTTATTGGTATGCAGATGTGAAGAAGTCACAAAAGGCGAAATCCGCCGTGCTGTCCACGAAGGTATTTTCACAATCGAGGAAATGCGCAGATATTTAAGAAACGGAATGGGACTCTGTCAGGGACAGACCTGCAGCAGACTGGTCAAATCCATTATGGCTGCCGAATTAAAAGAAGCTCCTGATTATGTAGAACCAGCTTCTGCGAGAGCACCAATGAGACCTATTGAAATGGAGATTTTAGGAAAGGATCAGGGTGGCAAACATGAATAAAACAGCAGATGTGATCATTATTGGCGGCGGTATCGTCGGATGTGCCGCAGCCTACTACCTTGCAAAATCCGGAACAAAAAATGTAATCGTGCTGGAGTCCACAAAAAGCATCGGTCATGGTGGAAGCTGCCGTAACGGCGGCGGTGTGCGTCAGTCCGGCCGTGATGTCAGAGAACTTCCTTATGCAATGTACGGAATCGAGCACCTGTGGCCGACACTTTCTGAGGAACTCGGCGTGGATGTTGAATATACCCAGAAAGGCAACCTACGCCTTGGCAAAACAGAGGCTCATCTGAAAAAATTACAGACACTTGCCGACAATGCAAAAAAAGTCGGTCTCGGTGTTGAAATGGTAGATGCCAAAGAAGTACAGGAGATCTGCCCTTACCTTTCCAAAGAAATCATCGGTGCAAGCTGGTGTCCAACCGATGGTCACGCCAATCCACTGACCACAACATTAGGTTATTATAAACGTTCCTTAGAGCTTGGTGTTTCCTATTATACGGATGCCAGAGTCGCTTCCCTGAAGAAAATACGTGGGAAAGTACGTCAGGTCATTCTGACAGACAACACTGTTTTCGAGGGAGAACAGATCATTCTTGCCGCCGGATATGAAAGCCGTGCGATTGCAAGAACTGTCGGTGTAGATCTTCCAATGACACGCCTGATCGATGAAATGTTTGTAACCGAGATGCAGCCGCATATGTTTGCTTGGTACTGCTGCTGCTGACTTCTATGGTCATCAGGCACATCACGGCTCTTTCGTATTCGGTTCCGAATGTGGATACGAAGAAGTAACCGACATGGATGATCCTTCCAAATTATATACCAACTCCATGACACTTTCCTCAAGCTGCCGTGCCGTTATGGACTATGTCCCATGTCTGAAGGATGCCAAAGTTGTACGCAGCTGGTGTGGATGGTTAGACAATGCATTCGATGGAGTCCCATTCATCGGGCCTTGTCTGGATGCCGAAGGACTGATCGTTGCCTGCGGATTCACCGGACACGGATTTGGAACAGCTCCAGCCGTCGGTCTCATGCTTTCACAGATGGTCCACGGAGAAAAAACAGTCGTAGACCTGAGCGCACTTGCTCCAAACCGTTTTATGCCAAACAAATAAAAATAAAGTCAATATCGTTTTTTACAATACATAAACGATAGGATGCGTTAATATAATAAAGAATTATACTTGAATTACCAAATAAAATATGGTAGATTAAAGAGGACGAAGGCGTCAGATGCAGAAGCATCTGGCGCCTTTTTTCTCTTTTACAGATACGTAAAGGAGGATTTAACTATGGATACAAAAATTGATTTTCTCTACCTCTCCGAGCCAGATATGATAAAGGCCGGTGTCAAGGACATGGGTAAGTGTGTGGACTGCATGGAGGATCTTCTGGTCACCTTAAATAAGGGAGATTATATGATGGGCGGTGAGAACCACAATTCCCACGGATGCATGATCATGTTCCCGGATGACCCGAAATTCCCGGGCATGCCAAAGAACGGACCTGACCGCAGATTCATGGCAATGCCTGCCTACCTCGGCGGCAGGCACCAGTTAGCAGGTATGAAATGGTATGGTTCCAACATCGAGAACAAGGAAAAAGGACTTCCACGTTCTATCCTTATGATGATGTTAAACGACAAAGATACCGGAGCTCCACTCGCACTGATGTCTGCCAACCTGCTCAGTTCCTACCGGACCGGCGGAATTCCAGGCGTCGGTGCCAGATATCTTGCAAGAAAAGACTCCAAAGTCGTATCCATCATCGGACCTGGTGTCATGGGCAAAACCTCTCTTGCCGCATTCATGGCTGTATGTCCGAACCTGGAGACACTCAAGGTAAAAGGCAGAGGTGCCAGATCCTTAGACGACTTTGTTTCATGGGCAAAATCAGAATTTCCACAGTTAAAAGAGGTCATTGTCTGCAAGGACAATGAAGAAGCAATCCGGGACAGCGATATTATCAGTTTTACCACAACCGTATTGAACGATGTTTCCACATTCCCTGAGATCAAAGAGGAATGGGTGAAAAAAGGAGCTCTCATCTCCATGCCATCTGCAGCAAGATTCGACAGCAAAGAATTTGTTGCAAAACGTACCAAAATGGTCGTTGACAACTACAGTCTGTATGAAGCATGGGAGGAAGAATATCCGTATCCGACTTACGATACCGTATGTATCGTCGGTTCCCTTTTCACCGATCTCGTACATGATGGTCTGGCAAAACGCGAAGATATTATCGACATCTCTGACATTATCACAGGAAAGCATGTCGGTCGTGAAAGTGATGATGAAATCATTATCTTTTCCGTGGGCGGTATGCCGGTTGAAGATATTGCATGGGGACATGAAGTATACAAAAATGCACTTGCAAAAGGAATCGGCGTAACTCTTCCGCTGTGGGACAAACCTGACATGGCATAAGAGGTGCTATTTATGAATCTACTGCAGCCATATGTACAGAAAAACGCAAAAGGATATCAGAGTATGCGTGCAAAAAGCAATCATATTTTTGAGTATTATGCTTTTGAGGAGGAACCTGCGGCACAGCCCATAAACGCTGTGCCCGATGGCTGCGTAGATCTTCTGTATGCAATCGGAGAAAACGACGTCCGTTGTTTTCTTGGTGGAACCGTCTTAAAGATGAAATACTGGCCTTTTGAAAAAAACCGTATGTATTTTGGCATACGTTTCCAGCCTGGACAGTGTATTCTTCCAGACGGCGTTTCGATCGGAGATATCATCAACACCGACATCGAGATCCCATCCACTGCATACGGCGCAGATATAGATGAAGCGCTCTCTCATACCGAGAGCATGAAAGAACGTGCAGCAATGATCCATAAGGTGCTTTGGGATGCCCGTCAGACGCAGTCATCCCCAAATTCCAAAGAAGGCATTGAGGCATATATAAGAAACCGGATTTATGAGACAAAAGGAACTGTATCCATCAAAGAGATCTCACAGGACACCGGATATTCGGAATGTTATGTACGAAGGGCATTTCATGAAATGCACGGCATCAGTCCAAAAACCTTTGAAAAGATCGTACGCTTCCAGAACACACTCGAAGAAATGGCACTTCATAAAGATATGGCTTTTTATGATATGGCACAGGAAAGCGGTTATTACGATCAGTCTCACATGGTAAAAGAATTTAAGAGCTTTACGGGGCTTACACCGGAAAATTATCAGAGATATATGGCAAATGTATAAAAAGGAGGACACACTATGGCTACAGGTCTATCAAAAATTGAAATCATAACAAGTTTTGCCAAATTTACAGAACTCCAGAAGGAACTCAGCCACCTCGGAGTAAGAGGAATGACAGTGACACAGGTTATGGGATGCGGAATCCAGAAAGGGTCTGCGGAATATGCTGTGGAGGAAAACGAAGAATTCGTCCTTCTTCCGAAGCAGCAGATCAGCCTTGTGGTTGAAACCAGCAAAGTACGGGAAATCGTTGAAGCCGTCAAACAGATCTTATATACCGGTCACATCGGAGACGGTAAGATCTTTGTATACTCCCTGGATAACGTGATCAAAGTACGTACCGGCGATGAAGGTGCAGACGCACTGTAGGAGGCTGCTTATGGAAGAGAAAAAATTAGGACTCGGAAGCGTTATATCCACTTCTGTAGGACTTGTAATCGCAACCAGCTGTCTGGTCTCACTCGGCCAGGGTGCTGGTGAAGTCGGAATCGTATTTATCGGAGCCATGGTCGTGGCCTGTCTTTTGAACCTGACTACAATCGGTTCTTTATCTGAATTAAACGCATTGATGCCGAATATAACCGGCGGGCTCGCACAATATACATTAGCCTGCATGGGACCACTTCCTACCATCGTATCCATGGTCGGCGGCTATCTGATCTGTAATATCCTGTCTGCCGGAGTTGAAGCATCCATCTTCGCATATGCGATGTCACAGGTTATTCCGCTGCCGATCCCAAGTATTGTATACACGGCAGTCATGATGATCATCGTCATGGTTGCGAACTTAAGAGGTGTTGACATGTTTGCCAAACTTCAGGATCTGGTCGCTTTTCTTCTGGTTGGATCCATGGTTGTCATGGGACTGATCGGAGTCTTTAAGCTTGGAACCGGTCAGGTTGTAACCCAGCCTGCCAATATGGCAACAAGTCCGTCGCAGGTCATCTCCATGACCGCAGTTGCATTCTGGCTGTTTATCGGAGCGGAATTTGCAATTCCAATCTCCGGTCAGGTCAAAAATGCGAAAAAAAATGTACCGCTTGGTATGTGCCTTGGTCTGATCATTATCCTGATCATGCAGTCGGTCATGGTGCTTGGTTTTTATCATTACACCCCATGGACAGAGCTCGCAAACTCTGCTGCGCCACACATGCTTTACGGAGAACTTCTTCTTGGAAAATATGGAAAGATCTGGATGGCACTTGTTGCTGCCCTCGCCGTTATCAGTACCCAGAACTCTGGCGTCAACGGACTTGCTTACATTGGACAGGGCATGGCAAAAATGAACATGCTGCCTCAGATTTTTGCCAAAACCAACAAACGCGGCGTTCCATTCTTTGGCGTCATCTCTATTTCGGTATCCATGTTTGTATTTGCCTATATCAGTGACGGTTCTTCTGATATGATCGAGTTTCTGATCCTTGTCGGTTCCGTTTTCTGGATGATTACATACATTTTTGCACACATGGATGTACTGATCCTCCGTAAAAAAATGCCAAAAGCACCGAGAAGCTTCAAAGTACCTTGTGGTCCGCTGTTCCCGCTCATCGGAATCATCGGAACCGCATATATGATCTTTTATATCTCAACCGATCCTCACGAACGGCTGATGATCTGGCTGATCACAGGAATTACGATCATAGTTCTTGGTATTTACGCATTTTTCTGGACAAAATACCGTATGAAAATGCCTGTATTGAAAGCTGTTCCGATTGAAAAGGTTATGGCTATGGATAACGAGCTGTACTATAAAGTGCGGAAAAGGCATGGCATCTGGTAACCAATTTCTTTATCTGAGGCGGTTTTCATTGATCGCCTGAATCATCATCTGTGCATCCAGAGGCTTGGATACATGTGCATTCATACCAGCTTTCAGGCTTCGCTCAATATCATCTGAAAACGCATTGGCGCTCATGGCAATGACCGGAAGCGCCTTTGCGTCTTTTCTGTTCATATTCCGTATCTCCCGTACTGCTTCAAGCCCATTCATCACTGGCATCCGTATATCCATAAACACAATATCAAACGTCCCCGGCTCTGTATTTTGTATCTGTTCCACCGCTTCTTTTCCGTTCCATGCTCCGGTGACTATTGCACCGTGTTTTTCCAGAATAAATCTCAGGATCTCCATATTTAAGTCATTATCTTCTACCAGAAGGATATGAAGTCCCTGTATGGACTCTATCTGATCCGGCGCCGCATTCTCCTGCTGACTCTGATGGTCAATCTCCAATGGAAGTGTGATCGTAAACGTCGTTCCTTCTCCAGGTTCACTTTGAAAACGAATGGTTCCTCCAAGCAGATCGACCAGCTTTTTTGAAATAGCAAGTCCCAGCCCAGTTCCGGAGTATGCGGTCCGTGCGCCGCTGTCTTCCTGGGCAAATGGTTCAAATGCATGCATCTGGAATTCCCCGCTCATTCCTTTTCCATTGTCTGCACAGGTCAGTTCGATCATCGCCGTTTCTCCACCAGAATAAAGTTCTTTACATCCGACGGATACCCAGCCATTTTCATGATTATATTTGATCGCATTGGTTCCGATATTCTGCAGGATCTGGCGCAGATGCAGCGAACTTCCGACATAATGTGTATGCATCAGTTCCGGTTTCAGTTTGATAAATTCCACTCCATTCTCCCGCGCCTGAATCTCCAGAAGGCTGTCCGCATCGGTTAAAAGCTCCAGAAGATCAAATGGCTTACTCTCAAGCTGGATCTTCCCGGATTCCAGTTTATTCATATCCAGCACATCGTTCACCAGATCAAGCAGAAAACTGGACGCAGAAACAATTTTATCAAGACATTCTTCCTGCTTTTTGCGGTCGTCCATATAATGCCTGCATATTTCAACCATTCCCTGGATTCCATTGATCGGTGTACGTATATCATGGCTCATCCGCCGCAGGAAATCCGTTTTCGCTATATTGGCGCACTCAGCCTGCTGGGCTGCTTCCTTCAGCTGCTGCATGTTTTCACGGATCAGCCGGTCACGAAACAGTAAAAATCCCATACAGCCTAATGCATACACTGTCTCTCCGGCAACAAGTATTTTATTCCGGAAGGAAAACACCTCAGAACGTGGAAAAAAGACATAGATCTGATAATTTTTTATTTTTTTTCTGCCTCCATACCAGCGTCCGCTCTCAGACTTCAGGCGAACCAGATTATTTGTGTCCGGGTTGAACTGCCCTTTATAGAACCTTCTGCATTCTGCAACAGATCTGTTCTGGAGCGTTTCATCGTTGGAACTTAACACATTTACGCCATCTGTAATGACTACCACACCATCCAGGTCAAAGGTAAATCCCTGAAACAGCGTTCCAATTGCAATGTCTCCGTTTTTTCCATCCGGAATCCGTTTTCTTTCATAGGCAATGACGATCCCAGGGGCATCCGTTCTTGCCACAGCTGTAAAGTCATAGTCACTGCCATCCTTTTCGATACGGGTCATATAGGTTTTCTTCGGATATTGCAGAATATCCCGTACCACATTACTTTGGATCATTTCACCCCAGAACGTATCCGCATCATCCATCTCCCCGGTCTGGTATACACAATCCATAGCTTCATCCAGAATGAGGATTCCGCTCAGTCTCTGATCATACAAATAATCCGGGATCATTTCTTCCCAGCAATACGTCTCTTCTTCCAGTTTCTGGCGCAGCTCGGTTGTCTTGTCGAGAAGGCGGTACAGACTTTTTACCTCGTCATTTGCCTTATATGCATCGTATCTTGCTACGTGCTCCTGCACAAATGCATAGGTCTCCCTCTGTACCCGATGCATCCTCGCAAGATCAGAACAGGTAAATACCTTATATCCGGTCATAAAAAGCAGGATTGCGATCATAAGCGGGATCAGAATTGTTTTCTGAAATTGCTTCATGGCTCTGTGTCCTCCATGATCATGTCGCTTTCGAGACCATATTTATGCAGGATCTTCTGCATTGTTCCATCTGTCTGCATTTCCTGTAACGTATCCGTCAGTTTCTCTGCGAGTCTGGTATCTGTCCCCTTTTGAAATGCTACTCCAAGCTCTGAAATATACAGACTCTGATCTAACATGCGATATGCCCCCGGATCTGACTGCACGAACGTATTCAGCGCACTTTTGTGCCCTGCAATAGCATCCGTATATTCCTTCCGAAGGCTCGCATACAATTCCTCCATCGTAGACATGCTGTATACCGTCTGGACTTCCGGGATTCTTGGATCATCTCCGTCCAGCAGAATTTTCTCCGGCTTACTCGTTGCCTGGACAGAAATACGCTTTCCAGCCAGATCCTGTAATGTCCGGATGTCACTGTCTTTTGCAACAACAATGACCTGACTGCTGTGCAGATACGGTCCTGCCCAGTCATACTCGTTCTCCCTTCCCGTCATGGTAAAACACCCCCAGAGACAATCCACTTTTCCACTTTCAAGATAATCATTCTTCTGTTCCCACGGAATCTTTTTAAATACCGGCGCATACCCCATACGCCGGCACGCTTCGACAGCAATCTCCACATCAATTCCCGCTGGTTTTCCGTCTTCATCCTGATAATTATATGGTTCATAATCATCACTCCCTA
>ERZ1026860.1793-NODE-1793-length-10202-cov-4.538287_pt1 | contig 10202 bp, 8 predicted proteins | sample MGYA00380160_ERZ1026860 | MGnify/ENA primary metagenome ERZ1026860 (study PRJEB33269, sample SAMEA4719796) | human gut metagenome | biome: human-associated habitat; feature: organic feature; material: feces | place: Cameroon | collected 2013-10 ... | reverse complement strand
GACGGGTGCGGAAGAAATTTCCGTTTTTTCCTCGACGGCAGCCCCCGACTGTTCGGCAGGTTTGTCTTCGGTCGCGACGCGGAAAGCTTTTGCCGTTTCGGCGGGACGGGAATCGCTGACCGTCCAGACGGACGGCGAATCGGATTGGGACAAACTGGTCCACACGGCGGCTTCCTTGCGATCCAGCCAGTTCAAAGACTTGCCGGATTCGGCGGGCATATCGACTTTTTTCGCCCGACCGTTTTTATAAATGACTTTTGAAGCTTCTTTGGGCGGAACGGGCGCGTTTGAAGCCTGTTTTTCGGCGGACACGTCTTTTTCGGCCGCTTCGTTTTTAACCGCCAGCGCGTTGACGGATTTTCCGCCGACTTTGGCGACTTTCCACGGACCGGACGAGAAAATTTTCCGTTCCGCGATTTGCTCTTTGGTCAAAAACGGCGAAGCGGGAACCTCGGCGGGCTTTTTATCGACAACTTGTTCGCTTTTTTTATCGACGGCGGCAACTTCTTTTACGGGCGCGGATTCCTCGGTTTTGGCAGGAGCGGGAGCTTTCGCTTCAACAGAATCCGTTTCATGAACGGCAACGGCGGCGACTTTTCCCGATCCGTCCATAAAGGAAGCGTTCGCCTGCTCTTTTTTCAACTGTTCGCGCAAAGCCGCAATATCTATCCAGCGTTCCGCCGTTTTTGCGGGCGCGGAATGCTTTGCTTCCGTTTTCGCGGGGATTGATTTGAGTTGCGGCTTCGCGTCGACGATTTTCTTTTCCGCTTTCGCGGGCAAAGGAGCGGGTTTCGCGGCGGGAACGGAAGAAGGAACGGGATCGGCTTGCGCGACGACGATTTCATCCTCTGCCAGCAAATCCTGCGAATCCAAAAACAGTTTGTCCGACGAATCCAGAACATCCCTGCCTTCCGCCATCAAAGCGTCCAGCGATACGGGCAAAGAATCGGCATCGGGAATGGACTCCTCGACGCTTTCGGGAATGGGAACGGCGACGGGTTGAACCACGGGACGAATGACCGGCGGGCGTTTGTAAACAGGCAAAGGCGCGGTCTCTTTCACGGGACGGACGCGGGCAATCAACAGCTCTTTTTCGGGCTTTTTTTGGAAAAAAGCGGCGGGAGCGGAAGTGTCCGAGTCTTTTAATATTATATAAGACGCCGTTTTGCGTTCATTTTCGGCGGCAAAAGGCTGAACGTCGACGTAAGTTTGGATAAATTCGTCGCGGGAAACGGCGCTGCGATGGTTTTTCAGCACATAAAAGGAAAACTTGCACAGTCCCATAACCAATAAAAAGCAGGCGGACATAAAAATCGCCGTTCCTGCCGTCAGCGGAAATTTCTTTTTGTTTTCGTGGGCTTTATCCAAAGATTCTGTCATTGTTCGATGTCTTGCCGTCAAAGGGATTTTGTTAAAGTGTAGCCGTAAAGTCCTTAACTATCGGTAAAAATTCCCCGTATTTCTTTATATAAAGACTTTTTACGGTTGAAAAGGAAAATGTCAGAAATGTGAAACTTTTTTTGCGGCGCTGTCTTAATCATAAAAAAATGTTTTAAATCAATAGGTTGCGCGATTCACCCGAGGTGTTTTTTTAAGTGGACTTTTCAAATTGTTTTTCTTATTCTGAAAGTATAAGGATTTAAGCTTAAACAAGGAGAATCAACATGAAACTTTTATATTTGGCTCTTGCCGTTCTGCTGGCGTCCTCCACGGACAGTGCTGCTGCCGTTTTCGATACGGTTACGAAAAAAGGTGAAGACCTGTTCCGTAACGTCAAAACGATTGTTTTCGTCGTCGGCGGTTTCGGTTTGGTCGGTTTGGCGGTCGGTGCGATTTTCGGTACCGTTAAATGGAAATGGTTTGCGTCTTTGGCCATCGGCTTGGCGATTTTGGCGGTTGCGGGTGCTATCGTTCAGTATGTCACCAACAAAACGCCGGACTTCCAGGACAGCCTGACCTAATCGGCAGATATTCAAAACATCATAAATTGCCGCGGATTCGTCCGCGGCAATTTTTTTATCGTAAAGCCTTTATTTATTTAAACAAAGCTTCTATAATCCCAGAAAGGATTTGTTTATTTTTTTCCGCTAAACTTTCCTGCGAAAGGATTTGCCCGTATGCGAGAACCGATTTTAAAAGCGATTGCGATGCCGCCCCGTTTGTTCTGGGCGCCGTTTTTGCCTGCGGCGGCGAATCTGGCGGTGCAATTTCCCATGATGTTCATCGGGCTGGGTGTTTTTAACATGAACCCGCTGATTTTCATTTTCCCGATTGTCATCGCGCATGGCGTTTTGGCGATTTACGGGGCAAAAGAGCCTCATTTGTCCGCTATGTTCAAATCATACGGACCGTTTGCGCACGGGTCGGTCAATATCTATAAAAGTAAAGGAATGAAGCTTGCTCCCTGATAGTATATTCTCGGTCTTTGTTCAAAGCTTGGGAACCGGCGAAGTTTTGGTCAGTTTGCTGGGCATTGTCGCCGCCGCCGCGTTCGCGGGGCTGTTGGCGACAAAGTTGGGCGAGCTTATTTTGCCCCGCCCGAAAGAAACGCAAGTTGCCGATTTTCTGCCGTTTGAACGCTTGAAAGAAGACGGCACCACTATTGAATGTCATGACGGCACATTGCTGCGCGTCTTCGCCATCAAAGGCATGGATTTGGCGCTGGTTCAGCCCGAAGTCCGCGAAGCCATGCTGGAAGCGCGCAAAAGCTTCGTCGATTCCATGGGTGATTTGAACGTTGTCGCCCGTATCATCACGATTCGCGAACTGGTTCCTTTGGGCGACGAAGTCCGCCACGAAAACAAACTGTTGGCGGCGATTTCCGATCAATGGGATCAAAACTTGAACCGCGTTTTCAGGAACAGGCACTATATTATTTTGTCCGTCAAAGAACGCAAAAACCATTTGCGCGATTTGAATCAGGCGGCGCAAGCCTTGACCGCCGTTTTGGACGCATATGAACCGACGGCTTTGTTTGAAACCAAAGAAAGCGATTTGGATCTCAGCCCCTTTACGTTTTTTGCGCGTCTGTGTTCTCCGATTTCGACGCCCCATCCGCGCATCGGTTCGCTGGAAGGCGCGGAACTGAAGTCCATGCTGACCGCCGATTATATCCATTTTACGGGTGACGAAGGCGTAATTCGTTTCTTTACGGGCGAAAGCGAACTGCTGTGTATCGTCATGGGATTGCGATCCCCGGGCGATTATATGGACGAACAGATGTTGTCCGATTTATTGGCGATTGACGTCGAAATCACGATGTTGCACAACGTCATGCCGATTCCCAAAGTCAAAGCGTTGGCGGTTTTGATGCAGCAGCAGCGCATGGCGCGCGTCACCAGTTTTTCGGGTTCGACAATCGACCAGTACAGCGAAGCGATTGAAATGCTGGATTCGACGGACAGCTCAACGCAAACCTTGTGTCACTACGCCCTGACGATGTTCGTATTCGGAACGTCACGCGAAGAGCTGGAATTCGGTCAAATGGAAGTCGAACGCATCTGCCGTTTGTACGGTGTTACTCCCGTTCGCGAAGGTTGGGTCGCGCAAGCGTCGTTTTTTGCACAATTTCCGACATATGATATTTATCCGCGCACTTATTCGTTTATGTCGCGCGCGGTTGCCACGGCGATTAACCTTGAAAAAGCGACGGAAGGCAACGAAAACAGCGACTGGGGCAAAGGACCCATTACGATTTTCCGCACAGTCAGCGGCACGGCGTACAGGTGGCAATTCCACGTCACGGCGGCGGCAAACGCGGTGGCGCACTGTATTTTGCTGGGTTCCACCGGTCAAGGTAAAACGACTTTGCTGGCGTTTTTGGCGGGACAAGCCATGCGTCACAGCGATTTGCGCGTTTATTTCTTTGACCGCCACCGCGGTGTCGAAGTGTTCTGCCGCGCGATTCAAGGCGCGTATGTGAACTTTGACGGCGACAAAGACTCGACGTCCATGAATCCGTTTTCGTGCAAGGATGTTCCCGAAAACCGCGCGTTTTTGCGCCGCTGGCTGAAAGCGATTACCATGGTCGACGACGCCGTTTCCGAAAAAGAAATCGCGCGTGCCGTAACGACGGCTTTCGATTATTTGCGCCCCGAAGAACGTACTTTGAAAAACCTGCACAAAAGCTGTTTTTCGCCGACGGGGGCGATGCGCCGCGAACTGTTCCGCTGGGTCAACGACCAGCAGTACGGGTTGATTTTCAACTCGCCCAACGACACGCTGGATTTGACGGCGCACTTTATCGCGTTTGACTTTACCCACATTTTCGAAGACGAGATTTTGGCGCCCGCGGTCATCAGCTACATCATGCAGCGTATTCACAGCGTTTCGGGTCAAACGGGCGACCCCAGCCTGATTATGATCGACGAAACCGCGCCTATGCTGAAACACCCGATGTTCCGCGACCAATTTGTCATCGGCTTGCAGGAAGGACGTAAAAAACGCCAAGCCTATCTGTGCGCGTTCCAACAGCCGAACATCGTCGATTCGCTGGGCATGGGCGAAGTGATTCGCGGTCAATGTCAAACGGTTATTTTCTTCCGCAACCCGCAAGGCATGGAGGAAGACTATGAAAACTGGCGTTTGACGCCGCACGAACGCGATTTTGTGTTCGGACGCGCGTTCAAAGAATTGAAGTACGCCATTCTGGTTTCGCGTCCCGCCGTGGGCGAATCGGTGATTTTGGATGTGAACTTGGGCGGATTGGGACCGTTTTTGAAGCTGTATTCATCGGGGCGCAAGCATGTGTTGCTTGCCGAACAGCTGATGAAGGAATACGGACCGGAAGCGTTCGTCGAAAAATATCTGGAAGTGGCTTGATTTTCAGCCCCTTTTCCGACAGCGCGGACACAATTGCCCGCGTTGTCTTATTTTTGTCATAATTGCCACAACAAAAACCATTGTTTTGCCACAATTCTGTGTTTAAACTAAGAATATAGACAGAGTATTTCCCTATCCAAGAGGAGGCTTTTATGAAAAGTTTATCATTAACCGGATTTACGGCGACAATCGCGACGGGTCTGCTGCTGAATGTCGGAACGGCAAATGCAATCGGCATTCCTGTCTTTGACGTTTCCATGGTAACGCAAACCTTGCAGAATGTATTGCAGCACATCCAGGAAAACAGTCTGATTGACGGTCAGAAAAAAGAAGGAACGAAACAGCTGCAGGCAATGGGCAACATCCGCAGTATGGACGGATTGAAAAGCTTTATTGCCGGCGCCGCTACAGAACAAGTCAATGCCAAATTCAAAACGCCCAAAGAATTGTCTAAAATCGGATTGACGGACAGTAAGATGAAAGATCCCGAAAACATCCGTGATTTTTTGGATAATTGGCACAAAAAAAGCGAAAGCGGCAACTTCAGCAGCGAAGAACGCACCGCTTGTTTGGCGGCGCAGACAAAACTGCAGGAAGAGCTGGCAACATCCGGCTTTACGCAGTCCATGTCGTTCATGCAAAAATCCACGGACGGCAAAAACATGAAAAACGCCAAAGAAACGGCTTCTTCGGCGACGGATCAGATGCAGCAGATGGGGGCAAACAACGTCTTGCAGCAAATGATGTACGCCCAGCAGCTGAAAATGACCACATTGGAATCCAACCGCATGGCGACAACCGCCGCTACGACTTTGTGCAACTGACGCGCGATAAAAAAGAGGGAGAAAAAGCATGATTAAGAAATATACCATTCTTGCTTCCGTCTTTGCCGTATTGGGTTTCGCGTCTCCGGTTCAGGCTCAAACAGTCAAGGATGCCGCGATGAACATCCAATCTTTGCTGGATAAGTTTTCCGAAATACGTTCCGCGCTGAAAAATGCGGAATCGTCCCTGAACATCGAAACGATGACCGGAAACCTGAAAGGCAATTTCGGCAATATCACCGGAGCTATCGCCGATCCGAAGAAAAAAGCGTCCGCTCAGGAAATCGCCGTGCAGGTTCTGCCCGACGGTTTGGCAAAACTGACCGAGGAACCCGAAAAAGCCAATGAATGGCTTCGCGACAATATGTATCCGAAAAAAGGTGCTTCTATCGAAGAAATTCAGGAAACCCGCAAAAAAGCCAATGACTTCCAATACGTTTTGGCTGCAACGGCGTACGGCAAAGCCGTCGCATCGCGCAAAAAGCTGGATGCCGCAATGAAAGGCATTGAAAAACTGCGTCAAGATGCCGAAAGCGCAACAACGGAATCGGATTTGAACGATCAAATCAATAAACTGGGTCTGCTGAAATACGAACAAACGGAACTGACGCAGGTTTTGAAAGCAACGTCTTTGCAGTACGAAAACTTCAGCAAAACGCGCGTTTCCGAAACCAACGAGTTCATTCAGCGGCAAAAGTAAAGGAGCGGAGCCATGTTAAAAAAACAACTTATTTTAGCGGGATTTTTAACCGCCGCCCTGTTTACGCCGACGCAAGCCGAGGCATGGGTCACCATTGACGTGACCAAAGCGACGGGCTTGATATCCGCTTTGGCAAGCCGTTATCAGCCGATAGCCACGACTTTGGAACGCATCGAACAGGTCAAAGAAACAAAAGCGACCATCGATTCCACCGCCAAAGCCGCCATGTCGGGTGATTTGAAATCGGCGGGCAAAACAGCGGTAAAGCTGACCAATCGCGAAACTTTTTCCAAAATACCGGATTTGCCGTTTGAAAAAGAAGCCAAAAACGGCGCTTCGGCAAAAGAAGTGTCAGATACCGTTTGGGATACATATTTCTTCCCGACCGGCGCAAACCCCGAACAAAGCCAGCTGACCAAAAAAAGAATCGCTCGCCTTAAATTGGATGAAAAAGTGAAGCTGACGCTCAAAGCAAAATCACTGTATTTTGCGATGACGGCAGATGAACGCGCCAAAAAACGGATGGAAGAAACAAAGAAAGCGCAGGAGCAGGTCAAAACCGTTCAAGACGCCGTCAATGCGGGAACCATGCTGGTTATGTCACGCAATTTTGAAATGCTGAATCAGATTTCTTTGCAGGCGACACAGTCGCTGCATGACTCTGTTATCCGCATGGTCAATGCCCCGTACGCGCGTTATGTGAAACCCGAACCTCCCAAATTTGACAAAGAACTCGTCAACGAAGTAGGGGATTTGAAAATAAAGGACGAAGCCGATGTTGATTTACAGTAATATGAAAAAAACAGTTATGGCGGCAGCGTTGGCGTTCGCGATGATGCCGTCCCCCGCGTCGGCATGCAATCCGATCAACCCGATTTGTCTGTTCAAAATGGTACTGAAAACGACGCCGGGCTTGCCCGTTGTCGATCCCGGCTCCATTTCCGCCATCATTCCGCACGTTCCTGCGGCTTTGACAAAGGAAGGGCAGGAAAAAGCCAAAGAATTGATAGACAAACAGTTGCAGCAGACGCGTTCCGTCGATAAACCCGCAGATGTCCAAATAGGCAAAATGCCGTCAATGAACGAAGTTGCTTTGGCGGAAGGACAGGAATTTCCCGCTTTGGAAGGCTTCCCCGCCTTTGATTCCGAAGATCCGATGGAAATCGCCAAAGCGATTGAAGTTCTGTATCTGCGTCCCGGCTGGCAGGAAGGCAAAGATTCTCCGTTAACGACATACGACAAATCGTTGATGGATTATTATCGCGAACAGTTCCAGCTGAACAACATTGTCGAAGCCGTCGGAACGTATACGGTTTTGGAAGCCAAAATCAATGAACTGATGGCTACCGCCGAAACAGTGCAAAAGAAACTGGACGGCGCGGATGATTTGAACAAAGCTCAACGCGCAAATTTCGAAGCGCAGTTGCTGGAATACCAGTTGCAGATTGTTTACAATCAACTGCTGGCGACACAGCTGCAAATGAAATCCGTTTCTCAACTGTCTGTAATACGCCCCGTTTTGAACGAACCCATCCTGAGCAAAATGTAAGGAGTATCGAAAATGAAACCTTCATTGAAAAAAACCTTGTTGACTTTTACCGTTTTATCGGCGGGAATGTTTGTTTCGGCTTCGTCGGTTCACGCGTCGGCGTATTCCAAAACGGAAGCAAAACCGTACGTAGTCAATACCGATATGAAACAGTACAAAGTGCTGAATCAAGCCAAAGACGACATCAACGAAGCCATCGCCATTCACAGTGCGGCGGCAAGATTGAGCTCCGAACGGAAAAATCTGTTGAAACAAGCAGAAGACATCGAACGCTACAACGAAATCAAAAATCGTTTGGAACAAAACGTCGAATGTAACAAATCGTCGCTGAAAACGCATTTTTCGGACGGAGAAAAAATTTGGACCAACATCTCCGCTTGGGCGGAAGACAGCGCTGAACGTCTGTTGGCAAAAGCATCCGATTCTTTGAAAACGGACTCCGATGCCGAATTGGCGGCTTTGGAAAAGAAAGCGGCTGCAGGCGATTTTTCCGAAACGGGCGCAAATATTAAAACGCCCAACGTTTCGACGGTGGATTCGGACGACAATCTGGCTGATTTGTCCGCATATGCAAAAGTCCGCTGGGATATTGGCGACCGTGTGCTGAAAGACTTGTACGCTCATCCCGAAAAATGGGGGTCTGTCAAACAGCGCTTTACCATGTGGAACGATCAGCGCGACAGCTATAACGCTTATTTGAAAAGCAAGTATGAACGGATGGCGGCGGCGTACAACACATCCAAAGCAAGATTGCCCGCTTATCCGCAGTTGTCGGACAAAGACAGCGGCAATCCCGCGGATTATTACACGGGTAAAATTCCCGAAACAAAAATCGCTTCGTCCTATTCAGGCTCGACGCCCGATGCCCGCTGGTGCGGCAAAGGCAATACATGCGTCCGTGTGAACAAAGGATCTTTGTACACGCAGCACGTTGCTTATGTCACAGCACTGAAAGGATTGTCGCTGAAACTGGGACACGCCGCGCCCGATATGTCCGCGCCGTATATACCGTCCGCTCCGCTGCCGCCCTGGCGTGAATCCGCTTATATCATCGGCACGGAACCGAACTTGGATTCGGCGGATTTGCGTGATGCCTTGCCCGAACCGTGGGTGCGCATTATCGATAACCCCGTGCTGTTTTCCAAAAACGGAGAACTGGCGAATATTGCCGAAACAAAAGGCGGATCGATTCAATTCCGCGCGGACGCGTACGATCACGAAACCGGCGAAGTCAAATTGGATAAAAACGGAAATCCCATGATGCCGATGCCGTTGATGGTCAACCGTATCAGCGCTTATCTGACGCTGAAAGACGCTTTGGAACGTCAGGAACCGCTGAAGGACAACGCCAAAGCGGCAATCAAGGAAAAGAACGAAAACGTGGTGGCAAGCTTGGCTAAATTGGGCTACAGCGTCAAAAATCCCGATTCGTTCGATTTGACGAACAAAGCCGACTATGACGGCGCGCTGAAAAAAATGGCGGAAATGCAAAAGGACAAAATCAATGCGGCGCAAAGCAAAATAGCCTCTCTGCGTCAGGAATTCGCCGGCAAAGTTTTGCCGGGGGTTCAAGCGACAATCGGCGATGAAAACAAAACCATTGACGCTTTGAAAAAAGACACGGATTTCCTGATTGACATCGATCGCGACAACGCGCCCGATATTGATTCGCTGTTGAAAACAAAAATCGCGGACGACATGGCAAACGCGACATACGAAGCCAATATGGCAAACGATATGAACGAAGCCAATGCCGTTCCCGCTGTCGGATGTCCCGTTTTGTAAAACAACTTGATTTCAAAGACAGGCTCGCTTTAATCGGCGAGCCTGTTTTTTTGTATTCCGAAAACAACGCCGTTTAACGTAGGCAAATTTCGGGCAAACAGAAACCCGCGAAAATCAATGTTTCCGCGGGTTTTAGTGGCGCGCCCAGGAGAATTCGAATCCCCAGCCTTCTGATCCGTAGTCAGATGCTCTATCCAGTTGAGCTATGGGCGCTTAAGCAAGAACGTATATACGCTCATCGGAAGGCGGATGCAAGCGTTTTTTTCAAAAAATTTGCATTTTTAATAAAAATCCTTGCAAAAGCGCAGGATGTCGGTACATTTAATAGATATCCGCATTTCAAAACAAAGCGGAAAAAGAAAATCGCGCAGTTTTCTTACTCTTAACGTTAAGGTATTTGAAACCATGGTTATGTTGAAAAGATTCTCCTTGTTGGTCGCGCTGTTGCCCGTGTTTGGCTGTTCGACCGGTTCCGACAAAAAAGCCGCGGACGACTATTTCGCCGACGATTACGCGCTTGCCG
>ERZ1026860.1790-NODE-1790-length-10218-cov-5.049493_pt1 | contig 10218 bp, 5 predicted proteins | sample MGYA00380160_ERZ1026860 | MGnify/ENA primary metagenome ERZ1026860 (study PRJEB33269, sample SAMEA4719796) | human gut metagenome | biome: human-associated habitat; feature: organic feature; material: feces | place: Cameroon | collected 2013-10 ... | reverse complement strand
GGCCTGCAGCTGTGCAGGGGGCTGTGCGCCCAGCTGGGCTGGACGCTGGCCCTGGAGCCGAACCCCGGCGGCGGCACGCTGGCCCGGGTAAAGATCCCGGCAGAAGAAAACGCGGAAGCCGCCCTGCCCGGCCGGGTGGAGCTTTGCGCACAGGGCGAACGAAAAAACACCCGCCTGCGCTGGCTGCTGACGCGGGAATGCTATCTATTGGAAGGAACGAACGCATGAAATTGATCCGCACCGAAGACGCCGTGGGGCAGGTGCTCTGCCACGACGTGACCCAGATCATCCCGGGGGAGTTCAAGGGCCCCCGTTTCCGCAAGGGACATATCATTCAGCCGGAGGATATCCCGGTGCTGCTGAGCATCGGCAAAGAGAACCTCTACGTCTGGGAGAAGACCCCCGGCATCCTCCACGAGGACGAGGCGGCGGCCCTGCTGTACAAGGCGGCGGCGGGCAAAAACATCCACGGCACCGAGGCCAAGGAGGGCAAGATCGAGCTGGTGGCCGACTGCGACGGCCTGCTCAAGATCAACCGCGCGGCCCTGCTGGCCGTGAACCGCACGCCCCAGATGATGATCGCCACCGTCCACGGCGACCTGCCTGTGAAAAAGGGCGCAAAGATCGCCGGCACCCGCATCATCCCCCTCGTCATCGAGCAGGAGAAGATGGACGCCATGCAGCAGGCGGCGGGCCCGGAGCCGATCTTGAATATCCTGCCCTTCCACCCCAAAAGGTTTGCCGTCATCACCACGGGCAGCGAGGTGTTCAAGGGCCGCATCGAGGACAAATTCACGCCCATTCTGGAGCAAAAATTGGCAGAGCACGGCTGTGAGATGACCTTCCACCGGGTGTGCGACGACGACCCGGCGGGCATTACCGCCGCCATTCGGGAGGCAAAAGCCCAGGGGTGCGAGCTCATCTTCACCACCGGCGGCATGAGCGTGGACCCCGACGACCGCACGCCGCTGGCCATCAAAAACACCGGGGCGGACATCGTCAGCTATGGGGCCCCCGTCCTGCCCGGGGCCATGTTCCTCGTCAGCTATCTGGACGGCGTGCCTGTCTGCGGCCTGCCGGGCTGCGTGATGTACGCCAAGCGGACGATTTTTGATCTGCTGCTGCCCCGGCTGCTGGCCGAGGACCCCATCACCGCCGACGACATTGCCCGCCTGGGCGAGGGCGGCCTCTGCCTTGGCTGCGGCACCTGCACCTGGCCCAACTGCGGGTTTGGGCATTGAACCCTCTCAGTCAAAGTCTGGCGACTTTGCCAGCTCCCCCAAAGGGGGAGCCCTTGGCAAAGAGGGCCGGTCTGCTTGTAAAACGGAGAAAAGATGAATACGCAATTGACCCATTTTGATACCGCTGGCAACGCCGTGATGGTGGACGTCAGCGGCAAAGCCGTCACGGCCCGGGAAGCCACGGCCCACGGCTGCATCACCATGAACGAGGCCGCCTTTGCCGCCGTGGAGAGCGGCACCGTAAAAAAAGGCGATGTGCTGGGCGTGGCCCGCATCGCGGGCATCATGGCGACCAAGCGCACCAGCGAGCTCATCCCGCTGTGCCACCCGCTGCCCCTGACCAAGGCGAGCGTGGACTTTGCGCTCTGCCCCGAGCGCCGGGCCGTGGAGGTGCGCTGCACCGTTAAGACCAGCGGCGTCACCGGGGTGGAAATGGAGGCGCTGACCGGCGTTTCCACGGCCCTGCTCACCATCTACGATATGTGCAAGGCCCTCGATAAGGGGATGGAGCTGGGCGAGATCTACCTCGAACAGAAGAGCGGCGGCAAAAGCGGCGATTACCGCCGCCCGGAGGCCCACCATGCGGGATGAATGGGGCCGCAGCATCCACTACCTGCGGCTTTCCGTCACCGATTGCTGCAACCTGCGTTGCCGCTACTGTATGCCCGAGGGCGTGGACAAGTGTGAGCACGCGGATGTGCTCACCTACGAAGAATTTCTGCGTCTGGCCCGGTTGTTTGCCGCCTGCGGGGTGGATACGGTCCGGGTGACGGGCGGGGAACCGCTGGTGCGCCGGGAGGTGCACAAGCTGGTGGCGGGGCTCAAACAAACCCCGGGCATCCGCCGCGTGGCCCTGACCACCAACGGCGTCCTGCTGGCCGAGCAGCTGCCGGACCTGCTGGCCGCCGGGCTGGACAGCGTGAACGTTAGCCTGGACGCGCTCTCGCCGGAAGTGTACCGGGCCATTGCGGGCCGGGACGAGCTGGAAGCCACCCGGCGGGGCATCCGCGCCGCACTGGATGGCGGCCTGCCCGTCAAGCTGAACTGCGTGCCCCAGCCCGGCCTCAACGAGACGGAGCTCTTGCCGCTGGCCGCGCTGGCCCGGCAGCTGCCGCTGCAGGTGCGGTTCATTGAGATGATGCCTATTGGCTGCGGCGCGGCCCAGCCCAGCCTCAGCGGTCGGGAAGTGCTGGCCCGCCTGCGGGCCCAGTGGCCGGAGCTGGCCCCGCTGCCTGCCGCACAGGCGGCAGGGTTCGGCGATGGGCCCGCCGTCTATTACAGCGCCCCGGGCTGGCAGGGGAGCGTGGGGCTCATCATGGCCGTCCACGGCAAGTTCTGCGCCTCCTGCAACCGGGTGCGGCTGACGAGCCGTGGCTTTTTGCGCCCCTGCCTTGCCAGCGAGACGGGGGCTGACCTGCGCATCCCGCTGCGGGCGGGGGCCGGCGATGCGGCACTGCTGGAAACCATCCGGCAGACCATCTGGAAAAAGCCGCAGGAACATCATTTTGAAAGCAAAAATTCCCCGCGCACGCAGGGGATGTACCGCATTGGAGGATAACTATGGGCAAAATTCTGGCCATCTGCACCAGCCCCGCCCGGGGCACCGTAAAGACCCCCCAGCCCGAGGCAAAGCTCACTGTGGGCTGGGGCGTGGAGGGCGACGCCCACGGCGGAAACTGGCACCGACAGGTCAGCCTGCTGAGCGCCGAGAAGATCGAAGATTTCCGCAAGAAGGTCTGGGTGGATTATGGGGCCTTTGGCGAAAACCTTGTGGTGGAGGGCTTCGATTTCCGCACCCTGCCCGTGGGCAGCCGCCTGGCCGTGGGCGGGGCAGTGCTGGAGCTGACCCAGATCGGCAAGGAGTGCCACAACGACTGCGTCATCCGCCGGCAGACCGGCGACTGCATCATGCCCCGGGAGGGCGTGTTTGCCCGGGTGCTGCAGGAGGGCGTGGTGCACGTCGGCGACGAGATGACCCTGCTGCCCCCGGTGGAAAACGCCCCGCTGCGGGCGGCGGTTATCACCCTCTCGGATAAGGGGGCCCGGGGCGAGCGGGTGGACGAGAGCGGCCCACTGGCGGCAAAAATGCTGCAGGAGGCGGGCTACTGCGTAGAGGAAACCCTGCTGCTGCCCGACGACGAAGCGGCCCTCAAGGCCCAGCTCATCCGGCTGGCCGATGGGCGGCAGCTGAATCTGATCCTGACCAGCGGCGGCACGGGCTTTTCACCCCGGGATATCACCCCGGAAGCGACCTATGCCGTGGCCACCCGCAACGCCCCCGGCATTGCCGAGGCCATGCGGTATTACAGCCTCAGCATCACCCCGCGCGGGATGCTGAGCCGGGGGGCCAGCGTGCTGCGGGGCAAGACCCTCATCGTCAACCTGCCCGGCAGCCCCAAGGCCGTGCGGGAAAACCTCGAATACATCCTCCCCACGCTGGAGCACGGTGTGCGCATCGCCGCCGGGCTGGATGGGGAATGCGCCGGACACTAAAATAATGCTAAAATAAGAAGAAGCAAAATCAAAAAGAAGCGGGCCGCTCAGGCTCGCTTCTTTCGCTCTTTATCAAATCGGCTTTTTTGTCGCTTGCATTTTGGGGTTCCTTGGGTTAGTATTATAGTTGTACAAATTTTTCTGCATTTCTTTTGGCAAAATCACAAAATCAGGAGGTTCTTTATGAAGCAACTGTCACGGCCCCTGTGCGCCGAAACAGCCATCCAGAGACCCTTTTCCGGGAAGGGGGCGGCCCGATGAGCGAGCACGAGCAGGAACGTCCGCAATACGACTTTATGCATAAGCTGGCTTTGCAGATCGTGGAACGCCGCAACCTGGTGTTCCTCATCGTGGTCATCGGTACCATCTTCACCCTGTTTTCCCGCAGCTGGGTGGTGGTGGAAAGCGACCTGACCACCTATCTGCCCAAGACGTCGGAGACCCGCATGGGCCTGGACATCATGGACAAGGAGTTTACGACCTACGGCTCGGCGGACGTCATGGTGGCCAATGTGACCCCGGACGAGGCCGATGCGCTCAACGATGAACTGGCCGCCCTCAAGGGCATCCAGATGATCGAGTACGACGATACCACGGCCCATTATAATAATGTGTCGGCCCTGTACTCCATCACCTTCGATTACCCGGAGGACGACGACCAGTGTCTGGAAGCGCTGGAAAACGTCAAGGACTACCTGGCGGATTACGATATCTACGTCTCCACTTCGCTGGGCAACACCCAGGAGGAGACCATTGAGCGGGAAGTCAACATCATCATGGTGTACGTCGCCGTCATCATCGTGGCGGTGCTGCTCTTCACCTCTCAGACCTTTGCGGAGGTGCCCGTTCTGCTGCTGACCTTTGTGGTGGGCATGATCCTGAACATGGGCTCCAACTTCCTGCTGGGCAAGATCTCCTTCGTTTCCAACTCGGTGACGAACATTTTGCAGCTGGCCCTTTCGCTGGACTACGCCATCATCCTCTGCAACCACTTCAAGGAGGAAAAGCAGAGCTTTGAGCTGAAGGAGGCCGTCATTGAGGCCACCGCCAAGAGCATCCCCGAGATCAGTTCCAGCTCGCTGACCACCATCGGCGGCCTGGTGGCCATGCTGTTCATGCAGTTCAAGGTCGGCGCAGACATGGGCGTCTGCCTCATCAAGGCCATCCTCTTCTCCATGCTGGCGGTCTTTGTGGTCATGCCCGGCCTGCTGATGCTGTTTGGCCCCTACATGGAAAAGACCCAGCACAGAAATCTGGTGCCCAAAATTTCCTTTATCGGCCGCTTTGCCTACAAGACCCGGGTGGTGGTGCCCATCGTGTTTGCCGTGGTGCTGGTGTTTGCCTACCACTTCCAGTCGCTCTGCCCCTACGCCTACGGCTACGGCCCCATCAAGACCCCGGTGCTGAACGAAACGCAGATCGCCGACAATATGATCGACGAGAACTTCACCAAAGCCAATCTGGTGGCCCTCGTCATCCCGAAAAACGACGATTACCGGGTGGAAGCTGCCATGATCAAGGAACTGGAAAGCCACGACGAGGTGGACCACACCCGCGGCCTTTCCAACATTGAGGCGCTGGACGGTTACATGCTGGAAGACCGCCTCACCTCCCGCCAGTTCTCCGAGATGGCAGGGCTGGATTACGAGCTGGCGCAGGTGGTGTACACCGGCTATGCGCTGGAAAACGACGAGTATGCCCAGATCATCGGCAATTTCTCCAACTACAGCGTGCCGCTGATCGATATGTTCCTCTACGTCTGCGATGAGGTGGATGCGGGCATCGTCAACCTCGATCAAGATCAGATCGACACCCTGCACGACGCCCAGACCCAGATGTTGAGCGCCAAAGCTCAGCTGCAGGGCGAGGACTACAACCGCATCCTCGTTTACCTCAATCCCAGCCTGCAGAGCGGCGATGAGATGTATGAGTTTACCGACCAGATGCGCACCATCGCCCGGAAGTATTACCCGGACGGCGAGATCTATCTGGCGGGCGACGCCACCAACGAGTACGACTTCCAAAAGTCCTTTGCAGTGGATAACGTCGTCGTCAGCGTGGTCTCCATGCTGATCGTTCTGGTGGTGCTGCTGTTCACCTTCCAGTCGGTGGCCATGCCCATCCTGCTGATCCTGGTCATCGAGGGCGCGATCTGGACGAACTTTTCGGTGCCGACGTTTACCCAGACCCCCCTCTACTTCATGGGCTACCTGATCGTCAGCTCCATCCAGATGGGCGCCAACATCGATTACGCCATCGTCATCGCCACCCGCTACAGCGAGCTGAAGGATAAGATGGACCACGAGTCGGCCATGATCGAGACGCTGAACTTTGCCTTCCCCACCATCCTCACTTCCGGCACCATCATGACGGTGTCCGGCATCCTCATCGGTCAGATGACCTCCGACGCCTGCATCGTGGGCATCGGCCAGTGCCTGGGCCGCGGCACCATCATCTCCATCATTCTGGTGTTGTTCGTCCTGCCGCAGATCCTGCTGCTGGGCGGTGTGCTGGTGGATAAAACGTCCTTCTCCATGCACCACTCGGTGCTGCGGGCCAGCACGGCCAGCGGCCGCGTGCGGGTCAACGGCATGGTGCAGGGCGAGGTGAACGGCAAGGTGACCGGCACCATGAACGCCATTGTGGACGGCAACGTCCAGCTGACCTTGCTTTCGGGCAAAATTCTACAGGAAGGGCAGGAGGATGACACCCATGATGAAACATAATGCGTCTGCGGGCAGCACCCGCCTGTTCCACCGCTTTGTGGCGGCGCTGCTCTCGCTGGCTTTGCTGGCGGCGGTGGCCGTCCCGGTGCTGGCCGACGGCGAGGAAGCCGTGGAGGGCGAGACGATTTATATCAACAGCGTTTCCGATCTGGAAGCGTTTGCAAAAAAGTGCAGCTACGACGCCTGGTCCAAAAACAAGACCGTGGTGCTGCAGGAAGATTTGGAGCTGGAAGGGGAGTGGGCCCCCATCCCCTCTTTCAGCGGTGCCTTTTTGGGCAACGGCCACACCATCTCCGGCGTGAAGATCACCGGGGCCTACGCTCCGGCGGGCTTTTTCAGCATCGTGGAGGAGGGCGGCTCGGTGCGGGACCTGACCGTCAAGGGTCTGGTGGAGCCTGCCGACACCCAGAGGATGGCGGGCGGCATCGTGGGCCGCAACTATGGCGTCCTCATCGGCTGCACCTTCTCGGGCGCGGTGGTGTGTGAGAAGGAAGTGGGCGGCATTGCAGGCCGCAACGAGACCTCCGGCACCATCGACCACGCCTATGCCCGCGCGGTCGTCACCGGCACCTACCAGACCGGCGGCATCGTGGGCTACAACCTGGGCACCATCACGGGCTGCACCAATGTGGGCGCGGTGAACGCTGAGTATCAGGACGCGGGCCTTGATATGGAGGGCTTCCCGGCCTCCATGCTGGAATACGTCAAGCAGGATATGGGGGCCGACCTGAGCAACTCCATCTCCAACGTAGCCTCCGACACCGGCGGCATCGCAGGCCGCAGCTCCGGCCTCATCCTGAGCTGCGCGAACACCGGCAGCATCGGCTATGCCCATGTGGGCTATAATGTGGGCGGCATTGCCGGCCGCACCGATGGCCTCATCTCCGGCTGCGTGAATCAGGGCTATATCCAGGGCCGCAAGGACGTGGGCGGCATTGCCGGGCAGGCCGAGCCCTACATCAACCTCGACCTCGATGAGAGTACCATCCACAAGCTGCGCACCGAGCTTTCCACCCTGCACGATATGGTCAACGGCGCGGCAAACGATATGGACAACAGCTCCGGCACGCTGAATCAGGACCTGAACCAGCTCAATGCCCACATGACCAATGCCATCGACGCGGCCCGCCGCTTGGAAGACCAGGGCCGCGATTACCTCGATGATGTGGCGGACGAAGTGGACCGCACGGGCGAGCTTTTCTCCGACACCATGACCCGGCTGGAGCCTGTGATGGATACTGCCGCTGATTCGCTGGACAAAATGACCGATTCCGTCGGCCAGCTCAAGTGGGTCACCGCGGAAATGGCCGCCGAGATGCTGACGGCCTCCACCGCACTGGCCAAAGCCAGTTCGGGCATGGCGACCACCAGCGACGCTATGAACGACACCAAGAAGGGCCTGCAGCAGATCAGTGACGGTCTGGAAGAATTGCTCAAGTCCATCGAAGGCGGCGACGACACCCAGCTGACCCGGGCCATCAATGCCATCACCGGCGGTTACTCGCTGCTGTCCGACAACGACATCGACGATAAGATCCAAACTGCGGTGGGCCTTCTGCAGATCGCCAACACAGCCATGAGCGTGCTGAGCATGGGCTCCGGCGTCAGCGGCCAGATGAAGCTGCTGACCACCGGCCTTGGCCTGATGCGCGGCGCGGCGCTCCTCTCCAACGACAGCGATTTCTTCAATGCCAGCAGGCAGGTGAGCCGCGCGGTCAGCAATCTGGCCAGCGTGTCCGGCGCAGTGAGCGGCCTGCTCAAGACCACCAGCCAGGCGCTGGAAGCCAATGGGAATACGAAGTGGGGCAAGGCGCTTTCTGCCGTGGCAGAACCCCTGAACCGATACGACGATGTTTTCCAGCAGATCACCGATTTTCTTGACAAACTGGACGACCTTGATATTTCGGGCGCAGGTACGGTCAAGGACGGCCTGAACACCCTGAGCGACGCCACCAAACAGCTGGGCGACGCCTTTGCGGATTTTGAAAAGTCTCTGAGCATCCTGCAGACCGACTCCGCCCTCACCAGCGCTACCCTCGGCCATCTGTCCGTGGCCATGGGGATGATGCACGAGGGCATGAAGGGCCTGACCGACACCACCAGCCAGGCGGCGGACATCGTCCACTGGCTGGCCGAGCAGGACCCCATCCACATGCCCCGTCCCACCGATGAGATGGGCGACACCACGGATGAGCTGTTCGACGCCATGACCAGCATGACCGACCAGATGAGCGTGCTGAACCGGGACGCTCTCTCGGCCTCCAACACCCTTACCGGCAACATCCGCCAGATCAACGACCAAATCAATGTGGTGACGAGCCTGCTGCTGGACACCGTGGAAGAGATCAGCGACCCCGGCAGCAAGAATGTTTTTGAGGACCAGTCCGAGGAGCTGGTGGCCCAGAACGAGGGCAAGCTGGAGGGCTGCACCAACCGCGGCACCGTGGAAGCCGACATGAACGTGGGCGGCATCGCGGGTACCATGGCGGTGGAAAACACCCTCGACCCCGAGGACGACGATAAGAACAACAACCAGTCCCTGCTGCGCACCGAGTATACCGTCAGCGCCGTGGTGCTCCACTGCACCAACGAAGGCTCCGTCGAGGCCAAAAAGGAGGCCGTGGGCGGCATTGTCGGCGGGATGGACCTGGGCTTTGTGTCCGGGTGCGAGAGCTACGGCGATGTGGAGGGCACCAATAAGGTGGGCGGCATTGCCGGAACCTCCAGCGCAAAGCTGCTCTCTAACTGGGCCAAGTGCGCCATCACCGGCAAAAAGTACGTGGGCGGCATCGTGGGCCAGGGCACCGACGGCCTGCTGACGGGCAACAGCTGTGTGGCGAAGGAAAACCGCGCCATCGTGGATATCCGGGCCGACTCCGGCAAGAAGAACGACGACGACAACAGCGGCATTGCCAGCGGGGACACGGACACCAACACCCAGTATTGGGGTGCCATCTCCGGCGGGCAGGACGGCGAGTTTGTGGGCAACCTCTTCGTCTCCGATACGCTGGCGGGCATCGACCGCGTGAGCCGCGCCGGGCAGGCCGAGCCCACGACGTTTGAAGCCATCCGGGCGCTGGAAGGTGCCCCGGCAGGCTTCCAGAAGCTGACGCTGACCTTCACGGCGGATGGCCATGTCATTGAGCGCCGCACCGTTGCGTATGGCGACTCCTTCACGCAGGCGGACTACCCTGAACTGCCTCAGAAGGACGGCTACTTCGCCGAGTGGAGCACGCCCGTGGTGGATAACATCCATCTGGATACCACGGTGCGGGCCGTGTATACCTCCTACACCCCGGCCCTGACCAGCTCTGAGACCCGGGACAATGGCCGCAAGATCTTCCTGGTGGAGGGTCTGTTCGGCGGCTCCAATGCCCTGAAGGTGACGGCGCAGGAGCCCACCGGCGACCTTGGCGGCGTGACCGAGCAGTGGCTGCTGGAGTTCTCCGATGACGGCCAGGCCGAGCACACCATCCGCTACCTGACGCCCGGCGAGGGAAGTGTCTACGTCCGGCAGGCCGACGGCAGTTGGCAGAAGGCCGAGACCGGCAGCTTTGGCAGCTACACCACCTTCACGGTGGAAGGCACGCAGGTGGCGGTGGCCTTTGTGCCGGAACATCTGCCCGTCTGGGCCATCTGCCTTGGCGGTGCTGCGGCGCTGCTGGTGCTGGCTTTCCTGCTGAAGAAGGGAAAAGCCAGACGCACCGCCCGCAAGGCGGCCAAAGCCGCCGCTCTGCCTGAGGGCTGTCTCTTATACA
>ERZ1026860.1789-NODE-1789-length-10219-cov-3.377312_pt1 | contig 10219 bp, 3 predicted proteins | sample MGYA00380160_ERZ1026860 | MGnify/ENA primary metagenome ERZ1026860 (study PRJEB33269, sample SAMEA4719796) | human gut metagenome | biome: human-associated habitat; feature: organic feature; material: feces | place: Cameroon | collected 2013-10 ... | reverse complement strand
GTCTTTGTCTGCGGACAGGTTTACGGCGTGAAATTCGGCGCGATCTCGGGCGGCGTATTCGGGCTCGTGAGTTTGTTTATCGCGCTTATTTATTCGGGCAGTATTCCCATGTACGCCGTTGCGATAAACCCGCTCGTGTCGGTGCTTCCGCGCATATTGTGCGGCACTGTCTGCGCGCTCGTATACAAAGGATTAAGCAAAGCGGCGGCGACCTCGACAAAACCGCGCACCGAAAAACAAAAACGCGCCGTGAACTTTGCAATCGGTTGTTTTTCAACGATTTGCGGCGTTATCACCAACACGATATTGTTCCTTTCAATGTTTCTGGCGTTCGCGCACGGAAAAAACTACGACGGACTTGTCATAAATTTCAAGTGGCTTTTGTCAAGCGTGGTTGCAATCAACACCGTTGTCGAACTTTGTTTGTTCGCGGTAATCGTGCCGTCGATAACCGTAGTTCTTAATATAATCGAAAACAAACGTCAGGAAGAAAACGGCGAGAATTAGCGATATTTTGCCTTTTCGACAGAACCCGAAAATTCGTTGAAGAATACGGCGGAAACAATCCTTTTTTTAATATGGTTACCCTTCCGGGAGATTCTCACGTCGCATTGCTCCTCAGAATGACATTAAGTGCGTTGCACGGAATAGAATAAAGGGCATACGTCAATCACGCCTTTGTTTGTAAGAAACAAAATTTTTCCTTTCCGTACGAAGTACTATGTCATTGCGAGCGTAGCGTGGCAATCTCCCGGAAGGGACACCTTTTTAAATTCCGCTCATAGAAAAACCCTCGCGTTTTGCGAGGGTTTCGTGTATTTTATGCGGTTGTTTTTTCGTCGTTTGCGGGTTGTTCTTCTGCGGATTGTTCTTCTGCGGGTTGTTCGTTTGCGGGTTGTTCTTCTGTGGGTTGTTCGTCCGCGGGCGGGTTTTGTTCGGTTTCGGGGGTTTTTGTGGTATCGGGCGGCGCGTCCGTTTTCTTTTTGCGGCCTATCAGCTTTTCAAGTTTCGGGAAAAGCGGGGTGTAGTCAAAAACTTTGTCCAGCCCTTTCCCGATTACCGCGATTATCGGAGCGTTTATCAACGTCGTGACAATCGTCCCAAGCCCCAGACTATGATAACTTGTCGTGGCGATATTTTTCCAGTCAAAGGTATTCGCGTCCCTGAATATCGTAAGAGTAAGCACCACGGACAGCACAAGAAAAGACAAGTCGAAAACGAGTTTCACCCTGTTTATTTTCAAGGAATATCTGTCGGACAATTCCGCAACGAAAAGCTCGTGCACTTGCAGGGGCATATACGTCCTGAAAAAGCACGCCACGCCCGCCGCCGTCATCACGTCGCCCGCGATAAGCATAATCCATTTCAAGTACGCTTCCGAAATGACGACGTTTTTGAAAACCAGCATCCACATGTCCATCACGTAGCCGTATATCACCGCCACCGCAAACGCCAGCAGATATCGCCAGTTCACCCGCTGCACGACGGCGCACATAATAAGGAGAATCGCGCCCTGCACAAGATATTCGACCGTGCCCACCGACACCGCCCACAGCGGTCTTATCGCCTCGTACACGATAAACGTCGGCGCGGCAATCATCGAAACTCCGAGATCGGCTTTCTTGCTCATCGTCACTCCGAGTGCGACAAGGAATATGCCCAGCACCCACATAAGTTCCGCGGTCTTCGGGATTTTTTTAAACGGTTTTTTCATTAGTTCACCTTAAATTTTCTCACGATATATTATCACCGCGGGGGAAAAGTTGCAAGCGATTTTCAAAGAAATATGCGCCCTTTCGGACGCATACTCTGTTTTTTGAGATGGGGCGCGGTTATTGCCACGTTCCGTTGTTGTAATTATAGGTTTTGTTTGTCTCCGCCGCAACCGTCGAGTTGTCCACATTTACAAACACCAGCGATTTGGTAACGCCGCACGTATCGTTGTAGGTAAATATTATGGTTAAAAATTCTACTCCGCTTCCTTTTGCCATCGTACCTTCCCCTTCCGCCGAGTGAACACCGCTTATCGTGGCGTTTGCCCCGACCGAAACCGCGCCGGCGTTATCCGACGTTACGTTTCCGCCGAGTGCGCCGTTGACGTTCATCGTGCCGTTTACAATAAGTTTCGCATCGCCGCGACTTGCGCCCGGATACGGATAAGTCGAAATATCGGTGAACGATTTGTCGTACATAATGAGTGTTCCGTTAAGGTTATATATGCCGCCGTTTTCAACGGTAATCGTTGCGCCCGGCAACGCTTTGAACATATAGCCTTGCGTAAACGTTGCACCGTTTTTGAGCGTAATATCGGTACGTCCGTCAATCGGGAAGAAAACTTTTTCGGAAGTCATATTTACGGTCTTTTTTATTACAAGAATACTTATCGAGGTGTATCCGTCTTTAATTTCGCCAAACAAATCAAACTTTACTCTGTCACCACTCATCGATTTTATGATTTTGCTGTTGTTCCCGACAAGTCTGAACAGTCCGCTTGAAGTATTACTTGCATCGGAAGAAATAAAAGTAAGAATCGCCTCGTTAATTTGAGCAGGAACTTCTTGCCCTGCCTGCGACACTTTATTTGTTGCTATTTTACCATAACCTTGCAACTTGCTTCCTTTGTTTATAATCAGTCTTAATTGAATCGCCCTTAGTTCGTATTGGCTGAAAGGGAATTGTGTGGGACTGTCAATCTTTAAAGTTCCTGTGTTAATTAACGAAAGCCCAGAGATTTTATCGTTTCCGATATATCTTACCGCAGATTGCGTTCCGCCCATCCAACCCGAAAGATACAGATTTTCAATCACGGTCGAGTTGTTTGCGGTAATTTCGCCGTTCCCTTTGATATATCCGTACACTTCAAGCGTTGCGTTGTTGAGGGTAATCGTGCCGCCTAACGTTATTTCGCAATAGTTGCCCGAGACCGCGTTTTGTCTTTGCCCTGCATCGATTTTGCCGGTTTGTGCGCCGACGATAAGTTTTCCGTTGACGATAACTTCAATGCCTTCGGGGATAACGAGCGTTTTATATAGTTTCGCAGTTCCCGTAAGCGCGGCGGTTGCATTGTAGTTGTCGCTCCCTTCTTTGCCCGCGCCGATATGACCGACGGTGTCGTTCTCGTTAAACGGCAGAAGCAGCGTTACGCCCGGTTTGACGGTTCTGAATTTTTCGTTGTCGTAAAGCACGCCTGCAATTTCTTGCGTTGCAAACGCCGTGTCGTTCAAGACGAAAATCGTTTGTCCGCTCGCGACGGCAAGTGCGTCTTCGATTGTGTAATAGTTGTTGCCGACTTTCACGCCTTTGACCTTTACGTAAACGTAAGTGTTTTTGGGCAAATCGTAGTTGTCCGCATCCATCGTAACAAGCGTTCTGTGCGTGCCTGCGTCGGAAAACATATTCTTTTCAAACGTCAGGGTGTAAGGCTCCGTTACTTCGATGTTATTGTACCTCACGGTCGTGCCGATTTCGTGCGACACGCCGTCATAATTGAACTTGAAAAGGTTTTGCGCGAGCGTTACCGTCGCCTTTTGAAGAACGAGCGTTACCGTCGTTTCAAAATCTTCGTAGTTGTCGGAGTCCATATTGTACTTCGCCGCGTACTCCGTCTTTGTGCAAACGGGGGCTTCGCCCGCATCAGCCCAAGTGAAACCTTCCGAAAGCGCGTAATTTCCAAGCGTTTTGTTGGGATCGTACGTGCCGGAAAGAGAAAGCGCGGGAGCCGTCGTGTATCTTGCCTTTTCGATGACGATTGTTTTTTCGTTATTCGTCAGGATATAGTTGTCGTCCGCAATAGTTACCGTATAAGTGCCTGCGTCTTTGAACTCGCAAGCCTTGCCGTCTTTTGTGAATTTAAGGTTTGCGGTTTTGCCGTCGTACGTTGCCGTGGGCAAAGTCTGTCCGTCGGGACTATAAACGTAACTTCCCGCAATATTCCAAGTGACAATGGCGGACTTTTTGTTTATCGTGAGTTTGCCGTTGACGAAAGACAATGCATAGTTATCGCTTGCGGTAAGTCCAGAAACGGAAATATCGTATACACCGAAATCCGTGCCTGCGCCGCTGTAAACCGCTTCGCCCGAAAGCGTTTCGCCCTCTACAAGCCCCGTGACGGTGTACGAAAACACAGGGGTTTCGCCGTAATCTATCGTGACGTCTTTAACCTTAATTTCAACCGTTTTCTTGTTTATCGTAAGCGTGACGTATCCGACATAGTCCGCGAGGGTGTCGTTGTCAACAACCTTAAAGTATATCGTGTATGCGCCCGCGTCTGTATATACGGGCGAAGAAGTAAGCGTGCAACCGTCTTTGGTCGTGCCGTATGTTATCGTGTAGTTTTTGCTGTCGTCGGTCTTCGTTACCGAAACGCTGTGCGGCTGCCCGTCGTACGTCAGCGTAACATCGGGGAAATCTATTGCGAAATCGCCGACCTCCACAAATTCAACGCTCATTTCGTACGAAATTTTGTAACATGCGGTAACGTCTTCACCCTTGGCGTTTTTAACGCTAATGAATTTGTCGAAATCGTCTGCGTTATATATGCCTGCGACGTCCTTTGTTATCGTGACGGATCCCGTGACGGTATCGCCCGCAACAAGTTCGATTTTGTCAAGGTGTTCTGCCTCGACCTTATAGGTTTTCCCGACCGCAACTGTCGGCGTTTTATTGAGTTTTATCGTAAGATCCTTTTTGCCGACGGTGAACGTTGTGCCGATTGCAGTGATTGCATAGTTTTTGTTTTCCGCGGCTTCGGGGTTAAACTTAACGCTTGCGGTATAGTCGTCGGGTTTTGCGCCGACGGTATAGTTGGTTTCAGGCTTATAAGAAAGCTTGTCGTCGCCGACAAGTCCCTTGACGGTTGCCTCCAAAACGGGCACTTTATCGCCATAAACGATATCTTTAATTTCGTTTATCGTGATTGTCGCCGCTTTTTGTTTTACGATGAAATCAGCCGCGTTCACGGTGATTTCGTAAAACTTCGTCTTGTCGCCTGAAACATTTGCGGTCGCCGTATACGTACCCACGTCAAGTTTTTCTGCAAATTCCGTATTGGGTTTTGTGACGTCACTTTCCGTATCCGAAAGTTTCAAGCCGTCGAATTTATAACTTATTTTTGGCGAAACTTCACCGTACGTGAGTTTGGTTTTGTCCAGCGAAACGGTTACCGTGAGCTTCGCTTGGTTAATCGTAATCGTGCCGACGGTTGTGAGTTTTATATCGTAATTCTTTTCGGAATACTTTGCGCGTAAGACCAAAATGTCCACGTTTTCAATATTGTACGTGCCGATGTTGTTTGCAACGTCGCCCGTTATCGAGGTCATCCCTAAGTGCAATTCGTATTTGCCGCTTTCGATCTTATACGTTTCGCCGTTTATGGTTGCGGTAAGGCTCGGCAAATTATCGCCGTAAGTCAACTTGTCATCGTCGGGCGTAACGGTGGCGGTAACTTCCGCTTTATTTATCGTTACCGTGATTTTCTCGACGTGTACGTTGTAGTTGTCGCCCCTCGATACCCTGACATAGTAGCCGTATTCGTCGGCGCAGTCGAGCTCCGACAAATCGACTTTTTCAAGCGTGAAGTTTACGCCGTCTGTGCCGTATGTTACGACGTCGCCTTCACGAAGTCCGCTTATTCCGATTTTGGCGTTTTTATCGCCGTACGTCATTGTGACGCCCGTTACCTTAATGCCCGAAATGTCCGCGCGGGATACGATAAGCGTTTCACCTGCCGAGAAGTCTTCTCTACTTTCGACGGAGCCGCATCCTTCCTTTGACGCGACGATTCTCACTTTTGCGAAATATTCGCCCGCCGCAAGGTTTTGAAGTGTGAGCGACTGTTCGTCCGTCGTCGTCGCCGTTTTATAAACTTCGTTATCTTTAAGTATAGTCCAGAAGTATTCGTAAGTAACGCCATCGTATGTTTTGCCCGTGACGGCAAACCCTGCCGAATTGTTTTCATAATACGTGAAGGGTTTGGGATTTACAACCGTGAAATCGCCGATTGCGGAAGCCGTAAGGCTTACTTTCAGCACGTACGTAAGGTCGCGCGTCGGCATCTTCACCTCCGAAAAATCTTCGATAATCGTCTTTCCCGGGTCAGATTGATCGTACCAGCCTTCGTATTCGAAAGGAGCGGCAATGCTTATATCTTCTATGTCATTGTATGCTTCTTCGATGGACGCGCCGTACTCGACTTCCTCCGTGTAAACCGTCGTGCCGTCAAAGTTAATAAACGTCAGCGTGAACTTCTTCGTTTCAAACTTTGCGTTGACGATAAGGTCGCTTGTGACGTTGTTGAACGATTTGTCCCATTCGACGAACTTTTTCGTCGCGGTATCGTACACGTTCGGCGGAGTTGCGGCAAAGCCGTGTTTCACCATTTCGGTTTTAAGTGTCGTTTCGCCGTTTTTGAAAGTGACCGTGTAAACGTTACGCTCGTACACGGCGGAAACTTCAATATCTTCCGTCACCTTTGAAAAGTCTTTGTCCCATTTTGCAAAATGCATGCCTTCGGGCGGCGAAAGCCTGGCGGTATCGGGCGCGGTCGCGGCGGCTTCGTATTCCACCGTTTGGGTTGAAAGCACCTTCTCGCCGTCCTTAAACGTCACCGTGAACGTGTTGACGTCGTACACCGCGTTTATCGTAAGGTCACTTGTGACCGTTGAAAAATCTTTGTCCCATTTTTTAAACGTCTTGCCGTCCTTTTTGGGGACTTCGGGCGCGGTCACGGTTTCGCCGTGCGTGACGTTTGTAAAGGTTTCAAGCACCTTTTCGCCGTCCATAAACGTTACGGTGTATTTATTTATCGTCCATTTGACGTAAACCGTATCGCCGTTTTTGACTTTGGAATCCTTTGTAAGAGGCTTCAAAAAGTCCGCGTCGCGATACAGTCTTCCGGTGTATCCTTCTTTTTGAAGACTGAGCGTGAATAAGTCGGAAAACACGACGTTTTCCTTGTAAATGCTGCCGTCTTCGTCCTGGATTTTCACAATCACTTTCGTTTGTCCGTCTTTGTCAGCCACATCGTTTTTGTTGCATGCAAACAGCGTAACAAGCCCGATTAAGAGCACGATACACACGAGCATTGTTTTTAATCCTTTTTTGCTCATTCAACATCCTCCGCTACCACGGGAATAATATTCTCCCCTTGGTTTCCTTGGTTTTTTATGTTTTCCTGCCATGACAGGTTTCTGCTCGATTTATTATTGTAAAGGTAAAATCTGAAATCGCCCGCGCCCGCAGCCAAAGGCAACATTTTGCCCTGCTTTTGAATATTCTCGTCCTTGCTGTTTTCAAGCACCGAGATATTGACGTCGTACACGCCGAACTGCTTTGTTTCGTCGTTCGCTTCCGTCAGGTCAAGGTACGAATAGTTATATCCGCCGCCGTAAAACGCTATGCCGCCGTGGACGTATTCCGTCCCGCCGACGTTCAGAATTATATCGCGACATTCCTTCTTTACCTTTGCGACTTCTTTCATCATTTCGGCAACGTTCATCGAAAGCCAGTCGTTTGCATCGCCGGTAACTTCGATAAGCGTGCTGCTGTCAACGTTTGAAAGGTTTTTCCAGTCAAGCATCTTTACGTCGCCGACGATGCGAAGCGCCGACGCATACGAAGTCGCCGCGCAATCTTTCCACGTCGTTATCGTGCCGCCCAACAAGAATTCGCCCGAGAAGTGCGTTTCCATACCGACCGAGAACAACCCCGACGTTTCAAGCACCGAGTTTTTGAGCGTAACGTCGTTGATAAGATAATTGTCGTTGAAGTATTTGTCCGTCTTGTTGCTCTCGTCGTAAGGCGAATAATATTCGTTGTCTTTTTCTTTACGGAGTTTTCTTTGCACTTCGTTTGTCTGTTTCAGCGCGCGGTTGCTGCCGATTTTCAATATGAATTCGCGCGCGTTTGAAAGCACGCAACTTTCAATATGCACGTTTATCTTCTCATCTTGCACGTTAAACGCCGATTTGTCTTCGACAACGGGGCTTCCCATTGTGGATCCGCCCGCAAAAATTCTGACGACGGTGCGCCCGTTCGACACGCGGCTGTTCAGAAGCTTTGCGCTTTTTGCGATTTCAAGCGTAGTGCCGACGTAGTTGAGTTTCGACAAGTTGAATTGTCCGTCTTCTTCAAGAAGGCTATCGTCGCTGCAACCTTTCAAAACGACGTTGTTTATAAGCACGTTGTCCGTCCTTACAAGGAAAGAAATGTTGTCCTGTCCTTTGACGCTTGCGGACGATATCGCGACGAAATTCAAAGGCCCTTTGAAAATTTTCGGAACCCCCGTCGCGTCCTTGCACTGCGTGAACTTGTCGGCGTTGATTTCAAAGCCGTTGCCGTAAACGTGGTTTTTGAACTCGATAAGGTATTGGACATACTTGTTCTCGCCGCTGTTTTCAAGATACGTTTTGTCGTACGTGGTTGTGAATTTTTTGACGTCTTTTTTGAGCTCGTCCACGTCGATACTGCCGTCGCTTTTGACGCCCAGCATAACGTCGCTTGTCAGCACGACGATATGCCCGGCTTCGGTCACCGTTTTCAGTTCCTCGTAATTGCCGACGTTTCTCCCGTCTTTGACCGCACGAAGTCTGATTTTCGCGCAGATGTTCGTGCCGAAGTATTGGTTATAATCTTTGAGTTCCGCATTAAGCGTGGTAAGCCCCGTGCCCGTCGCCCTGATTTCCGCAGAAACCGCGTCGGCGTTCGTCGCCGGTTGCGCCTTGCAGGAAAAGAGCGAATTATCGTCGGAAAACGCGACGTTCATAAATTCGTCCGTGAACGTTTCGGAGCCCGCTTCCGTGACAACCCTTACGAAAATCGTCCTTGCGTCCTGTCTTCCTTTGGGTTTTCTGCCGCCGATTGTCAGTATGTTTTCGATGCCATACTCTTTCGCGCTGTCCGCAAACTCCATCGAGTACACGTTGGGCACGACGCGGATTGTCTTTTCGATTTTGACGTCTTTTCCGTCGTGCTCGGCAATGATTTTGATTTTGGCAGAGCCCCTTTTCGTTGCGGTAATAGTTGCAAACTGCCCGTGTTGTTCAAGGGTTATTACGTCCGCGCCGTCGATTATTTCAAATTTCACGTCCACGTCGTCATCGCTTTCGGAATATGCGACGTAGGTGACTTTCGTGTTGTTTTTTTGCTTGATTTCGTCGCCTTCGCCGTCATAATACGACGTGCGTACGTCAAGGTTATATTCGGCAAATTCCAAAGAAAAGTCCGTTTCGCCGACCATTCCCGAAATTTCTTCGTCCGAAAATTCTTTGTCAAAAGACAAAGTCAATGCGAATTTGTTTTCGGAAATCCTTTTGATGTCGCTTGCCGTGACTCCTTCGGGCAAATTAAGGTCGGAAATTTCAAGGGCGTCTTTTTTGCTTTCGACGAAAAGTTTTGCCGTTGTCGCGTTGTTTTTCACGGTGACTTTCGCGCCGCTGCTTTTTCCGTTGACCGCAAAGCCCGTGCTGTCGGTATCGACGTTGACCTTGACGGTCAGCACTTTTTCAAGCCCTTCACGCCCTTCGGGACAAGTAATTCTGACCTGCGTCTCGCCCGAAAACAGCGCCTGCGCCACGCCCGTGACGGCGTTGAGTTTCAGAATGCGATTGTCGCCGATTTCTTCAAAAATCCTTGTTTCTCCCGAAAGGTTTTCGGGGTACAGTTCTGCGGAAAAGACGTTTTCGCCGCCTTTAATATACACTTCGTCGCCCACGGTTTTTTCGCCGTTGACGACGGGATAAATCCTTAAAACTTTTGTGGAATACGCCGTAACGACGACGCTGTCCTTAAATCCTTTTTCGGCGGAAATCGCCGTGATTTTCACCTTTCCTACGTTATCTATATGAAGTTTCCCGTCGATTATTTCAAATCCGTCGGGGGCTTCGTCTCCGCCGACGCCCGATATTTCAAACGAATATTTCTGATTCCTTGCGTTGACGGGCTGCACCTGCGCCAAAAACGCGATGGGGTCGTAATCGGCAACGTCCACGTCGATAAATCCGTCTTCGTTCTGCGTCGTGATTTGTATGCCCGTCACGGGAATGTCCGCGTAAACGCCAGCCGCTTTCCCCACGGAGAACAGCGCGATCAGAAACACAATCGGTATTATCATTATAAGCGCGATTATTTTCTTTTTCATATCAATCCCCCTCCGTTACCCTGTCAAAGCGGGCTTTTATCCCGATAAGGTAATATAAAAGCGAGCCGACAAACTCCGCCGCCG
>ERZ1026860.1788-NODE-1788-length-10222-cov-3.706698_pt1 | contig 10222 bp, 11 predicted proteins | sample MGYA00380160_ERZ1026860 | MGnify/ENA primary metagenome ERZ1026860 (study PRJEB33269, sample SAMEA4719796) | human gut metagenome | biome: human-associated habitat; feature: organic feature; material: feces | place: Cameroon | collected 2013-10 ... | reverse complement strand
CGCACCTCGAGAGCCGTTCCCTGCGGGCTCTATAAAGAATACTACCTCGACAGCGAAAAGACCGAGGAGGCGTGGCACGACGGGCTTTATCACACCGGCGACACCGCATGGCGCGACGAGGACGGCTACTTCTGGTATGTCGGGCGCAAGGACGACGTTATCAAGTCCTCCGGCTACCGCATCGGGCCGTTTGAGATCGAGAGCGTCATCATGGAGCTGCCCTATGTTGTGGAGTGCGGCGTTTCCGCCGCCCCGGACGAGGTCAGAGGTCAGGTAGTCAAGGCGAGCATTGTGCTCACCAAGGGCACCGAGCCGACTGAGGAGCTTAAAAAAGAAATTCAGAATTACGTCAAATCCCATACAGCGCCTTACAAATATCCCCGCGTAGTCGTCTTTAAGGACGAATTGCCCAAGACGACGAGCGGCAAGATCCAAAGATATAAATTATAATGCGAAAGGAAGACTGAACTATGAAATACGAAATCAAGGTAACAAAAACGACCGCCCCGAAGCCCCACCCGACAGACGAAACCAAGCTCGGCTTCGGTCAGATATTCACCGACCATATGTTTCTGATGGATTTCGACCCCGACAAGGGCTGGCATGACGCGCGCATAGTGCCGTTCGGCCCGCTGCCCATACACCCGGCCGCCACGGTCTTCCACTACGGCGTTGAGATATTTGAGGGGCTTAAAGCGTACCGCCGCGCCGACGGCGCCGTCGCCCTGTTCAGACCCGATGAGAACGCAAAGCGCTTCAGAAACAGCGCGGAGCGCCTCTGCCTGCCCGAGCTTGACGAGGAAGCCTTCGTCGATATCGTCAAGACCCTTGTGGAGCTTGAGAAGGATTGGATTCCCTCGGCGGAAGGCACTTCACTTTATATCAGACCCTTTATGTTCGGCGATGACGCTAACCTCGGCGTTCACGGAGTCCACCACGCGGTGTTTGCGGTCATCTGCTCGCCCGTCGGTGCATACTATGCCGAGGGAATCAACCCCGTCAAGATAGCGATAGAGAGCAAGGACGTCAGAGCCGTCAGAGGCGGCACGGGCTACGCAAAGTGCGGCGGCAACTACGCCGCCAGCCTCAGAGCGGGCGAGGAAGCCGAGAAGCAGGGCTACACCCAGGTGCTTTGGCTTGACGGCGTCGAGCGCAAATATATCGAGGAAGTCGGCTCGATGAACGTCATGTTTAAGATAAACGGCAAGATAGTCACCCCCGCCCTCACAGGCTCGGTGCTCCCCGGCGTTACGAGGAAATCATGCGTGCAGCTGCTGAAGGATTGGGGCTACGAGGTCGAGGAGAGGCTCATCTCGGTCGACGAGCTCTTTGAGGCCGCCGCAAACGGCACTCTTGAGGAGGCATGGGGCACGGGCACCGCCGCCGTTGTGTCTCCGATAGGTCATCTCTTCTATCAGGGCAAGGAATACACCGTGTGCAACAATGAGATAGGCAAAGTTACGCATAAGCTCTATGACACCATCACGGGCATCCAGTGCGGCAAGGTCGCCGACCCCTACGGCTGGAGCGTCAAGGTCTGCAATGGCTGAGAATTATAAGCGGCTGACCCTCTTTGCCGGCCACTACGGCAGCGGCAAGACCAACCTTGCCGTCAACTATGCGCTCGCCCTGAGGCGCAGCGGCAAAAAGGTCAGGATAGCCGATCTGGATATAGTTAACCCGTATTTCCGCACCAAGGACAGTGCCGAGGAGCTTGCGGCGGCAGGCATTGAGCTTGTCTCGCCGACCTATGCGAACACTAATCTCGATATCCCCGCCCTGCCGCAGGAGATGTACGGGCTGTTTGAGCGCCGTGACAGCTGCGCGGTCATTGATGTCGGCGGCGACGACGCGGGCGCATATGCGCTCGGCAGATTCGCCCCTCTCATACTTGAGGAGAACGACTACGAGATGATATTCACGGTCAATTTCTACCGCCCCCTGACCCCGGACGCCGAGAGCGCCCTCGAGGTCATGCGGGAGATAGAGGCGGCGTGCGGCATACCGTTCACGGCGATCGCCGACAATTCGAATCTCGGCGACGAGACGCTGCCCGAGGATGTGGAGGCGACCGCAGAGCAGGCTCGCAGGCTCTCGGAGCTGAGCGGGCTGCCCGTCATAATGACGGCGGCGAGGGAGGATATCTGCGGCGGTATCAAGGCAGAGAAGCTCTTCCCTCTCAAGCTGCAAAAGAAATATTTTTGACATAAAGGAGACTGGATATGGCTAAGGTCACGTTTGACTCGGACAGATGCAAGGGCTGCGCTCTGTGCGTTGACGCCTGCCCGAAGAAGATCATCGTTATTGCCAAAAACAAAATAAATGCGAAAGGACATTCCCCGGCAGAGGTCACTCAGCCCGAGAAGTGCATCGGCTGCGCTTTCTGCGCCACGATGTGCCCCGACTGCGTGATAACCGTGGAGAAATGAGGTGACGACATGGCTGAGAAAGTATTGATGAAGGGCAACGAAGCTATCGCCGAGGCCGCTATCAGAGCCGGCTGCCGCCATTACTTCGGTTACCCGATAACTCCGCAGACGGAGATCGCCGCCTATATGGCGAAGCGTATGCCCAAGATCGGCGGCACATTTTTGCAGGCGGAGAGCGAGATAGCTGCGATAAATATGGTCTACGGCGTTGCGGGCGCGGGCTTCAGGGTCATGACCTCGTCCTCAAGCCCCGGAGTTTCGCTTAAACAGGAGGGCATTTCATATATCGCGGGCTCGTATCTGCCCGCGCTCATAGTCAATGTGCAGAGGGGCGGCCCCGGCCTCGGCGGTATTCAGCCGTCACAGTCCGATTATTTCCAGGCAACCAAGGGCGGCGGCCACGGCGATTATCATCTGATAGTCCTTGCCCCCGCAAGCGTGCAGGAGATGGCGGATCTGACCGTCAAGGCATTTGACCTCTCGGATAAATACCGCATTCCCGCAATGCTGCTTGCCGACGGCACGATGGGCCAGATGATGGAGCCCGTCTCGCTCGAGGGCATCACCGAGCATAAGGTTGAGAAGCCCTGGGCGGTCACGGGCACTCAGATGAAGAGAAAGCACAATATCATCAACTCGCTTTACCTCAAGCCCGAGGAGCTGGAGAAGATTAACTTCGCCCGCTACGAGAGATACGCCGAGGTGGAGAAGAACGAGCCGATGTGGGAAGAATACATGATGGAGGACGCCGAATACTGCGTAGTCGCCTACGGCATAGCCGCAAGGGTGTCAAAGAACGCGGTCACGGCGGCGAGGGCAAACGGAGTCAAAGTCGGCCTCATCAGACCGATAACCCTTTGGCCGTTCCCGACCGAGGCGCTTGCCGCGGCGGCAAAAAAGGTCAAGGCGTTTGTATCCGTCGAGCTTTCGATGGGTCAGATGATAGAGGATATACGCCTTGCTACCGGATGCAGCAGACCCGTTACGCTCTGTAACCGCGCGGGCGGCATGATCCCCGACCCCGAGCAGGTGCTCGAGGCAATAGCAAAATCAGCGGAGGTGAATGAATAATGACCGTTTTTGAGAGACCGAAATCACTTGCGGATGTGCCGCTGCATTACTGCCCCGGCTGCACCCACGGCATAATTCACCGCCTTGTTGCCGAGGCGATAGACGAGCTTGGCATTGAGGGCAGGACGATAGGCGTTGCCCCCGTCGGCTGCGCCGTCATGGCTTATGACTACTTCACCTGCGACATGGTGGAGGCTGCCCACGGCCCGCCGTTGCGACGGGTCTTAAAAGAGCGCTGCCCGAGAATATCATATTCACCTATCAGGGTGACGGCGACCTTGCCTCAATAGGCATGGCGGAGACCGTCCACTCCGCGACAAGGAACGAAAACATAACCGTCATATTTGTCAATAACGCAATATACGGAATGACAGGCGGTCAGATGGCTCCCACGTCGCTGCCCGGTCAGGTCACTCAGACCTCGCCCTACGGCAGGGACGTCAAGACCGCGGGCTTCCCGATAAGGGTCTGCGAGCTGCTCGCCACCCTCGACGGCCCCGAATACATAGAGCGCGTCGCCGTCAACAATGTCAAGAATGTAAAGAACGCAAAGAAAGCGATCCTCAAGGCGTTTAAGAATCAGGTCGAGGGCAAGGGCTTCTCGCTCATCGAGGTCGTATCCTCCTGCCCGACCAATTGGGGCATGACCCCCACCGCCGCACTTGAATGGGTCGAGAATAAGATGCTGCCCTATTACCCGCTCGGCGTGTATAAGGACAGATCCGCCGAGAGCAAGGAGGGCTGAAAATGACTACTCAGATACTTATAGCGGGATTCGGCGGCCAGGGCGTGCTCTTCGCCGGCAAATTCCTTGCATACAAAGGCCTCTCGGAGGGCAGAGAGGTGAGCTGGCTCCCCTCATACGGCCCCGAGATGAGAGGCGGCACGGCGAACTGCTCGGTCATCCTGAGCGATGAGCCCGTAGGCTCGCCGATAGTGGCGAAGCCCGACGTGCTTATGGCGATGAACCTGCCCTCGTTTGACAAATATGAGAGCAGCGTAGTCCCCGGCGGCTATGTCTTTGTGGACAGCACCCTTATCGCCCGCAAGGCACAGCGCACGGACATCAAGGCGTTCTATATCCCCGCCACCAAGATGGCGGCGCAGGCAGGCACGCCCACGCTTGCCAACATGATAATCGTCGGCAAGATGATGAAGGAGACCGGCGCGGTCAGCCTTGAGGGGCTGGAGGCGACAATGAAGAAATTCGTGCCCGCAAAGCACGCCGACCTCGTCGACGCGAATATGAACGCCATAATGGCGGGCTATAACTACGCCGACTGAATATAATAAATGTAAAAAATCGCTCTGCCGTGAGCCGTGAGGCCGCAGCAGGGCGATTTTGCTATACATTATATTATTAATGAATGAGGAGCAAGTTTGCAAGTGAGAAGTAGATGATGAGCGTGATAATGTCGACTATCGTGGTTATCATCGGGCCTGCCATGAGGGCGGGGTCGAGCTTTATGAGCTTCGCAATGATAGGCAGTGTGCAGCCGATGAGCTTCGCAACGATAACAGCGCAGAACATTGCAAGCGACACGACAAAGAACATTTGTAATGTGCCGTCGCAGAACAGGTACATTCGCAGTATATTCACTGCCCCGAGCGCCGTGCCGCAAAGGATAGCGACCCTCAGCTCTTTGAACACTATCTTGAAATAATCTCTGGGCTCGAGCTTGCCGACGGCAAGACCGCGGATGATAAGGGTGGATACCTGGTTGCCTGCGTTTCCGCCGGTATCCATGAGCATGGGAATGGCGGCGGTCAGGGTGGTGAAGCCCGCGAGCAGCGCCTCATAGCCCTCGATTATCTTGCCGGTGAAGGTGCCGGATACCATAAGTATCAGCAGCCAGATGATACGGTTCCTTGTCTGCTTGAAAACGCCGGTCTTAAGGTAATCGTCGTCCGAGGGGGCGATAAGAGCCATCTTCTCAAAGTCCTCGGTGGTCTCCTCTTCAATGACATCAACAACGTCATCGACGGTGATTATGCCGACAAGGCGGTTTTCGTTATCGACAACGGGTACGCTCAAAAGGTCGTATTTCTTAACGACCTCTGCCACGACCTCCTGGTCGTCAAGGGTGTTGACGGAGATGAGCTGGGCGTCGTCCTCCATAATATCGCCGACGAGGGCGTTCTCATCGCAAAGCAGCAGTGAGAGCAGCGGCACGCTGCCGAGCAGGTGCCTCTCGCGGTCGGTGCAGTAGCAGGTGTAGACAGTCTCTTTGTCTACGCCTGTTTTTCTTATCTGCTCTATCGCCTGTGAGGCGGTGAAATTCGTGTGGAGCTGCACCATCTCAATGGTCATTATGCTGCCGGCGCTGTCCTCGGGGTATTTTAAGAATCTGTTTATCAGCTTGCGGGTCTCGGGGTCGGAGTGGGCAAGCACACGGGTGACGACGTTGGCGGGCATCTCCTCAAGGAAATCGACCGTATCGTCGAGGAACATTTCGTTGAGCAGGCGCTCAAGCTCGGCGTCGTTTATCATTCGCACGAGGTCGGTCTGCGTGTCGGATTCGAGGTAGGCAAAGACCTCTGCCGAGAGATCCTTTGGCAGCACGCGGAAGACAAAGAGTCTGTCCGCCGGCTCCAGCTCCTCCATAATGGTCGCGATATCGACCACGTTCATTTCGATCAGGATGTCACGCAGCGCTGAGATCTCGCCCTCAAAGATGAGCTTCCTTATGCTGTGGAGCATGAATTCGTTGGTGTCCATAAAAAAACGTCTCCTTTCTTCACCGACAGGGTCGGCTCCGCAAAGGCGACGCAAAACGAATAGAAGCGATCAAACGGATCACTTATATGGCGATAAAGGCGGCGCCGCCCCTGCGATATGAATTTAAAAAGCTCCTACTTCGAGGGTTAGGGGTATCGGAACCTGCCATTATTTTCACCACACTTTTCATAATTATTTTTTTTACAACCCAATGTTACACCCAAAATAGCCTCAAGTCAAGTGAAATCGCAAAAAAATCCGTAAAAATAAAATATTCGGTAAAATTGCCGAAAAAGCGAGCTACAGGGGGTATTTTGAACGAAAACGGGGGAATTACGGGCGAAAATTTGGTTTTCGGCGAATATCGCCGTAAGGCAAACGGCTTTAAGAAAGGCGGCGTTTGCGCTTAGGGTGAGAGAAAGGAGATGCGCGATGAAGAAATTGAGCGAAAAAGAGGCGCTTTTTTGCGCCTACGCCGCAGAGGGGGCGGATCCGAGGGGATGCGCCGCAAGGGCGGGGTATTCGGTCGTGCCGTCGAGGGCGGCGGCGCGCCTGCTCGCCCGTGAGGATATCCGAAACCGCATAAAGCAATTGCAGGAGGAGCGGCAGAGCTGCTCAAGGGTCGAGAGCGGGCTTCGCAAGCTGGCGTTCGGCTCGTCGGCGGACGCATTCAAGCTGCTGCTCGGCGGAGAGGAGCTGAGCGCCGAGGATATCGAGCGGCTCGACCTTTTTAACGTCTCGGATATCAAGAGACCGAAGGGCGGCGGGCTGGAGATTAAATTCTATGACCGCCTAAAGGCGATGGAGAGGCTCGCAGCCATCGGCGGGGGAGTTGAAGCGGCGCAGAGCAGCTTTACGGGCGCGCTCATGGAGGGCGCACGGCTGCTCGGCGGGGAGGCGGAGGATTGAAGAAGCAGGAATTCGCGCCTTTTTCCGCAAAACAGACCGCTGCGCTCTGTTGGTGGGTGGACGGCAGCCCTTACAGCGGCTGCGACGGCATAATCTGCGACGGGGCGGTGCGCTCGGGCAAGACCCTGTGCACCTCGGTGTCGTTTGTGGCGTGGGCGTTCTCGGCGTTCAGCGACCGCTCGTTCGCCCTTTGCGGCAAGACGATAGCCTCGCTGCGGCGCAATGTTGTCACCTCGCTCCTGCCCGTGCTGCGGGAGATCGGCTTTGACTGCGCCGAGAAATATTCACGTAACCTTATAGAGGTATCCTGCGGCGGGCGTATGAACCGCTTCTATCTCTTCGGCGGCAAGGACGAGGGCTCGGCGGCGCTGATACAGGGTATGACCCTCGCGGGCGTGCTGCTTGACGAGGTCACGCTGATGCCCCGCTCCTTTGTCGAGCAGGCGCTTGCCCGCTGCTCGGTTGAGGGCTCAAAGCTCTGGTTCAACTGCAACCCCGAGCACCCGATGCACTGGTTTCACGAGGAGTGGGTCAAGAAGCACAGGGAGAAAAACTGCCTCTATCTGCACTTCACGATGCGGGATAATCCCTCGCTCACGCCCGCGATAATCGACCGCTATGAGAAGCTGTATTCCGGCGCGTTCTATGAGCGGTTCGTGCTCGGCAGGTGGGTTGCCGCCCAGGGCAGCGTATATCCGATGTTCTCTCAGAGCGCCCATGTCAAAGAGCCGCCGCAGGGATTTGAGGAATTCTATATCTCCTGCGATTACGGCACAGTCAACCCGTCGTCCTTCGGCCTTTGGGGACTGAGCGCAGGGGTGTGGTACCGCATAGGCGAATACTACTACGACTCCCGCAGGGTGGGCGAGCAGCGTACGGACAGCGAGCATTACTCCGCCCTGCTCGACCTTGCGGGCGGGCGCAAAATCGAGGCGGTCATAGTCGACCCCTCGGCGGCGAGCTTCATCGAGTGCATCAGGCGCGACGGCCGCTTCACCGTCATCCCCGCAAGGAACGATGTGCTCGACGGCATCCGCCGAGTCTCCGACAGCCTCAAAAGCGGCAGGATCCTTTTCTCCCCCGCCTGCCGTGATTCGATAAGGGAATTCGGGCTTTACCGCTGGGAGGAGAACTCCGCAAAGGACGCGGTGAGGAAGGAAAACGATCACGCAATGGACGATATCCGCTATTTTGTATCCACGGTGCTGAACGAGGATGCGGACGACGGATTCTTTGCCGTTGCGGCAAGGAGGTGCTGAAATAGGCATTTTTAAGGACAGAAAAGCGGCGAGGATATCCGCACCCGTCGCTCAAAACAGGGGCAGGCATATATTCGGGATGCTCGACGATTATGTGCCGCTCGGCGCGCCGCAGACGAGGCTCTATTATGCCCTGCGGGAGGCCGTGCCGATAATCGACGCGGCGGTATTCAAGATAGTACGCCTCGTGGGCGGCTTCACGGTGGAGTGCGGTGACAAGGCGGCTCAGCGTGAGCTGAGGGCTTTCATCGAGGACGTTCCTGTGGGCGGCAACCGCATGGGCATGGCGACGTTCATATCAAGCTATCTTGAGCAGCTGCTGACCTGTGGCACGGCGGTCGGCGAGATAATCACCGACACCGAGGGCACTCCGAGGGCGCTTTTTAACACGCCGCCCGACGATATAACGCTCAAAAGGAATAAAAACGGCGTTGATATCGACATTTTCACGGGCTGCGGGCCGGGGATGAGACGGGTGGCCCGGCAGGAGCTCTGCCTGCTCAGCGTGCTTGACCCTCAGCCGGGTGCGCTCACGGGCACTTCACTGCTCAAGGGTCTGCCGTTCGTCAGCTCGGTGCTGCTCAAGATATTCGAGAGCATCGGCGCGAATTGGGAGAGGGTAGGCAACCTGCGCTTCGCCGTCACCTATAACCCGAAGAACGACGCTATAGACCGCGCCTACGCCAAGGACAGAGCCTTGCAGGTGGCAAAGGAATGGGGCGAGGCGATGCAGAGCGGCTCGGAGATAAGGGATTTTGTGGCGGTCGGCGACGTGCAGATAAAGGTCATCGGGGCGGATAATCAGATACTCGACAGCGAGGTGCCCGTGCGCCAGCTTCTGGAGCAGATAGTTGCCAAGACGGGGCTGCCGCCCTTTATGCTCGGGCTTTCGTGGTCGAGCACGGAGAGAATGTCCTCTCAACAGGCGGACGCTCTCACCAGCGAGCTTGAGGCGTATCGCCGCATACTCACGCCCGTCATCAGGAGGATATGCACGGCGTTCCTGCGAAGCAGGGGCTACGGCTGCACCGCCGAGGTCGTCTGGGACGACATCACGCTCCAGGACGAGGTAGAGCAGAGCAAGGCCGCCCTCTACAGGGCGCAGGCCAAGAAACTTAACGGAGGCGAATAAATGGAAAACGATAATCGTAATAAGCTGCCCGACAAGGAGCTGGAGCTTATCGGCAGATTTGCGAGGAAGAAGCTCTCAAGGGACGAGCTTTACACATTCCCGCTCATTTTGTGCGACAACGAGATAGACCGTGACAACGAGAAATTCACTATCCCCGCCCTCAAAACTCTGGCGGAGCTTTTTGTCGGCAGGAGCGGAATATTCGATCATAACATGAGCGGCAAGGATCAGACGGCGAGAATATACTCAGCCGTGGTCGTCAGCGACCCGGAGAAAAAGACGGCGGACGGCGAGCCGTACACCTACATTCAGGCAAAGGCCTATATGGTCCGCACCGACAAAAACAAGGATCTCATCGCTGAGATCGACGCGGGCATCAAAAAAGAGACCAGCGTCGGTTGCAGCGTGAGGGATATAAGCTGCTCCATCTGCGGCAAAAACATCAAGACCGAGGGCTGCGAGCATCAGAAGGGCAAGTATTACGGCGGCAAGCTCTGCTGCTATCTGCTCTCCGAGCCTGCGGACGCCTACGAATGGTCGTTTGTGGCGGTGCCTGCTCAGAGGAATGCCGGGGTCATGAAATCATTTGAGGCGGGCAGGAGAAGCGCCTCTCAGGAGGAGCTTGCCCGCTTCGCCGAGGATTACAGAGCCGAGCTGCGTTCGGAGATAATCAAGAATGCGGCAAAGGTGCTCCCGACGATGA
>ERZ1026860.1784-NODE-1784-length-10246-cov-11.743303_pt1 | contig 10246 bp, 9 predicted proteins | sample MGYA00380160_ERZ1026860 | MGnify/ENA primary metagenome ERZ1026860 (study PRJEB33269, sample SAMEA4719796) | human gut metagenome | biome: human-associated habitat; feature: organic feature; material: feces | place: Cameroon | collected 2013-10 ... | reverse complement strand
TGCTGAAGGTGAGCGGGCCGCCCAGATACAGGATATTGCCCTTGATGGGACGGCCCTGTGCAAGGCCTGCAATGGTCTGGTTGACCACGGCCTTGTAGATGCTGGCGGCAATATCTTCGGTGCGGGCACCCTGATTGATCAGGGGCTGCACATCGCTCTTGGCGAACACGCCGCAGCGGGACGCAATGGTGTAGGTGCGCTGTGCGTTCTCTGCTGCCTTGTTCATCTCGTCGGCGCTCATTTTCAGCAGGGTGGCCATCTGGTCGATGAAGGCACCGGTGCCGCCGGCGCAGCTGCCGTTCATGCGCACCTCGGTGCCGTTGGTCAGGAACAAGATCTTGGCATCCTCACCGCCCAGCTCGATCACGCAGTCGGTGGCAGGCACAAAGCGCTTGACCGCTACGCGGGTGGAGAACACCTCCTGCACAAAGGGCACGCCGCAGCTGTCGGCAAGGCCCATACCGGCAGAGCCGGAGATGCTCAGCAGCGCCTTCTGACCGTGCAGCTGTTCGGCATCGATGCGGCGCAGCAGCTCCTGCGCCTTTTCCAGAATATGGCTGTAATGCCGTTCGTATGTAGAATACAGCAGCGTATCATGTTCATCCAGCACCACGCACTTGATGGTGGTACTGCCGATGTCAAGACCTACTCTCACGTTGTTTTTCCTCCTAAGGACAAATGCCGGAGGCAAAGCCCCCGGTGGACGGCAAAATCAATTTCTTTGCCAAAAATTAGTTTGTTAACGAATCATTTTATCAATTCGCATACGAATGTATTATAATCCAATTTTGCGGCACAATCAATCCACGCCCTTTATTTTACGCAGAAAAAATAGTATTTTCCGCTCAAAAAGTTAAACATTTTGTGAACTTGTCGCTTTTTATGCGGCCGCACCGGTGTCTCGGCAAAGTTTTTTAACTTTTGCCAACAAAAAAGGACTGCCGCACAGGAACATCTCCCCCGCAGCAGTCCTTATTCTTCATTATAGTGCAATCACGCAGTCTGCATCACAGCTCGTCCGGGTCCCCGCGCTCCGGCATGATGCGCAGCTCCCGCACCAGCATATTGCGCAGCTGGTACTGATGCTGCTGTGCCTGTGCCGTATCGCCGCCCGTATGCAGTTCTACCGTCGGCTCCGTCATGCGGTCGGTGCACAGCGGAATTGTCACCACTGCCTGTGTTCCCTTTTCCGGTGCGCGCTCCACCCGCAGGCCCCAGCCCATACGGCGGCAGCACTCACGGCAGAGCAGCAGGCCCAGCTTTGCGCCGCCCAGAAAGCAGCGCCGGTTCTCCAGCCATGCATCCTCGCCTGCTTCCGGCAGGCCGCAGCCGTTATCCAGCACCGTCAGCTGCCAGAAGCTTTCGCTGCGGCGCAGCATCAGCTGCACTTTGCCGCCCGCACTGCAGGCCCGCAAGGCATTCGAGAGCAGATGCAGGCACAGCAGCTCTGCATCATTGCGGTCCGCCATGACCCGGCAGGCTGTCCAGCCGCCATAGTCCAGCGTCAGTTCCACCCCAAGCTGCGCCTGCACCATATCGGCCTGTGCGGCGACCTGCTGCAGCAGCTGGCACAGATCCAGCGGATAGAGCCGCGGGTCTTCCTCGGTGCGCAGAAAATCCAGCAGCGACATCACTTCGTTCACAGTGCGGTCCAGCCTTGCCGCTGCAGCGCTGATATCGTTCACCGCCTGCCGGGTCTGCTGGTCGGCACCCACATGCGCAAGGTGCTGGTCCAGATATTCGCAATTGCGTCCGATCAGACCCAGTGCATGGAAGCATGCCTGTTCCACATCCTTCTGCGGGACCGCCTGCGCGGTCAGTGCACCCGCCTCGTTCTGCCGCATCTGCTCCATACCCTTGCGCCTCCTGTGTTTTATGCTCAGTCGTCCTTCTGACGCTGAAGATAATTCTTGACAGTGTAGATCAGTTTACCGGTGGTAGGTTTCTCGTCCGCAAATCCGTTTTCGTCCTTGAAGCGCAGCCACTTGACCGAGGGCTTTGCTTCCAGCTGGTCGATCATACGCCGGATGCCACTGTCCACAGCAGAGACCGACACATCGTACTGCTCGCTCACTGCCTGCAGGATCTCCTTGCGGATGGCCAGCTTCTGGCTGGTGCCGTACACCACGCCCACCGCACTGGAAAGATAGCTGCAGTTCACGTCCGGCAGCTGGATGCCCCAGCCCTCGTACAGTTCCTGACACTTGCGCTCCATGCGCTGGCTCTGCCGTCCCGGCAGGCGGTACAGCTCCCACAGCAGGTTCTTCAGTTCGGCATGGCCTACATAGCAGAACCCATCGCCCGATTCCAGACAGATGGCGCTCGTATTCTGCCGCCTGCCCTCATCAAACAGAACAACATTCGGTTTGGGATCCATGCTGCGGATATTCATTAAAAACTCCAGCCCGCTCATATCTTCCAGCTGGCTGCAGAGGATCACAACATCAAACTGACGGCCCTGACGCAGCTGTTCCAGCAGACGGCCGCCGTTCTGGAAGCAGGTGCACTCCAGTGCAGGGCTTTGCTCCTGCAGATAGTTCTTTTCCACCCGCAGCTCCTTGCGATCATAGCTTCCAAGGGCGATCTGCAGCGTTTTTGCTGTGTGTTCACTCTCCACGCAACGCGCCGCCTTTCTGCCTGAGCTGTTCTGTATCGGTCAGTTCTTCTACCACATCCTGCCAGATCTCCGGCTGGACGCCATTCTCACACAGATAGCGCAAGATCCGGTAGCAGAACTCTGGTGCAGCTGCAATGTAGCAGCTTTGCATGTACTGCCGGTTCCCAGTACGGCAAAGCGTCAGGCAGCAGCCGTTTTCGCCGCCTGTATCCATTGAGTATACCAGCGTATATGCTTTCTGCAGCCCGTCGATCGCCGAAAACTGACGGATCATAGGTGAAAATGTACGTTCCATAATGTTTCCTCCTTGCTACAAGGTCCTGCGACGTTTTAAGGCATTCCTTGTTTTTCTTATCTTATTTTAAAGAGCAGGGAGGGTTGGTTCAATCCTGAAAAAGCGTCTAAAAACATCAAAATCGCATTTGTTGCATTTTTGTGTCGTGTTTTTTCTATGCCGCGACACATTTTATTTTGCGCTTGCGTTTCATCGCAGATTTTTTGCGTCGCATCAGCAGCACAATTCTGCTTTCGTGATGCTTTTCTGTTTTATCAGGATCTTCCGCTATTAAAATAGCACGACGGCGACGCAAATTCAACCTCCCCGTCAATTTTTCCTTCATTTTCCAGTTTTTCTGTTCCAAAAGCCAAAAATACCGGTCCGGCCAAAATTTACGTCGGAATATACACAGTTTTTTCATATTGTTCCGGTAAAATAGAAGTGTATAACGCTTTGCTGCGGGTCCTGTATCCGGGCAGTTTACTATAATGTACAGCGGCAGTGTTCCTGTGGGAATGCGCCGGAAAGGCTCACACATGCTCCAACTCAACCACATCAAGAAAGAATACAAGACCGGCGATCTGGTGCAGAAAGCACTGGATGATGTCAGCCTGAACCTGCGGGACAACGAATTCGTCGCCATTCTCGGCCCCAGCGGTTCCGGTAAGACCACCCTGCTGAACGTCATTGGCGGTCTGGACCGCTACGACAGCGGTGATCTGATCATCAACGGCATCTCCACCAAAAAATATACCGACCGCGACTGGGACTCTTACCGCAACCACACCATTGGCTTTGTGTTCCAGAGCTATAACCTCATCCCGCACCAGACAGTGCTTTCCAATGTGGAGCTGGCGCTGACCATCTCCGGCATTTCCGGTGCCGAGCGCCGCAGCCGGGCCACCAAGGCGCTGGAGCAGGTGGGCCTTGGCGATCAGCTGCACAAGCACCCCAGCGAAATGTCCGGTGGCCAGATGCAGCGTGTGGCCATTGCCCGCGCACTGGTCAACAACCCCGACATCCTGTTGGCCGACGAGCCCACCGGCGCACTGGACAGCGACACCAGCATTCAGGTGATGGAGCTGCTGAAGGAGGTAGCCAAAGACCGCCTTGTGGTCATGGTCACCCATAACCCGGAGCTTGCAGAGCAGTATGCTACCCGCATCGTCCGCCTGCGGGACGGCGTGATCCAATCGGACACCGCACCGTTTGCGCCGGATGATTCCGCTCTGGTGCCGCCGGTGCACAAAAATCTGGGCCGTTCTTCCATGTCGCCGCTCACCGCTCTCTCGCTGAGCTTCAACAACCTGCTCACCAAAAAGACCCGCACCCTGCTCACCGCGTTTGCGGGTTCCATCGGCATCATCGGCATTGCGCTCATCCTTTCGCTCTCGGCCGGTGTAAGCAATTATATCCAGGATATGGAGCGCTCCACCCTTTCGGAATATCCGCTGCAGATCTCGACCACCGGCGTGGACCTTGCCGCCCTTCTGGACCCGGAAAGCTACACCAGCGCCGTTGCCGACAACACCAATGTGGGCACCACCAGCGCTTCTTCCTCCCCGGAGGGCATGGTCACGGTGCGTGAGCTGCTGAGCCAGCTGACCGAGGATAATTCCTCTGTCAACGACCTTGCTTCCCTGAAAAAATATCTGGACAGCGACGAGTGCACCATCTCGGAGGATGCTGCTTCCATCGAGTATTCCTACGGTATCGCACCGCTGATCTACCGCCAGAACAAGGACGGCACCGTGCGCCAGATCTTCCCGGACAGCAGCCTTTCTGCGCTGAACAACACCACCTCTGCCGCCGGCATCGTCTCTTCCATGACCAACCAGAGCGTTTTTACCGAGATGGCCGAAGAGCCTTCGCTGTATGAGGATCAGTACGATGTCAAGGCAGGCCGCTGGCCGGAAAGCTACAACGAGGCCGTTCTGGTGCTGAATTCAGATGGCAGCATCAGCGACTACGCCCTTTATATGCTGGGCATTGAGGACGACAGCGTGATGATGCGTTTTCTGCAGGAGTACGCCAAAAACAAGGATACACAGGCTCCCACCGGCTACGGCACCTACCCCTACGACACCTTTGTGGGCCTGAAATATAAGATCGTTACCACTTCGGACTATTACGTTTACGACGAAGAACGCCAGATCTGGCGCAACCGCTCCGACGATGAAGCGTATGTGGAGCAGCTTGTGGCAAACAGTCCGGATCTGACCATCGTGGGCGTGGTGCAGCCCCGCGCAGATGCCAGCTCCACCATTCTGCCCATAGGCGTTGCCTATACCCATGCACTCACCTACTACGCCATCGACCATGCAGCCGAAAGTGAAGTGGTGAAGCAGCAGCTTTCTGACCCGGAAGTGAACGTGCTGACCGGCGAGCGCTTTGATGCCGACCAGAACGAAACTGATTTTGACATTTCTTCCCTGTTCTCGGTGGATACCGATATGCTGAAGGATGCCTTCCAGTTCGATGCCAGCAAGCTGCAGTTCGACCTGAGCGGTGCATTTGATCTGCAGGACAGCAGCTTTGATCTTTCCTCTATCCTTGACCCGTCCACATTCCAGCTGGATCTGAGCGATCTGGACCTGAGCGACATCGACATGAGCGATGTGGAGCTGCCGGACATGGACGCGCTGGATCTGAGCCAGTTGTTTGCCGATATGGATCTGTCCGTCTCGGAAGATGCGCTGCAGAGCCTGATGAAGAAGATCATGAATGGCTATAAGCGCTATATCATCGGCAACGGCATTTTGAATCTGGATAAGATCGGTTTCTCTTCCTATATGGAGAGCGACCAGTTCAAGCAGCTTCTGTCTGAATCCATGGGCGACCTGCTGGACACCACCGGCCTGCAGGAGCAGTTCACCGCTTCGCTGCAGCAGAACCTGCAGGGCATCATGACGAGCTACCTGCAAAGCTACTCGGAACAGCTGAGCCAGAAGCTGGGCGAAGCTCTGCAGACCAAGCTTACCGCTGCCATTCAGGCCCAGATGGGCACCGTGATGCAGCAGCTGATGACCCAGCTGACCACCCAGTTCAGCCAGCAGATCCAGTCCGCCATCCAGAGCAACATCGCTCAGCTCAGCAGTCAGGTGGAAGATGCCCTGAAGATCGACCCCGCCGTGTTCCAGAGTGCCGTGCAGGTGAACATGAGCACCGACGACCTTGTGGATCTGGTCAAGATGAACCTGCAGTCCAGCACCACCTCCTACGACAGTGTTCTTGGTGCACTGGGCTATTCAGATTATGCCAAGCCCGGCAGCATCTGGATCTATCCCAAGAGCTTTGAGGCCAAGAACCGCATCGTGGACAGCCTGAACGCCTACAACGCCGCCATGCGTGCGCAGGGCGAAGAGGACAAGGTGATCGTATTCTCGGATACGGTCGGCACCCTGATGAGCGCCGTGACCAAGATTGTGGATATGGTCAGCAATGTGCTGGTGGCCTTTGTTGCCATCTCGCTGGTGGTTTCTTCCATCATGATCGGTGTCATCACCTATATCAGTGTGCTGGAGCGCCGCAAGGAGATCGGTATTCTGCGTGCCATCGGTGCATCCAAGCACAATGTCTCCGAGGTGTTCAATGCCGAGACCTTCATTATCGGAATGTGCTCCGGCGTGATTGGCGTGGGCCTGTGCCTGCTGCTGCTGATCCCCGGCAACATGCTCATCCACTCCATTGCAGGGACCACCAGCGTCACCGCTGTGCTGCCGCCCAAGGCTGCACTGATCCTGATCGTTCTGGCCACCCTGCTCACGATCCTTGGCGGTCTGATCCCCGCCCGCAGCGCAGCCAAGTGCAACCCCGTCACCGCCCTGCGCTCTGAGTAATTTTCTTTCTCGACAAGCAAAAGGGAGCCGCTGCACACGCAGCGGCTCCCTTTTTGATGTCCGGTGCTTTATCTCAATTTCTCGTGCAATTCCTCATGCAGTTCCTCGCGCTCTTCCTTCAGTTCCTGCTTGAGAGTCCGATCGATCTCCCGTGTCTCCTGCCGGATCTCAGCCAGATCCTTTTCGATCACAGGATTTTCTTCGATTTCTTCCCGGATGAACATGAGCGCAAAGCTTACCAGCAGCAGCCCGCAGGAGATCCAGATGGTCTTTCCTGCCAGCCGCGCTGCGCCCACGCTTCCAATACCGGCACCCACCGCGAACAGCAGGATGATACCAAAATAACGCACCATCCGATCCTTGGCTTTCGGCTCATGGGTCTTGCACCAGATGCAGAACGCTTCCACACCGCTGCGCAGGTCACCAATGCACATGGTGCTGGCAAATGCATAGCCGTTCACCTTGCGGAACGCCTGCACCTGCATTGCGCAGGAGAAGGAAACGATGGCGTTTGCCAGCAGGTTCTGCTCCTGCGGCAGAAAGCCCACAATGAACAGCAGAAGCACTTCGCCCAGCACCACCAGCTGCCGCCAGTGAAGCCGCTGCATGTCACGAAAGTGTTCCCGCATCTTTTCTGCCACCAGTACGCCCAGCGCAAAAGCACACAAAGGAACCAGATAGTGCAGCACCCGATCCCACTGGCCATCCATGATGTTGGCGCTCAGCAGCACGATGTTGCCGGTCTGTGCATTTGCAAAGACCTTACCGCGGAACAGATACGTATAGGCATCCTGCAGCCCGCCTGAAATCGAAAGGAACACTGCCGTCAGGAAGGACTCTGACATCTGCCCATGATGTTTTGGTTTCATATTACCTTTTCCCCTCTCTTCGCACCCTATTATAATATATTTTTACAACTTGTCTCATATCAGTTTTACATGCCCGGCATGTGTACCCCCTGCGTTCTGCCAGAGCCGAAAATACGGCCCGTGCCCGGCCCGCACTTTGCATTCCCTCGCAGGTTGTGTTAGAATAAGAAAAAAGCTTTTCCAAAGGAGAACTTCCTTATGCCGAATATTGTCGAGATCACAGACCTTTCCGCACCGGAGCTGGATGTCTATGCCCGCCTGACGCAGGCGCAGCTGCGCAATCGTCTGGAGCCGGAAAAAGGCATCTTTATTGCCGAAAGCCCCAAGGTGATCGCCCGCGCGCTGGATGCCGGATACACACCGCTCTCCCTGCTCATGGAGCGCAAACAGATCACCGGCCCGGCTTCCGGTATCCTGACCCGCTGTGGTGATGCCCCGGTGTACACGGCCGACCGCGAGACCCTTGCCAGCCTGACCGGCTTCGAGCTGACCCGCGGCGTGCTGTGCGCCTTCCGCCGCCCGCTGCCGCGCAGCGTAGAAGAGGTCTGCCGCAATGCCCGCCGGGTGGCCGTTCTGGAGGGCATTGTGGACTCCACCAATGTGGGAGCGATCTTCCGCAGCGCCGCCGCACTGAACATGGATGCCGTGCTCGTTACTCCTTCCTGCTGCGACCCGCTGTGCCGCCGCGCCGTGCGCGTGAGCATGGGCACCGTGTTTCAGGTGCCCTGGGCGCAGATCGGCACCTGCCCTGCCGACTGGCCGGAAAACGGCATTGCCCAGCTGCACAGCCTTGGCTTCAAGACTGCTGCCATGGCCCTGAGCGACCGCTCCGTAAGCATTGACGACAGCGCTCTTTCCGCTGAGCCAAAGCTTGCCATCGTGCTGGGCACAGAGGGCGACGGACTTGCCCACAGCACCATTGCCGCCTGTGACTACACCGTAAAGATCCCTATGTCCCACGGCGTGGATTCCCTGAATGTTGCCGCTGCCAGCGCTGTTGCTTTCTGGCAGCTGGGCAACCGCTGAGCCGGGCTTTTGGCCTTGCCCAAAGTGCTTGACAAATCTCCCGAACAGAGTTACACTTATAGAGTCATCACATGGGCCTATAGCTCAGCTGGGAGAGCGTTCGGTTCGCATCCGAGAGGTCAAGGGTTCGAATCCCTCTAGGTCCATAAAAAACAAAACGTCCTGCCGTATCCCGGCAGGGCGTTTTTGCTAGTTCTTCGTTTCAACACACTGCATTAAAACATCGCAGAATGCCATATCATCGTCTACGGCAGCGATTGCGGCGTTGATCAAAGTCTCTCGGTCAGTATTGCCCCAGTTGATGTGCAGACCATATTACAATGCCATGCAGCGAATCAGCTCACGGATGCTGCGGCCATTCCCTTCACGGAAAGGATGAATGATGTTCAGTTCTGCCATCGTCTGCGACAGATTTTGAATCTGCTTTTCTTCATCTTGTTCGGCAAGCAGCTTCTTGGAGTGGATATTTTTGAACACACGCTCTAATTCTCGGTCAATCAGGTCTGGAGGGTAGAACATCGTGTCGCCCTTGCTGATTTGTTCTTTGCGGATGTGTCCTGCAAACGGGTACACATCTTCAAAAAGGAAGCGGTGAATCCGAAATAAGTGAGTTTTGGTAAAACGACCTTTGATTGACTCCTGCAACAGAGCCATCTGCTTGACTGCCGTAAATTCTTCTTCGGCCTGTTTCAGTTTTGTTTTGTCACGGATGTTTAGCTTGTTGATCAGAACATCCGTATCCGGGTAGCAGTACATGGATTGCACCGTGGTATAGACATCGTACTTCGAGAACATAGTCAGCCCTTCTTTGCGTACTTTGCGCGCAATTCATTCACGACCTGTTGATAGCTGGCCTGACCGCTGCCAATGCGGTCAAGGTTGCTGCGCGTGTCTTTGCTGATGGTCATGCCCTCAATGGCAAAGGTGCCGTACACATTGCGGAGGTTGCTTTTGTGCTGGGCAGGGGTAGTGTGCTTGGCGCTCATGGCTGGGCCTCCTTTTAATTTACATGATACTGTATAAAGTTTATCGTGTATGTGTACGCTTGTCAATCTATAACTTGTTGTCAAATGTAAAAAGCGCATCTTCCATTCATCAAGAGTAGAAGTTGCGCTTTTACGTTATATCGTATTTTATTGTGAATCAGGATGCGATACATCTGAACCCCATGTGAGTTACATCTCAAGGGCCTGTAGCTCACTTGTCCGCCAACTATATTACGCCCCAAACTGCATCATCTTGAAAATCAGAGGCTTGGAGACCATACTTGCAACCGAGAAAGGCCGCCAGCATGGCTGCGTTTTTTATATGAACGAATACACGTTGATTTTCCTTTTCTCGTGGTGTGCAAGGTGTGCACAATCTCGATATTATGGTCGCGTCCGACACGCACTTCTTTGATAAACTGTTTCAAAATGGCCTGACGCCTTTCAAAACTATGCCGCCCTTTCCTGTACGCTGTTCATGTTGTAGTTGGTTCATGACAGAGCTTCAGCTTACAACAAAAAATGAGATAGGCACCCCCTTTTTGGGGAAGTCTATCTCATTTTTTCGTTGGGGCTATTTTGCAACAGCCCCCTTTATAACAACCCTGCCTTACAGTTTGGGAGAAACGCTT
>ERZ1026860.1783-NODE-1783-length-10252-cov-4.376287_pt1 | contig 10252 bp, 9 predicted proteins | sample MGYA00380160_ERZ1026860 | MGnify/ENA primary metagenome ERZ1026860 (study PRJEB33269, sample SAMEA4719796) | human gut metagenome | biome: human-associated habitat; feature: organic feature; material: feces | place: Cameroon | collected 2013-10 ... | reverse complement strand
GTCGAAACCGACAAGCCCGTCGGTTTTTCCGCGGACGATTTGACGTACAACCGCGAACTGAATTTGATTGTCGCGCGCGGAAACGTTATGTTTACGCAGGGAAAATCCACGCTGAAAGCCGACAATGTCAGCTACAGTCCGACGGACGACACCGTCATCGCGTCGGGAAACGTTGAAATATATACGCCCGACGGCGGGCTGATGCAGGCGAACTACACCAGATTGTCGGGCGAAATGAAGGAAGGGCTGGTTTCAAAAATCCGCTACACGCTGTCCGACAAATCCGTTTTGACGGCAAAGGAGGCTCAGCATATCCGCGGCAATTTTACCCAGTTCGAGGACGTCGCGTATTCGTCGTGCGATTTTTGCAAAGACGGCAGCCGTTTTTGGGAAATCAAAGCCGACAAAATGACTCACGACCGTGAAAAGCACGACATGACGGCGTACAACGCCATCATGACCGTCAAAGACGTGCCGTTGATGTATGTGCCGTATTTCACTTATCCCGATCCGACGGTCAAGCGGCGTTCGGGACTGCTGATGCCGTCAATCAAATCCAACCGCGCCATGGGGTTCGGGGTGATTGTGCCGTACTATCAGGAAATCAGCCCGTACACGGATGTGATGCTTTCTCCGTGGCTGGCGGCAAACGGCGTTTTGATGTCGGGTCAAATCCGTCACAATTTTTCGCAGGGATCGACCGAATTAAAAGGTTCGTTTATCGACGACCGTTACAGCTTTGAAGGTTTTTTGAACTGGGATATTTCCGATGTTTGGCGCTTTAAGACCAATATCGACTACGCGTCCGATGACACGTATCTGCGCCGTTACGATTTGCGCGACGACTATGCGCCGTGGCTGACGTCGGATGCCGGATTCGAAGCGCTGACTTCGGATGTTTATTTTTACGCGGGCGGAGCGTACTACCGCAATATGCGCGCAAACGTCAACGACGATACCGTGCCGCGGGCTTTTCCGTTGATGACGTTTGCTCAAAACACGGACGCGGATTTCGGCGGGTACTGGAGCGTCGGCGCGTCTTCCGCCGTTTTGACCCGCAAAATCGGCGACGACAGTTCGCGCTTGTCGCTGGAAGGCGGATACCATTTGCCGGGAATCGCCGACTGGGGCGCGGCATACAGCTTTGACGCGACGGCTTTGGTCAACGGGTACAAGGTAAAGGATTACACTTATGTCAAGGACGGCAGACGGCGGACGTTTGACGGGGAGGTCGCGTCTTTTCATCCGCAAGCGTCGTTGAAAGTGTCGTATCCGTTCGTCAGCGTCGGCGAACGCGTAACGCAAATTCTGGAACCCGTGGTGATGGGCGTTGTCGCGCCGAACACGCAGCCGTCGGATAAAATTCCGAACGAAGACAGCAACGATTTGGACTTTGACGACACAAACCTGTTCAGCGAAAAACGCTTTGTCGGGTACGATCGCTACGAAGCGGGATCGCGCGTCAATTACGGTATACAGTGGAGCGCGTACGGCAAAAACGGCGGACACGTTTCGGCGTTAATCGGGCAAAGCTACCGTTTTTCAAACCGCGAGGAATTTCCCGTCGATTCGGGACTGTACGACAGAACGTCCGATTTGGTCGGACGCATCGCCCTGTATCCGAATTCTTTCCTGAACTTAAGCTACGCTTTCCGTATGGACAGGAAAACGTACGCCCTGAACCGCAGCAGTCTGTCTTTGGGTGTCGGCAACGCTTTGCTGAGGGCGGACGTGTCGTACATGTATTTGAAAAGCCGTTTGTCTTCTTATTCCGATTACGACACGCGCGAAGAAATCACGTATACTTTGACATCGCATCTGACGCGGTACTGGAGTGTCAAGTTCTATCAGCGCGTCAATCTGTCCGACGGCGGCGGTGTTTTGGAAACGGGCGGATACGCGCGCTACGAGGACGAATGTTTCGCGATAGAAACGGGCATTGAAAAAGAATACACATACGACCGCGACTATCAAAACGGCGTATCGTTCAAATTGGGGTTGGAATTCAAACCGTTTGGCATATTCAACCTGTAAAGGGGAGTACTTTCGTGCGGCTGGTGTTGCTGTTTTTTTTGATGATGTTTCCGATTGTTCCCGTCTGCGCGCAAACGCAGATATTGGCGCAAGTCAACGAAGACATCATTACCAAGCGCGATTTTGAACAGCGGCTGAAGCTGTTGAGCATTACGAACGGCATTGACACGGCAAGCCGCGACATCCGCGACAAGCTGCTGAATCAAATGGTGGACGAACGGCTGAAACGGCAGGAAGCCGCCCGTCTGGAAGTAACCGTTTCCAAAGCCGAGGTCGGGCAGGCTTTGAAAGAAGCGCTGAAGCAAAACGGGTTGGACTTCGACACGGTGCAAAAGAAAATGGCGGTCAAAGGGCTGTCCGCCGACGTGCTGGCGGAACAGGTCGAAAGCGATTTGCTGTTTGTCCGCGCGATTCGCAAATCCGCGGGACGGCGCAGTGAACCGACGGAAGCGGAAATCGCCGCCAAATTGGCGGAGCTGACCGCTCAAACAAAGGAAAAGCAATACCTGCTGTCGGAAATCAGGCTGCCCGTCGCGGCGGATGAAGACGACGGCGCCGTTTACGGTCGGGCGATGCAGCTGATTATGCAAATGCGCGACGGAGCGAACTTTGAAGACTTGGCTTCAAAATTTTCGCAATCTCCTTCGGCGGCGCAGGGCGGCTTTATCGGCTGGGTTGCCGAATCGGCTTTGGACGACGCCGCGCGCGAAGAATTGGAGCTGATGCAGGCGGGGCAGTTGAGTTCTCCCGTTCGCGTCAAGGGGGCATACTTGATTTTGGCTTTGCGCGCCGTGCGTTCCCCCGAACAAATGAAAGAACAGGATGCCGTGCGTTTGGTGCAGTTGTTCTTGCCCGACGGTTTTCAAAAACGCGCGCAGGTTTTGCGCGAATTGACGCTGACAAAGGGGGCTTGCAATCAATTCGCGGGATTGAGCGAACGGCTGGACACGACGCCGCGCGTCAGATTGGGGACGGTGCCGCTGTCCGAACTGCCGCCGCCGATTGCCGCCGCCGTTCAAAAAACGCCTTTGCAGCATCCGACCGCGCCGATAAAAATCGACGGCGGGGAATTGATTTTAATGCCGTGCGCGTTTGAAAAGCTGTCGCCTTTGCCGTCCAAGGAAGCGATTAAAGCCCGACTGGAAACGCGGGCGCTGGAAACCGCCGCCGCGCGCCGCATGCGCGAACTGCGCCGCGAAGCCGTAACGGAGATTCGTCAATGATTTTACCGCCTCTCAGGGAAGTCATCGCCCAAAACGGCTTGTTTGCGAAAAAAACGCTGGGGCAGAACTTTATTTTGGATACCAATCTGCTGGACAAGATTGTCCGCGCTGCCAAATCGCGCAATGCGGACGCTTTTGACAACGGCACGGTGATAGAAGTCGGTCCCGGTCCGGGGGGATTGACCCGCGCGATTTTGGAAAACGGCGCAAAACGGCTGACCGTCATCGAAAAAGACGAACGCTGTATGCCGATTTTGGAACAAATCCAAGCCGCTTTTCCCGACCGTATGACCGTGATGAACACGGACGCTTTGACGGTTGACGCGGCGGCGTTGGGGAATGCCCCGCGTGTCGTCATATCGAATTTGCCGTATAATGTCGGCACACTGCTGTTGACGGGCTGGCTGAAACGCGCGCGGGATTTTGCGGGCTTTACGCTGATGTTTCAAAAGGAAGTGGCGGAACGGCTGGTTGCCAAGCCCCGCACAGCCGATTACGGCAGATTGTCGATATTGACGCAATGGCTGTGCGAAGCGCAAATTTTGTTTACCGTTCCGCCGTCGTGCTTTACGCCGCCGCCGAAAGTCACGTCCGCAATCGTGTATTTGAAGCCGCGGGAAAAACCGCTCGCCCCCGCGCGCGGGGATTTGCTGGAAAAGGTAACGGCTGCCGCTTTCAATCAGCGGCGAAAAATGTTAAGGTCGTCTTTGAAATGTTTGGGTGACGCGCAAGCGTTGTGCGACGCCGCGAATGTTCCGTCAACCGCCCGCGCGGAAGAACTTTCCGTCAACGATTTTTGCGCGATGGCAACCGCTTTGGAGAATATGTAAATGGCTGTTTTGCAACAATTTCTGCTGTCTTTGATTCCCGTGATGATTATCGTGTTCGATTTGTACATCAAAGTGGTTTTCGTCGCGATTGTTTTAAGCTGGCTGGAAGCGTTCGGCATTGTCAACACCTACAACAAAATCGTGCGCGTGATTTCGGATGTGATTCATTCCTTGACGGACTGGTATTTCAACTTCTTCCGCCGCTTTGTTTCCCCCGTCGGCATGGTGGACGTATCGTCTTTGCTGGCGTTGTTTGTGTTGTATTTTGCGGCGCAGTTTATTCCGCGGATGCTGTATGTCCTTGCCCAATCACTGTAAGTTTTTTGCCGCAACCGGCAACGGAGTCAAGCTGTTCGTCCGCCTGTCGCCCAAAGCCAAACGCGAAGGCGTTGAGGGCGTTTATACCGATCCCGACGGTTCGGAGCGGCTGAAAATCGCGGTCAACGCGCCGCCCGTTGACGGCAAAGCAAACGAAGCTTTGATAAAAACGCTTGCCAAACAGCTGAAAATCGCCAAAAGTGCGATAAGCTTGATTGCGGGTGCGACGGACAGGGCGAAAACGCTGCTGATAGAAGGCGACGCCGAAACAATCATCCAAAAACTGGAGGAACTGTCATGACTTTGCTGTTGAACGGGTTTGAACTGGCGAAACAATGCCGCGCGGAACTGGCGGAACGGGTCAAAGTGATGCCGCGCGCGCCGAAGCTTGCCGTCATTTTGGTCGGCGACAATCCCGCGTCCGCGATTTACGTCCGCAACAAGGAAAAAGCCGCCGCCGAAGTCGGTGTCGAATCTTTGGTTTACCGCTTGGACAGCGCGACGCAGGAGGAATTGACGGCTTTAATCGAACAGCTGAACGCCGATGAAACGGTGGACGGGATTTTGGTGCAAATGCCGTTGCCCGCGCCTTTGAACGAACAAGAAATTCTGCAAACCATCAATCCCGCCAAGGATGTTGACGGCTTTCACCCTTTGAATTTGGGCAAGCTGCTTATCGGCGAACCCGCGCCCGTCGCCTGCACGCCAAAGGGCTGTATGCGGCTGATTCGGTTGGCAAAACAGGACTTGACGGGACTGCATGCCGTTGTCATCGGGCGTTCCGTCATTGTGGGCAAGCCTATGGCGCAGTTGCTGCTGAACGCGAACTGCACGGTAACGACGGCTCATTCCAAAACGCGGGACTTGCCCGCTTTGTGCCGTTCCGCCGATATTGTCGTTGCGGCAATCGGCAAGCCGAAGACCGTCAAAGCCGATTGGATTAAAGACGGCGCCATCGTGATTGATGTCGGCATCAATCGATTGGAGGACGGCAAATTGTGCGGCGACGTGGATTTTGACGCGTGTTTCGACAAATGCGCCGCCATAACCCCCGTTCCCAAAGGCGTAGGTCCCATGACTATTGCGATGCTGTTGGAAAACACGGTCGAAGCGGCGCGGCAAAAGAAAATTTGAAGCGGATACACTTAAAAAAAAGGATACAGCGATGAAAGTTTTGGTCGGAATGAGCGGAGGGGTCGATTCTTCGGTCGCGGCGTATTTGCTGAAAAAAGCGGGGCACGAAGTCATCGGCGCGACAATGTCGATATGGGAAAAAGGGCGGACTTTTCACGGATCGGCAACCGCCGACGCGTGTTTCGGTCCGCACGAAGAACAAGACGTCGAAGCCGCCCGCGCCGTATGCGAACGGCTGGATATTCCTTATTACACGCTGGATTGTTCCGATGTTTACAAAAAAACCGTGCTGGAAAATTTCAAACAGGAATATCTGTCGGGGCGGACGCCGAATCCGTGCGTGTGGTGCAACGCCAAAATCAAATTCAAAGCTTTGCCCCAAGCCGCCCGCGAACACGGATTGGATTTCGACAAATTCGCGACGGGGCATTACGCGCGCCTGCGCTTTGACGGGGCTTTAAACCGCTGGCAGCTGCTGAAAGGCGCCGATGCCAAAAAAGACCAATCTTATTTTTTGTATCGTTTGGAACAAAGTCAGCTGGCAAAAATCCTGTTGCCCGTAGGGGATAAAACGAAAGCGGAAATCCGTCAAATCGCGCGCGAAATCGGACTGGAAGTCGGGGACAAACCCGACAGTCAGGATTTTTACAGCGGCGACATCAACGATATTTTGCAAACTCAGCCCAAAGCGGGAAATTTTATTACCAAAGACGGCAAAGTGCTGGGAACGCATCAAGGCATTTGGAACTATACCGTCGGTCAGCGCAAAGGATTGGGCATCGCCGCCGAAAAACCGCTGTACGTTTTGGGCTTCGACGTTGAAAAAAACAATGTCATCGTCGGATTTGAAGACGAAAACGTCCGCCATACCTTGACGGCGTCGAACGTCAACTGGTCGGGGGTGACGCCGATAACGGAACCGCGTCGGTTTACGGCAAAAATCCGTTCGTCGCAACCCGCAACGCCCGTTTTGGCAACGCCTTTGTCCGAATCGGAAATCAAAGTCGATTTTGAATTGACTCAACGCGGCATCGCCCCCGGACAGTCCGTTGTTCTGTATGACGGCGATTTGGTCGCGGGCGGCGGAATTATCGACGCCGTGCGCTGATTTCAGCGGGAAAAAGCCTTTGCCTGCGCCGCCGCTTGCGCCGCGTATTCTTTGTCTTTGGCGTCGTTGACTTTGGCGATGTCGTCGCGCAAATCGTCGCGGAAATGTTTGTTGATGCGATTCATTTTCAGCGAGCCTATGTTGATGGCGGTCGGCAGAGCCTCGTTATAGCGCTGTTGCGCGTGGTCGGACAGAACATAGTCCCGCGGCGTCCATTGCGCCGTATCGGCGGGCAGATTCGTCTGCATGGAACGCACGGCTTCGGAAATGGCGGATTGCAAATCCCTTCCTTCGTCCCAATGGAGCGAATCGATTTTCCACAGCAAAGCCTCGTCATAGGATTGTTTGATGTCGCGCTGTTCCGTCAAGGAAACTTTGCTTTTTAGCGCGTTCATTTGAGTATAGGATTTATCGCCGCAGGACGCCATCAGCACAACGGCGGCGGCGGCGACGGTTGTCATTGCGGCAAGCTGTTTGCCGTATCGGGACACTTTCAATCCATGGTCGCGGGGCGTTTTTCCGGACGGATAAACGTCAACGGGTTTGTTTAAAAATGATTCCAACGACATTTTACAATTCCCCCTCTTTCCTTACTACACACTCAATTATTGGACAAAAACGACAAAAAGTCAAGAGGGGTGTTTTTTGAATTTTTTACGCAGTCCGAAAAAAAACGCTTGCAGTTTTTATAAAATACGTTATAAAGAACCTTGTCGTGCCGGTGTAGCTCAGTTGGTAGAGCAACGCATTCGTAATGCGTGGGTCCGGTGTTCGAGTCACCGCACCGGCACCATTAAAAAAGCTCCGTTTATCGGGGCTTTTTTTGTTGTCGGATTTTTTTGATTCTTTGCGCTTCGACGGCTTTGTTATCAATACAAAATGTCAAATCGCACGCTTTGGACTTGAAATTCGGCGGTGCGGCGTTATTTATGGAATCAGGAGTTTTACCGATGATTATCAAACAGCCGCTTTATTTTTCACCCGCGAACGAAGACCGCACGATTCACATTTATTTGCCCGACGATTACGATAAAACGGACGAACGCTATCCCGTGATGTACATGTTCGACGGACACAATTTGTTTTACGATTCCGATGCGACTTACGGAAAAAGCTGGGGGATGAAGGATTTTCTGGATTCTTGGGGCAAGAAAATCATCATCGTCGGTTTGGAATGTTCGCACGTCGGCAACAACCGTTTAATCGAATTTTGTCCGTATCATTGGGATTCGTTCGTCGGTCCGATTGACGGCACGGGCGACGAAACCATGCGCTGGATGGTTGACGAACTGAAGCCCTACATTGATGCGAATTTCAGGACTTGGGCGCACAGGGAAGCGACGGGCATCGGCGGCAGCAGTATGGGCGGGCTGATGTCTTTGTACGCGGTTATCCGCTATAACAACACTTATTCCAAAGCGGCGTGTCTGTCGTCCGCCATCAGCTTTTGCGGCAAGGAATTGCGGCAGGCAATCGACGACTGTCCGATAAATCCCGATACCAAAGTTTATTTGAGCTGGGGAACGATGGAAAGCCGTAGCGCGCGCGGCAAAGCGATTATGGCGGCGTGCAACAAATCAATGAACGACCGTCTGTACGCCAAAGGCGCGCAACCGTATATGTATCGGCAGGTGCGCGGCAGACATTGCGAAGCCGATTGGGAAAAACAAGTTCCTTTGTTTATGAATTTTCTGTGGTGTTGAGCCGTTCAAACGCGTTCAGGGCGGTTAGAATCTCGTTCCTTTCGCCTTGTTGAGTCAGCGATTCTCCGTCAACGTAACCGCCGATGGAATCCGCCGTGTTGCCGCCGTATTCGACGACGTTGTTTAAAATCGACGCCGTTTTGACGCCGCGCAGACGTCCGACGGTGAACAAAGCCGCCGTTTCCATGTCCGCGCCCAGTACGCCTTTTTTCGACCAGAACGCCTGTTGTTCCGCGTTGTCGTCGATGTAAAAGCTTTCGTGGCTGTGGACGATGCCGATATGGTGCGCAAAGCCGTTTTCCGCGGCGGTTTTAACGCACGCGTTCAGCAAAGTTGTGTCGGGAACGGCGGGAAAGCGCAAATCGACATAGGCTTGGGATGCGCCGTCGTCGCGCACCGCGCCGCACGCGATAATCAAATCGCCGATACGGATGCCCGTCTGCATGGCGCCGCACGAACCGATGCGAATCATCGCTTCAACGCCGATTTTGTGCAGTTCTTCGACGGCAATGGATGCCGAGCTTCCCCCGATTCCCGTCGAAACCGCCAGAACGTCCGTGCCGTGATAGCACCCGCGCAAACTGCGGTATTCGCGGTTGAACGCCAGCTGTTCGACATCGGTCAAAAACGCCGCGATTTTATCCAAACGCGCGGGATCCCCCGGCAGCAAAGCGTATTTGATGCTTAAAGAATCATCCAAACGGATATGAGGTTGAAGCATTTTTAAAATCCTTTCAAATCAAAAATCAGCGTCCGCCGCCGCCCCCGCCGCCATGACCGCCGCCGGAAAAACCGCCGCCGCCACTGCCGCTTGAACGGGCGGGCGCGGTCGTCGATCTGCCGACAGCGGCGACAAATCCGTCATATCCGCAACAAGGAATGTGCCGGCAATACGCCGCCGTTGTTTCGGACGACATGGCTTTGATTTTGTCGCTCCATTCGCTTTCCATATCCAGCAAAACGGCGTACGGCATCAGCTTTTCCGTTTTTTCGGCGGAAACCTGTGCGGAAGATTTCAGAAACAGTTTGATTCCTTGAATATGGTCGGCAATATCGCGTCCTTTTTCCGTCAGGCGCTTTATCAACGCGCCGTAAATCGGAACAGTCGCCGCCGCCGCCGCGTAAAAGGCGGCAATCGCCGGAAAGCCGTTTGTTTTGGCGAGCATCATCGTCGCGAAATGAAAGGAGATAAACACCGCCATAAACACAGTTGCAAAGCTGAATTTCCGGTTTTTGAATCCTTGCAGCGCCATGGTTGAAGCCACAATGAAAAACGGCAGGTAAAACGCAAAATAAATCAGCAAATCCGTCATTTGTTCGTCATACGCGCCTTTAATCAGCAAAAAAGCGGCAAGCAGCGCACCGCCGACGGTGAAGATTTTGTTGGTTTTAAAGCAATCGCGCGTTTTTTCGCGCAAAAGCTTGTTCAGCGCGTTTTGGGCTTGTGTCGCGCGGGGATTGTAAAAACGTCCGACGTGTAAAGGGAACGTGAGAAACTTGTCCAAAATCCGTTCTTCGTCGTTTTTGGGGGCGCGGTTTTTCAGCAGCGTGTTCGGACTGTGCGGATCGAACGAACAGTATCCCGACACGGTTGCCTGCAGCAAAGCCAGAGCCAAGGTTTTATCTTTTTTCGCGCCCAAAGAAGCCGCGAAGTTCGCTTCGGCGGGGGTCATGCCCGTGATGCCGTCAAAGCGCGGCATAATCGAATCGGACGGCGGATAGCGCTTGACGGCAAGTCCCGTCAGCAAAAAATACAGTCCCAAAACGCCGATTGCCGCCCAAACGTTAAACGGATGCGGCGACGCGGAAACGCTGACCGTGCCTTTGTCAAAACCGACGGCAACGGTCAATCCTTCGCCCGCTTGCAAAGGGCGGGGGGAGAAAAAGCGCAAATCGGAATAA
>ERZ1026860.1781-NODE-1781-length-10260-cov-4.051739_pt1 | contig 10260 bp, 13 predicted proteins | sample MGYA00380160_ERZ1026860 | MGnify/ENA primary metagenome ERZ1026860 (study PRJEB33269, sample SAMEA4719796) | human gut metagenome | biome: human-associated habitat; feature: organic feature; material: feces | place: Cameroon | collected 2013-10 ... | reverse complement strand
TTCTGGTTCTGGAAAGCCTGTCCCACGCAAAGGCGCGCGGCGCGAAGATTTTGGCAGAGGTTGCAGGCTACGGCTCGACCAGTGATGCATATCACATCACCAGTCCGGACCCGACCGGAGAAGGTCCGATGCGTGCGATGCAGATGGCTATCGAGGACGGCGGTTTGACGCCGGCTGATGTAGACTACATCAATGCACACGGCACATCTACGCCGGTCAATGATGCGTGCGAGACCAACGCCATCAAGCTGGCATTTGGCGAGCAGGCAAACAACGTTGCCATTTCTTCCACCAAATCTATGACGGGTCATTTGCTCGGCGCAGCAGGCGCGATTGAGGCAATTGCCTGCGCACTGGCTGTACAGAACGATAAGATTCCGCCAACGATTCATTATGAGCAGCCGGATGAGGCGTGCGATTTGAATTATGTGCCGAATCAGATGGTAGAAAAAGAAGTGCGCGCGGCAATTTCCAACTCTTTGGGATTTGGCGGACATAATGCGACGATTTTGGTTAAAAAATACACGGATTGAGAGGCTGTAAATGGATAGAGCTTTACAGGAATTCACGTTCGAATTGATGCGCCATGCCGCAGAGCAGGGCTTGTCAAAGGTTACCGTGACCGAGGGAAACTTCTCGATTACAGTAGAAAACACACCGGTTGAGGCTGCAGCTGCAGCTCCGACCGCCGCAGCACCGGCTGCGGCGCCGGCTGCGGCACAGGAAAGCGCTGCGCAGCCGGAAGAGGAAAGCTACTCCGGTACGGTTGTCTCTGCACCGCTGGTTGGCACATTCTATGCGGCGAATGCACCGGAGGAACCGCCGATTGTTTCTGTCGGCGATACCGTGACCAAGGGACAGACGCTGTGCATCATCGAGGCGATGAAGACAATGAACACCATCGAGAGCCCGTGTGACGGCAAGGTGCAGAAAATTCTGGTAACAAACGGCGAACTGGTAGAATACCATCAGCCGCTGATTGTCATTGAGTGAGGAGCATTTCATGAAGCTGAACATAGAACAGATCAAAGAAATTATCCCGCACAGAGATCCGATGCTGATGGTCGATTCCATTGAAGAAATGGATATCGAAGCGGGAACGGTTACCGGTACCAAGCATGTGACCGGCGACGAATTGTTTTTCAAGGGACATTTTCCGGGAAATCCGGTAATGCCGGGCGTATTTATCATCGAAGCACTGGCACAGACCGGTGCAACCGCTATTCTCTCCCGTGAAGAATTTCGCGGAAAAACCGGTTACTTTGCATCTTGGGACAAGATCAAGTTCCGCAGAATGGTGCGCCCGGGCGATACACTGACGCTGCATGTCAAGGTAATCAAAGAGCGCGGCAAGATGATTGTGGCGGAAGGCGTTGCGATGGTCGGTGAAGAAAAGGCCGCACAGGGTATCTTTACCTGTGCCATCGGAGATTGAGTATGTTTACAAAGGTATTGGTTGCCAATCGAGGCGAAATTGCCGTGCGCGTCATTCGCGCCTGCCGCGATCTTGGCATTATCAGTGTTGCGGTGTATTCAGAGGCGGACAAAGAGTCGCTTCATGCGCAGATTGCCGATGAAGCATACTGCATTGGACCGGCGCAGCCGCAGGAAAGCTATCTCAATATCAATAATATTATCGAAACTGCACTGGGCTGTGGTGCACAGGCCATTCATCCGGGCTATGGTTTTCTGTCGGAAAATCCGGAATTTGTCCGCGCTTGTGTAGAAAATGGTCTTGCATTTATCGGTCCGTCTGAACAGTCCATGCGGCTGCTCGGCGATAAAGTCCAAGCGCGCGCTCTGGCAAAAGAAGCCGGTGTGCCGCTCGCAGAAGGCTCTGACGGCGTTGTTTGTTCGTTGGAAGAAGCGAGCGAGTGGGCGCAGAAAATTGGCTATCCGGTTATGCTCAAGGCATCGGCCGGCGGCGGCGGCAAGGGCATTCGTGTCGCAGAGCGTCCGGAACAGCTGGAAGAAGCATATCAGTCGGCATCCGGAGAAGCCATTGCCAATTTTGGTGACGGCAGATTATATATCGAAAAATATATTGCGCAGCCGCGTCATATCGAAGTGCAGATTTTGGCGGATCAAGCCGGAAACACCGTACATTTGTATGACAGAGAGTGCTCGATTCAGCGCCGACATCAGAAGCTGATCGAAGAAGCACCTTCTGCGTTTCTGTCCGACGGACAGCGGCAGAAAATGTGTGCTTGTGCAGTGGCTCTCGCGCAGCGCGCAGGCTATACCAGCGCAGGCACCGTAGAATTTTTGGTGGATGACCAGCAGAATTTTTATTTCTGTGAGATGAACACGCGCATTCAGGTAGAGCACGGTATTTCGGAAGAAATCACCGGTTTGGATTTGGTTGCTTGGCAGCTGCGTATTGCAGCGGGCGAACAGCTGGACTTTGTGCAAAAGGATGTTCCGATGCTGGGACATGCGATTGAGTGCCGCATCAATGCAGAGGACGCGGAATTTCGTCCGCGTCCGGGCACCATTCAGTCTATGCATCTGGCTGGCGGCATTGGCGTCCGCGTAGATACTGCCATTTATCAGGGATATCATATCCCGCCGTTTTATGACAGCATGATTTGCAAGCTTATGACATTTGGCAGAGACCGCAAGCAGGCATCTGCCCGCATGAAACGTGCGCTGTCCGAAATGCTGTTTGAGGGCATTGTCACGAACACAGACAGACAGCTGTCCGTGCTGTTGTCCGATGCGTTTGAACGGGCAGATTTCAACACCAATTCGATGGAAGACGGCGTATTTGACGTATCCAATGATGCGTAATGCAGACGGGGAGGGAATCGTATGCTGATTGATTTGTTTCACAAGACAAGAGAAAGTTCGGAGCGAATCAAACATATCAAACCAAAAAAAGAATCCGGTCACTTCTGCAAGGTGTGCGGTACGCAGCTGGATTCCGTCAAGTATGGAAAAAATCTGTATGTCTGCCCGCATTGCGGCGCACACGCGCGCTTGTTGGCATCGACACGCATTCGTCAGATTGCGGATAAAAACACGTTCTCTGAACTGTTTGGCGGGCTGCAAACGTTAGATCCGCTGCAGTTCAAAGGCTATGCGGAAAAGGTAGCACAGCTCAAGGAAAAGACCGGTATGGAAGATGCCGTTGTCACAGGCACCTGCCTGATCGGCGGCATCAAGACGTGCATTGGCGTCATGGACAGCCATTTCATGATGGCGTCTATGGGCAGCGTTGTCGGCGAAAAGCTGACACGCCTGTTTGAGTATGGTGCTGCGCACAAGCTGCCGGTGATTTTATTCACCTGCTCCGGCGGCGCACGCATGCAGGAAGGCATGTTCTCACTGCTTCAGATGGCAAAGGTGAGCGGTGCAGCGGCAAAGCTGGCAGAAGCCGGTCAGCTGTATATCACGGTTTTGACCGACCCGACGACCGGCGGTGTCACGGCGAGCTTTGCCATGCTGGGTGATATCATTCTGGCAGAGCCGAAGGCGACGGTTGGTTTTGCCGGACGGCGTGTTATCGAAGGAACCATCGGTGAAAAACTGCCGGCAACGTTCCAGTCCGCAGAATTTACACTGGAGCATGGCTTCTGTGATGCGATTGTTCCGCGCGGCGAGATGAAGCAAACCCTGACGTCCCTGCTGTCTCTGCACGGGTATCCGGTAAGAAAGGTAGGTGTGAAGAATGAATCAAAAAGCAATGGCTCGTCAATTGGCCGTCATTCACGACATTGAGCGCCCAAACATTGACGATATTGTAAAAGAAATCTTCACAGACTTCATAGAACTGCACGGTGACCGCCTGTACGGCGAAGATCATGCCATGTGTGCGGGCATTGCGCGCCTCAACGGCACGCCGGTGACCGTCATCGGACAGCGCAAAGGACACACGACAGAGCAGAACATCGAAGCCAATTTTGGCATGGCGCATCCGGAAGGATACCGCAAGGCACTGCGACTGGCAAAGCAGGCGGAAAAGTTCCATCGCCCGATTATTTGTTTTGTAGACACCGCAGGCGCGTTTTGCGGTGTCGGCGCAGAGGAGCGCGGACAGGGAGAGGCCATTGCACGCAATCTCTATGAGTTTATGGGTCTGAAAGTACCTGTCATCTCGGTAGTAACCGGAGAGGGCGGCAGCGGCGGCGCATTGGGCATTGCAGTTGCCAACGAAGTGTACATGATGCAGAACGCCATTTATTCCGTCATCTCTCCGCGCGGATGCGCGAGCATCTTATGGAAGGATGCTTCCCGCGAATTGGACGCGGCGCAGGCTTTGCATATTACGGCGGAAGACCTCTTGCAATTTGACATGATTGAGGGTATTATAAAAGAAGGAATCACGCAGAGTGCGTATTTCAAAAATATCAAGACAACGCTGACCGCAGCGCTCAAGCGGCTGTCCGCAATGTCTGAACAGGAATTACAAAACCAACGATATGAAAAATTCCGAAAGATCGGCGTTTTTTATGAAAATACATGATTTAAGAAGGAGAACATACTATGTTTGAGAAGATTTGCGAAATGCTGGCTGACAAGTTTGACGTAGACGCAAGCACCCTGACCGTTGACACCAAGATCAAGGAAGATCTGCAGGCTGACTCCCTCGACATCGTTGAGCTGATGATGGATCTGGAGGAAGAGTGCGGCGTAACGATTCCGGACGAGGAAGCTACCAAGATGGTAACCATCGGCGACCTGCTGAAGTACATCGAAGAGCACAAGTAATTGTATAAACAAGCAAACGAACCCCCGACACGAAAAACTGTGTCGGGGGTTCTTGCTATTTGTGCTATTCTTTCGTCTGTGCCAGTTTCTTTACCAGCCGTTCCAGAGCGATTAAATCTTCATCATCAAAGTTCGCCAACATGCGGAACATGCTTTTGTGGAACTCGTTTTCGCCCGCCATGATGCGCTCGATTTGTTCGTTGAGATCCTTGTCGTTCGGGGAGAGAAACATCGAGCCTTCTCCGGTGGTTAACCATTGTTTGTTGACGTGAAATTCACGGCAGATAGATTTGATTGTTTGCTCGGTAAAGTTTCGCTGTCCGTTCTCTAATAAAGAAACGGAGCTTGCTTTGAGTCCGATTGTATTGGCAAAATCTGCTTGACTGATATTTAATGCTTTTCTAAGCTGTTTCAGACGTTCATTCATATGGATTAACCTCCTGATATATGTAAATCATATCATATTATCTTTGCAGAGTAAAGTTAAATGGTAAAAAATCATTGACTGCAATTGCTAAGTAATATATAATTATTACAGAATAAAATATAGGTGAGGGATGCCGCATGAATGATGAACAAAGAAAGGCAATATACCAGAATATCATCCAGCTATTTACGATGCTGCCGGAAGAAGAAAAGTCTTTCGTTTCAGGGTATATTGTCGGCACGATAGAGGCGAGGCTGCCCGAGAGAGAGGCGCATAAAATATTTGAACTCAGCCATCCCGACCTGCGGCTGGAAAACGCGATTCGCTGGGATGGAAACAATACAGATAAGATAGATGACTTCCTGAGCGACAGAGTGCATAGCATAGATGTGCGCGAAGATACCCTAGATATTTACATATGAAATGGTAGAAAAAATGGAGGAGTAAGCGATACAGTTCAATGTAGAGCCATTTATCGGCTGTTTAAGGCAAATTTTGTGTAAAAATATGATGAAAACTTAAAGTGAAATTTAATCCTTACACCAAGTTTACACCAATTGCATAAGATTGATTTTTCTTGTTTATCATCTAGCAGGGATTGTTGGCATTATAGCCGACTTCCCTGCTTGTTAATTGTAAAGGGGAAGAAGCCAGGCATTTAATAATGCTTGGCTTCTTTCATGAATGATGAATGCCACGCTATACGCGAGCAAAGGATTTGCATCCAATAATCTATTGTTCCGAAGTCACAAAATAAAATCATTAAAAACATATATGTTCATGGCTTGTATAATAAGAATGCAAATGCAGCGTGGTTTGACGGCATTGCTTTGAAAAAAGAACCGGCACAGACTTACAAATATGATAAAGAAGGCAATCTGGTTGCCGTAAACCAGAAGGGTAATACCCCATTAACCAGTGTATATGCGGCAGGAACGTCTGATTTACAGTCAGAAACAGATGGAAATGGAACGTATACTTACGAACACAATTCTACGACCCATGATGTCACGAGTGTTACCAACGACAATGTAAAACTGTCCTTGGCGTATGATACAAAGGGTAATACAACTGGAACGATTTTGGTGAATACAAAGGCAGATTCAAATATAGATTCTGCGAATAAAGCAATTACCAGTACGGCGCAATACACTGCTGATGGTAATTATTTGACCAATCAGACAGACTCCAGCGGAATTTCTACAAATTACACCAATGATGAGACGAAGGGACTGGTGACAACTTCTAAGACGGGCGATACAATAACCCATTATACATATGAAGACAAAACAGATCGGCAAAGTTCTATATATATTGGCGGTAAAATTTCCGTTCAATATATTTATGAGAACGGCAATTTAAAGACCATTCGGCGTGGCAGCTATGAGTCGGATACAGAAAATGATACCAATTCGTCACAAGGTATCCGCCAGGATTATAACTATACTTATGACTCGTTCGGAAACAAGACAAGCGTAAGTGTAGGAAACAGAGAGTTGGCACGGTACGAATACGCACCGAATAACGGCAATCTGATTAAAACAACGTATGCGAACGGAAATACAGTTGAATTGGTCTACGATGTGTTTGACAGAGTTGTTGAAGAAAAGTATAATGGAACTGTCAAATACCGCTATGTGTACAATGGCGAAGGTGATCTGGCAAAGAAGATCGAGGTGCAGCGCAGCGGTCTGAGTGAAAAAGAAGTCAATGTAGTCAACTATGAATACGACAGCTTGGATCGACTGATTCACAGCTCAGAAGAACGTATAGAAGACGGCAAGACAACCGAAGTGCAGCGCAGCGAGCATATCTATGATGGTGAAAACCGGATTACGAAGCAGAGCTGGTCTGTAGGTGGAGAAGCTGGCCGTTCAGAAAACTATACTTACAGCACGACAGATGGCACGCTTCAAAGCATGAAAACGGCGAATGGAGAAACCATTTCGTTCGAATATGATGCCCTAAAGCGGCTGGAAAACATCAAGAGCAAACATGGCAGTGGTACTGACTTTATCACGCAGACATACACCTACAAAGATAGAGCCGGACAAACGACTGATGGCAAGCAGCTGACAACCAACCAGATTGCGAACATTGCATATACCGGTATCGCCAATCCTTTTGATCTGTCTTATGAATATGATGCGATTGGCAATGTATCTAAGGTTTCGCAGGGATCAACAGTAGTAGCCGAGTATCAGTATGATATGGATGGCGTGCGCGACAGCAAGACGGTAGACGGCGTGAAGCATGAGTATATCACGCAGGGCGGTAACGTCACATTAGAACGCTGGAACGATGGCGAAGAAAAGAGCCTTGAGTTCATTTATGATAATGGTGGCGCACCGTATAGTGTCATTTATTCTCGTGGTAATGAAGTAGATACGTATTATTATATCCTGAACCAGCAAGGTGATGTGATCCGCATTGTCGATACTTCCGGTAAGACTGTTGCAGAGTATACCTATAACGGTTGGGGTGAAATCCTCAATGTCTCCAATGCAAAGGGTTCCGAAATCGGTACTATCAATCCAATTCTTTATCGCGGTTATTATTATGATTTCGAGCTGAACATGTATTATCTCCAGAGCCGGTACTATGATCCGGTAATGAAGAGAATGGTTTATGCAGATGATGAAAGTGTATCTGAAAAAGCGACTCTTCGAGACCATAATTTATTCAGTTATTGTGATAACAATCCAGTTAGGGGAAATTGATCAAATGAACAACTTTTCATTTTCGTATAATTGGTGCATTACAACCTTTGGTATGAGTATGGCTACATGGATTAGCTACTTGTGTTTGTCAGGAATTGTATCTGATGCTATAGGAGAAGAAAGAGAAGAAAACCTTCGAAAGAGTCAAAAGTGGATACTTATTAAAAGGAATGACATTCCGAAGAAATACCTAACACAAGATAAATTCTTGTTTCGATTGTTTCAAATTGAATTTTGGATTACTTTTATAATTTTAATAGGAAACAGCTTGTTAGGAGTAGATCATGCGCTTCGGTATTGGGTACTAGCTAAAATAACAGAAACGCAGTTACAATTGAGGAATCTTACTGTAATCAGCAATTATGTGTCCTATACTGCGGCTGTCATATGGTTTATATGGTTGATCTCTTATAGCATCTATAAATTTTCGGGGGATTCAAACAACTTCGATGCGAAAAAATACGCCGAAGAAAAGGCTACCCATTATAGTTCTCAACATGCTAACAGCCAATTTCAATGGAAGTTGGCTCCAGATGATCCTAATATGCCATTGGAAGAAAAAGAGGAAAGGCTGAATCTCGTTTCGGCTAGACTTGGAACGAGTATTCGCAGGGCAGTTGAACTACTGGAAAAAAGAGATTTTCAACCGTATGAGGGTATGACTGAAGAATTCGATGGGTATTATGACCGTCTAAGACAGCTTGAGGAACGGTTTCATCAGTTGAATTTAGACTATAATGCTTATGGTGCAGGTGGCGGGTATTGGGCATTGCCAAGATGGTGGTATACCTGCTTTCAGAAAGATTATCAACAATTTTTGCACACATCTGGTTTTAAACGGAAAAGATATTTGCGAAAAATGAAAGAAGACGCAGTTCGCTTGAATACTTGTATCGCAACTTCTTATGATAATTGCACAAAGATTCACTATTTTTCCAAAATTCAAATAGAAGATTCTGAAACGGCATTAGAGTTGCTAAAAGAGGTAAACCAAACATTGCAGGATACAGCGATGCAAACCGAAGATCAAAAAACGCTCGTCTGGACGCAAGAATTAGATGATGACATTAAGATATTATCTGATTGCATTCAAAAGAGAAAAAAACAAATAGAGGAGAATTGAAATGGAAACTAAGAAGAATGCAACTGCGGCATTGGTCGTAGCAATTATCGGACTGATTTTGTCGTTGCTGTTCGCTTTAGGCGGACTAGTATTGAGCATTATCGGCATCATCTTGGCGGCAAAGGCTAAGGCGCAGCAGTGGAGCAAGGCAAATGCCGCGCTGGTGATTTCTATCATCGGTCTGGTGCTTGCGGTACTTAATATGGTGGTTGGTGCTATTTTGGCAGCAGCTTAACAAAAACAGAGAAAAAGAAGGCATATGGTAGTTTTACACTGCCGTATGCCTTCTTTTCGTTTTACATTGCCAATTCTAGCAGTCCCCAAACGGTACTTTGTTCATTCTTATAAACGATAACTTCGTCCATTTGAAAGCCAGAATAACGGCACTCTGCCCATGTGCAGTGAGCACCTGGTTGAATCTTCTGAAGTTTCTCCCAGTTTAACTGCCCATCAGTTCCTAACCGCCCATCGTATCGATTGCCGGTTGCCACTTTATAGATGGCCATAAATCCTGTAGATTCGTGACCGCCACCATACTTGGCATCCGCTTTAGATGTGTAGCACGAAGCTTTGACATCTGAAGCCCATGAAGTTTCAAATCCTAACAAACAAGGTCATTCGATTCAATTACAGTTCATGACTTCTCACTGGAACACAACTTTAAGGAAAGCAGCACGTTCTTTGACACGACATGCCTTTTTCACTTTCTTGATTATTGGATTAGATATTATCATGTTGAGTTCGACTACTAACCCTCTTATGATCTTGCCGGTTATTTTTGGCGATATTTGGTATATATCTCGGATTGCCCAGAAAGATCGATTTTAATAGTCAAACTGTAATCCTATAACAAATATTTGCTGTCAATCTAAGAATGCTAACGGCGAACTTGGATTGGCAGCATTGCTTTTTTCTCAAAAAAACTACAACGAAAAAAACTGATATAATTATTACAGTTCAAGAAACAAATCTATTTTATTAAGGGAGAAGAAAGCGTTATGTATGAAAATTTTTTCGTATGCGGTTTGTGTCAAAGAAAGTTCTCAACCAGAAGCCTTGTCGGATTAAAGTTTCCTCCGTTCGGAAATGTATTTTTAGTAGATACAAGAGTAGGGGTTGTTGAGATGTGTCCTGAGTGTGCTAATGAAGTTCAGAAAGCGATCAACTCTTGTATCCAAACTCGAAAGCAGCAAGAAAAGGTGTAATCTTGGCTGTATACTAAAAAATATTTCTATGGTTGTACATATTTTCCATATAAAAATAAATGGGAGGAATACATA
>ERZ1026860.1778-NODE-1778-length-10280-cov-17.229633_pt1 | contig 10280 bp, 12 predicted proteins | sample MGYA00380160_ERZ1026860 | MGnify/ENA primary metagenome ERZ1026860 (study PRJEB33269, sample SAMEA4719796) | human gut metagenome | biome: human-associated habitat; feature: organic feature; material: feces | place: Cameroon | collected 2013-10 ... | reverse complement strand
TCTTTATCCTTTTTTCAAAAGACAGCCTTTTCCGTGCACCTTGCCCGGGATACGCCACCTTGGAAACAACTCTACGCCGTTTCGGCGCCCCTTTTTCCATGGGCCCGCAACAGCTCAATTGTATTATAGCACGACCGTGGGGGATTTTCAATTTTTTCGGGTCACTTTATGGATGGTCCCATCCGGCTCCTTGATGGAGGTGTGCTCCATCTGGGCGCGGAAGTTGGCTTTCACCTCATCCAGATATTCCCGGCGCAGCGCCTGCTGCTCGGCTTTTTCAGCCTCCGTCAGGCCTTCGGCCTTGCTCTTGCGGGCCAGCTCGTTGATCCGTGCGATTTTTTCGTTGGTCATGGTGGATTCTCCTGTATTTTATCTGAAAGTGTGATATAATAAATTGAAAGATTTTATGCACTCCCCCAGTCTGCTCCCGCAGACAGCCCCCTCAAGGAGGGGGCCTTTTCAGTCTCCCTCACTGAGGGGGGTGGCATCGCGAAGCGATGACGGGAGGAGTGTCCAATTTAGTATACCAAAGGATGAAACCGATGTCAAAGCAGTTGAATTTTGCACAGCAGATGAACGAAGTGTTGAAAACTCTGGGCGGCAGCCGCCCGAAGCTCTTGCTCCACGCCTGCTGCGGGCCCTGTTCCAGTGCGGTGCTGGAGCAGCTGTGCCAATATTTTGAGATCACCGTCCTCTACTACAACCCCAACACCTGGCCCGCCGAGGAATACCGCCGCCGGGGCGAGGAGCTGAAGAAGTTTGTGGCCGAGGCCCATCCGCTGGGGGTGACGGTGGTGGAAGACCACTACGACCCTCAGGAATTTTACACCGCCGTGCAGGGGCTGGAAGCCGAGCCCGAGCGGGGCGGGCGGTGCACCGTCTGCTACCGGCTGCGGATGCGCCGGGCCGCCCAGTACGCAAAGGAGCACGGCTTCGAGTGGTTCACCACCACCCTCTCCATCAGCCCCCACAAGGACGCCCAGCGCATCAACGAGATCGGCCGGCAGCTGGAAGCGGAGTTTGGGGTAAAGCACCTGCCCTCGGATTTCAAAAAGCAGAACGGCTATCTGCGCAGTTTGCAGCTCTCGGAGGAGTATGGACTCTACCGGCAGGATTACTGCGGGTGCGAGTTCAGCGCTTCTGCCCGAAAGTAAGCAAAAAGTCCATCCGTCAGGATGGACTTTTTTGCTTTTACTGTTCTTCCGGCAGTCTTGCCACGAGGATGGCGAAGACCACCAGCCCGATGCAGGGGACGATGTTGCAGGCCATTCCGGCGGAAAGGCCGGAGCGCTCGGCTACGAAGCCGATGACCCAAGGCATCAGGATGGCGCCGCTGGAGGCGGCCGGCAGCATGATGCCCATGCTGGTGACGCTGGTCATCTTGCCGGCGCTGGCCACGGCGGTGGGGTTCATGCCCGCCATGGAGAAGGCAAAGGCAAACAGCAGCGCAATGGCCGCGCCCTGCGTGCCCGCCCGCATGAGGAAGAAGTAGAAGATGGTGCAGCTGATGCCCATGACCACCATGGCCTTGCGGGGCTGCCGGAAGGGGAAGACGAAGGCAATGAGGAGCCGGGCCACGAGGGTGGCCCCCCACATGACGGTGACGGTGTAGGCCGCCAGCGCCCCGGTGATGATGCCGCTGCCCTTGAAGTAGGTGACCATCCAGCCCGTGACGCTCTGCTCGGCGGCATTCTGGCAGAACAGCAGGCCCGTCAGCAGCCAGAAGCGGACCGAATGCAGAAAGCTCCAGTCGATCTTTTCCTTGCCGCCCTTGCTGCCTGCTTTCTGCCCGCCCATGGGGGTGGCGAGGTAGACCAGCCAGAGCACCACGCCCAGCGCAGCCAGCGCGAACACAGCCAGCGCGGCGCTCACCCGGCCCGCCGCCGCAATGAGGAAGGGGCAGAGCAGCGCGCCGCAGGCGTAGCAGCTGTGCATCAGGTTCATGCCCCGGGTGCGGTCCGGGGAGTTGGTGCTGACGAGGATGGTGCAGGCGTTCATGGCGCTGCCCTTGGCCACGCCCACCAGGAAGAAGGCCAGCGAGAGCACCAGCTCGGCCCCCGTCAGGCCCATAAGGCCGTAGCCCACAGCATAGCCGGTGGTCAGCAGCAGGACGCTGGGCTTCATGCCCAGCACCCCCGGCAAGATGCCGGTGAGGAAGCCCGCCAGCAGGTTGCCGATGCTCATGAGGGAGAGCAGGGTGCCCGTCATGCCGTAGGCAAAGCCGTAGCGCTCCTGCAAAAGGCTCACCACCACGCCGCTGGAGATGGCGCAGATGCCGCTGAAAAAGAAGGTGACGAAGCCCGCATTCCGCAGGCGGGCGCTGGTCTGTTGTTGCTCCATAAGACTCCTCTGTTCTATCCCTGTTTGTATCCATAAAAAATGCAAAAACCGTTTTCCACAGTCTTTGTCATTTTCATGTAAAATTATAGCACAAGCTGCCGCCGACTTCCAGCCCCAAACAGCCGCAGACGAAAAAAGCGCAAAAAAGAGAGACGCGCTCTCGCACGTCTCTCTTGAGTGAATTTGCTTATTCTGCCTTGGTCTCGGGCTTTGCCTCGGGCTCTGCCTTCGGTGCGGCAGCTGCTGCAGCGGGCTTTGCGGCCGGGGCAGCAGGCTTCTTGGGCTCGGGAGGATACGGATCGTCCTTCAGCGGGAAGAGGATGATCTTCTTCGGGCACTTCTGGGCACACATACCGCAGCCCTTGCACTTGTCGTAATCGATGCGGGCCACGCCGTCCACGACATGGATGGCGTCGAACTTACAGGTGCGCTCGCACATGCCGCAGGCAATGCAGGAGGTGGTGCAGGCCTTCATGGCCACAGGGCCCTTATCCTGATTGGAGCACATGACCACCGGCTTGCGGGGGCCGCCGACGTCGATCATGATGACGTGCTTGGGGCAGATGTTGGCGCAGGCACCGCAGCCGGTGCACTTGTCCTTATCCACCTTGGCCACACCGTCCACGATGTGGATGGCGTCGAACTTACAGACCTTGGTGCAGTCGCCCAGACCGATGCAGGCGAAGGAGCAGGTCTTGGGGCCGCCGTACAGAGCTGCCGCAGCAGCACAGGTCTGGATGCCCTTGTAGTCGTAGGAGGGCTTGCAGTGCTCGGAGCTGCCCTGACACTGCACAACAGCCTTCTTCTCTACGGCGCTTGCCTCGCCGCCCATGATCTTGGCAATGGCAGCAGCAGCCTTGGGGCCGCCGGGTGCGCACTTGTCGCAGGGCACGCCGTCCAGAACGACTGCCTTGGCGTAGTCGGCACAGCCGGCGTAGCCGCAGCCGCCGCAGTTTGCGCCGGCCAGACAGGCGGAAACTTCCTCAATGCGGGGGTCTTCCTCCACCGCCATGAACTTTGCGGCGGCTACCAGAATGATAGCACCCACAGCGCCCACGATGGTGCACAGGATAACAGCAGATACAATATTCATAGTCCTGTTCCTCCCTTACAGCGTAACATTGAACAGGTTTTCGACGATGCCGCCGAAGCCCATGAAGGACAGGCTGGTGATTGCAGCTGCGATCAAGGTGATGGGCAGGCCCTTGAAGGGTGTCGGGGGATCGCAGGCTTCCACGCGCTTACGCACGCCGCTGAACATGACCATGGCCAGCATAAAGCCGCAGCCTGCGCCGACGGCACAGATCAGAGCCTCGATGTAGGCGTAGCCGAAGCCGTGTGCAGCCACATCTGCGCCGTAGTCGCCCACGACCAGAATGGTCACAGCCAGCACGCAGCAGTTGGTGGTGATCAGGGGCAGATAAACGCCCAGCGAGTTATACAGTGCAACGATGTACTTCTTGAGGAAGATCTCGATGAACTGCACCAGCACAGCAATGACCAGAATGAACACGATGGTCTGCAGGTAGCTCAGACCAGCCTGGTCCAGAATGAAGATCTGGATGGGGAAGGTAACGGCCGTTGCCATGAACATGACGAAGATGACGGCGCCGGACATACCAACAGCAGAATCCAGCTTTTTGGAAACGCCCAGGAACGGGCAGATACCGTAGAACTTCACCAGCACGTAGTTGTTGACCAGGATCATGCTGAAGAAGATCGCAGCAAGTTTCACTAACATCTTATTCTGCCTCCTTCTTCAGGTTATCAAGGTCGCAGCAGCTCTTGCGCTCGATGCGGGCGTCCAGCTTGCCTTCCAGCCAGACGCAGCCTGCCATCAGGATGCCGTAGCAGAAGAATGCGCCGGGAGCCTGCGTCATGATGCACATCTTGGCAACGCTTTCCGGGATCACCTGGAAGCCCAGCCAGGTGCCGCTGCCCAGGATCTCACGGATGGTTGCCATCAGGGTGGCGGTGAGGGTGTAGCCGATGCCCATGCCCACGCCGTCCAGTGCGGAATCCACCACGCTGTTCTTGCAGGCGAACATCTCGGCACGGCCCAGAATGATGCAGTTGACAACGATCAGGGGCAGGAACACGCCCAGTGCGTTGTACAGGCTTTCCATGTAGGCCTGCATGAACATCTGCACGATGGTCACGAAGCCTGCAATGATGACGATGTAGCAGGGCAGATGCACCTTGCCGGGGATCACCTTGCGCAGCAGGGAGATCATGATATTGGAGCACACCAGCACGAAGGTGAAGGCGGCGCCCATGCCCAGAGCGCTGGAAACTGCGGTGGTAACTGCCAGAATGGAGCAGGTACCCAGAACCAGACGCAGAACGGGGTTTTCTTTGATGATGCCGTTGGTAAGGATGCTTACCTTGGACTTGTTTTCACTTGCCATTTCTTACCAACCTCCTTTATGCCAGCTCGTTGTAGCAGTTGACGCAATCGTTGATGGCGGCAAACAGTGCCTTGGAGGAAATGGTCGCGCCGCTGTAAGCGTCGTAGCCCTCGCCCATGACGATGTTCTGGGTGCCGTCCATGCCGTCGAACTGTGCAAGGAAGCTGTCCGTTGCGACATTGGAACCAATGCCCTTGGTCTGGGTAGAAGCGTCCACCCAGATGCCGGTGACGGTGCCGTTGGTGTCAAAGCCCATGATGACGGACAGCACGCCGCCGTCAAAGCCCTTCTCCTCTGCCTTCACGGCCAAGCTGCCGTCGGCGGCCTTAACGGCACCGGCGATGTTCTCGGTGGTAATGTCGGTAACTTCCTCCAGGTCGGATGCGCTGGAGACGGTGGGCATCACGTCCACGTAGGCTGCCAGGGTGGCAGCTTTCTGGTTGGCGTCGATGATGGGAGCCGTAAAGGAGTTGACCAGAGCCAGCAGGAAGCTGACCACCAGCGCGATCACGCTCAGGACGACCACCGGCTTCACGGTGCTCTCCCAGCTAGAATTGTTCTTCATTTACCAGCACCCTCCTTTGCTTTTTTTGCAGGCTTGATATAGCCATACGGGGTCTGGCGGGTCAAGTCGTTGATGTACGGGACCCACAGGTTCATGAACAGCAGCGCGAAGGAGACACCCTCGGCGTAGCTGCCCCACTCACGGATGGCAAAGGTGATGATGCCCAGCGCCACACCGTAGACCAGCTTGCCCTTCAGGGTGAAGGGGCTGGTAACGTAGTCGGTAGCCATAAAGACGGCACCGAACAGCAGGCCGCCGGAGAGCACGCCCACCAGTGCGCCGTGGAGGCTGTGGGTGGAGATCAGGTAGAAGAGGAACATGCTGCCCACATAGGAAGCCGGGATGGCCAGGCTGATGGTCTTGGTGGCCACCAGATACACCAGACCCAGCAGGATGGCCAGAGCGCAGGTCTCGCCCAGAACGCCGCCGTGGACGCCCATGAACAGGTCCAGCAGGCTCAGCTTGGAGGGGTCGGCCACCTTCAGCGGGGTAGCGCTGGAGAGCTGGTCCACCGCTGCATCGGGGTAGACCCAGTTGTTCATCTCGCCGGCAAAGCTGACGAACAGCACGATACGGCCCACCAGAGCGGGGTTGGCAAAGTTCATGCCGATGCCGCCGAACAGCTGCTTGACCACGACGATGGCCACCAGGTCACCCACGATGAGCTGGCCCAGAGGCATGCCCACAGGCACGTTCATGGCCAGGATGATGCCGGTGACCACAGCGGACAGATCGCCGATGGGGTTCTTTTTCTTCAGCAGCTTGCAGTACAGCCACTCAAAGGCGACGCAAGCCACCACGGACACTGCTGTAACCAGCAAAGCCCGCAGGCCAAAAATGATCGCAGAGGCCACCACGCAGGGGGTCAGGGCGACGATGACGTTGGCCATCAGGCCGGTGGTCGTCTCCTGAGAGCGCAGGTGCGGGGAGGCCGAAACAATAAGCTTCGTATCCATTACTTATTGCCTCCTTTTTTGATTTCACCAAGGTAGAACGCCTTTGCCAGACTCATCATCTGGGTAACAGGGCGCTTTGCCGGGCAGACGAAGGAGCAGCTGCCGCAGTTGAAGCAGTAGTCTGCATGCAGCTTGCCCAGCTCCTGCACATCGCGTGCAGCGTAAGCCTGATTGACCTCCACGGGCTCCAGACCCATGGGGCAGTACTCCACGCAGCGGCCGCAGCGGATGCAGGGATTCACCGGTGCAGGCTCTGCAGCGGCCTTGCTCAGGAAGATCAGGCCGGAGGTGGTCTTGGTGGTGGGGTAGCTCAGGTTTTCCACAGCGGGGCCCATCATGGCACCGCCGGCAACCACCTTGCCCAGCTCGCCCTTGACGCCCGCAAAATCGATGATGTCCTGATAGGCAGTGCCCACGGGGACAACGATGTTCTGCGGCTTTGCACATGCATCGCCGTCCACGGTGATGGTGCGCTCGACCACCGGCATACCGGTAGCCAGATACTTGCCCAGAGTGGAAACGCTGGTCACGTTCATGACGATGGCACCTGCGTCTGCGGGCAGACCGCCGTGGGGCACCTCGCGGCCCAGACACTTTTCAATGAGGATCAGCTCTGCGCCGGTGCCGTAGACACTGGGCAGGGGCTTGACCTCGATGGTGGCGTCGTCCTTGGTCTTTTTGCACAGCAGGTCGATGCACTCGGGCTTGTTGTTCTCAATGCCGATGATGCACTTCGGGATGCCGGTATACTGCAGCACAGCCTTGATGCCGCGGATGATATCATCGCTGCACTCCAGCATCTCCTGCGTATCGCTGGTCAGCCACACCTCGCACTCGGAGGCGTTGATCAGCAGGGTATCTACCTGCTGTTTGGGCTGCAGCTTCACATCGGTGGGGAAGCCTGCGCCGCCCAGACCGACCAGACCGCACTCGCGCACGGCAGCAAGGAAGCTGGCCTTATCAGTGACTTCCGGTGCCTTGACAGCCGGGTCTACGGTCTGCTTGCCATCGGTCTTGATGATAACAGAATCGCACATACGGCCATTGGACAGACGGAAAGCTTCCACTGCAGCTACCGTACCGGAAACGCTGGAGTGGATGTTTGCGGAGACAAAGCCGCCCGCCTCACCGATCTTGGTGCCGACGAACACTTCATCGCCTTTTTTCACCAGTGCCTTGGCGGGTGCGCCAATGTGCTGGCTCATAAGGATGCGTACCTGCGCGGGCAGAGGCATCGGGACAGGTTTGCTTGCAGCAGTTGCCTTGTCATGCGGCGTATGCGCGCCAAGCGCCGCACGTTTCAGCTTGTTCAACATGGAATTCAAATCCCCCATTCTGCTTGAATTGCCGCCCCCACGCCCATGCAGGCGCACTGGTACAGGGACAGCAGCTGCTTAACACATTTATTGTATCATTTTGGCGTGGGAAGTCAACGACAACCATGGCCAAAATGATGCGTTTTCCTAAAAAATCTTAGTCGGTTTTGACGGTTAGACGTAGCTAATCCATGATAATTTTATAACAATGCCACAAGTTTTGACTCGTTTGCCTTTCTGTTGGGAATATGTTATACTAGGGGCAGCCAAAACGGAACGTCCCCTGTTCCCCACTTTATCAATCCGTCAAGGAGGATCGGAAACGATGAAATTACTGAAAGCTCTGCTCGCCTTTTTCACGTTGCTGGCCGTGGCCCTTACCGGCGTGCTGCTCTTTGTCCAGGACAAGAGAGCGCCCCGTTATGTCCAGATCTACACCGACGAGCAGTAACCCCCCACACAAACGCAAAAGCCCCGGAACGCGCGCGTTCCGGGGCTTTTTTATGCTGCGGGTTTACTTGTTGACCTCCTGATAGCACTCCATCATGGTGTAGGTCTTGCCATCTCTGTTATTTTTCTGGCGGGCAATGGTGATAAAGTCGGCCTTAAAGAATGCGTCCGTTGCGTTCCCTGCATAAAGCACCTTGTAATCCGGCTCACTGTCTCCGTCGGAGATCACATAGACGGTGGACTTATAGCCCTTTGCCTTCTGGCACGCTGCGTCGATCTCCTTCATCTTGCTCTTGACCTTATCATCCGTATAGCGATCATTGCCATCGCCCAGGGTCGGGTCCTCATTCATAAGATTCAGGTAGGCGTTCAGCTTCTTTGCGGTATAATCAGACAGGGCCTTACTGTATTTTACATCCGTCAGGACCTTGCCATCCGAGGTTGTATAAGTCCGTGCTTTGTTGTTCAGGGTCTGCCAGTATCTCATCTCCGTGGGGTTGGACGGAATATCATCCGCATTACCCACGCCATCACAGGCAGTAAAGACGGTCAGAGCCAGTACCGCCACCAGAGTGACAGCCAGCAATTTTTTGAACAGTTTCATGGTTTCTGCCCTCCTTTGATCCAATCAAAAGGCTTCGTCGTTGTTGTATTTCTGTCGTGCTTCCATTGTGAGGCCACCTTTAGCATACTGGCAAAGAGGCGGTGCTGTCAATGGGAAGAACGCACAAAAATCCGTGAAATATTTTGGTCGCACCTCTCAGTAATCCTTCTGGCACCCCAGCAAGAACTTCATGTATGCAAAGGTGCGCTCCTTGCCTTTGTCCCGCACCATCTGCAGCAGCTGCTCCATCAGGGCCCGGGTCTCGGGGTGGAGCAGGTAGTGGTCGCGGCTGCGCCGGTAGTATTCCCACGGGGCGGCGTCGGTGTACTGGTCGCCCAGATAGACCTCGCTGGCGGCAATGCGGTCGCAGATGCCCTCGCAGACGTACCGCAGGGGGATCTTCATCCCCGTCAGGCCGGAGTGGGTGGTGGAGTAATCGATCCAGTATTCCAGATGGTGCTTGTTGCGGCCCTTGTGGTGGAGCCAGGCGGCGGTGTAGCCCTTGGCTCTCCGCTCCGCCTCGTTGGGGCTGCGGTCGCCCTGATAGTAGATGCACCCCGGGATGAACTCGGTGGGGCTGTACTTGCTCAAGTCGTGGGCCAGGCCCTGCTCATAAAGGCCGCAGGCAAAGCAGTATTTCATCACCCGCAGCTTGTGCCGGGTGATGGTGTCAAAGTGGCCTTTGATGTTCATATCAACCCTCCCTGTACCGTACCGTCACCCTGCCCTCTTTCAGCTTTTTCAAGTCGTCGCTCTCGGAAAAATCCTCCCGGTCGCGGGTGAGGTTGGGGTTGTAATAGGGGTCGTCGAGGATGTTCTCCTTACCGTGGACGGTGTAGAGCCGCTGCTGCTCGGCGGCAAACCGCCGGGCCTTCACCGGGTCCTTCTCGTCGCCGCCGCGGCTCTTGCTCTCGTAGTGGGTCAGCCGGGCGTAGGGCGTCCAGGCGATGCGGTAGCCCGCATCCCGCACCCGGAGGCAGAAATCCACGTCGTTGAAGGCCACGGCAAAGGCTTCGTCCAGCCCGCCCACTTCGTCGTACACGCTGGTCTTTACCAGCAGGCAGGCCCCGGTAACGGCGGAAAAGTCCTGCACCGTGGCGGCGCGGAACAAGTAGCCGCTGCCCCCCGCCGGTTTGTACTTGTGGCTGTGGCCCGCGTAGCCGCCCAGCCCCGTGATGACCCCCGCGTGCTGCAAAGTCCCGTCCGGGTAGCGCAGCTCGGCCCCGCAGATGGCAGCACCGCCGGGGTGGGCGCACTGCCGCAAAAGCTCCGTGAGCCAATCGCCGCTGCACACTTCCACGTCGTTGTTCAGCAGCAGCAGGTAGTCGCCGGTGGCAGCTTTCCGCCCAAAGTTGTTGAGGGCGGAAAAGTTGAAGCCCTTTTTCGGGTAGGTCACCACCCGCAGCCCCGGATACCGCCCCTCGGCCTCCTTATAATAAGAGAAGGTGGCGGGGTCGGTGGAGTTGTTCTCGATGACGAGGACCTCGTAGTTGTCCCATTCCGTCTTCGTCCAGATGCTGCGGAGGCATTTTTCCAGATCGTCGGTGTGGTCCTTGTTGGGGATGAGGATGCTCACTTTGGGGTGGCCCTCGATGGCCCATTTGACCCGGTAGGTGCTGGGGAACAGCCCATCCTCCACCC
>ERZ1026860.1777-NODE-1777-length-10281-cov-11.730295_pt1 | contig 10281 bp, 7 predicted proteins | sample MGYA00380160_ERZ1026860 | MGnify/ENA primary metagenome ERZ1026860 (study PRJEB33269, sample SAMEA4719796) | human gut metagenome | biome: human-associated habitat; feature: organic feature; material: feces | place: Cameroon | collected 2013-10 ... | reverse complement strand
TAGCTGCGCTTGGCAAGGAAGCTTGCCACCACAAGGCTGAGCGGGGTGATGCACACCACCACCAGCGTGATGGGCACATTTTCGCTGAGCATGAACAGCAGGGTGCCAAGAATGGTCAGCACGCCGCTGAACAGCTGTGTAAAGCCCATCAGCAGGCCGTCCGCAAAGGTGTCCACATCGGCCACCATGCGGCTGACAATATCGCCGGAGGGGTGGCTGTCGAGGTAGGAAAGCGGCAGGGTCTGGATCTTGCGCAGGGCTTCGTTGCGCAGGTCGCGGCTGACAAGGAAGGTGATGCGGTTGTTGCACACGCTCAGCAGCCACTGCGCAAGAGCGGCCACACCGGCAACCACCAGCACCTCGATGATAATGCGCATCACACCGCCAAAATCTACGGCACCCTTGCCCAGCATCATATCAATGGCGCTGCCGCAGAGGATGGGGATATACAGCTGTGCACCTACGCTTACGGCAGCAACGATCAGGCTGCACACCACAAACAGGGAATAAGGTTTGATCTTGCCCAGAACACGGGTCAGGGTGGCCTTGCGCTGTTCAGGGGTCAGCTTTGTTTTTGCTTTTGCACTCATTTCTGCGCATCCCCTTTCTTGAACTGGCTCTCGTAAATTTCCTCGTACACCGGGCAGCTCTGGCGCAGCTGGTCGTGGGTGCCAATGCCCACCAGATGACCGTCGTCCAGAACCAGGATCTGGTCGGCGTGCTGCAGGCTGGCCGCGCGCTGGCTCACGATGAACACGGTCAGATCACCGGGCAGAGCAGCCAGTGCCTTGCGCAGGGCGGCATCGGTGGCGTAGTCCAGAGCGCTGGCGCTGTCGTCAAGGATCAGAATTTCCGGCTTGCCCACAAGGGCGCGGGCGATGGTCAGGCGCTGTTTCTGGCCGCCGGACAGGTTGCGTCCGCCCTGCTCCACAGGCTCGTCCAGCCCAAGGGGCTTGGCTTTGACGAACTCCGCAGCCTGTGCTGTTTCCAGTGCAGCCCACAGATCCGCATCGGAAGCATTCTTGTTGCCCCACAGCAGGTTCGAGCGGATGGTGCCGCCGAACAGCTGAGCCTTCTGCATGACCATGGCTGCCTTGCCGCGCAGTTCTTCGCGGGGATAGTTCCGGGCATCGCGGCCCATGATCTCCACCGTGCCCTCGGTGGCATCGTAGAAGCGGGGGATCAGGTTCACCAGACTGGATTTGCCGCTGCCGGTGCCGCCGATGACACCGATGGTCTGGCCGCGCTTTGCAGTGAAGCTGATGTCGGAAAGGCTGGGTGCACCGGCACCCGCATAGGTCAGGCCAACGTGGTCAAAGCGCACGGCATCGCCGGATCTTTCGGCGGGCACCTCGCCCAGCACCTTTTCCGGGAAGGCCATGCCGGGCTTGGTGTCCAGCACAGCCTGCACGCGGCCTGCGCAGGCCAGCGCCTTGCTCACCTGCACGATCAGGTTTGCCAGCTTGACCAGCTCCACAAGGATCTGGTTCATGTAGTTCACCAGCGCGATCACATCGCCGGAGGCCATGCCGCCCACATTGATCTCGATGCTGCCCACATACAGCAGTGCCACAATGGCAATGTTGATGAGCACATAGGTCAGCGGATTCATCAGGGCAGAGATATGGCCTACATGAAGCTGCATTTTGGTCAGCAGGTCGTTGGCATTCTCAAAGCGCTCTACCTCGCTCTTTTCCTTATCAAAGGCGCGCACCACACGCACGCCGGTCAGGTTTTCGCGGGTCAGGCCCAGCACCCGGTCAAGACGGTTCTGTACCGTTTTATACAGGGGCCGCGTGGCTGCCATGATGCCGAACACCACCACGCTCAGCAGCGGGATGGTCACTACAAAGATCAGCGCTGCACGGGCATTCACCGTAAAGGCCATGACCATGGCGCCGATCACCACGAACGGGCTGCGCAGGAACAAACGCAGGAACAGGTTCAGGCCGCTCTGCACCTGATTCACGTCGCTGGTCATGCGGGTGATCAGGGTGCTGGTGCCGAGGGTATCCATCTCGGTAAAGCTCAGGGTCTGGATGTGCTCAAACAGGGCATGGCGCAGAGCCGTGGAATAGCCCACGGCCGCCTTTGCGGAAAAATACTGTGCCGTCAGGCTGCAGGCAAGGCCGATCATGGCCAGCAGCAGCAAAATGCCGCACCGCACAAGGATATAGTGGAAGTCGTGGGCGGCAATGCCGATGTTCACGATATCTGCCATGACCAGCGGCACGAACAGGTCGAACGTGGCTTCCAGCATCTTGAAGAGGGGCGCAAGCACGCTCTCGCGCTTGTAGCCCTTCAGATAGCCTAGCATCTTGTTCAAGGCGATACTCCTTCTTTCTTACATGATAAGGTTTATGGGATCCTACTTATTATAGCGTACAAAAACTTAAAAAGCCATAGAAAATGTTTTTATAGCAAAAGTGTGCGGAAAACCGCTGGGCAAAATGCCGAAAACGGTTGAAACCGGGGGGAGGGGTATGCTACAATAATTTTAAATATTGCACAAAAGGGGAAATAGGAATGCTGATAAGTTTAGTCGTTCCCTGTTACAATGAGGAAGAATCACTGCCCATTTTTTATAAAGAGGCCAGCAAGATCGCACAGCAGATGGGAACATCCCACGGAGCAGATTTTGAGTTCATTTTTGTGGATGACGGCTCAAAGGACCGCACACTGCAGATCGCGCGGGAATTGCACCGGAAAGATGCCCGTGTGCGGTACATCTCCTTCAGCCGGAACTTTGGCAAGGAAGCGGGCATTTATGCCGGATTAAAAGCGGCAAAGGGCGATTATGTAGCAACGATGGATGCGGACCTGCAGGACCCGCCCTCGCTGCTGCCGGAAATGCTGGAACTGCTGCTCTCCAGCGAATATGACTGCGCGGCCACCCGCCGCACGACACGCGAGGGGGAACCGCCCGTTCGCAGCTGGTTTGCCAAAAAGTTTTATCAGATCATCAATAAGCTCTCGGATACAGAGATCGTGGATGGAGCCAGAGACTTCCGCCTGATGAGCCGCAAAATGACCGATGCTGTGCTGAGCATGGCGGAATATAACCGCTTCAGCAAGGGCATTTTCAGCTGGGTCGGCTTTAAAACAAAGTGGATCGACTACAAAAACGTAGAGCGTGTGGCGGGCACGACAAAGTGGAACTTCTGGGGTCTGCTCAAATATTCGATCGAAGGCATTGTGGGCTTTTCCACAGCTCCGCTGCTGATGGCGGCGGGCCTTGGCCTTGCCTTTTGCGTATTGGCGTTTGTAGGCATCATAATCGTGGTGGTGCGTGCACTGATGTTCGGCGACCCTACTTCCGGCTGGCCGAGCCTTGTCTGCATCATCCTTTTGTGCAGCGGTGTGCAGCTGCTGTGTACGGGCATTGCAGGCGAGTACCTTGCCAAAACGTATCTTGAAACAAAGCACAGACCAATCTATATTGCTGCTGAGACCGAAAAAGATCTGGACGCGGAATAAGGCGTTTCAGGAAAAATGTATTGCTAACGGGGTGCCAGAAGAAGCGGATCTGGCACCCCGCTTTTTTGAGCAGGGAAAAATGGATACCTACAGATAGGCGTTGTACCCAAAGCCATTTCCTGCTATACTAAAAACTGACTAGAAACTGGAAGAATGGTGAGCAGATGGCAAAAAGACAAGACGGCGGCATCCGGCTGCGTCCGGTGGGAGCACGCAGAAAACCGCAGAACGCTCCGGCCTACAGCCCGGCGGGAACCGGCTGCCCGGCCTTTGAGCAGGCAGTGGAAAATTTATATAAAGGCCAGAACGAAGAAAGCTTCTGGACGCTGATGGGCGCTTTGAACTATGCACTGGAAATGGAGACCCATGTTCTGGTGCCGCTGCGCACGGCACTGACGGTGCACAACACGCCTGCACCGTGGACGGAGCATCCGGTGCCCACGGCAAAGGCTAAGGACCTGCAGCTGTGGACCCTGCGCAACGAGAAGGGCCGCACATGGCTGCCCATGTTCACCTCTGCAGCTGCGGCCTGCGCTGATCGCAGCACTTCTGCCCGGCCAATGGCGGATTACTCCCTGCAGGATGCCATGGAGCTGGCCCTTTCCACCGAGGGCATCGACGGCGTGGTGCTGGACCCGTGGAGCCATTCGGCCACGCTGGACGGCGCGCTGCTCAACGGTTTGCTGCACGCGGGCCATACGCCGGAAGACCCCGGTGATGAGGAAGCAGATGCCGGAAAGGAAGCCGCCCGCAAGGGCAACTGGGCGCAGGCTGTGGAATGCTTTGAAAAAGCCGCCGAGCTTGGCAGCGCCATGGGACTTGCCCTGCTGGCAGACTGTATTTATAAGGGCCGAGGCACCCGCCCGAACCGCGCCGAGGCCCGCCGCATGTGGAAGGAAGCGGCGGACAGCGGCGAGATCTTATCCCACATTGCACTGGGCGATGATTGCGCCGCCCGGGGCGACAATGGCCGGGCACTTTTGTATTACCGTCGTGCCCGCGCCAACGCAGCCCATATGCCGGATATCGAGTATACCCCGCAGGTGTGCCTGCGTGTGGCCCAGACCGAAACGCGCTATACCAGCCGCAAAAAAGCGCTGGCACTGGCCGCAGAAGCAAGGCAGGGCTTTGCCATCAAGGCCCGTGAGCACGAGCCGGACGCAGAGCAGTGGCTGGCCGAAGCCGACCAGCTCATCCGGGAACTGACCAGCGAACCGCCTGCCCGGGCCGCAGCTTACGACATGGAATCTTTACAATTGGACTAAAAAATCGTCATATCGGGACGGTAAGATATACTCGGAAATGATTTGAAGAGCTGCGCCCAAGATGCACAGCACCGGAGAGGAAACAGACAGTATGAGCAAAGTAATCGGCATCGATCTCGGCACGACCAATTCCTGCGTGGCAGTGGTGGAGGGCGGCAAGCCCGTGGTCATCACCAATGCGGAGGGTGAGCGCACCACCCCCAGCGTTGTGGCCTTCACGAAGGACGGCGAACGTCTGGTGGGCGGTGCGGCCAAGCGCCAGATCGCCACAAATTCCGGGCGCACCATCTCCAGCATCAAGCGCCACATGGGCAGTGACTACCGGGTGCACATCGACGGCAAAGACCTGACCCCGCAGGAGATCAGCGCCATGATCTTGGCCAAGATCCGCCGCGATGCCGAGAGCTATCTGGGCGAGCCGGTGACCGAAGCAGTCATCACGGTGCCCGCCTACTTCGACGACAGCCAGCGCAAGGCTACGCAGGATGCAGGCCGCATTGCAGGCCTGAACGTGCTGCGCATCATCAACGAGCCTACTGCTGCCGCTGTGGCCTATGGTTTGGATAACGAAGCACCACAGAAGATCCTCGTCTACGACCTTGGCGGCGGCACCTTTGATGTGTCCATCATCGAGATCGAGGACGGGACCTTTACGGTGCTTGCCACCGGCGGCGACACCCATCTGGGCGGCGACGACTTCGATCAGCGCATCGTGGAATATGCCGTGGCCGAGTTCAAAAAGTCGGATCGCATCGACCTCTCCCGCGACCCGGCGGCTATGGGCCGGCTGAAAGAGGAAGCCGAAAAGGCAAAGAAGGAGCTTTCTGCCGCGCCGTCGGCACAGCTGAACCTGCCCTTTATCGCAGTGGGCAAGGATGGCCCTCACCACTTGGATATCTCGCTTTCCCGCCCGCAGTTTGAGATGATGACCGGCGACCTGCTGGCCCGCACGGTAGCCCCGGTGCAGAATGCGCTGCGCGATGCAGGCATTTCCGCCAGCCAGCTGGGCAAGGTGCTGCTGGTAGGCGGCAGCACCCGTATGCCTGCCGTGGAGCGTCAGGTGAAGGAGCTGCTGGGCTGCGAACCCAGCCACAGCCTGAACCCGGACGAGTGTGTTGCCATGGGTGCGGCCGTGCAGGGCGGTCTGCTGCAGGGCGGCGGCAAGCTGGCCGGTGCCACCGGCGCAGCGGCGCAGGGCCTTGTGCTGATGGACGTGACCCCGCTGACCCTTTCCATCGAGACATTGGGCGGCGTGGCTACCCCGCTGATCACCCGCAACAGCATGATCCCCACCCGCAAGAGCCAGATCTTTACCACCGCCCGCCCCATGCAGACCAGCGTGGAGATCAACGTGCTGCAGGGTGAGCGCCACTTTGCACGCGACAACAAATCTCTGGGCAAATTCAAGCTCACCGGTATCCGGGCAAGTTTCTCCTCCAAGCCGCAGATCGAAGTTACCTTCGATATCGATGTGAACGGCGTGGTGAAGGTATCGGCCAAAGACCTTGGCACCGGCCGGGAGCAGAATATCACCATCACCGGCAGCACCAACCTCTCGGAAAACGAGATCCAGCGCGCCATGGCAGACGCTGCCGCCTACGAGGCCGAGGACAGCCGCCGCAAGGAGCGTTTGGATCTGCACAATCAGGCCGAAGTACTGGCCTACAAGGTGGACGAGGCTCTCTCCAAATGCAAAAAGGAACTGGACAAGGACGAGAAGAACCGCATCAAAACCGACCTCGCCAACCTCCGCCGCTGCCTGCGCAAGGATAAGCCCGAAAAGATGAACGAAACGGAAGAAGCCAATCTCCGTCAGGCCAAGACCCAGCTGGAAGAAAGCGCGAACCATCTGATGGTGCTTTACACCAGTGAGCAAGGAACAGATGGTACGAATAATGAGCTGTAATAGCTGCAATAAAACAGAATGATGAGAACTGTGCTCTGTGGAAAATAGAAACCACAGAGCACGATTTTTTTGCAGAAATAAGTTGCAGGAGATAGGCTGACACTGTATAATATAATTGTATGATTTTGGCCAAATTCGAGAATGATACCTTGTTTGGGAGGAAGACGTGGAAAAAATTGAGGAAAAGTCAAAGGTAAATGAGAGCCTGTTAAAAACAGTTCTGTGCAGCGCTGCTTTTTGGGGATTGTTGGCACATGGTATGGCTCTGTTCAACAAATACTCATTCCATGATGATGCACGGTATTTCAATGATGTGGGTGCTACTTACGAATCTGGACGATGGATGCTGGGCATTCTTGGAAGTCTGAGTGCAAATTTGCTGGGTAGTAAAAACTACAGCCTGCCAGTGGTAAATGGTACGATTACGATTTTGTGCATTGCAGCAATTGTATATCTGCTGGCGGATAGTTTGAGGATCCAGTCAAAGCCTCTTGTTATTCTGCTGTGCGGAAGTATGGTGACATTTCCGTCAGTGACGGGAACATTCAGTTACATGTTTACTGCACCATACTATTACGCTGCATCCCTACTGGGAGTTGTTGGAGCATGGATTTTTCACCAGAAAAAGAATCTTGTCGCTCTATTGCTCTGCACGGTTTTGATGGCTTGTTCTGTTGGTGTGTATCAGGCAAATATCCCGGTCTGCATCTGTACATTGCTGCTTTATATGATGGAAGATGTCCGGCAGTCTGATATGAGCTGGAAAGCGTTTTGGAAAATGGCCCTGTGTAATGCAACTGTGTGCATTGGGTTTGTTACGGAATATTTTCTAGTCAATCAATATTTTCTGAATCGCTTTGGCGTTGTTTTGACAGATTACCAAGGCATCAATCATTTTGGAAGAACAAATCTGAGCAATTATATTTATCGGATACTGTGCGGCTACGGCTCCTTCTTTTATCCAAGCACTGCTGTGGAAGACTTCAGCGCAAGGTATGTCTATACTTTGTTGATCGTTGTTACTGCGATCATTGCCGTATTTGTGCTCCGGAAGATGTTTATTCTTAAGACTCCAAAAGTATGGCAAACCCTATTGCTCCTAATCGCATATCCTATTGCAGCATGCTTTGTATACCTGATGGTAGATTCTTGGGCTGTTCATGCTGTAATGACTTTTGGACAGGCGTTTGCCTTTGTTTTGGTTGCATGGCTTATTGATAAATATCCCGAAGATAGAACAAAAGTAGAATGTGCCCTATGTAAGGCCGCTGCTGTCCTATTGGGTATACTTGTGACTCTAAATATTCGTTACAGCAATATCTGCTACCTAAAAGCAGACGTGATGCAGACACAAGCGATCAGTTACTACACAACCTTGATCACGCGAATTGAAAGTGTCGAAGGTTATACTGAAGATATGCAGGTCGTTTATATCGGGGAGTATGACAAGCACGATAGAAATTTTGTTGGAATCAACGAATATTTCGATGATTTGGACCTGGCCACATATAAAGGGGAACTTATTTTCAATGATTTCGCATGGAAGGAAACCATGGAGCTTTGGTGTGGCTTTGCGCCGGAATTAGGAGATGCCGCAGAGTTTGACGGTAATGCCGAGGTAGCATCTATGCCCTGCTATCCGGATCAGGGTTCGATCCGGTGCATCGACGGAAAAATTGTTGTCAAATTTGCAGATGAGCAGTAAACGCTGCAGAAAAGCAGGGAAGTCAAATGAAAAAATTATCGTTAATTATTTCAGTTTATAACGAAGAAGCCGTTCTGGAAAAGTTTTATAAAGCCTTCTGCTCTATCGAACAGAATTTGAAATACGGGGGAGGGGGGTATGAGCTGATTTTTGTAAATGATGGCAGTACCGATGCCAGCATGAGAATTCTGGAATCGATTGCGCAGCAGAATAAAAACGTCCGCGTGATCAGCTTTTCGCGGAATTTTGGCCACGAAGCTGCCATGATTGCAGGCATCGACCATGCTGTGGGAGATGTGATCATCTGCATGGATGCCGACCTACAGCATCCTCTGGAATGCATTACCCCCATTATGGAAAAATTCGAGGAAGGATACGAGATCGTCAGCATGGTCCGCACTTCCAACAAATCGGCAGGTGCCATCAAGAACTTTACATCCAGAGCATTTTACCGGGTGATCAATGCCTTGTCTGATCAAGTAAAACTGGAGGAAAATGCATCGGATTTCTTTGCCATCAGCAGCCGTGTGGCAGACGTTCTGCGTACAAATTACCGTGAAAAGACTCGTTTTCTACGTGGATATGTACAAAGCGTTGGCTTCCGGAAAACAACGCTGGAATACACTGCTGCGGAAAGAGCTGGCGGTGCCAGCCACTATACGCTAAAAAAACTGATGAATTTTGCAATCAGCACCATCGTCGGTTTTTCTGATTTTCCACTGAAACTCGGCCTCTATGCCGGTGCCGTAAGTTTTTTTGCTGCTGTGATTTTTGCTATAAGCGCACTGTGTGGCTTCCGTGAGTATAAGGTGATCCTTGCGGCAGTCAATGTTTTATTTGCCGTTCTCTTTTTGCTGGTCGGAATTATGGGTGAATATTTTTCTGTTGCATTTGCAGAGCTGAAAAACCGTCCGATCTATATTGTGGAAAAGGAAATCAATTCCGGGCGCTGCGTATGATACAAACAATAAAGCAACTTTATTTTCGTTATAAGGAATTGATCAACTATCTGATCGTAGGTGGTCTGACTACGGTAGTGAGTCTGGCAAGTTACTATTTTTTCACTACAGTCTTTCTGGACCCGCAAGACCCATTTCAACTGATGGCTGCCAATACGCTCTCATGGATCTGCGCAGTCTCTTTTGCTTACATCACAAACCGGAAGTTCGTTTTTGAAAGCAAAAGTACTGATAAATTGCGCGAAATGCTGAAATTTTTCAGTGCGAGGATTTCCACTCTCCTTATCGAAATGGCCTGTATGGCGTTGCTGGTAAATATTCTGCACTTGAATGACCGGATCTCTAAATTTGCGGTACAGTTTATTGTTATGGCGTTGAACTATATCTTTAGTAAATTGTTTGTGTTTCGCAGTAAAGAATAATGTACGGTTACAAAAAGAAATCCGCTGCTTACGCAGCGGATTTCTTTTTGTAATCCTTACAGCATCTTGGAAAGGAATGCTTTCAGTCTGGGATGCTTCGGGTTCGTGAACAGTTCCTGCGGCGGCTCGTCCTCCTGGATCTTGCCGTCGTCGATGAAGATGACGCGGTTGGACACCTCGCGCGCAAAGCCCATCTCGTGGGTGACCACCAGCATTGTGATGCCGGTGTGGGCCAGTTCCTTCATCAGCTCCAGAACCTCGCCCACCATCTCGGGGTCGAGGGCGCTGGTGGGTTCGTCGAACAGGATCACATCCGGGTCCATGGCAAGGGCGCGGGCGATAGCGATGCGCTGCTGCTGGCCGCCGGAAAGGCTCTTGGGGTAGGCATCGGCCTTGTCGGCCAGACCTACGCGGGCCAGCAGTTCGTCTGCCTTGGCGGAGATGGCTTCCTTATCCTTCAGCTTCAGCAGGGTGGGGGCCAGCTCCAGATTTTTCTTCACAGTCAGGTGCGGGAACAGGTTGAAGTGCTGGAACACCATGCCCATCT
>ERZ1026860.1775-NODE-1775-length-10284-cov-9.488415_pt1 | contig 10284 bp, 9 predicted proteins | sample MGYA00380160_ERZ1026860 | MGnify/ENA primary metagenome ERZ1026860 (study PRJEB33269, sample SAMEA4719796) | human gut metagenome | biome: human-associated habitat; feature: organic feature; material: feces | place: Cameroon | collected 2013-10 ... | reverse complement strand
TATATCAGGCGCGCTTTGCCCATGGGTTTTGTGGGCGGGGCGCGCCTTTTGATATGCTTTTACAGCTACATCTGTTAAAAAGGAATCGAGGCGATCAATCAGAACAAAGAAGGAGGTTTTTGCACATGAAGAAAAAGAGAATCGTATCAACGCTCCTTGCGCTGTTGCTTTTCGCGGGTCTGCCCGTGTCGGCGCTGGCGGATACTTGGGACATCAGCAACGGCGACATCATCGTAAACGCCGGGAGCGGCGGGCAGACGGTCACCCAGGGAGGCGGAGCCGCTGTGGAGGACAACGCTCCCGTCATTAAGGGAAGCTCGACGGAAAACACCGTCACCATCAATGCGGAGAAAGACCAGACCGCAAACGTCACCCTCTCCGGCGCAAACATCGACGTGAGCAGTGCGGGCAAGGCCGCCGTTTCCACCACCGGCGAGGGCAATGTGAACATCGAGCTGAACGGAAGCAACGCGCTTAAGAGCGGTCACTCTCATGCCGGCCTGGAAAAGAACAACGACGGTAATCTGACCATTCAGGACAAGGATAAAGACGGCTCCCTGAACGCCAAGGGCGGTCAGGACGGCGCAGGCATCGGCGGAGGAAGCAGCGGCGCTGGCAGCGACATCACCATCACCGGCGGCAAGGTCACGGCGCGGGGCGGGAATTATGGTGCTGGCATCGGTGGCGGTGCTTACGGTAACGGCAGCGACATCACTGTCACCGGCGGCGAAGTCACCGCAAATAGCGGCAACTACGGTGCCGGTATCGGCGGCGGAGGTTGGGGCAATGGCAATAACATCTCCATCTCTGGCGGCAAGGTCACTGCCACCGGCGGCACGTTCGCTGCGGGTATCGGCGGCGGAATGCATCGGGATGGAAATGACATCACGATCTCCGGCGGCGAGGTCAGTGCCGCCGGAGGCAGGTGCGGCGCAGGCATTGGCGGCGGCCTTGATGCACGCGGCAGCGGAGACGTCACGGTTTCCGGCGATGCGAAGCTGAAGGTGCGGGGCGGCAAGACAGGCGATGACGGGCAGGGAGCCGGTATCGGCAATGGCGGCGTACGTGACCAAAACGGTCCGGTGAACGGCACAGAGGTCGAGCCGGATATTTGCGCGCTGAACCCCAGCGGGAAAATCGAATATTACGCGCCCGGCAGTGTCATGACGGGAACTCCCAGCAAAACGGTCACAAACCCAACCGGAGACCATGCGTGGGACAGCGGCAGGGTGACAAAGCCTGCCACCTGCACGGAAAAGGGAGTTAAGACTTACACCTGCACAAGGCATTCTTCTCACACAAAAAACGAGGAAATCCCTGCTCTGAACCATAGCTTTGATGGGCAGGAGTATGTTTCCGACAACAACGCCACCTGCGGACAGGACGGCACCAAGACGATAAGGTGCGTGCGCTACGGCACAGGCGGCTGCACGGAAACGGACACGGTAACGGACACGGGCAGCAAGCTCGGGCATTTCTTTGAGGTTGAGGACTATGTTTCCAACAACGATGCCACCTGCGAGCAGGACGGAACAAAGACGGCAAGGTGCGTGCGCTACGGCGCGGGCGGCTGTATGGCAACAGACACGGTAACGGACACGGACAGCAAGCTCGGGCATCTCTTTGAGGACTATGTTTCCAACAACGATGCGACCTATGCGCACGACGGCACCAAGACGGCAAAGTGCGTGCGGTATGACCAGTGCGGGGAGACCCACACCATGCCGGATGAGGGAAGCCGGTTAATAGCTCCTCCCCTCTACCGCGTGACCGATAAGGACGGCAGGGACATTGCCTACACGGCCGAGCAAAAGGGCGGCGTGCTGACCGTCACCGTTGACGCGGACTTCGCCGTGCTGACGGGCAGGCTCAGCGGCATGACCGCCCTCAGGGCGCAGGGCGTGGAGAAAATCATTTTTGTCACCAACGGCGCAAAGACCGCCGTAAAGCTCTCTACCATCATTTCAAAGCTCACCGCGAACGGCGTCTTCCGCCTCACCCATGACGGCAAGGCCGCCACATTCACCCTCGGCTAAAGCATGGCGGATGTGAGCGCCATTCTCACCAGGCCGTAAGCGAAATCTCAGAATCCATGCAGGCGGGCAGGCACAGGCTGTGCCTGCCCTCTTTGTCCGCCAAAAAGCGCGGCGGACGGCGGCAGTCAATGGCATCCCACCACCACCCCCGTCCCCGTGATAGTCATACCACCCAAGACCGGCGATATGACGGTTTGGCAGAGCATACTGCATTTCTTAGGGATAAGGTAAATAAGCGGACGAAAAAGCCCCCGCAATGCGGGGGCTTTGGTGTTATATCAGGCTTTACTGCTCAAACTGGAACTCGTCGGCGTTCTTTTCCATGAAGAGGTTGAAAACGGCGTTGAGTATTTCCTCGTCCTCCACGCCCTGAAGCATGTCCTCCTCGTTGTCCTCCTCGGCCTCCAGAAGCTCTAAGATGACTGCCTCGGGCGAGTCGGATTCGTCATCGACCGGCAGCAGCACCGCGTACTCGTGGTCGTTGTAGGGGATTATATCCAGCACCTCAAAGTCCACATCGCTGCCGTCGGAATCGGTAAGGGTTATGACGTTGGTGTATTCCTCCTGCATGGCTACGCTCTTTACGCCTTTCCGTCGCAGCCCAGAACGTCTACCAGCTTGTGCTCCACCATGGCCTTGATGGCGGCGCGGGCGGGCTTGAGATACTGGCGGGGATCAAAGTGATCCGGGTGCTCGTTGAAGTACTGGCGGATGCAGGCGGTCATGGCAAGGCGCAGGTCGGAGTCGATATTGATCTTGCAGACCGCACCCTCGGCCGCTTTGCGGAGCTGCTCCTCGGGGATGCCTACTGCATCGGGCATCTTGCCGCCGTTTTCGTTGATTATCTTAACGAACTCCTGAGGCACAGAGGAGGAGCCGTGAAGCACGATGGGGAAGCCGGGCAGACGCTTTGCCACTTCGTCCAGTATATCGAAGCGGAGTGGAGGAGGTACCAGTATGCCCTTTTCGTTGCGGGTACACTGGGCGGCGGTGAACTTGTATGCGCCGTGGCTGGTGCCTATGGCTATGGCCAGAGAGTCCACGCCGGTGCGGTTGACGAATTCCTCGACCTCGTCCGGGCGGGTATAGGAGGAATCCTCGGCGGATACCTTTACCTCGTCCTCAACGCCCGCAAGGGTGCCGAGCTCGCCCTCTACCACTACGCCGTGATCGTGGGCGTATTCCACCACCTGACGGGTCAGGGCGATGTTGTCTTCGAAGGATTTGGAGGAACCGTCTATCATGACGGAGGTAAAGCCGCCGTCTATGCAGCTCTTGCACAGCTCGAAGGTATCGCCGTGGTCGAGATGCACGACAATGGGAAGGTCAAAGCCCGCGGTCTGCTCGGCGTCTTCAATAGCGGCCTCGATGAGCTTCATCAGGTATACGTGCTTGGCGTAGGCGCGTGCGCCCTTGGAGACCTGAAGGATAAGAGGAGCGCGCTTTTCGATAGCGGCCTCGGTGATGCCCTGAATGATCTCCATGTTGTTGACGTTAAAGGCGCCGATGGCGTAACCGCCATTGTAGGCCTTTTTGAACATTTCGGTGCTCGTTACAAGTGCCATTTTATTATCTCCTTTTCAAAAAATATCTCAAACTTCAACACTAAATATTATATCCCTAAAAAAGTATGTTTCAATAGTGTCAAAGCCGGTTTTTAGAAAATGCATATTAGAATTGTAGATAGCTGGTGCTTGGGGTATAATAACAAACAGGTAATATATGCCAAAACAGGCCGAAAGGAAAGAAAATGGAAAAGCTTTTATCGCTGGTTGTACCGGCATTCAACGAGGAAGAGGCGATGGAGCAGTCCTTTGAGAGGACGTACAGGGCCATGAGCTCCATAGGCTATCCCTTTGAGATAATCTACATAGACGACGGCAGCAGGGACAGGACATGGGAAATAATATCCCGCCTTGCCCGGGAGCACGAAGAGGTTAAGGCATTGCGATTCTCAAGGAATTTCGGCCATCAGCTGGCGGTTACCGCCGGCATGGACGAAGCGAAGGGCGACGCGGTGATAATCATGGACGCTGATTTGCAGGACCCTCCGGAGGTCATTGCCGATATGGTGAAGGCATGGGAGCAGGGCGCGGATATAGCCTACGGCAAGCGAATGCACCGCAAGGGAGAGACCGCCGCGAAAAAGCTTACCGCATGGTGCTATTACAGGCTGCTGAACTTCATGAGTGCGTATCCGATACCCTTGGATACAGGCGATTTCCGGCTTCTCGACAAGGCCGTTGCGGATGAATTCAAGGTGCTCAGGGAGCATAACAGGTTCCTTAGGGGAATGAGCGCATGGCTGGGCTATAACGCCGTTCCTGTGGAGTACGTCCGCGAGGAGAGGTGCGCGGGAAAGACCAAGTACACCCTTAAAAAGATGCTCAGGCTTGCCGCCGACGGCATATTCGGCTTTTCCTCAAGGCCGCTGACGCTTATAGGCTGGGCAGGGCTTGCGGTGCTGTGCATAGCCCTGCTTGGGCTTATCGCCACCATAGTCTGTGCCGCCGTAACAGGCGTTCCCGGGTGGCTTTGGGCGGTGTGCGCCCTGGTGCTGCTGGATGGTGTGATGCTGTGCGCCATGGGCGTGCAGGGGGCTTATACGCAGCGCATTTACGACGAGGTAAAGGGGAGGCCCCTTTACATAATAAAAGAAAGGCAAAGCTGAGCCTTTCAAAAGTATGCGAGAGGAAGGTAAAAAAAGATGACAGATCCGAGGATCAAGACACTTGCAAAAAACCTCATAGGCTTTTCCTGCGCCGTAAAGCCCGGTGAAAAGATACTTATCGAGGGCAACGGCGAATGTACCGAGCTGGTCAAGGCGTTGGTCAAGGAGACCTATGCCGCGGGCGGCGTCCCCTTCGTATGGATAAAGAAGCCTGAGGTATGCCGGGAGCTTGCGCTGGGCGCGACGAAGGAGCAGCAGGAGCTTATGGCAAAGATAGACTGCGAGCTCATGCGCCACATGGACGCGTATATCGGCATAGGCGCGAAGCTCAACACTAACGAGATGTCCGACGTGCCGGGGGATAAGCTGGCCCTCATAAGCGCCGTATACGGCAGGCCGCTGAACAACATTCGCATACCCAACACCAAGTGGTGCGTGCTGCGCTATCCCAACCCCAACTTTGCCCAGATGGCAGGCATGAGCACCGAGGCCTTCGAGGACTTCTACTTTAACGTTTGCAATCTCGACTATGCTAAGATGGACAAGGCCATGCAGCCCCTCAAGGAGCTTATGGAAAAGACCGACAGGGTGCATATAGTGGGCCCCGGCACAGACCTCCGCTTCTCCATAAAGGGTATGCCCGCCATAAAGTGCTCCGGCCAGATGAACATTCCGGATGGCGAGATATATACCGCTCCCGTAGACGGCAGCGTAGAGGGAACAATAACCTACAACACCCCCTCCATAATGGACGGCTTTACATATGAGAACGTCAGCTTGACCTTCAAAAACGGCCGCATAGTGGAATCCACCTCTAACGACAACGAGCGCATAAAGGCCGTATTTGACAGGGACGCAGGCGCGCGGGGCGTGGGCGAGTTCGCCATAGGCGTGAACCCCTTTGTCACCTTCCCCATGAAGGACACCCTCTTCGACGAGAAAATATCCGGATCCTTCCACTTTACCCCGGGCTGCTGCTACGACGACTGCAATAACGGCAATAAGTCCTGCATACATTGGGATCTCGTGTGCATACAGACACCCGAATACGGCGGCGGCGAGATGTACTTCGACGACGTACTGATCCGCAAGGACGGCAGGTTTGTACTGCCCGAGCTGGATTGCCTCAATCCCGAGAACCTTAAATAACAGTAACGGGAACACATGGATAAAAACGACCTTAAAGCCGAGATACGCAGGCTTTTAAACGAAAGGGGAGCTGTTGTCGTTGCCATAGACGGCAACAGCGCTTCGGGAAAAACCACCCTGGCAGAGGAGCTCCGGGAGGAGTTCTCCGCCAGGGTTTTCCACTGTGACGATTATTTCCTCCAACCTTACCAACGCACTGAACAACGTCTTAACGAAACCGGCGGCAACTTTGACAGGGAGAGATTTCGGAAAGAAGTGGCGGAACCCGCAAGGCTGCACAGGGACGCGGAATGCCGCAAATATTTTTGCAGGACAGGCGAACTGTCCGCTGCATTTACGGTAAAATTTACCTCGCTGACAGTCATAGAAGGCAGTTATAGCCTGCACCCATATTTGGGAGAATACTATGATATAGCGGTATTTGTATCTGTAGATCCCGAGGAGCAGAGCAGGCGCATTCTTCAAAGGAACGGTCCTGACATGCATAGGCGCTTTATGAGGGAATGGGTGCCTATGGAAAACAGATACTTCGAGGAGATGTGCATAAGAGAAAAGTGCGGCTTTGATATAAGCATAAATTATAGAGAGGGGGTTTGCCAGTAGAAAATGCAGTTTCGCTAAAATTCTCTTGCAAACCTCAAAAAAATAGAATATTATAATATGCGTTGGTTAATTTATTGTCAACTATCGGCCCAATAAGCCGATTTTATAAATTTAAAAATTTAAACGGAGGAAATATTACAATGTCAGTAAAAGTGGGCATTAACGGTTTCGGCCGTATCGGCAGTCTGGCTTTCCGAGCCGCTGTTGAAAACGATAACGTAGAAGTAGTGGGTATCAACGATCCCTTCATAGCACTGGATTATATGGGCTATATGCTCAAGTTTGATACCGTCCATGGCCGTTTTAAGGGTACCATAGACGTGCAGGGAGACAAGCTGGTGGTAAACGGCAAGTCCATTTCCGTATATTCCTGCATGAACGCGGCGGATATCCCCTGGACCGAGTGCGGCGCAGAGTATATCCTTGAGTGCAGCGGTATCAACACCACCGTCGAGCGCGCTTCCGAGCACCTGAAGGCAGGCGCGAAGAAGGTCGTCATCTCCGCCCCCAGCAAGGACGCTCCCATGTTCGTAATGGGCGTAAACCATGACACCTACACCAAGGACATGACGGTTGTTTCCAACGCATCCTGCACCACCAACTGTCTGGCTCCTCTTGCCAAGGTTATCAACGACAACTTCGGCATCGTAGAGGGCCTTATGACTACCGTCCATTCTATCACAGCCACCCAGAAGACCGTAGACGGCGCCTCCAAGAAGGATTGGCGCGGCGGCCGTGCGGCGGCACACAATATTATCCCCAGCTCCACCGGCGCTGCCAAGGCCGTGGGCAAGGTCATTCCTTCCCTCAACGGCAAGCTCACCGGCATGTCCATGCGCGTACCTACTCCCGACGTATCCGTTGTAGACCTTACCTGCCGCCTGGAGAAGTCCGCTACCTACGATGAGATCAAGGCCGCCATGAAGGCTGCTTCCGAGAGCGACCGTTTCAAGGGCATCATAGATTACACCGAGGACAAGGTAGTATCCTCCGACTTCTATCATGATCCCCATACCTGCATCTTCGATGCAGACGCAGGCATTGCCCTGAACGACCACTTCGTAAAGCTGGTTGCCTGGTACGACAACGAGTGGGGTTATTCCAACAAGCTGGTCAACCTCTGCGAGCACATGGCCGAGGTAGACGCAAAGTAACCTCAAATAAATCTGCCCCCACGATTTAGGCGGGTGAACCGCCGATGAATACCCCCTGCCCATGCGGACAGGGGATATTTTTTTGCCGGGGCTTTTCTGCATACAAACCTTTTGTTATAATAAGTATATAAAGATACTTTTAAGCTTTGGTTCTTAAAAATAATATTTTATTGGAGCATACTTATATGGATATAAAACAGCTTGAGGCTTTTTGCATGGTGGTAAGGCAAGGCAGCTTTTCCAAAGCGGCAAGGGTGCTGGGGGTATCCCAGCCTACCGTGAGCGCGCATATTTCCACCCTCGAAAAGGAATTGGGGTGCGAGCTGCTCATACGCACCAGCAAGAGCATACTGCCTACGGATAAGGGAGCGACGCTTTTAGGCTACGCACAGGGCATAATGAGTCTCAGACAGAAGGCGCTGGAGGAACTTTCAAGGGAGGATTCACGCTATACGGGCAGCATCACCATAGCGGCATCATCTGTGCCCGCACAGTACTGCCTGCCGGAGCTGCTCTCGGAATTCAGCCGGGAGTATCCGGGGGTATCCTACCAGCTGCACAACACCAACAGCCTGCAGGCTGTGGAGGAGGTAAGGCGCGGCAAGGCGGATATAGCCCTTACGGGCGCCAGAGTGGAGAACACCAATTGCGAGTTTACCAGCTTCCTCAAGGACGAGCTTGTGATAATAACCGCCAATAACGAGCGCTTCAGGAAGCTGAACGGCAGCTTCCCGCGGGAGCTTCTTAAAAAGGAGCCCTTCATAGCCAGAGAGCTGGGCAGCGGCACCAGAATGGAATATGAGCAGCTGCTGCGCAGCGAGGGCATAGAGCCGGGCGAGCTCAATACCGTTGCCGAAATGAATTACAGTGAGGCGGTAAAGAAGTCCGTAGCGGGAGGGCTGGGCATAGCTATAATCAGCATACATGCCATAAGCGATGAGCTTTCATCAGGAAGGCTGCTGTGCTTTAATTTGGGAGATAAGGCCATGCAGCGGGACCTGTATCTGGTTATACGGAGAAATCGCTCAGAAATGTCCACGGCGGCGCTGTTTTCATCCTTTGTGCTCAGGCATTACAACGTAGAGAAAAATTAAAGGCAAACAAAAAAGACGGCACGCGCCGCCTTTTTCTATTATCGTCAGTCGCCCATGGGCTTTATCTTGTTCTGGTATATCCTGTAGAGGTTTATGCCCACAAAGGTTATGGAGCCAAGCTCAGATATGGGGAAGGCGTACCATACGGCGGACAGGCCGAGGGTACGGGAGAATATGAAGGCCACCGGCAGAAGTATGGCAAGCTGGCGAAGGGCGGATGAAAAGAAGGAAAGCCTGCCGTCGCCTATTGCCTGGAACAGAGATGAACCCATAATGCACAGGGCCGCGAAGGGGAACGAGTAGCTGATGATCTTAAGGGCGGGAACGCCTATGGCCATCATTTCGTCGGACGCGTCAAACAGCCGCAGCATAAAGTCGGAATGGAGCTGGAATATCAGCATGCCAAGGCACATTATGCTGAAAGCATATATGCAGCCGTATTTCAGCGCTTCCATTATGCGCTTCCTGTTGCGCGCACCGTAATTGTAGCCCATTATGGGCATGGTGCCGGAGTTCAGGCCGAATACCGGCATGAAAACGAAGGACTGGAGCTTAAAATAGATGCCGAATACGCTTACAGCGGTAGAGGAGAAAGCTATCAGTATCTTGTTCATGCCAAGGGTCATTATGGAGCCTACCATCTGAAGGAAGATGCTTGGCACGCCTACCTCGTATATGTCGGATATACTCTGCTTATTCGGCCTGAAGTTCCTGAAGCTTATTTTTACCAGGCAGGACTTGCGGCTTAGCATGAGCAGACCAAGCAGCATGCCCACCAGCTGCCCGCCCACTGTGGCTATGGCAGCGCCGGCAATGCCAAGCTTTGGAAAGCCGTAAAGGCCAAATATGAGTATGGGGTCGAAAACTATGTTGAATACCGCGCCAACGAGCTGTACGAACATGGACTTCATGGTGCTGCCCGTTGCTTGCAGCAGCTTTTCACACATCACCTGAACCGTCACGAATACGGCGGGAATGCCCACCCATGAAAGATAGGTTATGGCATACTCGGTTATCTCCGCGTCCGCATGGAACAGATATATCATGGGACGGTGGAGCAGACCGAAAAGCACCGCGAAAACCACGCCTCCGCAAATGGCCAGAAACATGGCGTTGGTAGCGGCGGTATCCGCTTCTCCCTGACGCTTTTCGCCGAGACGGCGTGCCACAAGGGAGTTTGCGCCTATGGCCGTGCCCACGGAAACGGCGTTTATCAGCATCTGGTACGGGAAAACCAGCGAAACCGCCGTAAGGGCGCTTTCACTTATGCGGGAAACGTAAATGCTGTCAACAACGTTGTAGGTAGCCAGCACCAGCATGGATACCATCATGGGAAGTGACATTTTGATTATGAGGCTTCTTATTGGCAGATAGCCCATCTTGTTTTCGGCGTGTGTGCTTTCCATTTTTTTGACCGTAATTAAAACTATATAACTGTTATATAATTATCCCTTCGTTAATAATAGAAAATACTTTTTGCATTAAAAAGGACCCATGGCGGCATGGGCCCTTTTGTTGCTTGTTTACCATCAGTTGACAAGGACACACAAGGTTTTAGGAGCCAAACAGCACGGCAT
>ERZ1026860.1774-NODE-1774-length-10297-cov-4.627514_pt1 | contig 10297 bp, 12 predicted proteins | sample MGYA00380160_ERZ1026860 | MGnify/ENA primary metagenome ERZ1026860 (study PRJEB33269, sample SAMEA4719796) | human gut metagenome | biome: human-associated habitat; feature: organic feature; material: feces | place: Cameroon | collected 2013-10 ... | reverse complement strand
ATAAAGAAGCTCTATAAAAAGGAAAGGTTAGTTTCTATATTAAAAGAACTAAACCTAGAGTACTCCAGAAGTGATGACCCTGTTCAGGAGTATAGTAGGTTTTATTTTAAGGCTCCAAGAAGAGAAAAGATTTATACTAAATTTTGGTATAGCTGTAACAAAGACCAATTAAAACTAATTTCTGAAGAATTACCCTGGTGGGATGGTGATAAAGAACCAAAAGGAAATAGGCTTAGGTCCTGTAGGACTAAGGTAAAGGAAACAGCTGATTTTATTCAATTTGTATATAGCTCTTTGGGATATAGAGCCACTATTATAACTAATGATAGAACAGGCGAGGAGCATTTTAGTAAAAGTAATGGTAAAACTTATATTAGAAAGGGGCCTAGTTACAGAATCCATCCTACACTAAGAAATCAACCTAGCCTTAGAAATACACACGGGGCAACCCCCATAGAAAAAATAAAACCCGTCGATGGCTATGAGTATTGCTTTAAGGTTCCAAGCTCTTATCTGGTTTTAAGAAAGAATGATAAAATTTTTATAACAGGAAACTGTGGAAAGACCTCAGCGGCTATGGGAATTTGTTTAGCCTACTACCTGCATATAGTTTTATGTCTCAGAAATCCACATAAATATTTTGGATTGGCGGACCAAAAGAATATAGTTTTTGTAGTCCTTAACATCGTCACCAAGCAAATGGCCTATAAAAATGCTTGGGGTATGATTCATAAGATGCTTCTAAATTCACCCTGGTTTATGGCCCGTGGGGTTAAATCGGAGGGGAAACGGCCAGAGTGGACTTGTACAACTAAGCCAGTAGAACTAATCTTTGGTCGTAATGCTGATGACCTAATCGGTCTTGATATCCTATTCGCTTTTATGGATGAGATTTCATTCTATAGGAACGCTTCCATAGAATCACAGATAAAAGCTGCTACAGACGTCTATAACGCTGCTTGGGAACGTATGAAATCAAGATTTGTTAAGTTTGGTGGTATTTTCGACGGTTTAATGGTTCTAGCTTCTTCAAAAAGAACCGACCAATCCTTCTTGGAGAGTTTCATTAAGAAGATTCTTGAGAGCCAGGATTCAAGAAGAGTTTTAGTAATAGATAAACCAAGATGGGAGGTATTGCCACCAGAGTCTTATTGTGGTAAACGGTTCCCGGTTGCTGTTGGTGATAAATTCAGACCTTCTCAGATCATAAGAGAAGACCAAGTCCAAGAATTCACTGAAGCAGGATATAAGATATATTGGCCACCGATAGAAAACTACGGTGAATTTGAAAGAGACATGAATAATGCTTTAACCAATATAGCCGGTGTTTCTGTTGGTCAAATTAGCTCATTCCTAAGAGGCGACCTAGTTACAAGCTGTGTAGACAAAGAGCTCAACAACCCATTCAAAAAATCTATTATCTATTCAGGGTTTAAAGATACAACACAATACTATGAATACTTTGATACAAGCGTTTTAACCCCAGAGGATTACACCCTACCGCTATTCGTCCACTTGGATGCTTCGTTAGGCAGAGATGGTAACTCAATTGTCGGTGTATTAGCAGATTATGCAATAAACCAAAAAGACACAAGTGGTAACTATCAACCAGAACTACACTACAGAGAGCTATTTAAAATAAAGGTAAGGGCACCACAAGGTACTGAAACTGGGTTAGACAAGAACACTAAGTTTATTCTTTGGTTAAGCCAAAGATTTAATTTGCAAGCCATATCACACGACCAATTCCAAAGTAAATCTCTGCACCAAGACCTTTTAAGAAAAGGTATAAACGTTGTACAACAATCCGTCGATGCTGTAAAGGATGGAATAAACCCAGTATATGCTGTTTTCAAAGATGTCTTATATGAAAAGAGGGTTTCACTATTAGATGATGAAGACCAACTGAATGAATTAGTTTCTTTGGAAAAATACGAGAATGGGAAAGTTGACAAACCGCAAGGCGGATGCTTTACTGGTGATACTAAAGTCAGATTAGTGGATGGTCGGTCATTAACCTTCTTAGAGCTTGTGGATGAATTTAATTCTGGAAAAACCAATTTTGTATATTCTATGAATCTAAATACTAGAGTTATAGAGGCCAAACCAATTTCTAGGGCTTGGCTAACTCATAGAAACCAAAAACTGGTAAAAGTTATTTTAGATAATGGTGAGGAAATAAAATGTACACCAGACCATCCGTTTATGGACAGAGATGGTAATTACATTAGGGCAATAGACCTGGTTAAGGGCACTTCGCTCATGCCTCTTTATACTAAATATCCCTCAAAAGGATCGTTAACTAAGTATAGATTGATTTATCAACCTATGATAGACCGGTGGAACTATGAACATCAGCTTTTTTCCGGGGCCAAATTGAAAAAGGGTTTTGTAATTCACCACAAGGATTGTAATAAGGGTAACAATAACCCGACTAATCTAGTACAGTTAAGTAGAGATGAACATATCAAAGTACATCAGTTATTATCCACCGGGGCTTGTAGCCCTGAGGCTATAGCCAAAAGAACAGACTCAAGACTAAAATGGTATAAAGAGATAAGAGGGACAGCCTATGAGGAGGAGCTTAGGCGAAAGATAAAAAAGGGGGTTTACCGTTTTTATGGTAAAGACCTTGAAGAGATTGAATCTTTGGAAAAAGCTAAAATACTTTGGATAGAAACTAATTCTGGTAAAAAATATTCAGAACTTACCTTGAAAGAGAGATCAAGGTGGGGGGTTAAATACCATAACTATCTGAACCCAGAACTTAGCGAAGTTTATAGCTCGGCCTTAGCCTCTTTTAATGGTAGAACCTCATCAGAAAGGGCTACTGGACGTAGTTGGTATAATAATGGTATTTATGAAAAATTCTTAAAACCGGGGGACATAGTACCAGAGGGATATATAAAAGGTAGGGCTATTAAATTAGATACCCATATAAAACAAGAGAATAGGCACTGGGGTAAATGTAAAAACCGTAGAAACCATAAAGTGGTTTCTGTAACCTGGTTAGAGGGAACATATGATGTCTATGATTTAGCTATACCAGATAACCACAACTTTGCTTTAGATTCAGGGGTATTTGTACACAACAGTGACGACGTAGCCCAATGTCTTGCTGGTGCAGTATATCTAGCCTCTTTGGCTAAAGAGGAAATGCTTGCTTCTGGGGTAGTTTTACTTAAACAATTAGACTCATCAGACACGATTGGGGCTGGAGCTCAAGTTAACCCAGAGAAGCTAATAGAAGATGAGATGACAAAACACTTTGCCACCTATTCACCTGAGGCTATTAAAACAACACAACAAAGCACAGTTCACGACGATTGGGAGAAATTCTTTGGAAAGGATAAGAAGAAGGACCAGAGTGATTTGGTGAACCCGGGGATGTATTGGGGCTAACAAAAATATAATATAAGATATATTATAGAATTGGAGTGAAAGATGGCAAATTTTAGTCAAGCACAGCAGGCGTTTCTAGAGGACAACAAGGCTTTGGTTAACTCTGTGGACCCAGAGTCATTTAATGAATTGATAAGAAAACTTAATACGACGAGAGTCTATAATAATTTAACAAGCAATGAGTACTTATCATTAGTGCTTTGTCTAACTTGGGTTAGGCTTGGGGCTAAAGGGTTCGGTGGAACCTTCAAGAAAACCCCAAATTCTATTGATCCAAGAATCATTATCTATTCTAATAAGACAGGGCTTAAAGGATTTAAGGGTAGAGCTGTTTTACCATCTATGTATGGAAAGGGGAAGGTTTCCTGCTATAAAATAAACGGGGCCAATATCTCTGATGTTGAGGTAGTACCCTTCCCAAAGACCAGGGCCGAATTTATTGCTTTGGCTAGTCAGTGGGACATTCTTGCCCCCTATGAGGATTCTGTTGCTGAAGGTTTAAGGGCTACCTTTAATGGCAGTTTCCAGTATTCTGCTTATTTATCTTCTTTTAATTCTGAGGGAGAGGTAGTTTTTACATTCGAGAACATTTCTGGCCAATACAGCGATGACCAAAGCGCCATCAATGGCTTAGGGGTAAGGGCTATCGCAAACCTTGTGTCAAAGGTTGGAGATGGACTTAAAAATACTGTAGAAAAAATAGTTAGAAGTATTTTTAATGGAGCAGCTTTCTAATGATTGATTTAGTTACACCAGCAAAAGCCTTTATAGAAAAGCATAGAGAAGAGGTAGATGGTGGACCAAAGAATATGGGTAAGTTAGGAACAGCCCTGGTTAGAGAGGTCGGGAACCTAGAAACAAGGGAAGTAGTTTGTTTACTTTTAATTTATACTTTCTATGGACCTAAGTACTTTGCATTAGACCAAGAAATAAAACAGGGTGGTAAAAAGGTCTTATACTATTTAACCGCCTACTATACTGATAACAGCGGTGAATTTAGACGCTTTATTACTTTGGATCATATAGCTAGAGCCGAATTACCTGGCGATCAGGTTACAACAGAAAATGTTAAAAAGGGTATAACTGAAAGATTAGTAGTTAGCCTAAATGGTTTTTATACAAATATGATACGAAGTCTACTTGATTCTGTTTTTAAAGGAGGCTCAAATGTTTAGTAATATGGCCAAAACCTTCCTGGACCTACATAGGGCCGAAATAGATGAGGGTAGCCAAAATCTAGATAAAATCCTAACAGCTCTAAAGAATGATACAATAGTTCCTAATATAGAAAAACAATATTTGGCTTTTCTGATAACCTATACTTTAGCCGGAAAGAAACGTTTTGGTATTACCACAGAAAATATACGTAGAACTGCCGTTACGGCAGCGTGTTTAAGATATACTGTTGTAATTTCAGATGAGGAACAGCTTATGTCAAGGTATAGACTAACCTATTGGTCGATGTCATACCCTTTGGATAATCCGCCAACATCGGTTAGCGGAACTAAGGCCGATTTGGTTAGAGTGGCTATTCAAAAGTTTGGGGAAAAGCATAGAGGTACATATACCGAAATACTTAACGATATTTTTGATAATGATCGGCTTGATATTATAGGGGTATAGGATGCTAACTGGTGAACAAAGACGTTTTATAGGTGAAAATAGAGAATTGATAGACAAGGGGGATGTTAGTACTGTTTTAGGTAAACTTAGACATACTACATACCTAGAGACCTATGGTAAAGAACTTTTGGCAATACTGATTGCTCACACAGTTTTAGGGTCAAATTGTTTCCAGTTTTACAGAGAGCCACTACAACAAGGAAACCACGAATATACGCTTTGCATTTTAGATGGTCTTGGGGTTCTTTCATTTATGCTAACTAAATGGAAAGTTCAGCTTAGGGATTTTGGTCCAACTCCTGAAAATATACAATTTGTTTCTGGTCAGGCAAATAGAGCCTGGGGTTCTAAACACGATAGACTTTTTATAGAAATAGCTAAGGCTGCTCTTAGCAAAAACCCTATTTAAAGAGGTATAGACTATGATAACTGAAAAGATGAAAGATTTTCTCAATTCAGAACGTACTATTATAGATTCCGGTAACTTAGCTGGAGTTTTATATGACCTTGAAAGATATAGTATACCTAGCCCTGAAAGGGGGGCCTTAGTTCTTCTAATCGGGTATGTCCTTAAAGGTAAATTCTATATAGAAATAGACTACCAGTCTAATGTTGGTGGTCCACAGTATACCCTTTATTTAAAAGCTTGGAAAGGCCCTATAGCCCAAATCGTAAATTATTTTCCAGACACTAAGCCTTGGGGCCGGTCGGATATAGTTGAAAAGATGACAGAAAGGCTGGGATTGTCCTATGGTGAATCTAGCTCTTCGACCTATAGAAAAATTTTAGAGGAGGCTCAGTTTATTAAAAAATGATTACACCCGGAATGGAAAGATGGCTAAATAAATACCGTAGGGTTATAGATGCCGGTGAGCTAACAAGAGTTCTAAGGTTTCTATCAAATGAAAGCGGTGATCCGGGCCTACAGGATGTAGAAAAACGGTCTCTGGCTCTTTTATTGGGAAAGGTTTTGGATGGCAATTTCATTTTATTTAAAAATACAAATCCGGATAATGTGGGTTTTGAGGTTTCTTTCTTTTTACAATTAAAAGGCTGGCCAAGGTCCATAATTGGGACCCGCCATCCCGCTGATGAAGTAAAGGGTTGGACCCGCACACAAATAGAAACAGATCTACTAAATGAATACAACCGTACTATTGATTGGGGTCAGAATGTTCTTAGAGAAGTTATAAAAAAGGCTGATTACGTAGAGATATGATTTTAATAGGATATCACGGAACAAATAAAGAGATAGAACACTGGAACTTAGAAGGATTAGGGAGTAACCAAGGGCAATCTGTCTTCCCTGGGATTTATTTCGCTGAAACCTATCAGTCAGCTTTAGAGTGGGCTAAGGTTACAGTTGAAAATAAAGGTGGTGAGCCTATAGTCTATGTAGCAGAATGTAGGCTAGACAAACCTTTTGATATAAGAAAACAAGGAGCCCGGATTTTTAGATCCTACTCTGAGTTTGTCAGGTTCTGTAAAAAATATTTCCCTAGCTGGTTTGATAAAGACGGTGACCTCTTAAGTTATAAAGTCGGATATGTAAAAGAGAAGTTCTCAACCTATTGGGGCCAATATGGGACTATTAAATATGCCGCAGACGAGAATAAGCTATCTGTTATAGAGGTTATGTTAGACCTTGGATTTGATTCCTGTATTGACAATGGTGAATTCGTAGTCACCAGCCCAGAACAGATACTTAGCTTTGAAAGGGCCGATCACCAACTAACCACTAAAGAATTAGAGAAGTCTTCACTTCCGGCTGAAGAAAGCTTTGATAATTATGGGTATGCTGCTTTTGAAGCTACAGCAAATGACTATACAAGAGCTGCTAAGGCTGGCAAAAATTACAAGACTATGCCTGGTAACAGATTTATGAGAAGGGTTAAAATTCAAACAGACGGTGGTAACAGTGTCTGGTTTGACCTTGACATGAACAGGCTTTTTAGGACCGATAGCTTTGCAGTAAAAATTCCGGTTATTGGAGAGACCAATAGGTACGTCTGCACTATCTCATTTGAAGGCTGGTTACCTATATTAAAACAGGCGATAAAAGATACTGGCTTTTCACAACTAACAGTAAAAAGATCGCTATCAGAGATGATGAGGTTTCACGACCTTAAGATAAAATGTCAATGCCCAGATTACCGTTACAGGATGTCGTATTGGAATAGTGTTAAAGGTAATCAAGAAGGAGAACCTGAATTGAGGCCTTCAGACCAAACCAACCCACATGATGATCTCGGTCCTTTATGTAAACACCTCTCACAGGTAGTTAATAATAAATGGGTTTTCTTCGATAAGGTTAGTCGTATAATTTACAACTACTTCATAAATCTTAAAAAATCACAGCCACTCCTTTTTGAAAAGATTATAGCCCCAAAGCTTGGGCTTGATGGACCAAAGCCAGAGCCAGAAGAAACAAATAAGCCACAGGAGCCTACTCCTGAAGAACAAAAAGAACAACCAGTTCAACCAAAAGAGCCGATACAGGATCACGAACAACAAATAGAACCTGAGGCTAATGAAGAACCTGATGATGTCGAATAAACTAGATAGTGAGGAACACTATGCCAAAACCAAAACTTACAACTAGTATAATAGAGTGGATAGAAGAAAACCGTAGTTTAATAGATTCACTAAAGTTAGATCAAGTCTATAAGTCAGGTGATTATATATCTAGGCCTTTTCTAACTTATTCTTTATTAAAGATCGGTATAAACCCACTTAAGTATGTTACTGAGATGCCCGGTAATTTTGCCAGAAACCTAGACATTACTGATATAGAAATTCCGAAACATATAACTGAAATAGCTAATTTAGCCTTTGCTTACTGTAACCGACTTACGGGTATTAGCCTTCACGATGGAATTACTTCTATTGGACACGACTCGTTTAACCGCTGTGAAAGTTTAACAAATCTAATAATCCCTGACGGTGTAGTTTTTGTTGGGTCTGGCTCATTTACTTTTTGTAGTCATTTAGTAAATGTGGATATAGGAAAAGGTAAATTGTCGATAGAGGATTCGGCTTTCTCTAATTGTAATAGTTTAACCAAAGTAGTTATGGGCGGGGGAGTTGTCAGTCTTGGAACTGGAGTCTTTTATAATTGCCAAGGACTCAAAGAAATTATCTATAGAGGTACTCTTAAGCAGTGGAAAAATATAGATAAATCTGGTTCTTGGAATATTCGGTCTTCACTCAAGAAAGTAATTTGTACCGATGGTGAAATAAACCTAGAACAATAGGAAGCTTAAGTTTAAGTAGATTACACGGGTAGACCTTGAATAACCAATGGGGGATATATTTATGCCAAATAGCGAAATTACACAAGAGTTTAAAGACTGGATAGAATCTAATCGTAAAGACATCGATACCCTAAACCTTGGCCCAGTTTATAAATCTAGTAAGGGTGATGGTGAGTTAAACTTTTTACTATTTAATCGTTTGTCTAGGCTTGGGGTTAACCCATTTAGTGGTCTTATTCGGTTACCCGAGGGGTTCCTTAATCTATCAAGAATTTCCAATGTAGTTATTCCTGATAGCATTACTTCAATCGGAAAGGGGGCATTCAGCCATTGCAGCAGTTTAACAAGCGTAACAATCGGAAATAGCGTAACTTCTATCGGTAGTTATGCGTTCTATAATTGCAGTGATTTAGAAAGTATAATCATCCCCGACAGTGTTACTTATATTGGCTGGGGAGTTTTCTATGGTTGTAGTAAACTAAAAAACATCACGTATACAGGCACTATTGAGTATTGGAAGACTATAGCGAAAGGAAGCGCTTGGAATGAAAAGGTACCATCAACTTGCCTAATTCATTGTACTGATGGGGATATAAATATATAATCTTGGCTTTAAAACCTGATTATGTCCATAAGGCCGACCAGGACAAGTCGGCCTTTTACGTGAATTCCTACAGAAATTCTGAGTTTTCAAGATATAACTGTATATCAAAGTACCACAGAGGTGGAGGTTAAGAATGAGACGGATACGTCTTTGCTCAGAATGTAGACAATACCCTAAGATTTTGATAACCGGTAAGAAGGACACTGGTTACCAATATAAGTGCTTTTGCATGAATGACCCTATGCACAATCCAGGTGGGGAGTGGTCAGACTCACCACAGCAAGCTTTAAAAATCTGGAATGAAAAACAAAGGCTTAATGTTAGAGAAAGAAGGGCTCGTGGTGAAAGACCAAAAATAAAACTATAGGAGGCTACTTATGATTGACAGAATTGAAACTAAATGCGATTTTTGTAAAGGACCTGCAAGTGGGTTTAGAGACACTAGCTATGGGATAACCAATGGTGAAACTTTCGTATCCACCATTTGCCCAAAATGTAGAAAAGTTCTTTCAAATGAACAAATCATAGAAATCGGTCAAAATAAAATAAGAGGTCTTTCAGTTGGAAACAAGGTAGACCACTTCACAGAATAAACTATAGTTATGGTGATTAGTATGGAATTTATAGATAAGAGTATCAATGACCAATTGAATTCTGAATTAGAAGCTACAGAAAGTAGAAGTTTTATTAAATCACAGAGGGCTTTATTTGGATAAAGACTTTTGCCATTATTTCGCCAGAGAACCCGGTGGCTCTTTTGCCAAAAGAAGGTGAAGACCCAAATCAGCTTATATTAGAATACCTGGAAAACCCTGTAGCCTATAATAAAAAGAAATTAAAAGAGTTGAAGGACCTTTTATACAATGGGTCTGATGGGGACCGGTTGGCTGTAAAAAAGAAAATAGAAGATCAGATGGTTTCTACCGGTAATACTGCTCTCAGGATTGGTGGATTTGACTATGTTAGAATAAGTGGTAAATATGGTAAAACCGAACATAGTTTTATGATCTTCAATTGTACATTAGAGGATGCTGTTTACATTGCCAGGGCCTATGGGCAGGAAAGCTTCTTCTTCGGGATTGTTTCCAGTAACCCAAGTATAGAGCCCAGTAAGATAGCCTATTATAAAACTTCTAACCATTGTAAAACCTATAAATTGGTAGAAATCACGAAAACAGTTTCTAATGAATCTGAGGCTAGCGACTTCTTTTCAAAGTATGGAGCTAAGTTCAGAATAAATATGGAAGAGTTTGGTGATAAGGTTTCACCGGTTTTAAATGAGGGTCGTTTTAGAGATTCATTTGAATCGGTTAGAACCTTTATGGGTAGGGCCTCGGCTAGAAGAGACTCAAGAAAAGGCTAAACCGTGGCCTTTTCTTGTTTATATATAAAATAATAAAAGGAAGTATTTTTA
>ERZ1026860.1771-NODE-1771-length-10305-cov-9.642146_pt1 | contig 10305 bp, 6 predicted proteins | sample MGYA00380160_ERZ1026860 | MGnify/ENA primary metagenome ERZ1026860 (study PRJEB33269, sample SAMEA4719796) | human gut metagenome | biome: human-associated habitat; feature: organic feature; material: feces | place: Cameroon | collected 2013-10 ... | reverse complement strand
CCACAAAGCCGTAATCGGGAGTTTTACAACCCACGACGAAATGAGTCCATTGCTTATTAACGGAACAAATTTAAGCGAAATGATTATTTGGTTAAATGCAACTTTACCTGTAAACTCTTATTTTGTCGACGGCTTTGATAGTGGCGACAATTATATTTATATGTGGGCAAATAAAGAGGCATTTAAAACTTACACAGACGACGATTATTATTTTGTTCATCGTGGAAAGATTGACATTTTCAACTTTTCTCGTCAACCAGGCGGTAAAAATGAACAACTTGAAAGATCTTTCGCACTTGCAAACGGAATTAAAAGGGAATTTATAACAATTATAAATAATGGGAAATTTTCGCCATTAAAAGTTACAAATCCATCAGTATTTGCATACTCAGAAAGCTATAACGGACAAAATCTTGTAGTAATAGGTAACTTGAATTTCCGCAACAACTCTGATGTAACAGTAAAAGTTCCAAAATTAAATACCAAAAGTATGGTAATTCCAGTTAGAGTTGACAGTATTCCTATTACTCAAAAAGGTTCAATAAAAACCACTCTAAAACCAGGAGAAATACAAGTTTTGCTAGTTAATGATTCGGAAGCAAAATAAATTTTATAATTTCCTCCCTAGTGAGAGAGGACAAAGGTGGGTGCCAATATTAAGAAATTCCCTTACAGGATAGTACCCTATCCCTAACACTTCTCACAAAACGTGACATTTAGTCACCTTTTGTTCGGCAGAATCCTCATTAGGGAAGGGATATCTTATCGCCATATTACCTTCTTATTAATATCCTTTTTTAGCCAAAGCTGCGATACGTTTTCTATTCTTTTTAATAATTTCTTTTGAACGTTTTGTTAAATTACCGGCAACATAACCTTTTTTCTTTTGTTGGTCTTTGTTGTTGTTACCCATATTCATAATGCTTGTTGCAGCTTTAATACCACTGCCAATAGTTTCAGTAACTTTTGACATTACTTTAGCTTTTTTAGCTTTATTTTCTGCAATTACAGCCATCTGATCTTTATATTGACCACGTTTTTCAAGCTCAGCTGATAATGCTTTGGCAGTATCATTATCACCCATTTCTTGAGCAAATTCTAATTTTTCAGCCAAAACATCGTCATTAATATCTGCATATTCTTTAGATGCTCCATTTTCAACCATGTTCTTTTTAGCATCTTTACCTAGGTTGTTTTCTTCTTTATTAGCTTCTGCTTTTTGAGCATCTCTTGCCTTTTTAGCGTTTTCTAATTTTTCTTTTGGAGTTTCTTCTTTTTTAACTTGTTCTGTTGTAGTTTTTGATTTGTCATCTGTTTGCGCTTTAGTATCTTCTGCATTGATATTTTGTTCTGCATTTTTAATTTCTGCTTGCGCTTTCTTTTCTTCTATTTCTTTCTTTTGTTCTTCCTTAGACTTTTCGCTTTCTGTCTTTTTGTCTGCTTCTGTTTTATCTGTATTATTTGTATTGTTGTCAGTGCTATCAGAGTTATTTGAGTTGTCGGTTCCTTCTGTAGATTCTGTTTTTGAATTATCTTTGTTTTCTTCGTTCTTTTCAACTGCTTTGTTCATTTTGTTATCAACCAACATACCGATAGATGATGCTGTACTGATTGCACCACCAATTGCACCTAACATTGATGCTAATTTGCTATCGCTTCCAAATGATGTCATCAATTGGCTTGTTGAAGACATTGCAGAACCAACTACACTGCTAACTTTTGCAATTTGACCGAATGTACCAGATTGTCCTAAGCTACCCAAAGTTGATGCAGCACTTGTTACTGCAGATGCAGCACCTGCGATTGCTGAAATTTTGCTAAATACTCCGCTTGCTTCTTTACCTTGTACGGCTCTGATATTGTTAACCATATCAGCAGAAGATGCTACAACATTCAAACCTGATGTAACTGCACCAAGAACTCCGCCGGCTGCACTACCAACACCAACTTGACTTGATGCAACTGTAATTGCAGCTTGACCAATTGACATCAATGCGGCAGTCAAATTACCATTTGCTAAATTGATTACACCTTTAGTTACGCCACAAGCAGCAACTCCATAAGTACCAATTGCAACCATAACTTCACCTACTGCATGAGTCCACGGGCTTAATAATAAAATAGTACCTGTTGACAACGTAATAGAAAATTGGTTTTCTGCAATTCCAACTGCACCCAATTGTTTAGCTAATTTCTTTTGTTTGTCTTGTTCTTTCTTTTCTGCTTCTTTGTTTTTCTTTTCAATTACTTTTGTTTTTTTAGCAACTTTTTTTTGAGTTACTTTGGTTGATTTTTGAAGTTTTATAATTTTTGTTCTGTTTCTTGTGATAACTCTGCCACTTGCTTCAAAACTTACACCAATTTCATTCAATCTTGCATCATTGCTCGCAATTTTATCAGCATTAGGAGTTTGAGTTGCATTACCTTGTGCAGCAGTGCTACTCAAAGTTGCAGCTTGTTGTTGAACTGATTGAGTATCAGCTTGAGCTGCTGCATTTGAACTTTGAGTTTGTGACTGATTTTGACCTTGAATTTGAGCTTGGCGTTGAGCGTTCATATCTTCTGCAGTAAGTTGTTCGTTTTCTGCAACGATAGCTTCGTATTCAGCAACCATTTCTTCTTGTTTTTTTGCAGCTCTTTCAGATTCTTTTGTCATTTTGATGATTTCTTTTTCATCTTTTTTCATTTGTTTTGTAAGCTGCTTAGTTTCTTTTTCAAGTTCTTTGGTTGTTTTGTCTGTATCTTTTTTTACATTTTCAGAATCTTTAGAAGAATCTTTTGCACTATCTTTAGCTTTGTCAACAGTATCTTGAGCTTTATCATCTGTCATTTCTTCTTTTTTGCTTGAGCTTGTGCTTGATGAAGATGATGTTGTAGCTTCTGCAGCTTTGTTTTCAACTTCATTTGCCTCTTTTTCTTCCGGAGTTTCTTTTTCTCCGTCAGAAACTGTTTTTGTTGCTTTAGAAGTTTGTTTTCCTAATTCGTTAGAAGATTTTGTTTCAACTGATGTTTCAGAAGGATTTTCTTCTTGAACAGGAGCTGCAGCACCTGTTGTAGAACCTGTTTCTGTGCTTTGAGCAGGTTCTGTTTGAGTTGTTGCTGAACTTGTTTGTTGTTGAGCAGTTGCAACTTTTGCAGAAGTTGTTTGAACTCCTGCTGATTGAGTTTCTTCATTTGTTCCGTCAGCGGTATCTGTAGCACCTTCTTCTGCATTACCTGCGGTTTGATCTTGGTTATCTTGTTTGTTTGCTTCGTAAGTTGATTGAGTTGTTTCTTCGCCAGTAATTGAAGAAATTTGACCATCAACTTTATTCAAACCATCTAGTGCAGAAGTTGCAGCAGAAATTGCATTATCAGTCATTTTTTCTGCAGTTGTTACAATTCTAAGATTTGCAATAGCCTGAGCATCTGAACCAATACCCATACTTATTCTGCCCTTACGAATATTTTTATAACCTTTTTTGAATTGCCATGCTGCAATTTGTTCAAGCCCAACAGTTACACGGTATTTACCCATTTTATTAAGAGTAACACCTGTGTTTCCTGTAAAATTAAACGCTTCTTTGTCAGCCGGAATTATTTTTTGTGCATATTCATTATTGCTTGCGATATTGTCATTTTCTTCTGGAACTGAAGTTGAAATTCTTGTTTTTTCTTTTGTTGTTTTATTTTTAAACTCTGCAACAGAAGTTTCAGAAATTTGTTTAATTTCTTCTATTCTTTGGTTGTTGTTTGTAATAGTTGCTTTGTGTTGTTCAATTTCTTTTTTGTCTGCATCGCTTGCAACATTACTATTTTCAGCTTTTTTATCAGAAGAATTGTTGATTTCTTTGTTTAATTCATCTCCTGATTTACCTGTTAATTTTTCTAATTTGGCTTTTGCTTGTTCATTTTCTTTTTCAAGTTTTACGATTTCTTCTTCACGTTTATCTTGTTCATCTTGGTAACGTTTTACAATTCTTGAAATTTTGAAATTTGCATATTTTGCGAACTTAACATCATTTTTAGCAACTTTGATATTTCTTCTTGATGTCATAATTTGTTGTGCCAAATCTGATCTAATTACTTTGCCATCTTTAATTAATTCTTTTACATTTTCATCATTTACTATAAAATCTTCTTCTGCAGTTGTTTCAGGAGTTTTTGTTTCTTCTTTAGCGGCATTATTATCTTCGTTTTCGTTATCAACAGTTCCTTCCGGTTCATTAGATGCCGGAGTTTTTGCATCTTCTGTAGCTGAAGATGGAGTTGTGTTCTCTACATCATCAGGACCTTGAAGCTCGTTTGCAGAAAGTACACTATTTTGAACACCCAAAATATCTGCAATATCTCCAACAGATTTTGTAGTATCAGAAGAATATTCTTTTGTATCGTTACCAATTTTGTTAGCTTCTTTAGCAAGATTTTTACCTTGAGCCATTGCCATAATTGTTCCGATAAAACCGATTTCGTGAGAAACAGTTTGTGCAGTCATTTTGTAATTTGCTTGAGATGTATAATCGGCTAAAGTATCGCCAATTTCAATTGTTTCATCTGCAAGTTTTTCACCCAAAACTGCCAAAATATTGATATCATTCAAAGATCTTGCGATTGCATTTTTGTCAAACTGCATATTATCAGAATTTTTAGTATTTTTATCTTCCAACATGCCAGTAAGTTGAGCATATTTTTTAGCTTCTGTATCTGACAATGCTTCGCCATTGTTAACTTTGTTTTGTAAAGTTCTCCATTCTCTAAGTTGTTCTTCGTATTCTTTTAGAGCTTTTTTTTGATCCTTAGCTTTGTTAAGGAAATTTCTTTCGTGTTTTTGTTTTTCAGGTAAAAGGTCTTCTACTTTGTCATTAATTTTTTCAGTAGTGTCATTACATTTTTCAATTTTCTTTTTAGCTTTAGGAATAAGGTCTAAATAAGGTTCTTTTTCTGTTGTGTTATCTCCTTCATCAGTATTGTCATCAGTGCCTTCAACATTTGCGCCTGATGTTTGTAAAATTGTATTTGCAAGGTCAACTATATCTTGAGGAATATTTACACCATTGTTAACCATTTGCATAATTTCTTCAGCAGAATAACCTGACCATTGAGGATCAAGAATTTTGCCTGATTTTTTTGCATAAGCTTCAATAGTATATTTTGTATTAATATTTGCTTTATTTAAAATCTTTGTATTTTCAAGATGTCTTGCATCTAAATTGTAACCACTTGCTACAATTATTTCATAACCTGTTTCATCTTTATAGAATTTTTCAAAATCTAATTTTGTGTCATCATCCAATTGAGAATATAGGCGTAATGCCTCAGAATAGCTGATTAATTCGCCATTCACGGTCAAATAATAGTCTTGAAATATTTTATATTTATTTGGTTGACTTTCTACTTGCATAATGACCCTTTTCCTTTAGTTTAAATAACGGGCTTTTTACAAGTATTCTTTAATTTATTTCGAAATTTGTTAATAAAAGTTTACATTTTAAGAGAAGTGAAACGTGAAACGTGAAAAACCGTTTCAGGTGCCATCGCACCAAAATCAATTACCGAGCAAAGCGAGCGAAATGAACTTCTCACGTTTCACGTTTCACTGACTTACAAATGTTTCTCAATATTCGTAATAATTGTAGATTTTGGCATAAGTCCAACTAATCTTTCAAGCGCTTTTCCGTTTTTGAAAACAAGCAAACTAGGCAAACCGCTTATTGAATAATCTTGCGCAGTCTTAATATTTTCATCTGTATTAATTTTTACGAACTTAACTTTTCCGGCAAACTCCGTTGCGACTTCATCCAATACAGGACTAAGCTTTCTGCAAGGTCCGCACCAAGATGCCCAAAAATCAACAACTACCGGTTGTTCTGAATTTAAAACTTCTTGTTCAAAATTTGCATCATTTATTTCTATTGTGTTTGACATGGTTATCTCCTTTTTTAAGTGAAACGTGAAACGTGAAAAGACCATTACAGGTGCTATCGCACCAAAATCAATTGTCGAGCAAAGCGAGCGAAATGAACTTCTCACCTTTCACTTCTCACTTGTAATCCTACCACATAATTTATTTTTGTGCTATCATCTAACTAGAACTCTATAGGATAGGAATATGGCAAGAAAAAAAGTAATAGAAATCGTTCTTGATACAGAAACGACGGGATTAGATTATACAAAAGAGAAGATGGTTGAGTTTGCCGCTGTAAGGCTTGAAAATGGAAAGATTAAAGATGAATTTCAAACTTTAATTAATCCTGAACAACATATTAGAAAATCCAGTATTGCAATACACGGAATTACCCCTGATATGGTTGCAGATGCCCCTACGGAAGCAGAAGCTATGCCAAAAATTTTGGAATTTATCGGAGATTATCCGATTGTTGCGCACAACTGTATTTTTGACTATTCGTTCTTAAACGAAGCCAGTCTTAGAACTACAGGTAAAGAATTAACAAATCCTCGAATTGACTCGCAACAAATGTTTAAAGAGGTTTATCCGGATTTGTTCTCTCACGGTTTAGATGCTTTGACAGAAAGATTTCATGTCGAACTTAAAAACCATCACCGTGCTATGGCAGATACAATGGGATTGGCTTTGGCTTATCCAAAATTAAAAAAATTATATTTCCAAAAATACGATTGGGAAGTTAAACAACTTGATAATGTTGAATACTTATTCGAAAGATTTTTGAGAATACAACAAACTGTCACAACATTGCAATCGGAATTGCAAGATTTAAAATCCGTATTTAAGTTATATTTTGAACAAGGTGGTGAACCTATTATTTCTCAAACAGGCGAAACTCTTGTTTACAATTCAAAGCAATCTTTTGGATATGATTTACACCAAATAAAAGATGTTTTGGAAGAAGTAGGCGCTTTTGACAAAGCGGTTAAACTTAATACCGGATTTATTGACCGATTGGTTGGCGGATGTAGACTTGATGAAGAGAAAAGAGAACTTATTAAGTGCGCTCGTCACGAAATCAACGAAACAAGAAATATACAAATTATAAAAGCAGGAAAATAGTAGGAAATAGGAAAAGGATATGTTAGAAAAATTCGCACAATTTTTTAAAGAACCACCGGTGAAAGAACCTATTCAAGATCCGGAACAGGTTAAGAGCATGTATTCTCATTGGAGATTGAGAATTTTTTATGCTTGCTTTATCGGTTACACAATATTCTATTTGTGTAAAAAGAACATCGCAGTAGCATTACCGGGAATTATGGATGAATTTGGCTATTCTGCAACAGAATTAGGTTTGCTAGGTAGCTCTTTGTACTTGACATACGGTATCGGTAAATTTGTAAACGGCGTACTAGCAGACGGTTCAGACGTTAGAAAATTCTTCCCGACTGCATTGTTAATGACCGCAATTGCAAATATTTTATTTGCACTTGCTCCTAATTTTGTTAACATGTTAGGACTTGATCCTAAAATGACTGCAATAGTTTTATTGTGGGTATTAGCTTTCTTATGGGGTGTAAGCGGATGGTTCCAATCAGCTGGTTTTCCGGCAGTTGCAAAAAGTTTGACTTATTGGTACTCAAACTCTGAACGTGGTACTAAATGGTCATTGTGGTCTTGTTCTCACCAAACAGGGACTTTTTTAAGCTTTATTTTGGCAGGTCATATTGCAGCTCATTTTGGATGGAGAGCAGCTTTCTTAGTTCCCGGTACATTAGCAGTTATTACCGCATTATGGTTGTTTGAAAGACTAAGAGATAGACCTCAATCTTTAGGCTTACCTGATGTAGAAGTTTACAGAGAAGAACCTGTTAAAGAAAAATCAGCAGAAGAACAAAAAGCAGAAGACGATATGTCTTATGTTCAAATCTTCAAAAAATATGTATTATGCAACAAGACTCTTTGGTTGCTTGCAATTGCCTATGTATTCGTTTACATAATCCGATTTGGTGCAGAGGACTGGATGATTATGTATTTGAAAAACGCTAAAAACATTGAACTTCAAGACGCAACAAACATGATTGCATCATTACCTCTTGTTGGGATTTGCGGAACTGTTTGTGCAGGTTTGATTTCAGATAAATTATTCAAAGGCAAAAGAGCGCCAGTTAATTTGATTTATTTAATCGGTGTAATTTTCGCAATTATTGCATTGAAATTCAACACAATAGCTAACTTAAACTACGTAATCATCGGTTTGTTAGGTGCTTTTACTTACGGCCCTCAAATGATGATTGGCGGACTTTGTGCAGTAGAAAGCAGTTCTAAAAAAGTTGCATCAGCAGCATCAGGTTTTACCGGAACATTCGGTTACATCGGAGCTTTCTTGTCTGCAACAGGTACAGGTTATCTTGTTGACAAATTAGGTTCTAACGGCAACCAAAACTGGGATGGTGCAATATACTTCTGGTTAGCATCTGGTATTATTTGTTTGATTATTTGTTCAATTCTTGCAATTGACGAATATAAAAAAGATGCTAAAAAAGCATAGCCAGCACTTTTTCCCTCGCTCCATTGGGACACTAGTTCAAGGTAAAATAAAATCTTAAAAAGAACGGTATAAAAACCGTTCTTTTTTAATGCAGAAAATTTTGTTCATTGTATAATATTTCTATGAATAAAAAATTATTTGTAATATCAGGTTCATCTGGTGTCGGCAAAGGCACAGTTTTAAAAGGATTTTTAGAAAACAACCCCGAATTTATGTTGTCTGTATCTTGCACAACAAGATTACCTCGAGAAGGCGAAGTTGACGGAATTAACTATTTCTTTTTAACAAAAGATGAATTTCAGCAATGTATTGATAATGAAAAATTTCTTGAATGGGCAGAATTTGCCGGAAACAGATATGGTACAAAGAAAAAATTTATAAAACAATGTCTTGATGAGGGCAAAAATGTAATTCTTGAAATCGACACAAAAGGCGCATTACAAGTAAAAAAACAAATGCCGGAAGCTGTGTTGATTTTCATTTGCCCACCATCGTTAGAAGCATTGGAAAAACGTTTAAGAGGTCGTCACACAGAAGATGAAGCAACTATTCAAAAACGAATGAATGAAGTTAAACAAGAACTCGATAGGGCAGAAGTTTTCGACTATAAAATCGTGAATGATGACTTGCAACGAGCTATCAATGAGTTAAAACAAATTGTTGAAAAGGAGCATAAAAATGCTTAGCGGGAAAACTGTTCTCGTCGGCATAACCGGCGGAATTGCAGCGTATAAGATTTGTGAACTTATCAGAATGTATAAACGAGCAAATGCAGAAGTTTTAGTCGTTTGCACTCCAAACGCTTTGAATTTTGTGACAAAATTAACTCTCGAAAATTTGAGCAAAAATCCCGTTGCAGTTGAAGAATTTGAAGACAAAGATTTTAAACCAGAACATATTTCTTATGCCGATAAAGCAGACATTATGGTAATCGCACCGGCAACCGCAAACACCATCTCTAAAATTGCAACAGGAATTTGTGACAATCTTTTAACCTCTATCGCTTGTGCATTCACCAAACCAATAATCCTAGCTCCGGCAATGAATTGCAATATGTGGGAAAATCCAATTATTCATCAAAATTTAAACAAATTAAATGTAGAAATCCTAGAACCGGAAAGCGGATATCTTGCTTGCGGTTATGAAGGTAAAGGCAGACTTTGTTCGCTAGACAAAATTTTTGACAAAACAGTAGAAATTTTGAATTGTAAAAAACTAAATGGCAAAAAAATCGTTATAACATCTGGTGGCACAATTGAAGAAATTGACCCCGTGAGATATATTTCGAATTATTCATCAGGAAAAATGGGCTTGGCTCTCGCTGATACCGCAAGAAATCTCGGTGCGGACGTGACTTTAATTACAACTTGTGATGTAATAAGAAAATATAATGTTGTAAAAGTAAAATCTGCTCAAGAAATGCAAACTGCAGTTGAAAAAGAATTTGAGACAGCTACTTGCATTATTATGGCGGCAGCCGTTGCTGATTATAGAGTGAAAGAAAAATTTACACAAAAAATGAAAAAGACCACAGAAAATGAAATCTCTCTAACTTTAGTCAAGAACCCTGATATTTTAAAAGAATTATGTTTGAAAAAACATTCCGCAAATATGGTTGATAAACCACCTCTTATAATTGGTTTTTGTGCAGAAAGTGAAAACTTGTTAGAAAATGCAAAAGAAAAAATCAATAAGAAGGGTTGCGACTACCTTATTGCAAATGATATTTCAAGAAAAGATATCGGATTTTCAAGTGATTTTAATGAAGTTACTATATTAGATAAAAACGGCGGAATGAAAAAACTTGAAAGAGCAAGCAAAAAAACAATCGCAAAAGAAATATTTAATTATATTAAATTTTAATTTT
>ERZ1026860.1770-NODE-1770-length-10312-cov-3.492737_pt1 | contig 10312 bp, 7 predicted proteins | sample MGYA00380160_ERZ1026860 | MGnify/ENA primary metagenome ERZ1026860 (study PRJEB33269, sample SAMEA4719796) | human gut metagenome | biome: human-associated habitat; feature: organic feature; material: feces | place: Cameroon | collected 2013-10 ... | reverse complement strand
CCATTCCGAAGATTTGTTTTTACTCATTGAATCACCAGAGCTTCATCGTTTGTTTGAATTTCCCCGCCTTCGCTCCACACGGCGGACACGCCGTCGAGAGCTTCCAAGCGGAAGGTATCGGCGGCAAAGGCCGCCGCGGTTTTCAGCGCAAGCACAGCGCATTCGTCCGTTTTCGAAACGGCGAGCAATTCCGGCAGCGCCGCTTTGGCCACGCCGTCCGCCGGGTCGACATACCCGGCAACCGGTGTCCCATCGGCATAGACATAGTAGCGCGATACGCTCGCGCCGCGGAGCGGATAGCTGCACAGCGACACGGCGCTCGTCCAGCCGGAGCCGCTGACATACGCCGCGGCCGCGCCATTTTGCAGCACGGCGACGCTCTGCGCGCCCGCGCCGCTCAGATACCGGGCAAACCCGTCCTCGCTTTCGATCCAGCCGTTTTCGTAGCCGCGTGCGATGAGCTCTGCGGCAATATAATCCGCGATGAAAGCATTGCGCGCCCAGCCGAAGCCGAGGATGGAGACAACGCCGTTTTCCCGGAGGAAATCCATGTATTCCGCCGAAAGCGTAAGCTGCGCGCGGCAATCGCCAAGAAGCTCAATGTTTACGCTCTCGCTATCGGCGGCATAAGCCGCCGCCTCGGCGCAGAACGCCGCGAGATCGGCGTTGCGCGCAGGGTCAAAGTTCACGGCCTCGCTGTCCCCGGCGCAGGCGAAGAGCGAATCGTACATCTCATACACCGGTGCGAGATAGATTAGGCGGCTTCCGGCATCCTCCAGCGTTTGGAGCGCCGTATACAGCGCCTCTCTGATCACGACCGTCTGGTTGGGATGCGCGCAGAGGAAGGCGAGATTGCCCGCCTCCTCCGAGGCGTCCGGCGAGGCGAAAACGCTCCACGCCGTGGCGACGGCATCGGAGTATACAACGCTGACCGCCTTGCGCTCCGCCGTGGGGCCGAGATCCGCCTGGCCAAGATTATAGTGCAGGATAAATTCCCCGGCGACGTTCGTCTCGCCGGTCGCGGCGGGGATCTCCGTCCAGCCAACGTCCGAGGACGTGGCGCGGCTGAGTCCGTAGGCGAGCGCGGCGATACCGATGACGAGCAAAACGGCAACGAGGATAAGCCGCTGCGGCAGCTTATCCTCGTTGAGTTCTATCCGCTCGACCGGTTTTGGCTGGGATTCACGTTTGTCACGTGCGTATCGATTCATTGCATGCAGCCCTTTCCGTCAGATGCGGTGTGCCTTGTTAATCGGCGCTTAAATCAGCGACAACAACAGGAAGATTCCGAACAAGATCAGTACGGCGGCGATCACGATCAGACCGGCAACAGCGCCGCGGCGGCACATCTTGTAGTTTCGGATGTGGTGGAAATGGTGGAACACCCACGCGCCGATCAGGCCGAGGATCGGCAGGAAGAACGAGAGGATCGCGTACCAGAGAGAGCCGGTATCGTGCACCGGCGTCTTGAGGAAGTCCTCTTCCTCTTTCGTATGGACGATCTCTTCGTGCTTCTCCTCGTGCGGAGCATCGGGGTCAAGAATGGTGATCGACTTGAGCGGCACGTTCTTTTCGCGGACGGCCTTATACTCCTCGACTTCCTTCTTGTTCGCATACACGAAGTGGTTATGGCCGATGTCCATGAGCTCGGGCTTGTCCTCGCTGTAATCGTGGACGGAGGGATCGTAGGTGAAGAGCACCTTGTTCTTCTCCAGCTTCGGATCGGGGATGGGGATGGCGGAGATCAGCGAGCGGGTGTAGGGGTGCAGGGGGTAATTGAAGAGCTCGTCGGTCTCAGCGATCTCCACGATATCGCCCTTGTAGATAACGGCGATACGGTCGGAGATGAAGCGGACGATGGACAGGTCATGCGCGATGAAGAGATAGGTAACGTCGCGCTCTTCCTGGAACTTTTTGAGCAGATTGAGCACCTGCGCGCGAATGGAAACGTCCAGCGCGGAGATGGGCTCGTCGGCCACAACGAATTCCGGCTCCATGACCATTGCGCGGGCAAGGCCGATTCTCTGGCGCTGGCCGCCGGAGAACTCGTGCGGGTAGCGCGTCAGATGTTCGGGCAGAAGGCCGACTTCCTCGACAATCTTTTCCACCTTGCGGACGCGGTCGGCTTCGTTCTCGTAGAGATGGAAATTGTAGAGACCTTCGGAGATGATGTAATCGACGGTCGCGCGCTCGTTGAGCGAGGCGGCGGGGTCCTGGAACACCATCTGGATGTTGCGGATAACTTCGCGGTCGAGCGAGCGGGGAATTTTGCCGGAGATGCGCACGCCCTTGTAGTCGATCTCGCCGGCGGCGCAGGGGTTCACGCGGATGACGGCGCGGCCGATCGTCGTTTTGCCGGAGCCAGACTCGCCGACAAGGGAGAACGTCTCGCCCTTATAGATATCAAAGCTCGCGTTTTTCACGGCGCGGACGGCATTGTCGCCCTTGCCGAACGTGATGTCTACGTTCTTGAGCGAGAGGAGGATTTCTCTGCCGTCATCGGTCATGGGGCCGTGTTCGGGCAGATGCGCTGCGGTATCGGTTTTCATACGCTTTCCTCCTTTCAAATGTTGAACGCTGCGAGCAGCTTTTCGTGGATGTTGTCAATCGCTTCCGGCTTTTCGATCTTCGGGGCGCGCGGGTCAAGCAGCCAGGTTTTCGCGTAGTGCGTTTCCGTCACCTTGAACATCGGCGGCTCCTTGAGCGAGTCGATCTTCAGGCAATACGGGTTGCGCGGCGCGAACGGGTCGCCGACGATCTTGTTATAGAGAGACGGCGGCGTGCCGGTGATGGAATAGAGCTTCGTGTTCTTCTGCGCCAGCTGCGGCAGACTCGAAAGGAGCGCCCACGTGTAGGGATGGCGCGGATCATAGAACACTTCCTCCACGGTGCCGAGCTCGACCATTTCGCCGGCATAGAGCACGGCGACGCGGTCGGCAACGTTCGCAACAACGCCGAGGTCGTGCGTGATGAACACGATCGTGAAGCCGAGCTCGCGCTGCAGGTCCTTGAGGAGCTGCAGGATCTGCGCCTGGATCGTAACGTCCAGTGCGGTGGTGGGCTCGTCGCAGATGAGGATCTTCGGCTGGCAGGAGAGCGCGATCGCGATAACGATACGCTGCCGCATGCCGCCGGAGTACTGGAACGGGTAATCGTCAAACCGGCGCTCGGGGTTGGGGATACCGACCTTGTACATCAGGTCGATCGCGCGGCGGCGCGCTTCCACCTCGGAGCAATGCTGGTGCTTGATGATGATGGAGGTGATCTGGTTGCCGATGGTGAGAATCGGGTTCAGAGAGGTCATCGGGTCCTGGAACACGGTGGCAATCTTCTTGCCGCGAATCTGCGTCCAGTCCTCGGTATTGCGGATGTTTGCGAGATTCATCACGCAGCGGCCATGCAGGCGCTCCGCGGTCTCGTCAACGTAGCGGACGCGGAAAGCCACGGTGTCGAACACCTTGTTGCGCTCGGCGTCGTTATCAAGATCAACGCCGAGCTTCATCGCCTCGTGGAGAGCCGCGATAAGCTTGTTGGCCGCGCGGGTGCGCTTCACCGGACGGTAACGGCCGACGGAGAGCGCGATCTCCTTGGCAAGGATCTCGTTGCGCTGCTTCATTTCCGCGGTGATGGGCTGGTCGATCTCTTTTTCATACTTCGCCTTGAGCTCCGCCATGCGGGCTTCAAACTGCTTGGCATACTCGCTGTCGTGCTGCGCGGCTTCCTTATGGGAGTGAATCGCCTTGGCCTTTTCCTCTTCCAGCTTTTTGATCTGCTCGTCGTAGGAGCTGATCTGCTGGGAGATCTCATGGATCTGCGCCTTGTCCTTGTTGCCGTCGAGCGTCTGGCGGAGGTTGAAGGCTTCCGTTCTCTGGAACTTCAGCTCGTCGATCTTGTCGGTATAGCGCTGCGCTTCCTCATCGGAGAGCGTGAAGCGCGCCTTCTTTTCGGCTTCGAGGGCGACCATCTCGCGGTACGTCTCCCCGCCGAAGGCGAGGGGCGCATACTCGTCGAGCTTGGTCTGCGCGTGGTGCATGAGCTGCGTCGTGCCGCCGTTGATGGGGACGACGGTTTCGGCCAGATCCTCATCATCAAAGATGATGCTGCCGTTGGAGATAAAGCCGTTGCTGTCGAGCATGCCGGCAAACGTCTTGGTGAAAACAGACTTGCCGGAGCCGGATTCGCCGACGATGGCGATCGACTCATGCTCATAGATATCGAGGGAGATACCGCGGATGGCCGTGAGAATACGGCCGCGGACGCGGAACTTGACTTCCAGATCCTTGATCGAGAGGAGAACTTTCTTTTCTTCCATAGCTTATCTCCCCCTCACATATGCGTCCGCGGGTCGGACGCGTCGCCCAGGTTCTGGCCGACAACGTACAGCACCACGGTGATGAAGGACGCGAGCGCGACCGGCGACCAGAACTCAAAGCCCCAGCCGGGCGTGACCATGGCGCTCTCGGCGCTGTAGATCAGCTTGCCGAGGGACATGTCGGAAAGGCCCATGCCGATGTAGGAGAGGAACACCTCGTAGGAGATGTAGGACGGGATCTCCGTCGCCGCCAGCGTTACGATAATGCTCGTCATGAACGGGAGAATGTTGCGCACGGCGATGCGGAACACGTTCGTGCCGAGGCAGCGGGACGCGAGGTTATACTCGCGGTCGCGGATGATGATGACCTGCGTGCGGATGAAGTACGCGATGCTGATCCAGCCGGTCACGGTCAGGGCGAACACCATCGTCCAGAAGCTCGGGGAGAAGATCAGCACGAGCACGGAGATGAGCAGGATGTACGGAACGTTCGCAATGACGTTGTACACCTCGGTCATGAAGATATCGACCTTCTTGGAGAAGCCCCAGAGCGCGCCGATCACGACGCCGACCGTCATGTTGATGAGCGCGCACATGAACGCGAGCGACACGGAAATGCGCGCGCCGTTCCACATGGCGTCAAATGTGGATTCGCCGGACGCGCCCGCGCCGAGAATCCAATGGATGTTCGAGCCGAACTTTGCCATGGCGGCGGAGGGCGTCAGGTGCTTGGCCGCGGGGTCAAGCAGGTTGGCAAAGCGGTCGTAGCCGGAAAGGGACGGGTAAATGTAGGTGAAAACGATAACGATGGCGAGAGCTGCGAGAATGATGATGTTGATCTTCTTGCGGAAGAAGACGCGGAACACGCTCTTCCAATAGGAGTAGCGCGGCGCGGTGATCTTTTCGGATTCGAGATCGTTGTGGTCAACGCGGGAGAAAAGCTCCTCCTGCGGCAGTTCGAGATCGTCGATGCTGACATATTCATTGTTCATAGCTTCTCACCTCGCCTTCGATGTGAACGAGATCCGCGGGTCGACCATGGACATGAGGATATCGCCCAGCAGGATGGAGACAACGGACAGCACCGCGTAGAACAGAGCCACGCCTACGATGACGCCGTTATCGTACATGTTGATCGCCTTGGTAAGCAGGTTGCCGGCGCCGGGAACAACGTACACGCGCTCGGTGATGATCGCGCCGACGAGAGCGCCGAGAACGCTCGCCGGGATGCCGTGCACGAGCGGGATGATGGCATTCTTGAGAATGTGGCGGTTGAAGATCTCGCTTTCGGAAAGGCCGCCGGAACGGGCGAACTTTACGTAGTCGGAGTTCATCTGGTCGATCATGTAGCGGCGCAGCCACTTCATCAGTGAAGCGACGGACGGCAGCGACAGGGAGATGATCGGCAGGAAGTAAACGAGCTTGCTGGTCGATTCCATGTCGAACGTTGTCGGCAGGCCGAGCTTGCCGCCGATGGCCTTGAAGAGGAAGATGTACGCAAGGCTCGGCACCGCGAGAATGAACACGATGTACACCGTGCCGAGCTGGTCGATGAACTTATCCTTCTTGCGCGCCATGATGATGCCGAGAGGAATGCCGAGCAGGTAGGAGAGCGCCACGGAGATGATGCCGATCGTGAACGAGTAGCCGATCTTGGAAAGGCCGCTCTTGTTTGTGTTCACGTTTGTGTAGTCATCGGTAAAGCGATCCTGATAAACGATGTTCGTCTCGCGCGAGCCCGCAATATACGTTGCGGAGTGGAGATCGTCCGCCGACATTTCGGTGAGGCCGGTCGGGAACGTCATCTCCTCCTGCACATAGGAGCCCTGCGTCTGGTTCATCGTTACAAACACGTCCACGCCCTGGTTGACGGTGTACGATTTGCCGAGATTGATCGAGACAAGGTTCTGGTGGATGAACGGGAACTCGTCGTTCGTATACAGCAGATACTTGTGCAGCGTGCCGTTGCCGATGATAGCGGGGGCGAATTTCTCGCCGCCGTACACGGGATCGTGCAGCGTGAACGTGAGTCCGCGCTCGCCGATATCCTCCTGGACTTTATGAATATTATCCACAGAGACCAGCCCCGTGAGATACTTCCAGAGACGGTTCGTAAGCGGAAGATCCTTGTAAGCAAAATACTGCTGCTGTCCGCCGGTGGCGTACTTCTTCGGCGAGGCCATGATCGCCTTGAGACGCACGACGGTATAGCCCTGCGATTCATAGTACTCGCGGAACTTCTGCACGTATTCAAGCGTCTCGCCCTTGTCGTCGTCCTCCTTCTTGCCGAAGTTGACGACCTGGGTGCGCGTTTCCTCGTCGAGCTCGCCGTTTTTGGTGAGCTGCAGCAGATAGTCGGAATACGTCACATAATCTATGTATCCGTATTCCTTCCATTTGCGGTATTTATAGACGGTCTGCTGATTGTTGCCCAGATTCCGATAGGTCGAATCTGCCGCAAAGATCAGATTTCGATCGAGCATGGAGTATATCATCACCATGATGATGCTCACCATGATAATGATGGACAGCAGGCCGCGTAGCAGCCGGTTCAATAAATATTTCGTCATAGCATATCACTCAACTTACCGTTGTTTTTCTGTGGAGAAGCAGGGGAAAATTGCGGTGGCATGTGCCGGAGACATATGCATAAAATCCGATAAAACGGATGAAAACTCAATGTGTCATAAATGCGGAATAAGAGGATGGAGGAATCCCCATCCTCTTATCCGGTTATGCCCTGCCGCTTAGGCGGCAAAGCGTCGCTGTGACTTTTCCGATTTCTGAAGAGATCAGAACAGGCCGAGGCACTTCGCCATGTAGCCAGAGTAATCGGGCAGCATGGTGTTCAGATAGGTCGCGGGATCGCCGTAGTCGGGGCCCCAGCCGGACACGTCGTACACGTCGTAGTTGGCTTCGTAGCCGTAGTCGGTGTAGTAGCCGGAGTAGTACCACGCGTTGGAGTCGACGCACTCGGTCAGGTTGATGATAACCTTGCCGCCGAGAGCCGCTTCCACGGACTGCTTGAAGGCGTTGGCCTTGTTGTAGAAGGACTCGCTGGCAGTAAAGGCCGGCAGGTCGAGGTAGATCGGGTTCTCCGCGGTGATCTCGATGCCCAGCTCAGAGATGGCCTTGTCGAGATACTCGGCAGCCGCTTCGGGGTTGTACCAGCCGTCGAAGCCGTCGCCGGTGCCGAGCTCAGCATCCCACACCTTGATGGGGAAGCCGTCAGCGTCAAGCTGCGCCTGAAGGATCTCGCCGTAGAAGGTGCCGGCAGGGTAGGTCGTGGCGGTGCCGTTGATGTCAACGGTCGCTTCCTCGTCAAGGAAGACGAAGTTGCCCGGGGTGTAGGAGTTGCAGAGGCTGGTGAGCTTGAGCTCTTCGCCGACGGACTGCGCGTTGTAGGCAGCGCGGTCAACGGCGAGGAGGAGAGCCTGGCGGAACGCCTGGTTCTTCACGGCCAGAGCGGTGCGCTCCGCCTGGGAGACGGTCTGCGTGGAGCGGACGGAGGTGGTGTCCGTCGCGTTGGAGAAGTTGTGGCGGTTGACGTTGACGAACGCGGAGAACGCGGTCGCGTCGGTCAGGGAGGTGTAAGCGAGCTCATCGAACACACCGTCGTTCTTCGCCGCTTCCACGGCGGAGGCGTTCAGGCCAGCGCCGTCGAGCGTACCGGCCATGGTGTCGGTGTAGGCCTTGGTGGCGTCGGTGCCGTCGTTGAAGAGCCAGGTCAGGGTGTGGATGTTGATGCCATCGGCGTTCCAGTAGGACGGGTTGGCAACGAAGGTGATGGTGCTCTCCGCGGTGTTGTTCTTCACGAGGTACGGGCCGCAGTAAGCAATGTTTCCCGGAGTCTTGCCGTAGAGGTAGGTCTCGGAATCGGGAGCGTAGTCCGCGCCGAAGCCGCCGCCCTGCGACAGGAAGTACTCGCGGGACATCGGGGCAAAGCAGTTATAGCTGAGCATGGTCAGGAAGAACGAGCAGGGCTCAGTCAGGGTGTACTCCACGGTCAGCTCGTCAAGAGCCTTGACGCCGACGGCGGAGAAGTCGGTGTTGACCTGGTTGACGTAGTCGTCGGTACCGGCAATACCGCAGCCGCCGCCTGCCGGAGAGCAGACGAGGTATTCCAGACCGCCGGCGGCGTCGAGCATGTGCTGCATGCCGGCAACAAAGTCGTCGGCCTTGACGTCGGCGACCTTACGGCCCTGGGAGTCGACCCATTCCACGCCGGAGCGCAGGTGGAAGGTGTAAACCAGACCATCCTCGGAGACCTCGTAGGACTCGGCGAGAGCGGGCTGCTGCACGTTCTCCACATCGTACTCCATCAGGCCGTCAAACGTGTTGACAATGGCCTCGGAGTCGGCGGAGCGGGAGGTGGCGAGAGCGTCCCAGGTCACAGGGTCGCTGGCGTAGCCGAGGGTATAGCTGTCCTTCAGCTCGTAGCCCTTGCCGGTGAGGTACTCGGCGGCCTTCTCAAGGTAGGTGCCGGTGCCCTTGAGCTCGTTCCACATGGTGCGGAGCTCGTCGCGGTCAGCCTTGGTGATGGGCTCGGTGGCGACGAGAACGTCATGGAAGCGCTCGGAGTCGTTGCCCCACAGCGTGGTGTTCATGGTGTAGGGAGCGACGCGGGAGATGGCGTAGTTGCCGCCGCGGCGGGAGGTGGGCAGCAGGACGCCGGACTCAAGCAGCTTCGCCTCGGCGAGAGCCATGAGGGCGTAACGCTCGGAGACGGTTCCGGCAGCCTTGGCTTCCTCGAAGAGAGCGTCGAACTCGCCCAGGACTTCCTGGTACAGAGAGGACGACTCGTCGGTGTAGCCTTCGGCGTCAAAGTCTTCCAGCAGATAGGTGTCAGCCGCAAGCGGCTCGCTGGTGGCCGGAGCTTCCGTCGCAGCGGGGGCTTCGGTCGCCGAAGGAGTCGCGGTCGGCTGGCTTCCGCACGCGGCCAGGCTCAGCACCATGACAACGGCAAGAAGCAGCGCAAGGAATTTCTTCATTGTTTGTTCTCCTCCTTATTGGATTTTCAAACTTTTTTATTAAACGCGGGTAGCGTTAATAAACCTTATGTATCCGGCTCAGTCCTCAAAGAGGCGCGCCATGGATACGCCGAGCTTCTCGCTCATGAGAAAGAGCGTTTCGAGCGACACGCCCTTGACCTCGGCGGCGTTGTTCGCCTCGATCTGGCTCACGAAGCTCACGCTCCGGCCGATCGCCTCGGCGAACTGCTCCTGCGTCATGCCGCGCATTTTGCGGTAATAGGCAATCCGCAGGCCAAGTATTCTAAATCGTTCTCTGTAATCCTCGCGCATACGTTTTTCTCCTCACGGTAAACACTTTACCGGAGCGTGGTTAGTATGTACAAAGACCCCCGGTTGGATTTACTAATTTTAACGAATAAAGTGTGAAATAGTAAATCATCCAGTAGTGTGTTTTTCTTCACTATGAGTGTAACATTTCCGTACCGTGGCGAAAAATGTTTCACTGGGACGGACGAAATCCGTCATTCTGCCGAAAATCGGACGGTTTCCCTCCGGCGCGGCAGTCACTCCGCGCCGCGGATCTCGACGTATTCGCGAATGCCGTCGCGCATGATCTCCTCGTAAATCTCCCGCGCGCCGGAAACGTCATCGAGCGCGCTCTCGTCGCAGGCGAGCGCGTAGGCAACCGAGCCGTCCGAGCAGGTGAAGGCGTAAAACGGCAGGCCGCGCACGCTGCGAAGCTCCACGGCGGTCACGGAGACCGTACCGTCGTCGGCGCTGTCCCACGTGACGGCGTTGGAGGCCGCCTTTTTGAGCGCGAGCGAGGGGACGTCCGCCGCGCCGTCGAGATACACGGCGCGGACAACGGCCTGGTTGAAGTCGCCGGTATAAAGGAAGCTGAAGCGCACGCTGCACTCGCTCTGCGCGGTGCTGCCCGTGCCGCGGAAGGTGATCTCGCCGTTGTCGTTTTCCGCCGTTGTGCCGAGCTCGAGACCGTAATTGCGCAGCAGACCGATGAGGCCGCTGT
>ERZ1026860.1769-NODE-1769-length-10313-cov-4.910996_pt1 | contig 10313 bp, 12 predicted proteins | sample MGYA00380160_ERZ1026860 | MGnify/ENA primary metagenome ERZ1026860 (study PRJEB33269, sample SAMEA4719796) | human gut metagenome | biome: human-associated habitat; feature: organic feature; material: feces | place: Cameroon | collected 2013-10 ... | reverse complement strand
ACCCCATACGAGACAAGAGAAATTTTGTTTTACAAGACCGATAACGGCGATGTCAAGGTTGAGATTCTGCTATATCAGGAAAATTTGTGGCTGACGCAGGCTAAGATGGGAACTCTGCTCTGATGCTGGTCTGTGCGAGGCTGCGCCATGTGGCGGGCACCCAGTGGGGCAACAAAAAGTACATGAACATGAAGCACTTGGAGACGGCTCTGGACGACGCCTTCATTGCCGGCTGACTTCATTCAGCCGGAGCCTGCAAACAATTTTGCGCATAATTCTCGACAGTACCGCGGAAACTTTTTATATGAAAAACTGGCGAGATAGTTTGAAGAAACTTACAACCCTGCGATCGCCTCAAAAATCAGCTTTCCTACCACAGCGCCGCCATCCAAATGACCGATAGTCTTATCACCGTAATAGGCCGAACGTCCATGAACCGAACGCATCATGCGGGTACGTTCCATACCTTCCTGTGCTGCTTGAGCAGCTTTTTGCCATGCGTTTGGTTGCTGGGCATGCTCATGCAATGCTTGTACGGCCGGGCATAGCGCGTCCAAAATAGTTTTTTCCCCAGGCTTGGACTGGGCCCTTTCCATAATGCGTGCCAATCCCTTTTTCATGGCTGCTGCCATCTCGGCCGTACTGCAATCGGTTTTGCCTTTCAAGTCCAGCGCTGCACCGATCATGCCCATGGAAAGAATGGTTCCCAGTGATGAGGGCGCAGCTTCGTTGAAAGCGCGACCACTTTCCATCATTAACTGGCCCAGATCTTCACCATGGGCTTCCACCAGCTTATCACAAACCGCCGCAAAGCCGGCGCTCATGGAAATACCCAGATCGCCATCCCCGGCAGCCGCGTCCAGGCGTCCCAGTTCTTCCTTGTTCAAAAGCATTTGATGGTTGATAGCCCTCATGGCTTCTCGAAACTGCTTTGCATTCATGTTCAGCTCACCTCTTACTTATTTGTACTGCAATAAAAGGGGGTGATAGCTTCTGCACGCAGATAGGGCATCAGTTCCTCGTCCAACCGCAAAATCGATACAGACATCCCTGCCATTTCCATAGAAGTAGCAAATTCACCGATATGCGGCATCACTACGCTTACGCCCATTTCCTGAAGTTTTTCAGCCAGGTGCCCATATACAATAAAAAGTTCCTCCAGAGGCGTAGCGCCCAGGCCATTCATCAACACGGATACCCTATCGCCATTTTGAAGCGGCATATCATCCGTGATCTTTCGCAATGCCAAATCCGCCACTTGATCGGCTGTAAGAAGAACCGAGGTTTCAATACCAGGTTCGCCATGAATGCCCATGCCAATCTCCATTTTTCCTTCACTTATGGTAAAGGCTGGATGCCCTACCTCCGGTAATGTGCAGGGCGAGAGTGCAACTCCCAGTGTACGTGTATTGTCTATGGTTTTTTGCGCCAAGCGGGTAACCTCGTCCAGATCCAATCCAAATTCAGCAGCCGCTCCGGCAACCTTATAGCCATACAGAATGCCTGCAACACCCCGACGTTTTTCCTGAGCATTCTTCGGGCTGCTGGCCACATCGTCTCGGCCTAACACCACGCGAGTTTCAATACCATCAAACTCCACAATATCACGCGCAATACCAAGGTTCATCACATCGCCGCCGTAGTTTCCATACAAGCACAGCACCCCCCTACCGTTGTCACAGGCAGCGATCATACGTGACATTTTCGCGGCTGATGGTGAAGCAAACACATTGCCAACCGTGCAGCCATCCAGCATGCCATGTCCCACATAACCCAGAAATAATGGAAGATGACCGCTGCCGCCTGCAGTTACAACGCCGACCTTCTTTTTGGGGGTAGTATTGTTGCGTACAATTATCCGCGGATCGCCATTTAAGGCGACCAATCGATCACCGTAGGCGCTCAGGATCCCTTTAAAGTATCGTCCACGAAATGCTGAGGACGATTGATGATCTTTCGCATCATAAGCTCCTCCTACAGGCGTTACAGCGTTTGCAGACAAGTTCGCAAATCGCGCATATGCTCTGAAACCGTACCGCCGTCACGGTAGATACTGGCCGTGCCCAACACGAATACATTGGCACCGCAGCATTTTGCCCTCTTCGCATTTTCAAAAGAAATATTTCCGTCTACTGACACTACGGCGTCCGTTCGACCCGCTTTGTCAAGCATAGCACGAGCCTGACAAATCTTCTGCTCGATCTGTGCATCAATGTTCTGCTTGCGTCCATGAGCAGCATTTCCATTGATGAGCAAAATCATATCCAGCAGCGGGGCCACTTCCTCAATTAACCAGATAGGCGTGCCTGCGTTCAGCGCTACAGAGGGTTTTCCGCCTGCATGCCGCACTTCCTTGACTAAGTTGCCAATTTCCTTGGTCACCTCCACATGGAAACTGACATAAGCATCTTTGCACAGGGGCAGCAAAGCATCGGCAAAACGCTCCGGACGTTCCACCATTACGTGCACATCTACCGGAATATGAGTGTAAGCCTGAATCATTGGAATCAGTCGAGGTGGAAGCATGGTAGTGTTTGTAAAAGTTGTATCCATGATATCGAAGTGGATCAAATCCGCCCCACCCGCTTCATATTGTTTGATCTCTCCCGCCAAATCCAGCAAATTGCCGCACATGATGGAAGGGGCCAGCATATCTTTCATAATAAAATCTCCTTATTTTGCCGCGCCCAGCTGCCGGTGCGCATAAAGCGCTGCACCCAGCACACCGCTGCGGTCACTGTGATGAGTAAAAACAAGTTTCGCAGTATCTGCTGGCAACGGATGGCGCATGTGTTCCCGCGCCGCCTGATCCAATTGTTTCTGCGGAAATCCGCGCATATCCACCACACCGCCTGCAATGAAAATAACTGCTGGATCGAGAATGTTGGCGATCTGTGTGATAGGAATGGCCATATCCTGGATAAACTGCCGTAGTTCAGGAGTGTCGCCCCGTTTTTCAAAAATTTCTTCAAAGGGTATATCCGGAAAGCATTCCTGCGCCAGGCGCACCAGATACTTACCGCCGCAGCGCAGGCCGACGCAACCTGTATTTCCACACACATCGCGTTCCTCCAGGCCATACAGCTGATTATGGCTGATTTCGCCCGCTACGCCTCTGGCTCCGTCATAAAAATGACCGTTCAGATAGAAAGCGTTTGCCACCGCCGACCCATAGTATAGACCGACCAGCATTTCATGTTCGGTACCCGATAAATCGGTACCACTGCGCTCTATATCACTCAGCAGCAAAAAATTTGCATCCCGGTCGATCAGCGTGGCGATACCAAGCCTTTTTTCCAGCCAGCTCCGCAGATCCGCCCTTGCAAAGCCGGAAAGGTAGGGGGCGCTGTAGCACCCCTCCTTATCCTTTCGTACCGTTCCGGGAATACTGATGGAAACCGCCTTTACACTTCCTGGTTCAAAGGCATACCGACATAGATAATCGTGAATCAAGGCAACGAGGTTTTCAGGTCCATTTCCTTCGCGCAGAGGTGCGCTAGATACCTTTTCGAAACTTTCCAGACTGCCGTTGACATCTACCGCACCCATACGAAGATGCGTACCGCCAATATCAATACCAAGTACCAGGTTTTTCATGCTCAGATCTCCCTGTCATTCCAGATTCGCATGCAGCTTCATAATGGCCTCGTCGCTCATTTGCAGTCCGCCTCGCTCTGCCACGCACATGCTCAAAGCATCGCCCAGCAACAACATACTTTGTTCAAACATATTGCCGCCCGGCTGTACCGATTGCACGGAGCCGTCCTTCGCATGTTTGCCAGTGGTACCCGGAATATGCACCACCACGTCCGCCAACGTGCCAAGTGTGGATTCCGGATAGATCGTAATTACAGTCATGCGTGCCCCGATTTTTTTGGTTTTTCTTGCCATAACCGTCAATGAACCAGTTTCGCCAGAACCGGAACCTACGATCAGCAGATCTCCAGGCAAAATAGCCGGGGTGACTGTCTCTCCAACCACGTAAGAAGTAAGCCCCAGATGCATCAATCGCATGGCCAGGCCGCGAATCATCAGCAAGGAACGCCCGCATCCCGCACAGAAGATCCGGTTTGCCTTGAGGATTTCATCGATCAGTGCGTCTACCGACTCAGTGTCCACATGCGCCAGGTTGTCCGCCAACTCTCGGGCAATAGAGACACTCAGTTCCACACAGTTCTTCATTTATTATCCTCCTTGATAATGGCCTGAAAATCCTCTACTGCCTTACGAAGATTTTCAGCCTTGGTCAAAGCTCCTCCTACAATGCCGACATCAGCGCCCAATTGCTTTACTTTGCCAATGGTACCCAAATGAATGCCTCCGGCCGCAGCGACCTTGGCATGCTTGACAACTTTAGCGATCTGCTCCAGTTCGTCATATGGCGTCCGACCCAATCCCTGCACGTCGCTGGCAGTATGAACGCCAATGTAATCCACCCCCATCAAATCCAGTTCAATAGCGCGGGCTACCACATCTGGTACGCTGAGCAGATCCACATAAATTTCGCGTCCCGCCTCATGGGCAGCGTCGCGCGCTCCCTTAATGGTTTCATCTGAGGCAATGGCCAACACGGTCACAATATCCGCGCCGGCGTCTACAGCATATTTAGCTTCCACATAACCGCCGTCTGCGATTTTCAGATCTGCCAGCACGGTAACCCGAGGAAAATTTTCTTTCATTTCTTTGACAGGTACAACACCTTCCTTGATAATCATGGGTGTACCGATTTCTACAATATCAATCACATCATGAATGTCACGCACCATGCTTAAAGCCTTTTCCCTGGTGACAAGATCAAGCGCAATCTGTAATTTCATAGTCAGCAAACCTTCTTTACTTATTTCTGAATCAGGTTGGAGTCACCCAGATAAGCAAAGGTATCCGGCGCTTCCATCAGGGCAGTGTACAAGGGTTTATCAAACGTCAGCCCAAGATCAGGACGTTCCACGGCGCAGCCTACCTCCGCCAAGGGTAGCTTTGCGTAGCGAGTGTTTGGCACGAAAATCAGTTGATCATCCAGTTTCAGCACATACATGCCAAAGCCGTGCATACGGGCGATAGGCTCGTAAAACAGCGTTTTGGAAGGAACCGCCATGTTTCCAAACGCCATAGGGCCATCGCCCACATTCACAATGCAGTGCGCCGTATAAGGAGGCACGAATACCTTTTCCCCCTCTCCGGCAAACACCGCCTGAAACCGTTCCACAGGCAACGGCTTGCTTTCGTCCAGAAAGTCATGGGTTTGCTGCAGCAGGAAAACCGCCTTTCCGCACAGCACCTCATAAATTTCAGGCAATGGCTCACAGTGGGATTCAACCGAATGGTAATGGCCAGAATTCTTATGACATTCATGCCCCATCAATCCCGGCATTAACACGGTAATACCATTGGTGATTTTTGTTTTTTCAAACAGAGGCGCATCCGCCTTACGCCAAATGTTTTGATAAAACACATAACACACATGGTCGTCAGGAGCTTCATGTTCATCATAAGCCAAGTGTTTCATGCCGGCGAAGGTTTTTGCGGCTGTTTTCTGGCACAAGACCTCTTCGCCAAAGGTCAGTTTTCCAGTTTGCTCGTCAATTTCAACGGGCAGTCCAAAAGAAATTTTTTTCATTTTTGTTTGAATCCTTTGTTATTTTTCATTTTTCCCTTTAAACACGCGATCTGCCGTAACAGCTGCAATGATCAATGCGCCGGTAAATACTTGCTGGTAGTAGGAGCTGACGCCCAGCATGTTCAGGCCGTTGGAGATGGTCCCGATAATCAGGCCGCCAATAACGATGGTAGGGATCTTGCCTCGCCCACCAAAGAAACTGGTGCCGCCAATGATGGCTGCTGCAATAGCAAAGGTTTCATAGCCATCACCGGCCAGAGGCTCGGCCGAGCCGATACGCGCCGTATACACAATGCCGGCCAGTGCAAAACACACACCGCAGATCATATGAATCAGCAAAGTATAACGTGTGGTTTGGATGCCAGAGAACCAAGCAGCTTCCTTATTGCCGCCCAGTGCATATATGTTGCGCCCCATAACCGTCTTAGAAGAAAAGAACCACAGGATAGCTGAAGTAACCAGCGCCAGAGCCACCGGCATAGGAATGCCAGAAATCCAGCCGCCCATACCGCTCTTAAAGGCTTGGGGAAAACCATAGGTACTCATGGCGTTGGAAAGAATCAGCACAATACCCCGAAAAATGGACTTGGTGCCTAACGTGATGACAAAGGGGTGTAGACCGGTCAGGTTAATGAGTCCGCCATTGATGAAGCCGCAAATCGCGCCAACCAACAGACCGACCGCTACGGCCCAACCCCAGGGAACGCCGGCAGTTACCATTAGCTTGGCCGAAACCATACCGGAAAGGGACATAACAGAGCCCACCGACAGGTCGATACCGCCCACCAGAATGGCAAAGAACTCGCCGCAGGCCGTAATAATGGTAATAGAACTTTGAATAGCAATCTGAACCAAATTGTTGGATGAAATAAATGCGGGCGGCCCAAACAAGGCGATAATCGCAATCATCAGCACCAAAATCAACAGAGTGCCAAATTTGCTCCACAGGTTGGAAAGTTTCGTTTGAGTTGCTGTATTCATAAAAATTCACCTCTTGCCGACTTACTGAGCGGCCAAAGCCATAATGTTTTCTTCCGTGGCGTCCTCTCCGTTGAATGTGCCGGCAATTTTGCCTTTGCTGAATACAACGATGCGATCGCACATGGTAAGTAATTCGGGTAGCTCCGAGGAAACCATCAGAATGGCTTTTCCGTCGTCCGCCAGTCTGCGCATGATATGATAGATCTCGCTTTTTGCGCCAACATCAATACCGCGTGTCGGCTCATCGAAGATCATTAGATTGGCTTGGGATGCCAGCCATTTTCCTACAATAACCTTTTGTTGATTGCCGCCGGACAGGGAAGCCACCAGCTGATCCACACCTGTACAACGTAAACCCAGGTTTTCTCGTTGTTTTTCGGCAACGGCTTTGCTGCGTTTTGGGCTTACCATCCCCAGCAGGCCACCAAGACGAGTGCGTTTGATATCCGAAACAGTAATGATGTTTTTCTGAATATCAAAATTGTCAAAGAAGCCAGTTTCACGTCGGCTTTCGGTAATGAAGGCCATGTTTCTTTTGATAGATTCATAGGGCGAGTGAGGATGAATTTCCTCTCCGTACAGCGTTATTTTTCCGCTTTCCATTTTTTCTGCCCCAAAAATAGCGTTCATCAATTCAGTGCGGCCGGAACCTACCAATCCGGCAAATCCAAGAATTTCGCCGCTATGTACTTCAAAACTTACATGATTTACCTTTCTGTCTCTGCGGGTCAGATCTTCCACCTTTAGGGCGATAGGAGATGACATGACCTTTTCATGATCCGGATTGCGAAGGGACTCCTGCATCAACTCCCGTCCCACCATCAATGAGACGATATGCTGTTCATCCTTTACGTCGCTCATATCCATTGTCGTAACACGCTTGCCGTCTTTCAGCACCGTAAGGCGATCACCTATCTCCCTCGTTTCGCTCAACTTGTGGGAAATGTAAAAAATCCCTACGCCTTCGGTGTTCAAAGAGCGAATGATGTCAAATAACTGTCGTACTTCTTCGTTGCTTAGGGAAGAGGTCGGCTCGTCCATTACCAGAATTTTGGCATCACGGGCCAATGCTTTGGCGATTTCTACCTGCTGCTTTTCGCTGATGGAAAGCTGACTCACCTCTGTAAGCGGACTGCGGTTCAAACCAACGCGCTTGAGCAGCTGTTCCGCGCGTTGAAGCATGGTTTTACGATCCAGCACAGAGAAAAAGCCAATTTTTTTTTCAGGCAACTTGCCCACAAAAAGGTTTTCAGCAATGGTAAGCTCATCAATCACACTTAATTCCTGATAGATAACAGCAATGCGGTTTTCCTGAGAAAGCTGCGGCGTAAGCTCGCTGTATGTTTTGCCCCCCACAGTAATAGAACCGCTGGTCGGCGTGTATACGCCGCTCAGAATTTTCATGAGGGTGGATTTTCCAGCACCGTTTTCGCCTAGCAGCAGGTGTACCTCGCCCGGGCGAAGATCCAGGCTGATATTATCCAAAGCCGTCACGCCCGGGAACTTCTTTGTGATCCCTGTCATTTCGACGAGATTCTGCATCTTTCTTCTCCTTAGTAGTACTGATTCGCCCCTTCCGATGCGGATCGGAAGGGGCGATGCGTCCCAACAGGCCGCTTACTTCAGGTACTCATTCACATTCTCAGCATTGATGATATAGGAGTCCAGCAGAACGTTTTCCATTTCATAATCAACGCCGCCCTGCTTGCCTTCACGAATGAAATTAACGAGCATTTCCAGGCAGACAGCGCCGATCACATCAGGCTTCTGAGCGGCGGTACCGGCCATATGACCATCCGCAATGGACTGAATGGCTTCGGTGTTGCCGTCGGTGCCCACAACAAACACCTTTCCAGTCAGATTCATGTTATCTACAGCCTGCTGTACGCCAAGCGCCATAGTATCATTGCAGCAGTAGAAGCCCGTCACCTTGGGGTTCGCGCTCAAAATGTTGGTAGCGGCATCCATCGCCTTCTGACGGTCCCAATCGCAGGGCTGGGAGGCAACAATCTTTACACCGGCAGCTTCCAGCACCTCCGTGCTGCCCTGCTTACGGGACTCGCTGCTCAGGTTGCCAGCCATGCCTTCGATAATCGCCGCTTCGCCGGAACCACCCATGCACTGCAGCAGATATTCGCCGCCCTGACGGCCCGTTACCACATAGTCAGTGGTGCAATAGCCAACCAACCAGCCGCCTACAGCTTTCAGCTCATCGCTGTTGAATTGCTGATCCAGATCTACAACAGGGATCTCCATTTCGCAAGCCTTGGCAACGCCGTTGATCAAGTTGGTATCGCTAATAGGAGCCACGCCGATACCGTCGTAACCGCCGGCCAACATATTCTCCAGGATCTGCAGCTGACCAGCCATATCGCTTTCAGAGGAAGCAGCCAGAATGGTTACTTCTACCCCCAACTCCGCAGCTTTATCTTCGATGCCCTTAGCCATGGCAATCCAGTATTCGCTGGCCATGGTTTTAAGAACCACACCGATCTTCAGGGGCTCTTCGGCTACAGCAAAACCGGCAAAGCAGCTGAACACCATAACGATTGTGAGCAAAACGGCCAATTTTTTCATAAGATAAACCTTCCTTTCTGTTAATGACAATCGAATGTTTTTGTAACGGTTTGTTTGTGGAAAACAAAAGCGTATGGTCGTTGGCTTCCTCCCTTCATGGTCAGCAACCGGCCCCTGTATAAACCTTTACCTGGTGTTCTTCCAAAAATTCCTTAGCCGTTTGTGGGCACTGTGCATCGGTGTAAACGGCATATACCTCCTCCATAGGGAACAACGCGGCTGTACCCTGCCGGAAGAACTTGCTGGAATCTGTTAAGACTACTGTTTTTTTGGCATGCTTGGCCATCGTGCGGATGACCTCGATCTGCATAATGTTTTTGCCAGTAAACTTTCCGTCCGGTGTAATGCCGTCCGTACCAGTAAAAAATTTATCTACATAGAAACCGGATGCCGCTTCAATCGCTACCGGTCCAACGGTCACCATGGGTTCCATCAGGAGAGTCCCTCCCAGAAGAATCATATGGTTTCCCTCTGCCGGGCGTATATAGCTGGCAATAAATACGGAATTGGTTATGATGGTGACGTCCTTGCGCTTCTGGGTAATTTGTTCGGCCAAAAGCGCGCAACATGAGCCGGACTCAATCATGACAACATCGCCGTTATTTACGAGTTCCACCGCGCGGGCGGCAATTTCACTTTTGCGTTCATAGTGAAAAGCCAAGCGGTTGTTTACGTCATTTTCAGCGTTCAGCATAGCAACTCCGTGCTGACGGCATATCAGGCCCTTGCTTTCCAAAAATGCCAGATCTTTACGGATCGTTACCTGCGTCACATTCATCATTTCGGCAAGTTTCACGACTTCAATTCGTTTTTCGTCCGCGATGGTGTTTAAGATTTGCGACTGGCGGTCTGTCACGTGATCCCCTCCATCGATGCTCTTATTTTCGTAAGAAATAGGCGGTATTTCTTTCGAAAGTTTTTTTCTTTCGTTTGATTGCGTTTGTATTTTACAACAAAACAGGCAAACTTGTCAATAGTCTTTTCAAAATATCTTTTTCGGAAAAAATAAAAACTTTTTTATCATTTTGCATTTGTAAAGTCTAAAGCAATACCGCACAAACCCAGACAACAGACAGCAAAGCCTGTATTCGCTAAAATGTAAGTGAGGCAAAAGGGCGCGAAAAAGTTAGCAGGCTCG
>ERZ1026860.1767-NODE-1767-length-10321-cov-6.660238_pt1 | contig 10321 bp, 7 predicted proteins | sample MGYA00380160_ERZ1026860 | MGnify/ENA primary metagenome ERZ1026860 (study PRJEB33269, sample SAMEA4719796) | human gut metagenome | biome: human-associated habitat; feature: organic feature; material: feces | place: Cameroon | collected 2013-10 ... | reverse complement strand
GGATAAAAATTGGGTTGTATTATTCCTTTATCTTATTGTATATCATATAGGATCAAATCTTAAAAATGTGTCACTCATTTATTTTTGCAACTATGTGCTCGGTACATATAACGACGGCAAAACACAAACTCTGATTTCCGTTATCGGCGGTATTCCTATGGGAATCGGTATGTTTGCCGTTTGGCCGCTTGCGAAGAAATTCGGCAAAAGAAATCTAACTATGGCAGGCTTTGTGCTTTATGCACTCGGTGGCGTTATTTGTCTTATCAATCCGCATAATATGGTTGTTGTGCTCATCGGTCAGTTTGTTAAAAATATCGGTGGATTGCCTTGCGCTTATGTATTTATGGCTTTGTTTGCCGATGTGCTTGACCATATCGAATGGAAGCATAACTTCAGGGTTGACGGAATTTCAACATCAATTCTCACAATCGTTATGACGGTTGCTGCAGGTATTTCAAACAGCATACTCAATCTAATGCTCTCAAAAGCAGGCTATGTTGCACCGGAATTTATAAATGGCGAAACCGTTGCCACTATTCAAAACGCAGCAACTCAAAAGGTAATTACATTCGGCTTTTTAGGATTTGAAGCAATAACTTCGGTTATTATGATTATTTTGCTTGCATTCCTTGGAGTGGAAAAGAATTTACCAAAGGAGCAGGAAGAAATTAAGGCAAGAAAAGGTTTAGCGGAAGTCGAGGGCGAAATAAGTGAGTAATAGAAAAAAGCTTGTCAGCATTGTTTTTTCAATCTTAATATTTATAATAGCATGGCTTGCTTTTTGCGGTTATCAGTGGAGTTGGGGTCCGTTTGTAAAACTGCACGATTATAAAACCGCATCGCTTGCGGGAAATAACGAACAATATGCACTTGATACGATAGAAGTTGAAAGAAATAGTCCTTTGAAGAACAAGAATATTGTTTTTCTCGGCTCATCGGTAACTTACGGTGCCTCCTCAATGGGTGTTTCATTTGCGGATTATATAGGTGCAATGAATGATTGCAATATTATTAAGGAAGCCGTTTCAGGCACAACCCTTGTTGATGAGGGAGTTGATTCCTATATATCAAGGCTGAATAAAATTGATACGCAAAATGCAGATATATTTGTGTGTCAGTTATCTACCAATGATGCAACACAGAAAAAACCATTGGGCGAAATCAACAATTCAGAAAACATCAATGATTTTGATACAAAAACCGTTGCAGGAGCGATTGAATATATAATTGCTTATGCCAAGGATAAATGGGATTGTCCTGTTGTGTTTTATACAAATCCGAAATATGACAGCGCAAATTATCAGGCAATGGTAAATCTGCTTTTGGAAATTCAAAAAAAGTGGAATATTGAAATTATTGATATGTGGAACGATGTTGATTTTAATAATATAACTGATGAACAGAAATCACTTTATATGGCTGATTCCATTCATCCTACACAGGCAGGATATTTGGAGTGGTGGACGCCTGTTTTTGAAAACAAACTAAAAGAGGTAATTAAGAATGAAAGCAATTAATATTAAAACAGAATACCTAAAAAATCCTTTGGGTATTGACATAGAAAACCCAAGAATTATGTGGAATTGCGAGGGTGGTATTAAGCAAAGCGCATATCAAATTAAAGCGACCAATGTTGACGGTAAGGTTTTATGGGACAGTGGCAAAGTATATTCATCAAAAATGGCATATATTGAGTATCCGCTAAATCTTACATCACGAACTCGTGTAAATTGGTGTGTTAAGCTATGGGACGAAAATGACAAAGCGGGTGAATGGTCCGACACCGCATTTTTTGAAATCGGACTAAAAAAGAACGATTTTAAGGCAAAATGGATTACAGGAGATTACACACCAAGTGTTAAAAACTACAACAAAAAGAAGAAACTTGAAAAATCGTTTTTGATTAACGGCATTGATTTTTTGATTGAAAATAGTAAAGAAGAAAGTACTAAGCGATATCCTGTTGATTACTTCAAAAAAGAATTCGCCGCAAAAAAAGATGTAAAATCAGCAAGGCTTTACGCAACGTCTTGCGGTATTTATGCCGCATATATTAACGGCAAAAAGGTTTCAATGCCTCTTGCTCCGGGTATTACGGATTATAACAAACGAGTGCAGTATCAAACTTATGACATTACCGATTTAATCAAGGAAAACAACACAATAAACATTGAACTTGCAGACGGTTGGTACAGGGGTTCGTGCGGTGCCTGGGGTCTTAAAGAGCAGTATGGTACACAAACAAAGCTTCTTGCCCAACTTGAAATTACATATACAGATGGCAGTATTCAAACGATTGTTACCGATGATACTTGGTCTTGGTCAAATGACGGTAGTATTCTTTTTGCCGATAACAAAGACGGTGAAATCGTTGACGTAAGAAAAGAACCGACTTATTCTCATAAAGCAAAAATCACAAGCCACAATGTTGTTCCAACCGCTTCAAACAATGTGCAGATTGCTGAAAAAGAACAGTTGAAAGGTACAATGTCGGTTACGAAAAGCGGTAAGCGACTCGTTGATTTTAAGCAAAATATTGCAGGATATGTATCGTTCAAAATCAAAGCAAAAGCAGGACAAAAAATAACTTTACGCTTTGGTGAAATGCTTGACGAGAACGGAGAATTGACATTAAAAAATATTCAATGCTCAAATAAGCATATCACAACTCCAATGCAAAAAGTCGAATATATTTGCAAGGACGGCGTAAATGAGTATAAAACAAAGTTTGCGATTTTCGGCTTTAAGCTCATGGAAATTGACACGGATATTGATGTGTCTGCCGATGATTTCACGGCAATAGCCGTTTACTCCGATATTGAGCAGACAGGATTTTTTGAAAGTTCAAATGAACTTCTCAATAAATTTGTAGATGCTACCGTTTGGTCAACAAAAAGTAACAGTACGGATTTGCCTACCGATTGTCCTACTCGTGAACGACACGGTTGGACGGGTGACGCACAACTGTTTTTCAATACTGCAAGCTATCTTTTTGATTATGCTGCATTTGCAGATAAGTTTGAGCGTGATTTGTGCGACGAACAAAAGGCAAACGGCTGTTTCGGTCAAATTGCGCCAAACGGAGGCGTGGATTTCTATATGAAATTTATGGACGGCTCGGCAGGTTGGAGCGATGCAGGTGTGTTCATTCCTTATCGTCTATATAAAAAATATAATGATATTTCATATATCGAAAAATATTTTGATAATATGAAACGCTTTACCGAATTTAAGATTAAAACTGTAGGAAAGCCTTATCCGACGGCACTTCTGACAGGTGTTGGTGCAAAGTATTCAAAATACATTGTAAATTACGGTCAATCTTACGGCGAATGGGCAGAACCGACTGATGTTAAGCCTATGAAAACTTCGGATTTTGTTTCTCCTCATCCTGAGGAAAGCACGGCTTATATGATTTACCTTTTGGATGTTATGGCAGAAATATGCGGCATTCTCGGTAAAAGTGATGATAAAACACGATATGAAAAATTAAGTGATAAGGTAAAAATCGGTTATCAAAAATTATTATCAACCAAGAAATTTTCACTTGATACTGATCGACAGGCAAAACTTGTAAGACCGCTTTATTTTAATTTGCTTGACAAGAAAAGTACGGAATTTGCAAAAAAACGACTTGTTAAAGCACTTGATAATTACGGTTGGCGACTCGGTACAGGCTTTTTGTCTACACCATTTATTCTTGAAGTTTTGGCAGACATTGATATTGATTACGCCTATAAGCTTCTTGAAAATGAACAAATGCCCGGTTGGCTCTTTATGACTAAAAAAGGAGCAACAACCATTTGGGAATCTTGGGAGGGCACCGAGGCTCAAGGTGGTATCGCATCACTCAATCACTATTCAAAGGGTGCAGTATGCGAATGGCTGTTTTCTTCTATGTGCGGTATAAATGTCGACGGTGAAAATCATTTTGTTATTGCACCAAAGCCGGGCGGTCATTTTGACTTTGCCAAAGCTGAATACAACAGTGTTTACGGTAAAGTCGTAAGCAGCTGGAAATGGCAAAACGATAAATACATTTATGAAATTGAAATACCGTCTAACTGTACAGCAGATGTTATTTTACCAAATGGTATAAAGCAGACGGTAACAGCAGGCAAATATACATTTTAATTCAGGAGGATAAACAAATGAAAATATGTATGATTGGCGGAACAGGACTTTTAGGAAGTCAGGGGGCTGCCGAATTAATTTCAAGAGGTCATAAGGTTAAAGCCATTGCCCTGCCTCCGCTTCCGCAGGGTGCGTTTTTGCCGCCTGAAATGGAGATTGAATATGGCAATTATCTTGAAATGAACGATGATGAAATAAAGAAAATGTTTGAGGGTTGCGAGGGTTTTGTTTTTGCGGCAGGCGTTGACGAAAGAGTCGAGGGCCCGGCACCGATTTATGACCTTTACAAAAAATACAATATTGACCCTGTTAAGCGTTTGCTCAAAATAGCAAAAGAGTGCGGTGTTAAGCATTGTGTTGTACTTGGTTCTTATTTTTCTTATTTTGCAAAAGCAAGGCCGCAAATGCACCTTACAGAATATCACCCGTATATTCGTTCCCGTATCGATCAGGAAAAGGTCGCTATGAGCTTTGCGGATGACAATTTTGATGTGGCTGTTCTTGAACTTCCGTACATATTCGGCACACAACCGGGCAGAAAGCCTGTATGGGTTTTCCTTGTTGAAAGCATTCGCAAGATGCCGGGCGTTACAATGTGGCCAAAGGGCGGTTCTACTATGGTGACTGTTAAGCAGGTAGGTCAAGCAATTGCAGGAGCGATTGAACGCAACAAAGGCGGTAACTGTTATCCTATCGGATACTATAATCTCACTTGGAAAGAAATGCTTGCTATTTGCCATAAACACCTTGGCTGTCCGAATAAAAAGATTATTACAATTCCCGATTGGATGTACGGTATGGCAGGCAAAAGCCTTCTAAAGCAACAGAAAAAAGACGGTATTCAAGGCGGTCTTGATATGATTAAATTCACAGAGCTTCAATGTTCAAATCAATTTATTGATAAAGAACTCGGTTGTATTCCTCTTGGCGTTGAGCCTGATGATATTGATTCCGCAATTGGCGACTCTGTAAAGCTTTGCGTAGATATTCTTGACGGCAAGGCTAAAAACATTGTTGCAATGAAGGGTGAATGATATGGAAAAGAAAACAGTATTTTTAACCGGTGCCTGTGGCGGAATGGGATTTCAGGGGCTTACAAGAATGTTGAAAGACGGCGACAGCTATAATACGCTTGTGCTTGTTCGTGACAGTGAAAAAAACAGAAAAATGTTAGAGCCTTATATGGCACTCGGCAATTTAGAAATTGTTTGGGGTGACCTTAACGATTATGACACGGTATATAGATGTGTAGAAAAGTCAGACCTTATTTTGCATGTCGCTGCTTTCGCTTCTCCTGCGGCTGATTATAATCCTCAAAAGGCTATGCAGGTAAACTACGGCTCAACAAAAAATCTGATTACAGCAATCAAAGAGCAGAAAAGAGAAAACGTGGTCAAGTTTGTGTATATCGGAACGGTTGCAGAAACAGGCGACCGTATGCCGCCTATCCATTGGGGCAGAGTCGGCGACCCTATCAAACCGAGTATGTTTGATTACTATGCTGTTTCAAAGGTTGCAAGTGAGCGATATGTGATTGAAAGCGGACTTAAATATTGGGTATCTCTTCGTCAAACAGGAATTATCGGTCCGGCTATGAGCAAAATCCGTGACGCAATTATGTTCCACAACTGCTATGACAATGTGCTTGAATATGTGTCTGACAGGGACAGTGGCGTTCTTCTTCGCAATCTTTCCTATCAGGATGCAACAGACACAATGGATATGGCTTTTTGGTGTCATATTTATAATATTGGTGGCGGAGAAAAATGCCGTGTTTCGACTGCCGAAATGTTTGAAAGACTTTACGGTGATATAGGAATTAAGGATTTGTCGCTTATCTTAAAGCCAAAAATGCAGGCAACTCGTAATTTTCACGGACACTATTACTTAGACAGTGACAAGTTGGAAAATTATGTACATTTTCAGCGTGACAGTATGGAGTATTATTACGATTGCTACATCAAGGATTTGGGCGCAACTGCACCTATGGCAAAAGTAATGTGTAAGGTGCCGGGCGGCGAAAAACTAATGGCAACCGTTATGGGAAATATGTTCAACAAGCTTGCAGACGGCGAACACGGCACAAAGCATTTTATAGATTGCGATATGGAGGACAGAATCGAGGCGTATTGGGGCAGTCGCAAAGCTTGGGAGGCTCTGCCGGAAAACTACAACGACTTCAACCATTTCTTCGATTGGGATAAAAAGATTGTTCTCGACCACGGCTATGATGAATCAAAGCCTGAAAGTGAACTTACGCTTGACGATATGAAAAAAGCCGCAGAGTTCCGTGGCGGTGAATGTCTTTCAACAAATATGAAAAAGGGCGATTGGTCGACACAGCTTGAATTCAAGTGTGCGTTCGGTCATACTTTCAAGGCAAGTCCACGACTTGTTTTAGAGGGCGGTCATTGGTGCGATGAATGTGAGCGCAAAAGTTGGAATTACGGTCAGCGTGCAAAGGTTGACCCGTTCTTTGCACAGGTTTGGAAGCCTCTTCACGAGGATAACGAAATCAGAGAATATCCAAAAGAAGTATCGGAGCTTGATGTAAAATGACATATTATTTAGCGATTGACATCGGTGCGTCAAGCGGCAGGCATATACTTGCTCACCTTGAAAACGAAAAACTTGTGTTTGAGGAAATTTACCGTTTTGAAAACAATCTTGTTGCGGATGAAAACGCACTTGTTTGGGATATTGACAGCCTTTTAGCAGAGGTTCTTTGCGGAATTAAAAAATGCAAAAAAATCGGAAAGATTCCAAAAAGCATTGCCATTGACACTTGGGGCGTCGACTATGTTTTACTTGATGAAAACAATAAGGAAATAATGCCTTGCTATTGCTACCGTGACAGCAGAACAAGCAATGTGATTGACGAGGTTGAAAGCCTTGTTTCGTCAGCAGAACTATATACAAAAACAGGTATTCAGAAGCAAAATTTCAATACGGTTTATCAGCTTTATGCAGACAAGAAAAATGGTAGACTTAAAAATGCAAAATACTTTTTGATGATGCCCGAATATCTGTCGTTCAAGTTAACAGGTGTTTGCAAAAACGAATATACCAACGCAACCACAACAGGCTTGGTCAACGCAAATGAAAAGACTTGGGATACTCAAATCATTCATGCCCTCGGTTTGACGGAAGGATTATTCAAACCCCTGTCTCTTCCATCAAGTTCCGTGGGTGATTTAAGCGCAGAAGTTCAAAAGGAAGTTGGTTTTAATTCAACCGTGATTTTTGCACCGAGCCACGATACCGCAAGTGCCGTTTGTGCTTGCCCAATGGCTGATAATGACTTGTACATATCTTCCGGTACTTGGTCTTTGATTGGAACGGAAATTATTGAGCCGATTTTGAGTGATTCTGCAAGAATACTCAATTTCACAAATGAGGGCGGTATTGATTATCGTTTTCGTTTCTTAAAAAACTATATGGGTATGTGGCTGTTTCAAAACATAAGGCGAAATCTCAATAAAAGTATGTCTTATGATGAAATGATGCATCTTGCAATGAGCTGTGAGCACTGCGAATATTTTGATGTAAACGACAGCACGCTTGTTGCGCCAAAAAATATGATTGAAGCAATCGGCAAATTGATTGGCAGTGATGATTTATCATTTATTCTAAATTCCGCATATCATTCCCTTGCGAAATCGTATGACGAAGCTGTAAAGGAAATCGAAAATGTTACGGGAAAGCAATTTAATACAATTCATATTGTAGGCGGTGGCTGTCAAGATGAGTATTTGAACGCTCTCACTCGTGATTATACAGGCAAAGATGTAACAGCAGGACCGATTGAAGCAACCGCAACAGGCAACATTATTTCACAGATTATAAGCGACAAAAAAATATCTCTTGCCACAGCAAGAAAAATAGTTAAACAATCATTTGACATAAAGGAGATTTGACAATGTCCTATCTTGAAGCAAAAGAAAAATACGCAAAAATCGGTGTTGATACCGACAAGGCGATTGAAACACTTAAAAATGTGCCTATTTCACTTCATTGCTGGCAGGGTGATGATGTGGTAGGCTTCGACCAAAAAGGCGCGCTTTCAGGCGGTATTCAAACCACAGGAAATTATCTTGGCAGAGCAAGAACACCTGATGAACTTATGGCGGATATTGACAAGGTAATCCGTCTTGTGCCGAGCAAAATGAAGTTGAATTTGCACGCTTGCTATGCTATCTTTAATGATGGTGAATTTGCAGACAGAAACGAGCTTGAACCAAAGCATTTTGCAAAGTGGGTTGAGTTTGCAAAGGAAAGAAATATGGGGATTGACTTCAACCCAACCTTCTTTTCACATCCTATGGTGAAGGACAATTTAACTCTCTCTTCTCCGGATGAAAATGTGAGAACTTTTTGGGTTGAACACGGAAAAAGATGCCTTAAAATCGCAGAATGCTTTGCAAACGAAACAGGCGAGTCTTGCGTAATGAACATTTGGATTCCTGACGGATACAAGGATGTTCCCGCCGATAGACTTGCGCCAAGAATGAGATTTAAGAAATCACTTGATGAAATTTTGTCCGTGCCGTATGATAAGAGTAAGGTCTATGTTACGCTTGAATCAAAGGTGTTCGGTATTGGACTTGAAAGCTACACAGTCGGCTCCGCTGAATTTTGTATGAATTATGTTGCAAACAGCGGCATAACTCCTCTTATGGACAACGGTCATTATCATCCGACTGAAATGGTGAGTGATAAAATATCTTCAATGCTTTTGTTCAATGAAAAATTGGCTTTGCATATTACTCGTGGTGTTCGTTGGGACAGCGACCATGTCGTTATTTTTGATGATGAAACAAAAGAGATTGCAAAGGAAATCATAAGAGCAAACGCACTTGACAGAGTGTTTATCGCAACGGATTATTTTGACGCAAGTATAAACAGAATTTCCGCTTGGGTTACAGGTATCAGAAGCGTTGAAAAAGCTCTGCTTTATGCACTTTTAGAGCCGAGCGATACTATGAAAGAATTGCAAAACAAGGCAGATTTCACTTCTCTTATGGTTATGCACGAGGAACTGAAAACAATGCCGTTCGGTGATGTGTGGGAAGAATATTTGAAAAAAACAAACACCCCTGCCGATTATTTGACAGAGGCTAAAAAATATGAAAAAGATGTATTGGAGAACAGACAATGAAAGACATTTTAACAGCACCCTTTGTTAAGGAAATGTGCGACACAACAGCAAATATGTATCGTCTTGGTTGGGATGAGCGAAACGGAGGCAACATCAGTTGTTTGCTTGATGAAAACGAGGTTTCGGAGTATCTTGACCTTAACAATGTGATTAGGACAATACCGACAGGGTTTGACGCACCAGAGCTTATCGGTAAAATCTTCATTGTAACGGGAACGGGTAAATATTTTAAGAATGTCAAAAGCGACCCTGAAACCAATCTTGGCATAATCAGAATAGCAAAAGATGGCACAACTGCTGAATTGCTTTGGGGATACAAGGACGGCGGTAAATTCACAAGCGAGTTACCTGCACACCTTATGAGCCACAGAGCAAGACTTAAGGTTGACCCTGAAAACAGAGTTGTTATGCACTCTCACCCGACAAACACCCTTGCTATGAACTATGTTCATGAGCTTGATGAAAAGAAATTCACTCACACTCTTTGGGAAATGTGCACCGAGTGTATTGTAGTGTTCCCCGACGGTGTAGGTGTGCTTCCGTGGATGCTTTGCGGAACAAATGAAATTGGCGAGGCAACCGCACAAAAGATGGAGGAGTTTAGACTTGTAATTTGGGGTATGCACGGTATTTACGGTGCAGGCAAAACAATGGACGAAACCTTTGGCCTTATCGAAACCGTAGAAAAGGCGGCACAGATTTATATGCTCACTTGCAATATGCCGAGAGTTAATACAATCAAGGACAGCGAAATGCAACAGCTCGCCGAATACTTCGGGGTTGATTACAGAAAAGACTTTTTGAATTTATAAAAAACACTTGTGTAGATAAAATCAAGGCAAAAGCCTTATAATTTTTTTGCAAAAAGGGTTTTACTATTATTTGTCACTGCCTCTTGCAGTGGGGTGCATTATATTTGAGTTATGATACTTCTCAATTTTCAAGAGCATCAAAAAAGCATCAATTTTCAGCAAAAACTATAAAGACAAAAACGAACAGCACTTTCAAATCCTGAAAGTGCTGTTT
>ERZ1026860.1765-NODE-1765-length-10334-cov-4.610760_pt1 | contig 10334 bp, 9 predicted proteins | sample MGYA00380160_ERZ1026860 | MGnify/ENA primary metagenome ERZ1026860 (study PRJEB33269, sample SAMEA4719796) | human gut metagenome | biome: human-associated habitat; feature: organic feature; material: feces | place: Cameroon | collected 2013-10 ... | reverse complement strand
GTCGTTCCGTTCGGAGGCGTTACGTTCTGCCGCAGTTTCGCGGGCGTTTCCGCGCTTTGCTCCATCAGGGCGGCAGAGCCGATAATCGTCGCTTTTGCCAGTTTTTCAGCCGTGTCGTCGGCAAGCCCCAAGCTTTTCGCCGCCGCGCTCAACGCTTCGGTCAAATAAAACAGATACGCGGGACCGCTGCCCGAAACGGCGGTGACGGCGTCGATTTGACTTTCGTCGGTCAGCCAGACAGCCTCTCCGCACGCCTGCGCGATTTCCGCGACGGCTTGCTTTTGAGAATCGGAAGCGTTGCCGTTCGCAATCAAGCCCGTAATGCCTTTGCCGATGGCGGCGGGCGTGTTCGGCATGGCGCGCACGACGGCGGCGCGTTCCCCCAAATGCTTTTCATAAAAGGCAATCGGCTTGCCCGCGACTATCGTAAACAGCACCGCGCCTTTGTCCGTAAAGGGCTTGACACCGTCAATCACGTCGGCAATCAAAAACGGCTTGACGGCGGTGAAAACGACGGCGGGCGAAAATCGGCGGCTTGAGCGTTTTCAAAAGCGGTAATGTCCCGCCGCGCCAAAGATTCCCGAATTTCCGCATTGGGTTCGACAACGCGCACGGCGGATTTGTCCGCCCCTTTCGCCAAAAATCCGCTCACAATCGATCCGCCCATTTTGCCGCAGCCGATTACCAGCAATCCTTTTAAATCCGTCATTGACGCCTCCCTTAAAAAACTTGCTTTGCTCTAAAATAAGCCCGAAAATCCGTTTTTTAAAGAAAAAGATTTGGGTCAAACGCTTTTTTGGCGTATAAAGAAAAAAAGTTTTGTCAATAAAGGAAAATACCTATGTATGTGATTACGGGCGGAGCAGGCTTTATCGGATCCAATCTGGCGGCGGAAATCGAAGACCGCGACTTGGGCGAAATCGTGATTGTGGACAGACTGCGCGACGGCGACAAATGGCGCAACATCGCGAAACGGTCTTTGCGCAACATCGTTTTCCCCGAAAAAATGTTCAGCTATCTGAACGCGCACGCCGGCGAAGTCGATGCCGTTATTCACTTCGGGTCAATGTCTTCTCCCATGGAAAACCACGTCGACGTACTGGTCGACGCCAACATCCATTTGACGGACAAACTGTTCCGCTGGTGCACCGATCATCAAATTCCTTTCCTGTACGCGTCAACCGCCGGTGTTTACGGCGACGGGTCTTTGGGATTCAAGGACGACGATTCCAAAGAAGCGTTAAGCAAACTGCGTCCCTTGTCGCCTTTGGCGTGGACAAAGCTGTTCACCGACCGCAAAATCGTCGATTTGGCGGACAGGGATTTGCCCGTTCCGCCGCAATGGATCGGCTTCCGCTTCTTTAATCTGTACGGACCGAACGAATATCACAAAACCCGCCACCAAAGCATTGTGCCGCTGATTCATTCCAGCATCAAAAGCGGCAAGCTGTTTCCTTTGTTCAAATCGGAAAATCCCGCTTACAAAGACGGCGACCAGATGCGCGACTTTATGTGGATTGAGGACTGCGTGGACGTGATTTTGTGGTTTTTGGAACACCCCGAAATCAGCGGCATTTTCAATGTCGGCACGGGACAGGCGCGGACGTACGCCGACGTGTTGCGCGCCGTTTACGCCGCTATGGATGAAAAGCCCGAAATGGACTTTATCGACCTGCCCGCCGATATCAAAGGCAAGTATCAGTACTTTACGCAGGCGGATATTCGGAAACTGCGCAACGCGGGGTACACCAAGCCGTTCACTTCGCTGGAAGAAGGCGTCGCAAAGTACGTCAAAGACTATTTGAACACACAGGACATCTACCGTTAAGGAGCTGTTATGACAGGCATTCCGTTCCCCGCGCTTGATCCCGTCGCGATTCACTTCGGACCGTTCGGTCTGCGCTGGTATTCGCTGGCGTATCTGGCGGGAATCGTGCTCAGCTGGTTTCTGACCAAACGCATGGTGCGCCGCTATCCGTCCCCCGTTTCGGGCGAAATGATTGACGATTCGTTTTTCTGGATGACCGTCGGCATGATTTTGGGCGGCAGACTGGGATATGTGTTTTTCTACAACTTCGGCTATTACTGGGAACATCCGTGGCAGATTTTCGCGCTGTGGCGCGGCGGCATGTCGTTTCACGGCGGATTGCTGGGCGTGATTGCCGCAATGTTTTTCTATACCCGCAGCGTCCGAGTCGGCTTTTTCGACTTGTCCGACTTGATTGCCTGTGTCACGCCGATAGGGCTGTTTTTCGGACGGCTGGCGAACTTTGTCAATGCCGAGCTGTACGGCAGAGTCACCGCCGTTCCTTGGGGCGTCGTGTTCCCGCATGCGGGTCCTCTGCCCCGCCACCCCAGCCAGCTTTACGAAAGCTGTTTTGAAGGCTTTTTACTGTTTGTTCTGCTTTATACGCTGTGGACGCGGTGCGTGTGGGTGCGGATTCGTCCGGGGTTTGTGTCGGGGCTGTTTCTGGTCGGCTATGCCGCGGCGCGCGGCGTGCTGGAAAACTTCCGCGAACCCGACGCGCAAATCGGATTTTTGTTCGCGCGGGTGACCATGGGGCAAATGCTGACCGTGCCGATGCTGATTGTCGGAATCGGAATTATGCTGTGGAGCGTAAAAAAAGCTTAGACATCACGGGTAAACTTTGGTATCTGATAGGGACTGTGGAGCTTTAAAAAAATGACCGACTTAGCTTTCGCCGAAAATGTCCGTTACCGTTTTTTCACACGCAAAAACGGCGTGTCCGAAGGTGACTTCGCTTCGCTGAACTGTTCCGTCAAAGTCGGCGATGATCCCGCGAAAGTGCGCGAAAACATGCGCCGCGTGGCGGGAAATATGGGGTGCACCGTCGAAAAGCTGTTCGTTTTGCACCAAACCCATTCATCGATTGTCGTTCCCGTCTTGTCCAACGAACCGTTCGACAGCACGCCGTACGGGGACGCTTTGGTTACCAAGACTCCGAACATCTTTTTGGGCATTAAAACGGCGGATTGCGCGCCCGTCTTGATGGCGGACGAACTGAACGGCGTTGTCGCGGCGGCGCACGCGGGATGGCGGGGCGCGGTCGGCGGAATCTTGGAAAACACCATCCAAGCCATGATTGACATGGGCGCGGAACGCAAAAACATATCGGCTTTAATCGGACCGTGCATCGCGCCGCAGTCCTATGAAGTCGGCGAAGATATGCACACGGAATTCATGCAGGCGGACGTAAAGTCGGCTCTGTTTTTTGTGCCGGCGGGCGCCGGCAAGTATCGGTTTGACCTGCCCGGCTATGTTCTGGCGCGTTTGGAACGGGCTGAAATCGGGGCGGCGGAATGGTGCGGCGAGGACACTTACTCCATGACGGACAAGTACTTTTCGCACCGCCGTTCGTCGCAGGCGGGACATCAAAGCGGTCGGCAAATCGCCGTTATCGGCATGCCGGACGAAACTTTATACTAACAACTGGGGAAAATTGATGAAAATTTTTTCGGGAAACAGCAACGTTCCGTTCGCGGAAGCCGTCGCAAATTATATGGACACAACCCTTTCCAAGTGCTCCGTCCGTCGGTTTGCGGATAACGAAGTCTTTGTCGAAGTGCAGGAAACCGTGCGCGGACAGGATGTCTACATCATCCAGCCGACCAGCACGCCCGTAAACGACAACCTGATGGAACTGCTGATTATGCTCGACACGTTCCGCCGTTCGTCGGCGCGCCGCATTACCGCCGTTGTGCCGTACTTCGGCTATGCGCGCCAAGACCGCCGCTCCGCGCCGCGCACCCCGATTTCCGCAAAGCTGGTCGCCAACCTGATTACATCCGCCGGCGCGAACCGAGTCGTTACCATGGACTTGCACGCGGGACAGATTCAGGGCTTTTTCGACATTCCCGTCGACAACCTGATGGCGGCACCCGTGATGGTCAAAGACATTCTGTATCATTTCCGCGACAAAACCCCGATGATTGTGTCGCCCGATGTCGGCGGCGTCGTCCGCGCCCGCGCGATTGCGAAACGCCTGCACGCGGATTTGGCGATTATCGACAAACGCCGTGAACGCGCCGGCGTTTCCGAAGTGATGAACATCATCGGCGACGTCAAAGGACAAGACTGCATTCTGGTTGACGACATCGTCGATTCCGCGGGTACTTTGTGCAACGCCGCGGTGGCTTTGCGCGACGCGGGGGCAACCTCGGTTCACGCGTATGTAACGCACGGCGTTTTGTCGGGCGAAGCGGTCAACCGCGTTACCAATTCGCCGTTGGAATCGCTGGTGATTACGGACAGCATCGAAGCGTCCGAAGCCGTCCGAAACGCCCCGAACATCCGCGTAATTTCGGTTGCGGAACTGGTGGGCGAATCCATTCTGCGCATCAGCGAAGAACGGTCGGTTACCAGCCTGTTCTACTAAAATACTTCGAAAGCCGTCGGCAACGACGGCTTTTTGCGTCACTTTTCAGCTGAAAGAGCCTTTATGAAAATCAAATGCGTCCAAAGCCTGATTGACCGGTTGCGCGGCAAAAAAAACCTGAAAATCTATCCGCCGTATTACAACGAACGGATTGCCTTAAAGCCTGACTTTCCCGATATTTACAATGCGGACGGACGCAAAATGGAGATGTTTTTCCTGCGCGACAGACATTTTTCGCACGATCCGTACGGAACTTTTCCGACTTATTTTATGTGGGACAGATTCAATTACGGATTGGACACCCATTTTTACACGGGCAAAGCCGCGCGTGAAACCATGGGAACGCCGAAAAGGCAGTTCGCTTGGCTGTTGGAACCGCGCGTCAAACAGCCGCAAGACTACGAACAATTCGAAAAAAGCAAAACTCTTGCCAAAGAATTCAACTTTGTTTTGACGCATGACGAACGGCTGCTGGATACGCTGGACAACGCCTTTTTCTTTCCGGGCTGCGCTTGCAGCTGGGTGCGTGAAACCGATCCCGACATCTGGCAAAAGAAAACCGGAATGACCTCTATTTTGTCGTCGCGCAAAAAAATGTGTCCTTTGCATTATTTGCGGATTGCCATCGCCGAAAAATGCAAACGCGAAGGACTGGCGGACACGTTCGGCACGTTTGACGGCGGCAAGCCCGTTTCCATGGCGGAAACTTTACAGCCGTACCGTTATTCCATCGCGTTGGAAAATCAAGTGTCCGATTGGTTTTATACGGAACGCCTGATATCCGCTTTCATCACGATGACCGTTCCGATTTACATCGGCGCGCGCAAAGTCGGCGAAGGATTTAACGCCGACGGCATCATCCAAATCACGCCCGAAGACGGAGAACACATCGAAACGGTTTTAAAGCAATGCAGCGAACAGGATTATCTGTCCCGCTTGCCCGCCATGCGCGAAAACTATCAAAAAGCGCTGTCGTACATGAATCAAAACGATTTGCTGTATGAATGTTTGTTTGTCGCCCCCGAAAAACGCAAGCTGTTTACAGGTTTTGAAAAGGTGTTCAATCCATGAAAATTTCAGTCATCATCCCCGTTTACAACGGCGAAAAGTATATTGCGGGCTGTTTGAAAAGCCTGCAGGCGCAAACGTTCGGCGATTTTGAATGTTTGTGCGTCGACAACGGTTCAACCGATGAAACGGCGCGGATTATTTCGGATTTCGCCGCGCAAGACAAACGAATCAAGCTGATTTCCACCGAAAACGAGGGCAAACAAGCGGGCGCGCGCAACAAAGGGCTGGCACATTCAACGGGAGATTTGATTGCTTACGTCGATGCGGACGATTTCGTTCATCCGCAAATGTTTGAACTGCTGCTGTCCGCCATGGAGCGCGAAAACGCCGATGTCGTCGGTTGCCGTTTTCAAAAAGCGCTGTCTTTGTACGACGGCAAATTCAATGAAATCAAAACGGTCAAAACAAAAGTGTATGACAAACCGTTCGACGCGTGGCTGACAAAACGCGATGTCGCCGTGACCGTCTGGGGACGGCTGTACAAACGCGGCGCACTGGATAACATCAGCTTTATCGAAGGCATTTATTTCGAAGACGTGCCTTGGTCGTTCGCTTTGTTTTCCGGCATCGGAAAATACGTTCAAATCGACGCGCCGCTTTACTGTTATTACATCAATCCGACGGCAACCATGCGTTCCGACTGGTCGGACGAAAAAACGCGCAGCTATATCGAAGTCATCCGCGCCGTTGACGCCTATACCAAAGCCCACCGTCCGAACGATTGGAAACGCGTGCAAAAGCTGGCTTTGAACCAGCGCGTCAAAATGATTTTGAACCGTCTGGGCAAAACGCCGGCGGCACACCGCGCCGAAGCGTACGCTTTTGCCGCCCGCGAAATCGGAAAACTGTATGACGAAGGCATTGTTTCATACGCGGGACTGAAACTGAAACACCGTTTTGCACTATGGAAACTGTTAAGGAGCCGCAAATGAACTTTTTAACCGGAGCTTGGCGTTTTATTTATTCGAAAACAACCCGCACTCATTTTATTTTTGCCGCGGCGGTTGCCGCTGTTCCCGCAGTTACGGATGTTTTGGTTTGTTGGATTTCCGGGAAAAATGTTGCCAATATCGGCAGTTCGTTTCTGATTCGCAGTTTTCTGTGGGGATTTTTGGCATCTTACGCCGGCAAAGCGTGGCAGCTGTTTTTTATTTTTTCCGCCGCCGTAATGGAACTGGTGTGGCTGAACTTCATCATCTTTTTCGGATCGCCGATAACGCCCGGCGATATGATGAACATCTTTCGCGAAAGCGCGGATGTGTTTGATTTGACATATTTGCGTCATGTCTGGTTTGTTTTCGCCGTTGTCTTGACGACATACGGCGCCTTGGCTTTTTTTGCATGGAAAGCCGCTGCTTTCCGCCGCCCCCTTTCGCGTATACAGGGGGGGGGTATACTGTGTTTGATAATGGCATTGATGCCCGTGTTGCATGCGCATCAAGGAGAACCGCTAAACCATTTTTGCTCCAGCGTCACAAAAGCATCGCTGTATAATGCGGGACTGACCTTTTCATACTTTTTCGGTAAATACCTGCCCGACGGCATAACACCGTCCGAAATCCAATACCTTCCCTATTCCGTACACCACACCGCCCCCAAAAGCAAAAACATCCTGCTGGTTTTCGGAGAAAGCTTGGCTTCCGATCATTTTCCGATGTTCGGCTACAATCGCCAAACATTCCCCGATTTGTCAAAGCGCATGGAGCGGGAAAAAACATGGCGAACGGCTCAAGGTATGTCGGGCGGCATCGGAACGGTGACGTCAACGCTGTGGTTTTTCAACGGCGTGCGCGAACCCGCCAATGTGGCGGAATTTAAACGCAAAACCATGACATTGTTCAAATTGGCAAAAGAAGCGGGATACAATACCTATTATCTGTCCGCTCAGGAAGGGCGCTTGACAACGTTCATCGGAACGAACTGGATTGACACAATGGCAACCAAAGAAACCGAGATGTTGTTGTTTTCCCGCTATAAAGACGAAGGTCTGGTCAAATTGATGCGCAACATAGATTTTTCCAAAGGAAAAAACTTCGTCGTGGTACACATGCGTTCGCCGCACATGCCTTATGAAGAGCGTTACGCCGGACGTGAAGCCGAATTTGAAAAATTCAAACCGACCGTCAATGCGTCGAATCGCTATGAATATTCCATTAACGCCTATGACAACGCTTTGCTGTTTGCGGATCATACTCTCAACAAGATTATTTCGGTGTTTGACAAAAGAACAAATACGGCAGATTCAACGGTTTACATTACGTCCGACCATGGTCAGCTGCACAATTATTTGGGCAAATACTGGGGACACAACAATATGATTCTGGAGCAGGCGAAAGTTCCTTTTTTCGTTCGTACTTTGCGGGATTTAACCTTGCCGCCGACCGTATCGCATTATGAAATCGCAAAAATCATCGCTGACGATTTGGGCTATGTTTTGGACAACCCGAACGAAGAAAACGGAACTTTCTTTTTGCACGGCAACAATACCGATTTTTCCTATCCGTTCATCAAATACAAAATCGGCAAAGACGGATCTGTGTCAAAATGTTTCGAGGAAAACACCGCTGACATCAAAAACGCCGACGAACTGAAAAAGTGTTCCCCATAATTCTTGCCGCCTTTTCGGACTGTCCAAACCCGCGTTTTTTGCGCGTTGCCCTTCAAAGTTATCCGCATTTGCGGCTTCTGCCGTTTTGTCCGTCCGCCGGCGCAAACCTTTTGTCCGAAAGACCAAGATTTTTCCTTGACCTAACAAGGATTAGGCGGTATTTTTCCTACAAGTTTTAAAACTTTTTGCGCTCGGGTTATTCTTATGGTCACTAAAACAGGAAAAGACTTTCAGTCCCTTATTTTGAAGCTTCAGAGCTTTTGGGCGGATAAAGGGTGCGTGATTTTGCAGCCCTACGATATGGAAGTCGGAGCGGGTACGTTCCACCCCGCGACGATTTTGCGCGCTTTGGGTCCCGAACATTGGAAAGCCGCTTATGTTCAGCCGTCCCGCCGCCCCGTCGACGGACGCTACGGCGAAAACCCGAACCGCCTGCAGCACTATTACCAGTTTCAGGTGATTATGAAGCCGTCGCCCGAAAACGTGCAGGAATTATACTTGGACAGCTTGAAATGTCTGGGAATCGACCCGATGCACCACGACATCCGCTTTGTCGAAGACGACTGGGAAAGCCCGACTTTGGGCGCGTGGGGCTTGGGCTGGGAAGTCTGGTGCGACGGTATGGAAGTGTCGCAGTTCACCTATTTCCAGCAGGTCGGCGGATTTGAATGTTCGCCCGTGCCGTCCGAACTGACGTACGGCTTGGAACGCTTGGCGATGTACATCCAAGGCGTTGAAAACGTTTATGATTTGGACTTTAACGGCGACGGCGTGAAATACGGCGACGTGTTCCATGAAAACGAAGTCGAATACTCGAAATACAACTTTGAGTACGCCGATACGGAAATGCTGCTGCAGCACTTCAAGGACGCGGAACGCGAATGTCAAAAGCTGCTGGCGGACGGCATTCCTTTGCCCGCTTACGACCAGTGCATCAAGGCGTCGCACCTGTTCAACCTGTTGGACGCGCGCGGCGTTATCAGCGTAACCGAACGCGCCGCCTATATCGGACGCGTGCGCGCTTTGGCAAAAGGCTGTTGCGAGGGCTATTTGAAAAGCCGCGGTCACTTGACGGCGGAAGGATAAGACGATGAGCGAATTTTTCCTTGAACTGTTTTCCGAAGAAATCCCCGCCCGCATGCAGGCGGATGCCGCGGCTGAAGTCGAACGCTTCATCACCGAAACGCTGAAGAAAAACGAACTGGCGTACACGGCGGTCAAATCGTTCGTGACTCCGCGCCGCGTCGGGCTGGTTGTTGACGGATTGCCCGCGTCGCAGGCGGATTTGACTGAAGAACGCAAAGGTCCGTCCGTTTCCGCACCCGAACAGGCTTTGAACGGGTTTTTGAAATCGACGGGCTTGACCAAAGAACAGCTGACGACGCGCGAAACGCCCAAAGGCACGTTTTATTTCGCGCTTCTGTCGCACAAAGGTCGCCCGACGACCGAAGTTTTGCAGGAAGCCGTCACGACCATGCTGGCGTCGTTCCCGTGGCAGAAATCCATGCGCTGGAACAGCCATAAAGAACACTGGGTTCGTCCGCTGCACAGTATTTTGTGCCTGTTCGGCGGCGCGGTCGTTCCCGTTGAATTCGCGGGCGTCAAGTCGGGCAATACGACACGCGGACATCGATTCCTTGCCCCCGCGGAATTTGCGGTCAAGGACTTTGCGGACTACGAAAAGAAAATCCGCGACGCTTTTGTGATTATCGATCCCGCCGAACGCCGTCAAATCATTTCCGAAAAAGCGCACGCCCTGGCAAAAGAAGCGGGCTACAAACTGTTGGAAGACAACGGCTTGCTGAACGAAGTCGCGGGATTGGCGGAATACCCCGTTCCTTTGATGGGCAAAATCGACGACGATTTCATGAGCGTCCCGCAGGAAGTTTTGATTACCTCCATGCGCGCGAATCAGAAATATTTTTGCATGACCGACGAAAACGGCAAAATGGCGCCGCGCTTCATCGTTGTCGCCAATATGAAAACGGCTGACAACGGCGCGGAAATCGTCGCGGGCAACGAACGCGTCCTGCGCGCCCGCCTGTCCGACGCCCGATTCTTCTGGGACGAAGACCGCAAGACGACGCTGGCGTCCAAAGCCGAAAAGCTCAAAGAACGCGTGTTCCATGCGAAACTGGGATCGGTCGCCGACAAAGTCGCTCGCATGCGCGCTTTATTGCCCGAGATTTTGAAATACGTTCCGAACGCCAATGCCGCCGACGCCGACCGCGCCGCTTTGCTGTGCAAAGCCGATCTGT
>ERZ1026860.1763-NODE-1763-length-10339-cov-2.958382_pt1 | contig 10339 bp, 9 predicted proteins | sample MGYA00380160_ERZ1026860 | MGnify/ENA primary metagenome ERZ1026860 (study PRJEB33269, sample SAMEA4719796) | human gut metagenome | biome: human-associated habitat; feature: organic feature; material: feces | place: Cameroon | collected 2013-10 ... | reverse complement strand
GACGGCAGCGTGAAGGCGTGGCTTTCCATCATGTACGGCTGCAACAACTTCTGCTCGTACTGCATCGTCCCGTATGTGCGCGGGCGCGAGCGCTCCCGCCGCAGCGAGGATGTTGTACGTGAGGCCGAGGCGCTCGTCGCCGCCGGATATAAGGATATTACACTCCTCGGCCAGAACGTGAACTCCTATGGCCGGGGGCTCGACGAGGACGTGGACTTTGCGGAGCTTCTGCGCAAGGTCAACGCCATTCCGGGCGATTTCCGCATCCGGTTTATGACGAGCCACCCGAAGGACGCGACCGAGCGGCTTTTTGCCGCCATGGCGGAGTGCGAAAAGTGCGCCCCGCACATCCATCTGCCGGTGCAGTCCGGCAGCGACCGGATTTTGCGCGCCATGAACCGCGGCTATACGGCGGAAAAGTATCTCGCGCAGGTCGATCTTGCGCGGAAATACATCCCCGATCTCGTCCTCACGACCGACGTGATCGTCGGCTTCCCGGGCGAGACGGAGGAGGACTTCCTTGATACGCTCGCGCTCGCCGAAAGGGTGCGCTTTGACTCGATGTTCACGTTCATTTACTCGCGCCGCCCCGGCACCCCGGCGGCGAAGATCGAAGACGCAACGCCGCGCTCCGTCATCCAGAACCGGTTTGACCGGCTGGTGGAGAGCGCCGGGCGCGTCTCCGCCGAGCTGCACCGCGCGCAGGAGGGGAAGACCTTCCGCGTTCTCATCGACGGCACGGCGAAAAACGGCGACTATACGCTCTCGGCCCGCACCGCCGGAGGGCGGCTTGTGCACCTGCACGGGGATGAATCGCTCATCGGCACGTGGGCAAATGCCCACATCGTTTCGAGCAACACGTTTGCGCTCTTCGGCGAGATCACGGAGTAAAGGGGAGAAAGACATTGCCCGCAGAAACCACCCCCATGAAAATGCAATATAACGCCATCAAGGCCGAGCACCCCGACTGCCTGCTCTTTTACCGGCTGGGCGATTTTTACGAGATGTTCGATGATGACGCGATCCTCGGCGCGCGCGAGCTGAATCTCGCGCTCACAACGCGCGACCGCGGCAAGCCGGAGGACGAGCGCACGCCGATGTGCGGCGTACCGTACCACAGCGCGGAGCAGTACATCTCCAAGCTCATCGCCAAGGGCTACAAGGTCGCCGTGTGTGAGCAGATGGAGGACCCCAAGCTCTGCAAGGGCCTTGTCTCGCGCGATATCGTGCGCATCATCTCCCCCGGTACGATCATGGAGACCTCCATGCTGCGCGAGGGCGAGTCGAATTATCTCGGCGCCGTCATGCTGCGCGGCAAGGCGGGCGGATGCGCCTTCGCGGACGTATCCACCGGCGAGGTGTGCGCGGCGTCGTTCGATTCGGACGCGGCGATGCACATCCAGAACGAAATCTCCCGCTTCCGCCCGCGCGAGTGCGTGCTCGCGCCGGAGGCAATGCTCAGCCGCGACATCCGCGATACGCTCGAAAAGCGGCTCGGCAGCCGCGTGGAGCCCGCCGCCGGGCGGTTCGATCCCGAAAATGCCCGCAAGGCGATCACAAAGCAGTACGGCGAAAACGCCCCGGAGCTCGACGAGATGACAACGCTCGCGCTCGGCGCGCTGCTCGCCTATCTCACGGACGCGGCGCGCGGCGATATGTCGCAGCTGCGCGTGCCGGATATCTTCACCCGAGGCCGGTATATGGAGCTCGACGCCGCGGCGCGGCGCAATCTGGAGCTGACGGAAAACCTGCGCACCGGCGAAAAGCGCGGCAGTCTTCTCTGGGTGCTCGATAAAACGAAAACGCCCATGGGCGGGCGCATGCTCCGCAGCTGGGTGGAGCGGCCGCTGCTCTCCCCGGTGGCGATCCGGCGGCGGCTTGCCGCGGTGGAGGAGCTCTTCCGCGATAACGTTGGCCGCGCCGAGCTCATCGAAAAGCTCAAGACCGTCGGCGATATCCAGCGGCTCACCTCCCGCGCCGTATATGGCGCGGCGAACGGCCGGGATATGCTCGCGCTCGGAAACTATCTTGCCGCCGTGCCGGAAATTTTTGCGCAGCTCGGCAAGTACCAGAGCGGGATGCTCCGCTCCATTGCCGCAACGGAGCCGCTGGAAAATCTCTGCAGGCTTCTCCGCCGCGCCATCTGTGACGAGCCGCCCTTCTCCGTGCGCGAGGGCGGCATCCTCCGCCCCGGCTACAGCGAGGAGGTCGACCGTCTGCGCAACATCCGCGACAACGGCGCGAAGTGCGTTGCCGAGCTCGAAGCGCGGGAAAAGGAACGCACCGGCATCAAGAAGCTCAAGGTCGGCTACAACAAGGTGTTCGGGTATTATATCGATGTGCCGAACTCCGCCGGAGCCGTGGAGCTGCCGGAGGAATACATACGCAAGCAGACGCTCGTAAACGGCGAGCGGTACTTTACCCCGGAGCTCAAAAAGCTGGAGGATGACATTTCCTCCGCCCGCGAGCGGATCGAAACGCTCGAATACGACCTCTTCCGCGACGTGCTCCGGCAGGTGGGCGATCGCGTGGATGAGCTGCAGGCGCTCTCCGCCTCGCTCGCGGAGCTCGATTCTCTCTGCTCGCTCGCCGAGGTCGCGGTGCGCAACAATTATGTCTGCCCGGAGATCGAGGTATCGCATACGCTCACAATCACCGAGGGACGCCACCCGGTCGTCGAGCAGATGCAGCGCGACACGCTTTTCGTGCCGAACGATACGCACCTGAACGACACCGACGACCGCGTTGCCATCGTGACCGGCCCGAACATGGCCGGTAAAAGCACGTACATGCGCCAGACGGCCATCATCGTGCTCATGGCGCAGATCGGCTCGTTCGTCCCGGCGCGCAGCGCAACGGTCGGTATCTGCGACCGCGTGTTCACGCGCATCGGCGCGAGCGACGACCTTGCGGGCGGCGCATCGACGTTCATGGTCGAGATGAGCGAGGTCGCCTCCATACTGAAAAATGCGACCGCCGATTCCCTGCTCATCCTCGATGAGATCGGCCGCGGCACATCGACCTACGACGGCATGGCCATCGCCCGTGCGGTGCTCGAATACTGCGCCGATCCGAAAAAGCTCGGCGCGAAGACGATGTTCGCCACGCACTACCACGAGCTCTCCGCGCTCGAAGGGACGATCCCCGGCGTGCGCAATTACAACATCAGCGCCAAGCGCCAGAACGGAAAACTTCTCTTCCTGCGCAAAATTCTGCCCGGCGCGGCCGACGAGAGCTACGGTATCGAAGTCGCAAAGCTCGCCGGTGTGCCGGAGAGCGTCATCCGCGCCGCGGACGCGCATCTCAAGGAGCTGAACGCGCAGGGCGCGGCGGTGAATGTGGCGGCGCCCGTAAAGCCCGAAAGCGGTCAGGTGAGTCTTGCCGATGTCGGCGCAGACGCCGTAGCCGAGCGGCTGCGCGCCATCGATCCCAACACGCTCTCGCCGCTGGAGGCTCTCCGGCTGCTGTTTGAACTCAAAAACGATCTCGGATAAAAAGGAGAAACCGTGATGAAAAAAGGCGAAAAGCTTCTTCTTGTTCTCGGCGCGCTGCTCATTGTGGCGGGCGTGTTTGTCGGCGTGACGCTCGGCTGGGACTATTCTCCCGACAACTACGCCTACAACGACATCGAGTTCACCGCCGCCGACACAGAGACCGGCGAGTGCAGCTTCGTGAGCGTGCAGCTCAGCGATCTTGATGTGAATTTTTATTCCACGACGGACAAGACCGTCTCGATCGCCGCGCGCGGCGCGAAAACGCCGGATCGCGTGAGCGCCGTGCTCGACGGCGGCGTGCTGCGCATCACGGAGAAAAAGCTCGGTCTTTTCCAGCGCTTTGCCGCTTCGGACGACGATACAATTACTGTCCGCATCCCGGAAAAGTGGATCGGCACGGTGGACGTTTCGACCCAGTCCGGCGACGTGTATGTGAGCGGGCTGGTGAGCCCGCAGCTCACGCTCCGCGCATCGAGCGTGTCGGGCGATGTCAGCGTATCGGAGCTGAAGATCGCGGAGACGCAGCTCACCACAACGAGCGGGAACATTTTTGCCAGCATGAGCCGCGGCGGCGCGCTGACCGCTGCGACGACCTCGGGCTATGTGAGCGCGTATGACGTGAAGGCGGAGAGCGTGAGCCTTTCGTCCGTGAGCGGAAGCCTTTCCGTGCGCAACGCGGAGCTCACCGGCACGCTGACGCTGCACTCCACGAGCGGGTACATCGACCTGGACGATGTTGCATCGGACAGCATTGCCGCCGACACGACGAGCGGCGATCTTCGCCTGAACGAGGTCGACACACAGAATCTCACATTCACCTCCACGAGCGGCGATATCTCCGGCGAGCTGCTGCACGCGGACGAGTTTGGCGGCTCGATCCGCACCACGAGCGGCGACATTTCCGGCATCCGCCCGAACGGCGAGGGAACGAGAACACTCGACATCGAAACCGTCAGCGGCGACATTGAGCTTAATGACTGATCAAATAAATCATAAGAAAGAACCCCCGCGGCAGCGCTTAAAAAAACGCCGCCGCGGGGGATTCTTTTTGGTGCGCGTCCCCCGGCTGTCAAACCCGCCAGCCGGGGGACGCCTGTTCCGGTAAAATTATTTCCGCACCACGTTCGCGCTGATGCCGCGCATGGCCTCGGCAAATTCGGCGTCGAGCTTTTCGCGCCGGGCGAGATCGCACGCCGTCACCATGCCGACGAGCTTCCCGTTCTCCGCCACGGGCAGACGGCGCAGCTGCTCGCGCGCCATGAGCGCCGCAGCGCTCTGCACGCTGTCGCCCGGCCGCGCCGTTACGACCGCGCGGGACATGACCTCCGAAACGCGCGTATCCGTGGGGTCATTTTCCAGCGCGAGACAGCGCAGCACAATGTCCCGGTCGGTGAGCACGCCGCGCAGCCGCCCGGCGCTGTCCGTTACGGGCAGCGCGCCGAGATTCCAGCGCCGCAGCAGCCGTGCCGCCGCCGTGACCGGCTCATCCTGCCCGACGGTGATGACCCGCGCCGTCATGATGTCCTGAACTTCCATGGTGTATAGCCTCCCTGTTCGGTTTTGTTCCTTACAGGGAGTATGGACAATCGGCGCGGCTCTTAACCCGGCGCGGCGAGAGAAGCGAGCATTTCCCCCGCGGCGCGGCCAAAAAGCTCCGCGGCGGCGAGCGCTTCGGAGAGCGTGTTGCCGTTCGTGCCGACTTCTATAATGAGAGAGCCGGTCGTATACTGCTGGTTGTACCGCTCCGGCGCGAGATGGATCGGGCGCATGAGCGCGCCGTTCGCTGCCACCGCCGCGGCCTGCATCGCGAGCGCCAGCTTGAGATTTTCCCGCCAGAGCGGGTGCTCGAGATATTCGTCCGTGCCGCACACGAGCATCACCTGCGCCATGCCGCCCGGCGCGGCGCACGTCTTGTAAACGGTCGACTCGTCGCCGATGGCGTCGCGGTGGACGTCCAGCACGAGTGCGATGTTCGGATACTCGGCGAGATACGCCTCAATGGACGCCGCCGCGCGCTCGTAGGAGCCCGAATAGCTCGGGTAATCGTAGAGCGTGCGGTCGTGCAGCACGCGAAGGCCATATTCTTCGAGCGCGGCTTGCAGCGCATCGCCCACGCGGATGACCGAGCGCTCGGGATCGGTGGTGCGGTATGGGTCGCTCGGCGTATACTCCTCGCCCTCCGCGGGCAGATACGCCTCCGTGCCGTGCGTATGTATGATGAGGATCTGCGGCCCCTCTGTGCTGAGCAGCTGTACAAGCGGTTCGGCCATGAGCGAAGCGATATCCACATGCAAACCGGTTTTATTTCGTATCTCCATGCCCGTGTCGTCCGTAAACGGCACGATCTCCGGCGTCGGCTCGGGGGTCGGCTCCGGTGTGACCTCCGGGGTAGGTTCCGGCGTGGGTTCCGGCGTGGGCTCGGGCGTTGGCTCTTCCGTCGGTTCCGTCGTCGGTTCGGCGGTTGGCTGGGAGGTGGGGGCTTCCGCCGGCTCCGGTGTGGTTTCCGGCGCGGAGACCTCTGCCGGGAGGTTGTCCGTGCGGAGCAGCTGCCCGGAAGCGGCCGCGTCGCCGAGCTCCAGCGCGAGCAGCGCCGCGCCGAGCCGTCCGCTCTCATAGGCCGCGGCGGCGCGCTCGACCGGCTGCGCCAACGCCCCGGCGTTCAGCACCAGCTGCGCCGCCATGACCGCCGCGCACAGCAGCCGTCCCTTCCGGTTCATCGCTCCGCCTCCTTTGCCCATGCCTCGCCCATCGATACTATCTATCTTATGGCGCGGCAGCGGAGAATATGACAACGGCTTGTTGACGTCTTTCGCCCTGGCATGGTAAAATTATAAAATATTGAGACGACAGGAGAGCGGGAAAAATGCGGACATGGTGGAATATGTTCATGCTCGGGCGAAACGGCGTGGACTTTCTGAATAAGCATCTGTTCCGCATCGCGGCGGTGATCGCCGGGGTGAATCTGCTGCTTACGTGGCGGATAGGCTTTATCCCGGTTGTTATAGCCGGCTACGCCCTGTTCCGGACGCTCTCCCGGAATCTCACGGTGCGGCAGATGGAGGATCTGACGGCGCGCGAGACCTACGACCGCACGAAGGAAAAGATCACCGGCGCGCTGCATCGCGCGAAGCAGCGCCGCGACTACCGTTTTTTCTCCTGCCCCGGCTGCGGCAGCTATCTGCGCGTGCCGCGCGGCAAGGGCCGCATCCAGATCACCTGCCCCCGCTGCGGGCAGCGGTTTGACCGGAAGAGCTGATAAGGAAAACGTCTCTCCCTCCGTCTTTTGCCTGCGGCAAAATCCACCTCCCTCTGATGAGGGAGCTGTCAGCGAAGCTGACTGAGGGAGAGATTCGTCACGCATACCGCTTCATTTGGAGGGACACACCATGACCATGGAAGAAATACTCACATCCGGCCTTGCGGAGCTCGGCGTCCCGGCGACGGCGGCGCAGCTTTCGCAGCTTAGGTCCTACTATACGTTGCTTGACGAACGCTCAAAGGTGATGAATCTCACCGCCATCGAGGGCGAGGAGGCCACGGCGCGGCTGCACTTTCTCGATAGCGCCGCGCTGCTCCGGTATGTGCGTCTCTCCGGCAAAACCGCCGCGGACATCGGCTCCGGCGCGGGCTTTCCGGGGCTCGTCGCGGCGATCCTCGCGCCGGACGCGAACATCACGCTCATCGACAGTCTCCAGAAGCGCGTGGCGTTCCAGCAGGAGGTATGCGATACGGTCGGTCTCGGAAACGTAACGTGTCTGGCCGGGCGCGCCGAGGAGGAGACCGCGCTTCGCGAGAGCTTTGATATTGTCACGTCCCGCGCCGTGGCGCGCCTGGCGATGCTCTGCGAGCTCTGCCTGCCGCTCGTGCGCGTCGGCGGCGTGTTCGCCGCAATGAAGGGGCCGGAGCCGGAGGAAGAGGTGCAGGAGGCGGCACGCTGCATCCGCACGCTCGGCGGCGGGAAGCCGCGCATCGAGAAATATACCGTCCCCGGCACGGACGCCGTGCACAGCGTTGTCATCATCCCGAAAACCGCGCCCACCCCGGCAAAATACCCCCGCCGGTTCGCCATGATCAAAAAGCAGCCGCTCTGAGATAATGATATGCGCCCCCTATGAAAACACGGTCTCCCATAGAGGGAGCATATCATCCCGCTTCCCGAAAAACGTACAGCCGGCGTGGCCGCAGGGCCACGCCGGCTTCGTCTATCCGCTGCACCGTTTCCGGCGCGCTTTCAGATCTTCACGTGTGGGTTGGTATACTGCCCGTGATTTTTCGTTTTCCCGCCGTACTGGATGGCGAATTTCGGACAGCGGTGCAGACAGCCGAGGCACATCACGCACTTCTCCTTGACCCACACCGGCCTCTTGTTTCGCATTTCGATGGCCTGCACCGGGCATTTCTTCTCGCACAGTCCGCAGCCGATGCAGCCATCTTCCACATGGAGGTTCGCCGTGCGCCGCTCCTTGCCGTCGTAGAGCGGCTGCGCGAACCGCTCAGCAAGGAATAGCGGCAGGCGCGGCGACATATGGCGGTTGGCGCGGCGCTCCCGGACGCACTCGATCGCGCGGTCGATCTCCGCCTCGGTCGTCTTTGTGAATCTCGCGACCTTTTCCGGCGTGGAAAGATCGAAGATCGGCGTCCAGGTGTCCGCCATACGGACGGAATAATAAGCGTCGATCTCCCGGCCCCGGATGGCCTTGCCGGCCATGGCTCCGGCAGCGCCGGGCGTTGTCCCGTAGGTGGCGATAAAGTACAGATAGTCTGTCTCAAACGACGCCTTTTCTAAAAATTCCCGGACGATGCTCGGCAGCCCCCAGAAATAGGAGGGCGAGACGATGCCGATCGTCTCGCTGGTAAAGGCATAGCGGTTTTCCCGGATGCAGTCCACGATGGAGAGCGTTTTCTGCGCTGCCTCCGCGAGCCGCAAGGCAACATATTTGCAGTTTCCCGTTGCGGAAAAATATAGGATCATCTTTGACCTCCCAAATGTGTCAACGGGGACGGTTTCCGTTGACAACTTTTTTATGGCCGGTATCTCCGGGAGAAGGCCACCTCCAGTACGCCGAGCCAAGCGGCAAGGCTTTCCGGCGTGGGATCGCGCAGCGCGCGGTCGTAGACCGCGGCGTCGTCCGGCGCGGCCGCGGCCATGCGGCGCAGCGCCTTTTTCGGCCCGAAGTAATATTCACCGCGCAGATCGCAGTAGATGCTCAGACTGTCCGTGAGCAGCCAATGCAGCCGGTAGAATCCTTCCGTGTCGCCGTGCTCGGTGCGCCGGAGCATTTTTTGGCACCACGCAAGCGATTGGGCATTTTCGCTCTCGCTTTTCTGCGGGGCGTTCTCGATATAGGCGTTCACCTCGGCCCGGAGCGCCGCAAGCCGCCCGGTCGTATCCTCGACGATCTCGCTGTCCCAGAGCTGCAAAAAATCTTCTACATTATACGGCGCATCGAAATGCGCCATGGGATAAAGCCAAACGTCCAGCTCCGTGCCGAAAAGCTCCGAGCCGTCGTGCCCGGCTTCGCCCTCCGGCAGCAGGAGCAGCGCGTCAAAGTCGCTGTTCTGGTTGTTCGAGCCGTCAGCAAACGAGCCGTATACGGCAATGCCGAGCGGATGATACTTCTCCCGCAGCGCCGAAACGATTGTATCCCGGATAGCCATGTGCGTTCACCTCTTTGTGCCTTATAAAATACCAGAAAAAGCGCCGCGGAGCAAGATGGCGTTCCTACTCCGCGGCGCTGCCGCTTTATTTTTCGCCGACGACCTGATACATCTCGCCGGTCGAGATAACATCCGTCACGCGAAGATGCCGCGCGAAGATCGCCGCGAGCGCGTCGGCCTCCATGAGGCCGTTGGATACGTGGCTCGCCGCGCCGTGGTGGTGTGCGTCGATGGCCGCGCGCGAGCTGTCGTGCGCCACGGTGAGACGTCCTCCCGGGGCGAGAAGAGCGGCGAGATGCGCGATGAGCCGCTCCGGGTCGGGGAAGTGCGGAAAGGCGTTATAGATGACGATCGCGTCAAAGTTGTTGCCAAGTTCCGCGGTTTCCGCATCGCCGCAGACAAACTGCACATTCTCCTGCGGGAATTTTTCCCGCGCGATGCGGATCATCTCCGAGGATATGTCCACGGCGGTGACGCTTTTGACGCCCCGGCGCAGATAATCACCGATCAGAACGCCCGTGCCGCACGCGATATCGAGCACGCGGCTGCCCTCGCGCACGGCGGCGTTATCGAGAATGCGGCCGATCTTCTCGTCGCTGCGGATCATGCCGGCGTCCCAGTCTCCGGCGCGTTCATCGAAGAACGCGATCACGTCCTTCTGATCGATCATCCCTGCGTCCCCGCGAAGAACGTGGCGGTGTCGATTTTCTGGTAGCCGCCGAAGCTGTTCGGGCAGGCGTAAATTTCCTCGGCCAGGGGCTTGCCGAGGAACGCGGTCGTGACGCGATCCGTTACTTCGGCCATGTCGATATCCTCAAACCGGTCGGGATAGGCGACCTTTGCGGCAAACCATGTGTTGATGAGCGCAATTTCGTAGTTGGTGTAGTAGGCGTTGTAGGCGAGCTGGAGATACGCCTCGCCCTCGCGCCAGGCGCGGCAGGTGTCGAACATCGTGGGATCCTCGGCATAGAGAGGCTTGATGTTCTTCACGGCGGCGGCGTCAAAGATCATGGCGTCCATGTCCTCGCCGAGAGAGACAAACTTCTCCGCCTCGATCGGCTGCGCGCCATTCGCGCCAAGGCCGGAAACGGCGTTCTTTACGTTCGCCACGCGGAAGGAGACATAGTCCTGCGCGGTCATGAGATGATTCGTCGTGCCCCAGTTGCCAAGACCGCAGATGTAAACGG
>ERZ1026860.1762-NODE-1762-length-10341-cov-5.139316_pt1 | contig 10341 bp, 11 predicted proteins | sample MGYA00380160_ERZ1026860 | MGnify/ENA primary metagenome ERZ1026860 (study PRJEB33269, sample SAMEA4719796) | human gut metagenome | biome: human-associated habitat; feature: organic feature; material: feces | place: Cameroon | collected 2013-10 ... | reverse complement strand
ATATTATTATATATAAATCTTATTCTTTGTACTGTGTATGTGTTATGGTAAAGAATATAAGTAAATCTACTAAGATAGTAAAGGAGGACAACGGCTTTGGCAGAAAGCAATAAACTCAAAAAGAAGCCCTATAATGTGCCTGATCTGGAACCAGGAGACAATACCAAGTACATTAACCATTCCATGACTATCATGAAATGGAAAACACCAGATATGAATGATCTGGAAGCTGTAGAGAAAAGGTGTTTCGATTATTTTGATCTCTGCGCTCAGAATGATATGAAACCTACCTTTGCAGGATTCGCTTTAGCTTTCGGTGTAGACAGGATGACTATGTGGAGATGGTGCAATAATCAGCCTAGAAGCAGGGATTTAAGCGACTCTGTGCGTGACACTATCAAAAAAGCGAGGGATTTAATCAACGCTCAGATGGAAGATTTCATGCAAAATGGCAAAATTAACCCCGTTGCCGGAATTTTTTTGATGAAAAACAACATGAACTACACAGACCAGCAGGAAGTGGTCTTGAAGCCGGATAATCCGCTGGGAGAGCGAGCAGACCCGGAGAAGCTGCGGCGGAAGTATCTGGAAGATGTACGCGGGAGCGGAGCGACTATCATTGACGCGGAAAGCGGGGGAGATTGAGACGTGAGTTTGGATGGTGAAATTTTTTTGGAAATGAACAATTCTGATACGGAGAGCAAGGAGAAAGATAATGGCTGCGAATTATGCGAAAGCGGGCAACTGTCGGGAATAATTAGCTCCGTTAACTGGACGTATATAGCTACCAGCCTAGAATTTTGCCCGAAGTGCGGTCGGAAACTCTGAGCGACTATAACAGCGACTTTGCCCCAGCGACTATAGCGACTATGAAAATGCCCCGGAGGTCTTGCGACTTTCGGGGCGACTTTCTGCGACTATGCCAACGACTTTCAAAACGACTATGGCTTGCGACTATGAATCGGAAAATTTCGGCTGCGACTATGCGACTATGGCTCACGTGCTGGGAGCCTTGCGGTGATTTTCAGCCCTGATGCAAAAACCTGGCAGGGGATCTGATCGGAACCGGGGCGGCCTGCGTGGCGGCGTTTTCGCCCTGCGGCAGCGGGCAGGACGGCCAGAGGCCGCAGGAAGCCCGCAGACCGTCGCAAGCTGCGGGGGTATCCTGGCATATCCGGCACGGGAAACGGGGCAACGGCGGGCGCTGAGCGCCCCACACGCTGCAAGAAATACCGCACGGCATTGTGTGGCGTCCATACGTGCCCATTTTGAGCCGGGAACGATGGTTAACGTTAATTTATATTGCCGGAATAAAAACCGCTTAAAAAGCCGCTGAAAGCCTTACAGGACATAGCGAGAGAAAAGCCCCGCCACGTTGGCAGGGCATAAAAAAGCCCGCCACAATGGGCGGGGCAGGCAGAGCGGCTGCCCGGGTTGATCTGGACAAAAAGAAAGCCCCCGGAATAATCCGGGGGGCTTTTCGGCGGTGGGAACTGCGATTAGATGCGGTCGAGCGTGCCGAATTCTGCGATTTGATCCGGCGTGGCTTCGTACATCTGTTCTAGTAGCTCCGCCGTTGTCATTTCCCAGCCGGCCGCCAACTGGGCAACGGCGCATAGGCTGAGGCACACGGGGCATTCACTGCCATATATGGCGTCTACATATTCCGGTTTCGCAATGTAAAACGAGTCCATTTTTTTCTTTCTCCCCTTTTCCCTGGGGATCGGGATTTTTTGGGGTCGGGTTGATACGCTCAGCCCGCCAAAAGCGTTATAATGATACCATATCCGCGCTTGTTAGGCAATGGGCTATTTGCTGATTTTCAGCAGTTCCGCCAGCACCAGCAGCGGGAAAAACAGAATTGCAAGCAGTGCCACGGCTACACCCCCTTAAAACAAGATAAACAAATTGGAACAACGCCCGATAATGGCGTATAACTGCCCGGTTTCGGTATCTTCGACCAATCCGCCGTTAAGGCCATAAACCCCGGAAGAATAGCCCACCTTTTCAAGCCTGCGCAGCGTGTAAATATATTCGCTCGGCTTACTGGTGTAATCCTCAGCCACTCCGAGCCGCACAAGATCCCGGAGCGCTTTCAACGTGTATTTTTTCATTTGGGCTGCACCTCCGCCCGGTATGCATTGACAACACGGCTTGCGGCCTGATACAAGGCTCTTGCCTGCACGTCTAGCCATTCTTCCCGGCTGTTCGGTCTGCGCTCGCCGTTGCGGGTCTTCTTGAGCTCGGACGGGCAGCAAAGACGTTCCGCAATGTCGGCATTGTAAATCAAGCTGGAGCCGCCCCAGCTTGATTGCCCCCAGTCCTGCGCCCCGTTCAACATCCATTCCCGGCACTCTTTCTCAGATTCAGGGTTGCGCCCCTCATAAGCTGCCCGCGCCCTGAGTTCTTCCACCAGTTCCAGGGCGTAGGCATTGACGCCCTTATCCCATGCGCTGCGATCCTTCCGGGCTTCCAGCTCGGCGGTGATTTTATCATAGATTGCCATTTTTATTTCCTCCTTGTAATTCTGCGGAGGCCGTGCTATAATAGCGGTGCCTCCTTGTGTGGTGCGTTCCCGGCTTGCTTTCCTACGGCCTCCGGGGGCGCTTTTTTGTTTACGCCAACATTATACACCAAATGTATTTGGTTGTCAATAGGGAAATACAAATTTATTTGGTTTCTTTTTGCATGGGAAGTTTGATTTTTACAGTGTTTTATATGCGCACATAATAGCATAAATGTCTACAACACAAGTACATGTGCCTAGTCCACGATACAAGGACACGAAAACACCGCAAAACGTGGAGAAAACAGAACATTTTCAATAAATATTGCATTTTAACGTATGCTTTTATAGCCTTGAACGCAACCAAATATTTATTTTGTTGCGTTCGTTTTGCCGTTCATGCCGATACGGTCAAAATGTGTTTGCATAGCGTGGACAGCTTGCATTTCCTGGAGCTTGTGCTGTCCGGCACCGTCCGGCGTTCCCGGCTACTGCCGGATAGCACCGGGGGCGGGGGATATGGACGGGAGGATTGCTGGGCGGTTAGCCTACCTAGTACCGACGTAGCCAATTATCATCCCACTACACTTAAAAAATATTGAAAAAAACAAAAAAGGCGCTATAATATATGTGAGGTGATTTGGATGAAATATTTACAAGCAGAGCAAGAAATGTTCTATCAGGCAAGGGTTGGAACGATTTATGGCTGTTTTAGGGTTGAAAAAGTTGATTACGATTGGGACAACCACAGGCAGGTGTGGACACTGCGCTGTGTCCACTGCGGCCTTGAAAAGCAGACGCACAACGGGAAAGATTATGTAAAAGGCAAGAACAAAGGAATTTGCAAATGCCAGCGCGTGAAAAGTGCTCCCGTAAAAATCGTCGAAAAACAAAAAAAGCCTAGACACGAAGACCACGAATTATATAGCAGGTGGAGGGGAATAAAAAGGCGATGCAACCATGAGAGCGATAAAAACTATCCCAATTATGGCGCAAGAGGAATTAAAATGTGCGATGAATGGGAACACGATTTTATGGCATTTGTTGAATGGGCTAACCAGAATGGGTATGAAAAAGGGCTTACAATAGACAGAATTGACAACGACAAGGGATATTCTCCCGAAAATTGTCGCTGGATACCCAGAGGCGATCAGAATAAGAACAAGCGGAATGTAAAGCTGTATGACGGTGAAACCCTTCCTGATTTTTGCAAAAGAACTGGGCTGAATTATTCTGTCATGAGCGGACGGATACACGCTGGATGTTCTTTTGAAGAGGCTGTAGCAGAGGCCGTAAAGTGCAAAGTTGACAAGGATTTCAGAATAAAATGCGCAGAAAATGGGATTAAAAAGGAAACTGTTCTGAAAAGAATACGAAATGGAGTTCCCCCAGAAATTGCCTTGAAAAAAGACGGTGTTCTCGGAATTGAAATAGGCAGAGAGACGAAAAGGCTGTCTGAGTGGTGTAAAATATACGGAATCACAGAGCCAGCGGTATATTACAGGGTAAAAAAGTGCGGAATGTCATATCAGGAAGCTATCACAAAGCCAAAAATGTCACGCACAAAAAAATAAGGAATGCCGCTGCCCACAAGTACCCACAAAAATAAAAAGCCCCCTCTCCTTCTCGAAAAATCCCGAAAAAGAAAAAAAGACCTCCAAACGGAAGTCTTGAAAGATTGGGAATGTGGGAAAAATCTAAAAAAGTTATTAAAAAATTATTTGACAACGCTTCTGTAAAGGTCTATAATAATAACACAGGGAACACCTGCTGGTAACAGATGTCCCCTGCGGTGGGAACCCAGACGGTTGCCACGAGCATACAAGTTAGTAGGTCGAGAGCTTAGCGCTCAAACAACCGTGAGCCGTTCTGCTGTGAACAGACGGCTCACTTCTTTCTGTTATGGAACTTGTCCCACGCTTGGACGAGAATCCAGCAGATAGACACAATCCAGAAAACATCTTGAAGAGTTATGTATGGTCACCTCCATGAGAAATAAATTTCCCGCGAGGGCTATACACACGCCTCCATTCCGCACTCGCGGGATGACAGGCAACCGTCTTTTTAACCGTACACCGTCTACAAAGGAGATAGGCTATGGCAAGCCAGGAAACTCGACGCGGACGGTGGGTTCCACGGAATTTATTATACACAGATTGTCGAATAATGTCAACTTAATGAGAGCCATCCTTTGCGGGGGTTCTCTTATTTTTTGCTGCACAAAATCAACATTTCAAAAATCCCGCAAAAACAAAAAAGGAACTACCAGACCTAAAAAAATCGCCAAAAAGCAAAAAGGCAAGAACCAACTATATAAAAGCTCCCTCCGGTCGCCACATCACCAATTTTATTTTGGCAATCCTATTGACAATCAAATATATCTAGTGTATATTAAAGGCACACAGGAGGTGCTACCAATGCAAATCAACAAAGCGATTCGCAGCCTTATGAAAGAGAAAAACATCTCTCTTATCTCTATGGCGAAAGCCATCGGCAAACAGAGAGGGAACGATGTAAGCTCAAGGCTTCTAAGCCCCAACATGACCTTCGACAAAGCAGTCGAAATGCTGGACGTTCTAGGCTATGAGGTAGTCATTCAGGAGCGCAAGCCCGGTGCCAGAAGAGCAGATCAGATCGTGATTGACCAAAAGGAAAGCTGAAATACGACGTAGGGGGGGTAATTATGCAGGCTGTATCAACCGCCATGTACACGCTTTTTACAATCGAAATACTTGCGCTTCCTATTTTGCTCATCATCTGGGTTATCCGAAAAATACAAAAGAAGCCTAAAATGAAATGGGTCAAATGGTTCTGGCTTTCTTTTGCTTTATTTTTGATAATCGGAGTGTCAACAAATCCTTCCACATGGTGCGAACATGAATACAAGCTGGTGGAAAGCAAAGAAGCATCCTGCACCGAAAACGGGTACGAGAAGTACCATTGTAATCTTTGCGGTGGCGATAAAAAAGAAACCTTAAAGAAACTCGGGCATTCTATGGAAGATGTTCGGCGGGTAGAGCCCACGGACGATAAGGACGGCGAATATGTCCAGAGGTGTACACGATGCGGATATGAAAAAATAGAAGTACTCCCAATGCTCAAAAAATCCGCTGAGCAGAAAACAGGAAGTTCGACACTGAAGAAAACTGAACCTACCACAGAACCCGCAGATAATTCTGTTGCTTACGGCGATATATACAATGCATACAAAGAGAACGAGCTTTTGGCAAATGATACATACCGATACAACCGATACCGTATTACTGCGACAATCGACGGAATGAGAACCGGCGGGCTTCTGAATCTGACAGGCGGCGCTACACTGACGATGGAAGCCAGAGTCGGTAATACCATCGTTTACTTCTACGCAGAATTTGAGAAAGATCAGGAAGATGCCCTGAAAACAATCAAAGTGGGAGATACGATTACATTTGAGGGAAAATGCATTGGAATAGGTGGATTCACTGACTGCGAACTGAAATAAGGAGGTCTGACCTATGTGGGTGTTGCTAATTATTCTGTTCCCCATATTCGTGCTGATAGAGCTTATGAAGCATGTATAGGGGGGCAAACCCATAAGTGAATAAATGTTCCCATAGGTGGGAGCAATAGCCGGAGGGCTGCTTGTGCTGAGATACGCACGGGCAGCCCTTATTTTTGTATCAGGAGGGAATTTATGAAAATCGACGTTTTGGGAGCAGAATATACGCTTACAGTATGTCAGGGCAGCAAAGAGCCTAGGCTCAAGGATTGTGACGGTTTCTGTGATGAAACCACGAAAGAGATGCTGGTCGAAAATTACGAAGACAGCAAGGGGGAACCAAATTGCAAGCAAAACCTTCCGGTTCAGACAAACAAGGTGAAGCGGCATGAGATCATTCACGCATTTCTTTTTGAAAGCGGCCTTGCCGAAAATTCCAACTGGGCACAAAACGAGGAAATGGTGGATTTCTTCGCAATCCAGTTCCCCAAACTGCTGAAAGCATTTGAACAAGCTGACGCTCTGTGAGGTGAGAGTATGGATTATGAGAAATTGTCAACCTCCATTCTGGGGGCTATCGAGAACAGGCCGGGTGATATCGGGGCATATGAAGACCTGTTTTCCCTGTGTCAGGCATGGGCTGAGACTGATTTCACGGCGGCTCATCGGGCGAATAAACAATTGAAGGATATGTGCGACCGAATGATGGATAAAGTTCCCATGTCTCAGGTGGAGGGCTTCTACAGCCTTTGGCGGCGGGGGCTGCTGTTTGAGGCTCCATACGATTTTGATAGCTATCTGACCTATATGGAGCTGGACAGGCAGGCGAAGAAGCGGTTTTATCAGCCACGTAAGAAGCAATTAAAACCCGTGGTTGATGCTCTACAAGCGCTGTGCGGGGACGACGAGCTGGATTTGCTGGCAGTGAGTTTGCCCCCCGGCGTAGGAAAGACCACGCTGGCTATTTTCCTGCTGACATGGATTGCCGGACGTGACCCCAATAACCCAAATTTGACGGGCAGCCATTCCAATTCCTTTGTACGGGGCGTGTATGACGAATGTCTGCGGCTGTTTGACCCGAAGGGAGAATATCTATGGAATGATGTGTTCCCTGCTGTTCAGGTGTCCAGCACAAACGCAAAGGATTGCCGGATAGACCTTGATAAGCGGCAGCGGTTTGAAACATTGGAATTTACTTCCATCGGCACGGGCAATGCCGGTCTGTACCGGGCGGCAAATCTGCTGTACTGCGACGATCTGGTATCTGGTATTGAAGTTGCTCTATCCAAAGAGCGGCTTGACAAGCTGTGGGAAACCTACACGACCGACCTGCGGCAGCGTAAAATCGGCGACAAGTGCAAGGAGCTGCACATAGCCACCCGGTGGAGCGTTCACGACGTGATCGGGCGGCTGGAACGGGAGTATGAGGACAACCCCCGCGCGAAGTTCATTCGGATTCCAGCCATGAACGAGGATGACGAAAGCAATTTTGACTACGAGTTCGGGGTCGGGTTCTCCACGAAGTTCTACCGTGAGCAGCGGGACATTATGGATTCCGTCAGTTGGAAAGCGCTGTATCAGAACGAACCCGTGGAAAGAATGGGATTGCTCTATCAGGAAAACGAACTCCGACGGTATTTTGACCTTCCAGAGCAGGAACCGGACGCAATTATCGCTGTATGCGATACGAAGGACAGAGGTACGGATTACTGCGCCATGCCAATTGCGTATCAATACGGAGACGATTACTACATTGATGATTTTGTCTGCGATAACTCTAACCCGGAGATCGTGGAAGCACGGCTTGTAGCGAAGCTGCTGAAGCACAAAGTTCAGGCCGCACGTTTTGAGAGCAATTCCGCTGGTGGGCGGATTGCGGCAGATGTTCAAAAGCGTGTAAAAGAAGAAGGTGGGAGAACAAAAATCACAACAAAATTTTCCACGACGAATAAGGAAACCCGCATTATTATCGCTGCCGGATATGCAAAGGAACACTTTCTTTTCAAGGATGAAAGTGCGTATAAGGGGGACAAGGAGTACCGTTTGGCTATGAGTATGCTTTGTAGCTATACAATGGCGGGAAAGAACAAAAATGACGATGTGGTAGACAGTATCGCAATGTTGGTTGACTACTCCGAGGCTTTCCGACTGGCGAAGGTGGAAGTTATGAAAAGGCCGTTTTGAGGAGGTTTTGTTATGTCTGGGAAAAGGCACGGGATGAGCCATACACCAATTCATGATATATGGTGTGGAATGAACAACAGGTGTAATCCAAACCATGTTCATTCCGAAAAATACGGGAAGCGCGGTATATCTGTGTGTGAGGAGTGGGCGGTATTTGAGAATTTCCGGGATTGGGCACTTGCAAATGGGTACAAAAAAGGGCTTACAATAGAACGCAAGGATGTCAATGGAAACTACTGCCCGGAAAATTGCACATGGATTCCGCTTGCAGAGCAAGCAAGAAATCGGCGGACAACAAGGTGGGTGGAGTACCAAGGGCGGACAATGTCCCTTGCTGAGGCGGCAGAAATAGCCGGATTGCCATATAAGCAAGTCCATTTCCGCATTAAGCATGGGTGGAGCGTTGAAAAGGCACTATCAGAGCCGTTAAAAGTAAACTCAAGTTCACTAAGAAGCCGGTGTGAAAAAGCTGGGATTAACTACAACACTGTGTACAATCGGGTGCATTCTCTTGGGTGGAGTGTTGAAAAAGCAATCGCTACACCATCCAAGGGAAAAGGAGCAAACCAGCATAGCTATGAATAGTTTGCCCAAAGTTTAAACGGGGCGGTTGTAGAGGTTTTCAGCAGACCATTTTAGCCAAAAGGTGGCCGATGGTTTGCGAACAAAAATTAAGTAGACAACCATTGGAAACTGTGGTATAATGGTAAACGAGAAAATAGATTTCCGAAAAGGAGGTGCGTAATACGGAGGGCAGACGGTTATTCGGGCGTCGGGTGATTTACACCGAGGTTACGGATATAAACGAGGGGAATATCATCAACGTGCTGCAAAAGGCACTGTTTACGCACCTGCAAAATCAGGCAGAGATTGATTACCTGTACTGGTATTATAAGGGAGAACAGCCAATTCTGAGCCGTGTGAAGGAAGTCCGCCCGGAAATCAACAACATGGTTGTGGAGAACCGCGCAAATGAGATCGTATCTTTCAAATCGGCCTATCAGGTTGGCGAACCAATCCAGTATGTCAGCCGTGGTGGGGACGAAGACATTTCTTCCGAAGTCCTAAAGTTGAATGACTACATGCTGTCCGAAGACAAGCCGGAAAAGGATAAGGAACTTGCCGATTGGTTCTTCACTTGCGGTACCTCTTACCGGATGGCTTTGCCGGACGCTCTGGCAGATGTCGAGGAAGACGAAGCCCCCTTTGAAATCTTCACCCTTGACCCAAGATACGCATTTGTAGTGTACAGTGTAGGCCTTGGGCATAAGCCCATGATGGGTGTGCGCTATGTCAAGAAAGAGGATGGAACGCTTGTTTTCTCCTGTTGGACAGAAACCAGGTATTTCGAGGTCTGGAACACATGGGCTGTTATTCGCGCAGAAGATCAGATTTTGGGAATCCCGATTGTGGAGTACCCGGCGAACATGGCTCGTCTTGGCGCGTTTGAAATCGTGATCCCGTTGCTTGACGCAATCAACATGACGGAGAGCAACCGGATTGACGGCGTAGAGCAGTTCGTTCAAGCACTGATGCTGTTCCACAATGTTGACATCAGCAGTGAGGACTACAAGAAACTGCGGGACGAGGGCGCAATCAAGTTCAGGGATATTGACGCAACGCTGAAAGCGGAGATTCAATACCTGACCTCCGAAATGAACCAGACCCAGACGCAGACCCTTATGGACAGCATGTACGAGACAGTTCTTACCATCTGCGGGATGCCCAACCGGAACGGAGGGACTTCTACCTCTGACACCGGGTCAGCGGTCATCATGCGGGACGGCTGGTCGGCAGCGGAAGCCAGAGCCAAGGACACGGAACTGGTTTTCAAAAAGTCCGAAAAGGAATTTTTGAAGCTGGTGCTGCGTATCTGCCGGGACATGGGGCATCTGAGCCTGAAACTGTCGGCACTGGAAATCCGGTTTACCCGGCGGAATTATGAGAATATCGCGCAGAAATCAACGGTTCTGACCCAGATGCTTGCTTGCGAAAAGATCGCGCCGGAACTGGCCTTCACGCACTGCGGCCTGTTCAGCGACCCGCAGTTGGCATACCGAATGAGCATGGATTACATGGCCGAGCAGGAGAAAAAAGCGGCGAAGCTTGCCGCGCATAACGGAGGGAACGACGATGGAAGCGGAAACCAGACCGGCGACCAGAGTGACGG